>FRDC01001343.1_pt1 | contig 19718 bp, 23 predicted proteins | sample 1106171 | NCBI WGS metagenome assembly FRDC01 (sample SAMEA3930566, study PRJEB13176) | freshwater metagenome | biome: Drinking water system; feature: drinking water; material: water | place: Singapore | collected 2014-12-20 | reverse complement strand
GATCGACGAGGCGGCGGTGCATGTGCGCGAAGTGCTGCCCCGCAACGGACGTGTTTTCTTCGACGAGCGCGGCGAGCTGCGCGGGCGCGCTCGGCCCGGCATCGACGCCCATCGTTCGATCGGCTGCGCTTACGCGGATCACGGCGGTCTCATTGCCGTTACTGATGCCGGCGTTACGGACGACCTTGGCGACATAGCCGTTGCGAAAGCCACGCATGGGCGATCCGGTGTTGTACATGGACAGCGCAAGCCGCAGTGCGCGCTGGGGATGAAGACCCGCCCGCACGCTGCGATAATTGCCCGAAAGGACAGCCCCTGCCGCTGCGAGGTTGGTGCAGGGATCGAAAACGGTGTCCCAGGTAAGGCCGAGCGCCTTCATGTTGCGCGAGTTGATTTGGCCCAAGCCAAGGTCAACCGAATAGCCACGCGCGACATAGGCGCGTGCGATGGCGATTGCGTCGGCAACCGTCGTGGGTAGGGCAAGCCGGCGTCCCAGCCCGTTGACACCGATCGCCAGATCGTTGCCCTGGCTCTCGGTCTGAACGATCGCCGCAATTGTCGCGGGCGCGACTGTTGGCGAGCACTGCGCCGCGAGACCCATGATGACGCCGGCAGAGAAGGCCATTACCGCACCAGCTCGCTGGCACCGCGAGGCATGGCTGGAAGCGACCGAGCCTCCGCTCGCGCAACCTCCGCGCTGTTAGGCAGGGTGTAGCGGGTGCGCGTGCCGTCCTGCATTGTCATTACGACGTAGCCGGCTCGCCCGTTCTTGGGCTTGGTATAATCGGCGCGGCGTACTCCGCCGGCGCTGCAGGTCGGAAAGCCGCCGCCGATCGCAAGATGCGAGATCAGCTTGCGGATCGGCGGAAAGCACTCGGCAAACTGCATCCACCCGCCCGGGTTGCTCGCGCAAAGGAGAACCTGGCAAGCCCATGTCGGATCGGCCGCGTGAGCAGGCACCGATGCAATCGGTGCCACCAAAAGTGCGCCCATAGCTGCAGCGAAACATAAGCGATTTCGCACGATTTCACTCCTGTTGTATCAACAGGGTATAGAGCGCGTGCGCCAGTGCCTAGCCAAAAAATGACGATCGTTTCGGTAGTTAAGACTCGGTTGGCCGTGTCAGTAGGCCCGTCCGTCGCGCAAGCCCGCGCATGGATGAACATGGATCAGGCCATCGTAGCCGTAATCGAGCACGATGTGGCGGATCGCTGAAGAAGCCTTGCTATACAGCCGGATACGTTTCTTGTCGTAGAGCGCTACATGAAAGAGTGTGGCGCCGCGCCAGCTCACCCGGACATTGATATGCCATTTGCCATTATCATGCTGGCACACGTGAACCTCGGTGAGGGTGCCGCCTGGTGGGCGTTGCGTGGTCAATTCGCGCTCAAAAAGCAGCCCCAATTCCATGCACGTCCCCTTCAAGCGATATCATGCGTTATCGCTGGTGTTCCGGGATTTCCCCGCCTAGCAACTATGCGTCGTACGTTAGGAGAGTCCAGTCATGGCACGACCCAGCGCTCTATCTGTCGAAGATCAGGCCGACCGGATTGTCCGCCAGCTCGGCGGTAAGTGGCAGGGCAGCTCGGCCATGTGCCGGTGCCCCGCACATGCTGATGGTTCGCCGAGCCTTTCCGTCAGGGTGGGGGAAAGGGCGGTGCTGTTCCACTGCTTTGCCGGCTGCACGACCGAAGCGATCATCGCCGAACTGCGCTCGGGCAAAATCCTTGCGCCGACGGATCATGATCCCGGGCAACGCGCGGACAGCAAGGCCGATCTCAACAGGCTGGCGCTGGCGGTGTGGCGACACGCTCGGCCGTTCCCCGGCACGCTCGCCGATCGCTATTTGCGCGAGGGTCGCGCGATCATCCCCGACGGCATCAACGCGCGGTTCGATCCGCGCTGCCAATGCGGTGCCGGCGACGCGAAGGCGTTCGCGCCCGCGTTGATCGTGCCGATCGAGACCGATGCGGGCGTTATCGCCATTCACCGCACCTTCCTTAGTCCCGATGGGCGCGGGAAAGCGGCAATGGACGAGCCCAAGCGGATGCTAGGCAATCCCGGCGTCGGTGCGGTGCGCTGGGGCGGCATTCCGCTCGACGGGGTATTGCGCCTTGCCGAGGGAGTAGAGGACGCAGCGAGCGTGATGAACATGCTCGGTCCCGATCGCTTCGTTTGGCCCGTGCTCGGCATCGAACGCTATCAGACCGTCGCGATCCCCGAGAGCATTCACACCATCATCATCTACAGCCAGCATGGGGCTGAGGCGGCGCGAGCGATCGAGCGTGCCAGGCCACACCTGATCGCCAATGGTCGCAAGCTTGTCGTCAAGCTGCCGCCACACGCTGGTGACTGGAACGACCTTCTGCGCGAGATTCGCACGGCATGAAGCTGTTTCCCGGGGCGACGCCTTTCCAGCGCTGGACGATGGGTGCCACATTCTTGGCCGTTGCCGCCTTTGCCATCTCGCAGAACAGAACCTCGCTTGCCGAAATCTCGCGCACGCGGTTGTCGTCGCCGAGCCCGAGGATCATCGACGGCGACACGATCGACCTGGCAAGTGCCCGGGTGCGGATTGTCGGCATCGACGCTCCCGACGACGATGTGCCGCGCCTGAAAGCCATTTCGAGCGATGCGTTACGCAGGTTGAGCGCGCGCGACGGCGGGATGGAATGCGCGGTCTCGATGTTCGACTACACCCTTCGCCGTGAAAAGCAGTGTCGCACCGACCCCAAAAGCTATGGCCGGTTGAACCTTGCCTGTCGCTTCCGCGCGAACAAGGCGAGTGTCGCGGCGACGATGGTCGCGCAAGGCTATGCCGTCGATTACCGGGTCTTCTCTGGCGTCACCTCAAGGTTTGTTCGCCAGACAACGATTTCTCGGACATAAGCGGAACATGGGCTACGCTACACGCTTCAACCGCGCCATTGGCTCGTTGAGTGGGTGGAATTCACCTGCTGGAAGTCGCCTGGCCTGCTCCCAGAGGTAATCGCCGGTCAGACTGATGTGCGCCCAGCCCATCGGAGAAAGGTGCGCAAGCAGTGCCGCATCGAACGTCGTGCCGACAGCGTTGAGGTGCTGGGCGGCCCGGTCGAGATAGACCGTGTTCCAGTAGGAAATCGCCGCAATCAGCAGGTTCAGCCCAGATGCGCGAAATTCCTGATTTTCCAGCGAGCGATCGGTGAACCGACCCTGCCGGTTGGTATAGATGGCGGCGGCAAGCGTATGCCTCGCCTCGCCTTTGTTGAGACCGGCCTGACAGGCACGTCGCAGTTCCGGTTGTTCAAGCCAATCGAGCGTGAACAAAGTGCGCTCGATACGGCCCAGTTCAGCCAATGCAAAATCCAGCCTGTTCTGGCGTTTGTAGGCGGCAAGTTTTCGCAAGATTACTGACGGCGCCACCGTGCCATCCTTGATTGAGGCGACAATCCTGACGATGTCATCCCAATCGGCCTCGATCGCTGCCGTTTTGATGGTGCGGCCCATCAGATTTTCGATGCCCTTGTATGTCGATGGCGCAGCGATCGAACCCAGCTTGCGGTCGCCAATATCGCGCAGCCGGGGCGCGAAGCGGAACCCGAGTAGGTGGCAGAGTGCGAAAACATGATCGGTGGCGCCGCCGGTATCGGTATAGTGCTCATGCAACGGAAGGTTGCCGGCGCCCAGGACAAGCCCGTCGAGCACGTAAGGCGCTTCACCTGCCGTCGCGGACATGATCCGTGATCCGAATGATGCGAAGTGATCGGAAAGGTGAGAATAGATTTTCACGCCAGGTTCGGCGCCATATTTGGCATTGACGTCCGCCGCCCCTGAACGGCTCCGCCCCGACCGGAAGAACTGGCCATCGGACGACGAACTGGTGCCAGCGCCCCAATGCCGCGCGAAGGGTAATTCGTGATGGGCTGAGATGATCATGGCCAGCGCGGCCTGATAGTTCTCGGGTGAAAGATACCAGTTGTGGGTCCATGCGAGTTGGGCATAGCTGACGCCTTCGCTGGCATTGGCCATCCGCTCCAGCCCGAGGTTGGTGCCATCAGCCAGAATTGCGGCGAGTACCGTGCTGGGGTTGTCGTGCTCCTTGCCTGAGCGCAGGTCACGGAATGCGTTCAAAAAACCAGTGCGTTCGGCGACTTCAAGCAGCAGCTCGGTGATGCGCACGCGGGGAAGCAGGGTATCGAGCTTGCGATCGAGGGCTTCAGCTTCCGGTGGGGTGACAGGCGGCATTTGCTGAAGCTTGAGCCGGTCTCGTTCGAGCGACACTCCCTCAAGCTTGTTTGTTTTCAACTGCTTGGCAAATCGGCGCAGCCGCCAGTCAAGATTTCGTGCCCGGTCAGCGAGGTAGGATGCAGCATTTGAATCGAACGGAAGCACATCCGCCACTTTGGCGGCGTCGCGCCGACCCAGCAAATAGGCATCGAAGCGCTGATAGTTGCGGGTTCCCTCGATCCATACATCACCGGCGCGCAAACGATCACGCAAGGTTGCCATGATCGCAATTTCATAACGTCGGCGGTCGATACGGCCGCTTTCGGTGATGAGACGCTTCCACTGCCGATTGGGGAATGGCAGTGGAACGCCATCGGGAAGGTCGCGCGACTTTCGTGTGTTCGCATCGCGAATGACATCGATGGCTTTGATCAGTGCCGTCCCTGTTCCAGACGCCTTGAAGGTGAAGGCGTCCAGAAATGCCGGGCTGAAACGCCGTAGCGTGGCGTAACGCTCGGTTGCCGTTACCAGTGCGTCCTCGCCGGCAAGATCAGCAAGGGCATCTACTTGGGCCTTTGCCGCAACAAGCCGGTGCCAGCCCACCGCTTCGTCAATCAATTCGAGCGGATCGCCGCCATTCTGGACAGCCTCATCAAGTGCTGTAATCGTGGCGCCAAACAGCCGCATGAGTTGCCCCACCGACTGAATACTATCTTGGTAGCGACGCTCGCGCCCACGCCGCGCGCGCGTGAACATGCCGCCGATAAGTCGGTCAAACATTTGGATCGCGGCATCGGCAAGTCTGGCCTCAAGGTCGATCACTGCGGCCGTCAACGTCGCCCGCCTGCGATTGACGCTGTAATCCGAAAGCAGGAATGCCGGTGCCACGCCGCCCTCGCGGACAAATTGGGCAAAGCGGAATTCCGGAATGGCGCCCCCAACTACCGGGTGGATACCTATGCCGCGAACATAGCGCAGGCGCTCAAGCAAGCCATTGATATTGGCCGCAGTCGGGGCTTCTTCGAAATTACGCAACCACGCCAGCGGTGTCATGCCGAAATCCGGGTTGTTGATTACGAGTTCGTCTAGCCGTGCCAGTTCAGCAGAGCTGAGGCCTTCGACGATTGCGGCTGCGGCAGCTTTGCGTGCGCGTGCCCGGCCAGCAAGACCGGCGCGTTCCAGTGTGTCGCCTGACGGAAGAATGAACCGCTCACCCTTCAGGCCAACCATGAGGGCGCGAACAATCGGTTCACCTCTGTCTGTATACTCGGCGGCTTGCGCGGCAAGATTCAGGGCAAGTGCCAGGTCGCCGCGTCGAAACGGGCGTATGCCAAGATAACGCGCCACGAGATCGGCATGATCGGTACGGGTTTGCGCGCGCTGACCATATGCAGAGAAGGAGGAAGGATCGACGAATAACTGTGCCGCGAGGTACTGAAGAATGACGTCGGGAAGCCCGATCTCGGGTTGCAGACCAAAGCCGGGATGTCGCATCAAAGCGATTTGTGCAGCCAGACCGAGGCGATTTGCTGGACCATAGCGGCGCCCAACCAATTCAACATCTTCCGCAGAAAGGGTATAATGCCCAATGATCGCGGTTTCTTGGACAGGAGGATCGAACAGGCGCCGGCGCTCGTCTCCGGTCAGAAGTCGGCGTCGTGCCATTTTGCTCTCCCGCTGAGGCGAATTACAAAATTGACACCAAAGCGGCTTGCACTGGAGGGAGGCCATTCGTTGCCGGTTGATCCCCGAGCAATCACCCGGCGCAGCAAGACAGTTTGGCGACATCCTTATCAAACGTTTGGGCCGCCAGTTTGAGGCCTTCCACAGTGGTCAGGTAAGGAAATATCGTTGCACCCAATTCCAGGGTGGTCATGCCGTGTTTGATCGCCAGCACCAGTGTCTGGATCGAATCCGCGCCTTCGGGTGCCATGATCTGGCCGCCCAGCAAACGGTCGTTCGCCTTGTCGGCAATCAGTTTGATGAGACCCCGCGTATCGCGTGCTGCCAGTGCCCTTGGCACAGCATCGAGCGGGAGCAGCGAAACCTTGATGTCCAGGCCTTGCGCCCGTGCTGTCGTTTCAGTGAGGCCGGCGCTGGCGACTTGCGGGTCGGTGAAGACGACGGATGGCATGGAGGAATTGTCGTAGCGGTATTGGTTGCCCGTCACCGCGTTGCGCGCGGCCAGTTTTGCGCCATAGGCGGCCATGTAGACGAACTGGTCCCGTCCCGTTACATCGCCCGCCGCGTAAATGCCTGGAACCGACGTTTCGAGGTGGTCATCGACGACGATTCCACCATTACGGGCAAGCACTATGCCGCGCTCCTCCAGCCCAAGCCCGTCGCTATTGGGTCGGCGTCCGGTGGCGATGAGCACCTGTTCCGCCGCGACGGTGTCACAATGCCCCTCGCAGGTCAATTCGACCCCGCTCTGTGTTTGGGCGATACGCTGATAGCCGACACCTGCGCAAACCCGCACGCCCTCGGCTTCCAAATAGTTTTTCAGCGCGGCACTCACTTCCGGGTCCATTTCGGGGAGCAGGCGGCTTCGGCAGCAGATGGTGACATCAACGCCCAGACGCGAAAACATCTGTCCCAGTTCTACCCCGATCACCCCGCCACCGATCACCAGCAGCGATTTGGGCAAGCGATCCAGCGCCAGCGCCGATGTGCTGGTTAGGTAGGGCACGCTGTCCATCCCCGGAATCGGCGGCACGGCGGCGTGCGCACCCATCGCCAATATGACCTTGCCGACCTTCATGGGCGCATCGCCGACAATCAGCGCACCATCGGCAAAGCGTGCCTTGCCCTCGATATAGCTCACACCTTCATAGGCGGGCAGCAGATCGACATATTTTTTTTGGCGCAGCGTCGTGACAAGATCGTCCTTCGACGCCGCCAATACGGACCAGTCATCCATCTGGACAGCGCCCCCAAGGCCGGGAAAGCGCGCGGCGGCAAGCCCACCATGCACCGCTTCGGCGGCGCGGATCAGCGTCTTGGAAGGAACGCAGCCAACATTGACACAGGTGCCGCCAATCGTGCCGTGACCGACGAGCGCCACTTTCGCGCCCAGATCGGCAGCGGCGATCGCGGCGGAGAACCCGGCAGAACCCGCGCCGATGACGGCAACGTCAAATCCTTCCTGCCCGGGGCGGTTGCAACAGTCGTTCATTGCTTATCGCTTTCTTGAGGCGCTGGCGGCGCCCCGCTCAGTTTTGAATAGCGCGCGCCGGATAACCCGCGTTGGTTGATGCAGCGGCAATCGCAGCAGCATTGGTGCGGCGCGGGTTATAGGTTGCGCGCGCGGTCTTGGCTGCGAAATCGACCGTGACCGCCGTTACCCCGGCGACGCCTTCCATCGCCTTCTTCACGGTGATCGGGCAGGTGGCGCAGGTCATGTTCTCTATGGCAAAGGTGGTTTGCTTCTGAGCGGTTGCGGTAGCCGCGGGGCGATCTTGCGCCGTGCCACTAACTGCATAGGCGACCCCGCCGCCAGCCATAGCCAGCACGGCCATAGCGATACATACTGTCTTTTTCATGGGTATTTCCTTTCAATAGAACCAGGGTGCCCACCAGTCGATGGTGAGCGCCAGGATGGCGACGGCAAGGCCCAGCCACAGCACCGCCTTGGTGGTCCAAGCCGATTGTGGACGAGCGCAGTAGGAACCGTCTTCACAGGGCGGTTTCGGCTTGAAATAGACATGCCAGAAGCCGTAGCCGAGCAGCGCGAGCGTTACGCCTGCGACATAGGGCTTGTAAGGTTCGAGCGCCGTCAGGTTGGCGATCCACGCGCCGGAAATTCCGAGCATAACCAACAGTAGCGGGACGACGCAGCAAGCCGAGGCGAGCCCCGCGCCGATCAATGCGCCCGCCGCAACCCAGTTTGCCTGCTTCGGCTCGTGGTTTTCGGTGAGGGCTGGCTGTCCCGCTTCCGGCGTTGAGACCATGGCTTGAATCCCTTGTTCCAACTGAGTGATTCGCAGTGTAGGCTCTGTAGCCACTACAGACTCAAGAGGTATTTTCATGGAGCAACAGGTCGGCATCTTGCGTGCCCAGCTTGCCCGGAAAACAGGCTGCAATCTCGAAACCATCCGCTATTACGAGAAGGTGGGATTGCTGCCGGGGCCGCCTCGCAGTTCCAACGGCTACCGCGTCTATTCGCCGGAACTGGTGCAAAGGTTGCAGTTCATCCTGCGCGCGCGCGACCTTGGCTATGCAATGGATGACATACGGTCATTGTTGTCGCTCACCGATACCGGTGCACAAACCTGCGCGGAGGTTATGGCGAGAACCGAACTCCACCTTGAAGATGTCCGCCGCCGCATTGCAGATTTGCAGAAGATAGAGGTGACGCTGGCGACCACGTTAGCCAGATGCACTGGAGATGACGTTGCCGAATGTCCCATCCTGGAAGCACTCCAGTTTTTACCCCATCAAGGCAATTGACGCCATCTTTGAGGGATTTGATTTTGTGATGTCAGCTTGGAGTATAGCCTAACCGGACGTCAGGGCGCTACCGCGGTTTCTGTCAGATTAGGGTACTAAACGGAATTTGTTGACGAATGTCGTTGCGTATCATAGATTTCAACCTGACATTTTGATGGAGAGAGTGCGCAGTGAAGGGGCAACGGATCGGCTATGTCCGGGTCAGCACGTTCGATCAGAATGTGGATCGCCAATTGGAAGGTCAGTCGCTCGATCGGACCTTCACCGACAAGGCATCGGGCAAGGACGTCAACCGCCCCCAGCTTGAGGCTCTGCTCACTTTCGCCCGCGAAGGCGATACCGTCGTCGTCCACAGCATGGATCGGTTGGCCCGCAATCTGGATGACCTGCGCAAGCTGGTCCAGGGCCTCACCAAGCGAGGTATCCGGATCGAGTTTGAGAAGGAAAGCCTGTCCTTCTCGGGGGGAGGACTCCCCGATGGCCAATCTGATACTCTCGGTCATGGGTGCGTTTGCTGAGTTCGAGCGCGCCCTGATCCGCGAACGGCAACGCGAAGGCATTGCGATCGCTCGGCAGCGCGGCGCCTATCGGGGGCGGAAACGGTCGCTCTCGGATGAGATGATTGCCGATCTGCACCGCCGCGTTGCCGCCGGTGAACGCAAGGCGACCATCGCGCGCGACATGGGCATCAGCCGCGAAACCCTCTACCAGTACCTTCGCGCCGCTGCCTGACACCAATGTTCACATTATGTCCGGAAAATCGTTGTTCAGCGTACAAAGCTTGAGGTGACGCCTTCTCTGGCGGGGCTTATGTCGATTTGATGCAAAAGGCAGCGGCGCGGCGCGCGGGGCTTTGGGGCGTTGACTATGAGGGGATGCGCCGGCTTGCGGTTCGCAGGGCTCAGGTGCCCCGCCGATGCCGGACTGGGACGATCCAGCCCTAAGCGGACCTAGCTGCGGCTTGCGAGCTCCTCCCCAGCATAGGCATCACAGGAGGGCTTTATCAACTATTGATAATGTGTCATATTGCTGTCGAGGAGAATCGTCGATGATCAGTGCTGACTTGGGCCAGCAGCTCGAGAGCTACGTCGCCAAGCTTGTCGAGACGGGGCGCTATAATTCGAAGAGCGAAGTGCTGCGTGAAGGGGTTCGGATCATACAGGACCGCGAGACCCGCCTCGCCGCGCTTGACGCCTCGATCGCCCGCGGCGTGGCCGATGCTGACGCTGGCCGCACGCGACCCGCTTCAGACGTCTTCGACCGGCTCGAGGCCAAATACAGCGCGCTGACCGACAGCGCCGAGTGATCGTCGAACTCACCCGCGAGGCCGAGCGCGACCTTGAGCGCATCGGCGACTATATCGCGCGCGACAATCCGGCTCGCGCGGTCACATTCCTTCGCGAGCTTCGCGACAAGTGCCTGAGCCTTGCGGAGATGCCCGAGCGCTTCCCGCTCGTACCGCGCTACGAAGCCGTTGGCGTGCGCCGTCGGGTGCATGGTCGTTATCTGATCTTCTACCGCGTCGAAGCCGACCGGGTGGCGGTGGTCCACGTCTTGCACGGCGCGCAGGACTATGAGGCGATCCTCTTTCCGTCGTGACCGGGCATGATCGCACTGTCATGGCGCCCTGGTCCTCGTCGCCCATCACGATCAGCCGACGTCGTCATCGCCGAGTAGTCGGGGTGCTGGGTCGGGACAATGAGACGGTAGGTGCCTGCCTTTGGCACGCGCTCTACGGCGGCGGCGCTGACCGCCGCCGCGGAACCCCGACATGGGGTTCCGCCCATCCGGGTGACGATCGCTAGGCCAAGAGGTCTTTGACAGAACGCACGACGCGGACCACTTCCATTGCGGCAGCTTTCGCCTCTAGTTTCAGACGATCATCATGGTTGCGAACAAACCTGAAACTGGACATCGATGACCGGCGAATGGAGGGACAGCAATGGCTGAGAAGCAGCACCGATATTCGGTGCAGGTGGTCTGGACCGGGAACATCGGGACCGGGACCGCATCGTATCAGGGCTATGAGCGCGCGCACGACGTATCGGCAGACGGTAAGCCGACGATCGCGGGATCATCTGATCCAGCTTTTCGCGGCGATCCCACCCGCTGGAATCCGGAAGAGCTATTGGTCGCCTCACTCTCGGCGTGCCACAAATTGTGGTATCTCGGTCTTTGCTCGCAAGCTGGAATTGTGGTGACAGCATATGAGGATGCGGCCGAAGGCAGCATGGTTGAGGAAGCGAGCGGCGCCGGGCAATTCACCTCCGTCACGCTTCGCCCCCGCGTAACGATATCGGCGATGTCGGATGAGGTAAAAGCCATGGAGCTTCACCGACAGGCACATGCCATGTGCTTCATTGCGCGATCGGTGAACTTTCGCGTGATCAATTCACCGATAATCGTCCGCGAAGGGGCGGGAGCCAGTTAAATGTCGCGATTATGGTCTGCTTCGCTTTCGTCTCTGCCTGAGACCAGCCAGACAGCTTTCCACCCCATTGCCGCCAAACATCACGTGGATCTGCGCACACGCAGCGCCGTGCGAGCCGTGGCACATTCGGTGACGCGCCAATAGCGCGGCGGGTCTGCAGCGCATCGCTGCCCTCCCCCGGAGGCCAGTCTCCACGGGGGGAACACCAAGGGCGGCTGCCCTTTCGTTCCCGAACGACAATCTTGCCGCCCGTGTAATCCGCCAAGCGCGGCGCCCGACACCTTACAGGCATCGGCCGCGCTAGACGGCTCGCCCGCGCCGGCGGCGAAGATTCTCGCCCTCCCTCCCCATCCCGTTCCTCGCCGGAAAGGCAGGCCGGTTGCTGTTGCGACCGGCTTTTCAGCCTTGAAGGAAAGGACAGGATCATGGGACGGATCACCAACGAGCGCGCCGACGTCTATCAGGACATCACCGACCAGATGATCGCGATGATCGAGGCGGGTACCCGGCCTTGGTCAAAGTCATGGAACGGGGCCGCGAGCCCGACCCTGCCGCTGCGCTCGACGGGCGTTCCCTATCGCGGGATCAACGTGCTGACGCTTTGGGCCACCGCGATGACGCGGGGCTACGCCGCGCCGCACTGGCTCACCTTCAAGCAGGCGCTGGCGCTCGGCGGCGCAGTGCGCAAGGGCGAGAAGGGATCAACCGTCGTCTATGCCAACACCATCGAGGTTGACGGCGACAAGGGCGGGAACAGCAGCGCCGACGACAAGCGCCAGGTGGCGTTCCTCAAGCGCTACACGGTCTTCAACGCCGAGCAGATCGACGGGATCGAGGCCAGCTATCCGACACCCGCGCCGATCATCACCACGACCAACCCCGATCGGCGCGACGCCGAGCTCGACGCGCTCTTTGCCCGCGTGCCCGTTGCGCTCAGGCATTTCGGCGGACAGCCCTATTATCAGCCGAGCAGCGATCGGATCACGATGCCGGAGTTTGCCGATTTTCACACCAGCGACGATTATTATTCGACCCTCGCACACGAGATGACGCACGCGACAGGCCACGCCGAACGCCTCGCCCGCCCCACCCTCTTGTCCACGAAGCGTGAGGACTATGCCCGGGAGGAACTGGTCGCCGAACTCGGGGCGGCGTTCGTGAGTGCCGCGATCGGCATCAAGCTCCACGACCGCGAGGACCATGCCGCCTATCTCGCCAACTGGCTGCAGGCGCTGCGCAGCGACAAGCGGGCGATTTTCACCGCCGCGCGGCTTGCGCAGGAGGCGTCCGACTGGCTGCTGAGCCGCATGGTCGACGACAGCGGCCCGCCGCCCTGATCGGGCGGCTTTGCCCAGATTGATGACGATGCCGCCGGCTTCCCGTGGCGATGAGGGAAGCCGAGGCGGTGGCCGCGCTTTCGCGCGGCGTCGGCGGACGCGCTGAAGGGCGCGGCGCAAAGGCTTGGTGGCGCGAGGCCCTCCCCCGGAGGCCCATCGACGCGGGGAACGCCAAGGACTGCTGCCCTTTCGTTCCCGAAGGAAAATAGACGGCCCCCGGGTGGTCCGCCGGGCACGGCACCCGACGCCTTGAGGGGCGTCGACCGTACCAGGGCGGCCTGCCCGCGCCAGGGCCATCGATTTTCCCCCTCCCTCCCCATCCCGCTCCTCGCCGGAGAGGCAGACCCGGTTGCTGCGGCAACCGGCTTTCAGCCGCAGAAGAAGGAGCAAGGACAATGGCTTACACCCGATATACCGGCGACCCCTATTGGCAACGCGCCAAGAGCGACGGGATCAGCGCCGACGGCACCCCCTATCGTCGCGGCGAACGCGTGTTCTTCTACCCCCGAACCGGCGTGACCTATGCCGGGGGCAGCGCGCAGCGCGCATCGGCCGAGTTTGACGAACTCGCCAGCCTCGAAGGCTGACCCCTCCCCGACCATCACCGACATACCCCTATCAGGAGCAAACTATCATGAGCATCATCCACCCCAAGCTGTCACAGCTTCGCCTTTCCCCGCTCAACCAGCGCCGCGTGAAGCCATCGGCAATCGAAGCCATGGCCGACGACCTCGACGCGCACGGCCTGTTGCAAAACCTTCTCGCTTATGAGGAGGACGGGCTGCTCTGGATATTCGCAGGGGGCAAGCGCTACCGGGGATTGAAGGTCCTGTTGAAGCGCAAGCGGATCAAGAGCAGCGACACCTTCCCGGTTGAACTGCGGACCAAGGACGAGGCGATTGAGCTTTCGCTGGCCGAGAACTTCCAGCGCGAGGACATGCACCCCGCCGACAGCATTCGCGCCTTTGCCGCGCTTCGCGACACCGGCATGGACGCCGAGGAGATTGCCGCACGGTTCGGGCAGGCGGTCAGCTTCGTCTACAAGATGCTTCGCCTTTCCGCGCTTGCCCCGGCGTTGATCGACCTTATCGCCAAGGACCAGTTGTCGTTAGAGGCAGCGCGCGCGCTCACCCTTGCCGACGATCACGGCCAGCAGATGAAAGTCTGCAAGGCGGCGAACGGACAGGCTCACACCATCCGGCGGATGCTCACCACTGAAAAGGTCGACACGACCAGCGGCGCGTTCATCTTCGTCGGGCGCGAGGCTTATGAGGCGCGGGGCGGGACGATCACGCTCGACCTGTTCAGTCAGGGCGCGGAGGGCTTTGCCGACCAGCCCGAGCTTGTGCAGGCGATGGCCGAGGACAGACTGAACGCGCTTGCGGACGAGTATCGCGCGGCGGGCTGGCACGAGGTGCGCGCGCAGCTGGAGCGGCCCTATGACCTCTACATGAAGGGCAGCATGTACCCGGCATCGCGGGAACCAAGCGAGGCCGAAGCCGAGCGGCTTGCTGCGATCGACGCCGAACTGGAGGCAGTCGACGATAACGAGGAAGACGGCAGCGAACGGATCGATGCACTGACCGCCGAGCGGGACGTCATCGTGCAGGGACTTCGTGGGTTCAACGCCGCGCAAGTGGCGGTTGGCGGCGTCGCGCTATGGGTGTCGCATGACGGATCGCTCGGCACGAGCTTCTACCGCGCGAAGGCAGAACCCAAGCCAAAGGTGACCAAGGTCGACGGCACAGCCCCGACCTACAGCAACAGCCTGTTGGCGGACCTCTCGCGCATCAAGACCCGCATCGTGCAGGAGGCGGTCGCAGCCGATCCGACGCTTGCGCTCGACATCATGCTCGACAGCCTTGCGGGGCAGTTGCTCCACGGTGCGCACAGCTATCAATTTGCAGCCGAGGTGCAGGCGAAGACAGTGGCGACCGACGTTCCGGCGGAATTGATGACGGCGAGCAACGTTCGTTCGGTCGAAGACTTGATGGCGACACGGTTCGCGTCTGTCCCCGCCGAGGCGCGGTTTGAGGCAATCAGAGGGATGGCCGACGACGACAAGATGGTGTTGCTTGCCGGGTTGGTCGCGATGACGGTGGACGGCACGCTGTTCGCGGGTGGAACCCCAAGCACTCGCCATCATCATTTCGAGCAGATCGCCCGCGCGAGCGGGGTGGACGTCGCGGCGCGTTGGCAGGCCCCCGTTGGCCTGTTCGACAAGATGCGGCGCGCGGCGATGATCGACCTGTTGCGCGACGAATGCGGGGCACCCAGCGCCGACAATTGCGCGACGATCAAGAAGAAGGCGGACCTTGCGGTCAACGTTGCCGAGCGGTTGCCTGCCGATTGGCTCCCAGCGCCGATGCGGATCGGAGCCTTCGACCGGCCCGAGCGTGTGGGCGATGAGGATGAGGTTGGCAAGGACATCGATGCCGCCTTCGAGACCGAGGACGAAGACGAACTGGCATGACAGCGGCGGGGACCGGCTTTGGGCCGGTCCCCGCTCTTTTGTGCGAGCGATCATCGAACGAAAACCGGCACTTGCCCTGGCGACCGCGCGGCCCATCGACCGCGCTTTGCGACACGCCGAACGACGAGGCTTGCCGTGATTTGTTGAGATTTCACTTGGCCGCGGCTAGGATCACGCAAGGGAAGAAGGACCGACATGGCCGACATCGATCTTGACGCGCTGCGCCGCCACATCCGCGCCATGACGTTCGAGCGCGGCACGCCCGACCAGATCGCGTTGTGGCGCGAGGACGTCGCCGAGGCGCGCGCCAATCTCGTCATCGAGAACATGACCCCGACCCGCGACGAGGATGCCATGTTCGCGCTCATGCTCGACGAAGGCGTTCCCCCTGCTCTGATGGCCGAGGTCATTGCCAGCCTCTACAAACCCGGAAGCAGCCAGATCGCAGCCTGACCTTGGCGAACGATCCTTATACCTGGCCCGGCACCGACACGCTGCGGAACCGGCTCGGGATCACCGACGACAAGGCGCTCACCGCCGCCGAGCGGCGCTTCACGCAGGCGCGCGGCGCCGAGGCCGCGCGCCTGTCCTTCCCCGCAACGCCCGACGGCTATCGCGCGCTGCACAAGCACCTGTTTCAGGACGTCTATGACTGGGCGGGCAAGGATCGCACCGTCGACATCGCCAAGGGTGGGTCGAGCTTTGCCCATGCGTCCTATATCGGCCGTGAGCTCGACAAGCTGTTTGCCGACGCCGGGGCGCGGAACAGCTTCAAGGGGCTGCCGCGCGACGCGTTCTTCGACCGGCTCGGCCACCACATCAATGAGCTAAATGCCATCCATCCTTTCCGCGAGGGCAATGGCCGCGCAATGCGCCAGCATGCCGCGCAGCTCGCGCGCGAGGCCGGGCATCCGATCCGCATCGCGGCGATCGACAAGACGGCGTGGATGGACGCCTCGCGCCACGGCTTCCTTACCGGCGACCACCGCGCCATGGCGGCGGTCCTTGCGGCGGCCGCGATCCGGCGCGAGCCCGCGCCCGAAGCGCGGATTGGCCCTGCGGGCCTTGCGCTGCTGCCCGAGCGCGCGCCGCCCGAGGGACAGCGCTACCGCGTCACGCTCGGCAAGCTGCGCGAGGAGCTCGACCGCTATCTCCCCGCCGCGCGCCAGCAGGCAGCCGAACGGCTGCGCGGCCTGATCGCCGAAGGCGCGCCGACCCCGACGATCGCGAATGCGCGCACCGAGCTGGCCTATCTCGGCCACCCCAAGGGGCCGGTCTACCAATCGCACCTGTTGACCTATCTCGGCATCCGCCAGGTCGATGCTATCATCACCGCGCAGCAGACGCCGCTCGAGCGCGTGCGCGAACTTGGCGCGGCACTCGGCATTCAGATCCATTCGCAGCAACCGGGCCAACTCCAACGCGCCGTCCGCGCGCTCGAGCAGCCCGTGCTGCCCCCCGGCCATGCGCCGGGGCAAGAGCGACTGGCCGCGCAGTTCCTCAAGAACAATGCCGAGCAGAATCATGCCGACCCGCGCCTGTCGCCGGCGCAGGCGATCGTCGACGGCGCGATCAGGACCGCATGCGAGCGCGGCGAGAATGCGCGCATGGTCGCGGCGATCGCGGAGTCCACGCGGCAGCTCGTTGCCGAACGGATCAGGACGGGCGGGCCGCTCGACGCCGACGCTATGCGCGCGGCCCCTTCACCGCAGTCGGACCGCGAGCGGCGGCGCTGATCGCCGCGAGAGAATGCGCCATTATGGAGGCAACGGCTCGGGCGGTCGCTCGCGTCATTGAAACGCTACGCCTTCGACCATTAGACGTGGCCGCCATGGAGACCGAGAACAGCGAGGAGTATCTGGCGCGTCGCGCCCAGCAGCAGCTCGACCTCGCTGCGGCCGCGAGCGATCCCGCCATCAAGAAGATCCACCTCGATCTCGCGGCCGACTATGCAACCCGGCGCGAGCGGGCCGCGAAAGCGCGCAACGTGCGAGCGGAGGCGGCCGATTAGCGCTCGTCGCGCCGGGTCGGAAAAACCGGGCCTCGCACCGTCATTCGGGCAGGATCGTAAGGCTTCTGCAAAGCAACTACGTCGTCATATGTGCCGTGCAGCCAGGTATCGATATCGCCGGGTGCCAGGATGGTGACCATCGCCTTGGGATGGATCGGTGCGACGAGGCTGTTGGGGTCGCACGTCACCATCGTGAACCCGGCGCCCTCGGCCGTGTGTTGCCAAAAGCCGGCGACTGCGAACACCGGTTGATCGGTGACGCCGAACCACATCTCACCCTTCAGTGGCGGCTTACCGTCGCCCAGGTCGTGCTTCTCGGGCGTGAACTCGCAGAACTCGGTGAGCGGCACGAGGCAGCGGTTTTCGGGCCGCTCGGCCAGCTTGCGCCATTGCGGCAGCCCCAGGTTGCGGACGTTGGTCATCGGCCATGCCGCTTTTCCGCCCAGCACGTCCCACGTCATCACGTCCCATGCGCGCTCGCCATCCTGTTCGCGGATGACATAGCTCCGACTTTTTGGACGCAGCTCGCGGGGGTCGAAGCGGTTGTCGCGCGGCCGCGCGCTAAAGAGCTTCGCGGCCGACCCGAACAGGGTCTGCGGCTCGTGCTTCATGCGTGCCCGGTTGCACATTCTGCCCCTCCCTTACGCCGCTAAGATGTGGTGTTGCCTCAAGTTGCGCGTCAATCCCCGGCGGACGTCGCTGATCTTCCGGCGGTCTCGCTGCTCGATGGACCAATTGGTAGATGCGCTCCATGAACGCAATGTCCGCGGCGATGCCGAGCGACCGCACGATGCCGTTCCAGGCGGTGATTGTCATGGTCGGCCGGAGATAGCGTCGTTCAGTCTCACTATAAGCCGACGCATGGGGTTCCCGACATTCGCGCCAGTAGTTCTCATATGGCGTGCGATCGCCATTGCTGAGCGCGTGAAGCGATGCCAGCAGCGCGCGCAACGTCAGGGTCGGCGCGATGGGAGCCTCCTTGCTGGCTTCGGCAATCTGATAGAGCGCTGCCAACGAGAGCATGACAGCGGGATGGCGCTCGAATCGCATTCGAGAACGTTAAGGGAACAGATCCAACTTCGCCAAGATCGATATGCTGAGCTACCGGTCCAAGAAGCGGCAGTTTGGCGCCCTCATCCCGGACATTCAAAGTTCCGTCCAACGCGCCTAAAATCGGTCATTGCGTTCAGGGCGCGGGAGCAGCAGCCATGGGGCGGTTAGCGGAATGGTGGCGTTCAGGTGGACAGCGGGGCGGTAGCTGCCTTTCCCGAAAAAGGTCGAATATCGGGAATTGCAGCTAACGGCTCGTTGCCTTAGGACGATCACGTTCTCGGGAGTTTTTGGAAATGATCCAGCGTCACCGCTAAAGCGGAAATGTACACGCCCGCGGAGTGATCCGCCGACCGGGCTCTGGATGCGAGAACATCATGCAAAAATTGAACAACAAGACGTGCGTCGTCACCGGCGCGGCGCGTGGCATCGGCCGCGCTATTGCCGCCCGCTTTCACGAGGAGGGCGCCATCGTCATCGTCACCGACATTGACGAAGCGACAGGTGCGGCCACTGCCGCCGAAATCGGATGCAGGTTCGAACTGCTCGACGTGCGCGAGGAAGATCATTGGTATCGGTTGGCCGCCGTCGTTCCGGTGGCCGATGTAGTGGTCAACAATGCCGGTGTGACCGGTTTTGAAGCAGGCATGGCTCCGCACGATCCTGAACACGCCAGCCTGGCGGATTGGCGCGAGGTCCACCGCGTCAACCTCGATGGGACGTTCCTTGGCTGTCGCTACGCGATCGGCGCGATGAAGGGCGCGGGAACTGGCTCGATCATCAATATATCGTCCCGCTCGGGACTGGTCGGTATCCCCGGCGCGGCGGCCTATGCCTCGTCCAAGGCGGCAATCCGCAACCACAGCAAGACGGTCGCGCTCTATTGCGCGCAGCAGGGTTGGAAGATTCGCTGCAACTCGATCCACCCGGCCGCGATCCTCACGCCCATCTGGGAGCCTATGCTGGGCGATGGTCCCGATCGGGATGCCAAGGTGCAAGCGCTCGTCGCGGACACGCCACTCAAGCGGTTCGGGATGCCTGAAGAAGTTGCCGCCGTCGCGGCGATGCTGGCGTCGGATGAAGCGACCTATATTACCGGTACGGAAGTGAATATCGACGGCGGCCTACTCGCCGGCTCTGCGGCTTCACCCGGTTAGACACTTTGTCGGGCGCGACCGATCGCGCTCATGCCGCAAGCGACTTGGACGGTCACTGTCGAGATCCGGTACCGATTGATTGAACGGAAAAGATGAGAGGCGAAAGGGGCCGTTCCGTCCCACCCCATCGATCTGTCGGCTACGCGCCCCAATATCAGTCATAGCGGAACGCCTGACGATCGCCTGAAAGCGGACATGCTAGCCGATCGACCGCGGTGGCCGAATATGTGGACTCAGCTGCCATTCGGCCGGGGAAGGCGAAATGGCTGTTTTCAGTATAAGTGGGCATTTGAAGTCTGAATGGCGAACAACTCGGGTCCATCAGCCGAGAGCGCGCGAGGCAAGATCGGCCCCGGCGTCACGCTTCGCCTGTGCGGCCTTCCGTTCGGAATAGCGATCAACGAGCTGTGTGGCGTGGCTGCGAGTCAGAATTGTGAACCGGACCAGCTCCTCCATCACGTCGACGATCCGGTCATAGTAGCTCGATGGTCGCATGCGGCCCGCTTCGTCGAACTTCTTGAACGCCATCGCAATGCTCGACTGGTTGGGGATTGTAATCATCTGTCGCGCGACAATCAGGGTGAGAAAGCGCGTCAATCAAGAT
>FRDC01003360.1_pt1 | contig 19730 bp, 13 predicted proteins | sample 1106171 | NCBI WGS metagenome assembly FRDC01 (sample SAMEA3930566, study PRJEB13176) | freshwater metagenome | biome: Drinking water system; feature: drinking water; material: water | place: Singapore | collected 2014-12-20 | reverse complement strand
AACGCCTGCGTATTACTGATAACGGAAATGTCGGCATTGGAATTACGTTACCGGTCTCTGACCTTGATGTGCGAAATTCAAATTCAACAAATACTTTCGCAGCTAATTTTGTAGCCATTGGTAATGATGCCACAAGTACCCGAGTTACTAATATCGAAAGTAGGCACACAACCACTGTAAGTGGAAGCAACAAAGTCGTCGGTCTTAAAACTAATATTCTTTCAAGCGTGGCAAGTGGATATGTTGAATCGGGGGACCAAATCGGGCATTGGAATGCGATCTTTAGAAATTATAATTCCAATGGAGATTCTGGAACTGTTAACAACCTGTATGGTGGATTCATTCAGTACGGTCATCATAATATTGATGCGACGGCTACTCCTCAATCGACTAACGTTTACGGGCTTTATTTTTCTCCGTACAATCGCACGGGAACAATAACGAACCTTTATGATATTTATATATCGACTGATTCAAGTGGAGGAGCAACAACCAATCGATGGGCCATGTATCAGGCGAACTCCAGCGCTAAGAATTACTTTGCAGGCAATGTCGGCATCGGGACAACAAATCCAAGCAATGCTTTACATGCTGTATCGGAAAATCCCACGGCGCTTTTTGAGCGCACAACCGCGATCACCAGTAGCCAACGTGGCGCTCTCATCTTGCAAACAACTTCGTATGGCGTGATGGCGGATGGCTTCGGTACGGCCTTAAGCTTTTTTGGTAACGATAGCGCTGGATCGGCTTCACAGTTTGGGGCCATTTTAAGCTATCGAGCTGGTGGGGCGAACAACTCAGGCGCGATGACGTTCCGCACGTTCAATGCTGGAGCTGGTGTTGATGCATTAGTTATCAAGCAAACTGGCAATGTCGGTATTGGGACAACGTCGCCTCAAGCAAAACTTTTTATTTCAGGAGCTATCGTGAGCGAGCCATCGACGATCACTGGAAGTTCAGTGGACCTTAAACTTAGCAACACCGTTGTATTAACAGCTGTTGGTGGGTCGACAATTACGCTTTCAAATATGATCCACGGTGGAAACTATACTTTGATTATAAAAGACAATAATTCTCGCACTTACAGTTTTGGTGGCTGCGACACTTCTTGGTTTAAACCGGCGAATGCAGCAACATCGGTTACGACTCAAAGTATTTATAACATTGTGACGGTGAGTAACGGAACTGGTTATGACTGCTACGTGACTTGGGCGAGTGGATATCAATGAGAAAAATTTTATTAAATTTTTTATTAAGTATAGCTTCTATCGAGCAGTCGTTCGCTTTTGACGGCACAACGACGCGTGCAATGCTTGCTTTAACAGCGAGTCCGCTTACTGCTTGCTCAGGCCTCGACGTTGCTTGGACGCCTCAATACGCATCGATTAAAGGCTATTACCGCTTTGATGGAGCTCTTGGTAATGTCACGGATGGAAGTACTGTTGCCGCAACGATTGGTTCTTCTGGTCTTCATCGCAACGCAAATGGAACTGGCATGCAGTATGTGGATGGTGTGCATAGTGCGGGGATTAGTTTAGATGGAGTGGATGATTTTGTTTCAGTTTCTTATAACACGGCTCTTAAGCCTTCGATAATAACGGTCGCTTTGTGGGTGAAAGTAAATACCATAGCTTCAGGCAAGACCGCGGTCATGGTTTCTAAGTGGCAAGGCGGAGGATATATTCTTTATTTCACCGCTGCGAGGCTACCGGCATTTGCCATTGAGTCTTCGGGGGTAAAATATTACGCGACAAGTTCCACCGCCGTTGAGTTCGGGAATTGGAATCATTACGTCGGCACTCATGACGGGACGACGACAAAACTTTACGTCAACGGTAAATTAGTCGCCTCTACGCCAGCACCCGGTCTTATTACCTATCCTGAGAACAACGCTTTTTGCATTGGAAAGGATGCGAGCGACACCAACACATCATGCAATGCCTCAACTCCGAGAATGTTAAATGGGATGGTTGATGAAGTGGCTGTGTGGAATACAGCTCTCACAGATTCCGAGGTAAAAAAACTGTATGAAAGATCCGGTTGTACATTTTAAAATAGCGTTGTCGGTATTGGGACAACAAGTCCGCAAGCAAAGTTACAGGTTGTTGGGGGCGTGATCGCTTTTGGTTCCACCAATAACGGCGGTGCGACTCCAGCTGCCGCTGAAACCGTGCTATCCCTTAAGCGTTCGGGTGTCGGTGGCCAAAGTAATGATAATAACGCGCAATTCTTACTATCTCGCTACGAAGTTGCGGCGAGCTATGGAGCTCGTACTCAATTAGATTTGCAGCTTCGTCACGGGGATTCGGACTATGGGAATGCGATGACTTGGAAGAGCAATGGAAATGTGGGTGTTGGAACCACAAATCCAAGCTCGCTCTTGCATGTGTATACAAGTACCGATGGGAGCAGCGTGCCGGTACTTGAAAATGCGAGCATAGGCACTTCTGCTGTCAGTGCCCTATCGATTAAAGCCAATGGAAGCTACGGACTTTTTGAAATGTATGGATCTAACTACTCGGGCAACTGGGGAGCCAGCGGAGTGGCGCGCGCCAATGGGTTTGCAATTCGAACTCCAGCCAGCTCGCCTGCCAGCTACATGTTTTTGGGGCCATCTTCGCCTAATCCCTTGTATCTCGCGACGAACAGCCTCCCTCGTTTGACAGTTGATTCCAGTGGAAACGTCGGCATCGGGACGACATCGTCAGGTGCGATGCTAACGGTGGCAGGTATGATCCACTCTACTTCGGGTGGTATTAAATTTCCGGATGGATCGATTCAAACGACAGCTGCAACTGGTGGCGGAAGCTCTGGGCAATCTATGATAACTGGATGGCCAGATGCAATTAAATGTGTCATGTCGAACCCTGCTTATGGAGATACCTATTTAGTACTTGGTCAGGTTGCCGGTGGTTACTACTATTACCATTGGCCTCTGCAACCAGCAGATGTGCGCGTACGCTATAACTCCGATGGAACTTTCTCTGGATATCAAGCCGGCATTACAACTTCAGACTGTAATAAATCTATTTCTCAACTGAACACAGACGGTCAAGCATATTACTTTGCTAACGGTGGTGGTTCTGCGGGCTCTATGGCTGATGGTACAGCAGGTGCTCCTGGTTTGTATTTTAGTTCCGATACCAATACAGGTTTTTATAGACCAACGACAGACACCCTTGCCATTGCTACCAGTGGCACAGAAAAAGTTCGCGTGGATGCTAGTGGTAACGTCGGTATAGGAACTACTGGTCCAGCAGATAAGCTCCATGTCGCTGGCGACATTCGCGTGGGAACAGGAACCACCGGATGCGTGAAAGATGCTGACGGAACCGTTATTGCCGGAACTTGCTCTTCTGACGTGCGATTTAAGACAGATATCGAACCGTTGGGCAGTAGACTCGAACAAGTATCACAGTTGCGTCCAGTCACCTATAAGTGGCGCTCAGAAGAATTCCCGGACAAACAGTTTGGTCATGAAACCGAAACCGGTCTAATTGCTCAAGAGGTTCAGCAAGCCATTCCAGAGCTGGTCGCAACGGATGAGGAAGGCTACCTCAAAGTTCGCTTTACAGAACTCAATATCTACATCCTCCAAGCCGTTAAAGACCTCTACAACCGCATTCTTGGCATCGAGGATCATCAAGCTACCCAAGACCGTCGAATCGCGAACGTCGAAGCAGCCAAGGCCGATAAAGCGGAAATGGAGGCCCAATTGAAGGCCAAGGATCAAAAGATCCAGAAGCTTGAAAAGGATAATGCTTCCAAAACGAAAGAACTGGAAGACGTTAAGGCTCGCCTCGACAAGATCGAGAAGATGCTCAAATCGAAATAAACCGCACTTTCATCGTTGCAATTCCGAACCGGACACAAAAAATGTGTCCGGCCCCATTTCTGAGGCCGGACTTTACGAAAATATGGTTCAAAAACCCATCGTGCCGATGCGGAATCGGACACGACTTCGGACACAAAATCGTGGTCGATTCGTGTGTCCGAAATTTCAAAAAAACGTCGTTTGTGTCCGACCAGTGTCCCTTTTCTTCTGCCGATTTTTAAAAAATCAGGAAATCGGACACAAAAAACACCGGACACAAACCCCGTTAAGCCGGGCCAACGAGCTGCAAAACAGGCGTTTTGATCTCGTTTGCGATCAAATTTTCCTCTTGTTTCGCTGCTGGTACCTGATTTTCCGACGGTGCTGGTGGCGGGGTGCCCCCAAAGGATACGATATTGACCGCCTTCGCCAGATGCTCAGGGGTCAAGTGGGCGTATCTTTGAGTCTCCTCGAAGCGTGCATGCCCTAACAATTTTTGAAGGTCATACAGGCTTCCGCCGTTCATAACGAAGTGGCTGGCAAACGTATGCCGCAAATCGTGAAAACGGTAGCGGTTCGTAAGACCTGCCCGCTTTTGCGCTCTCTGGAAGTACCAGTAAATGTGTCCCTCATCGAACGGTTTTCCGTAGGACGTGCAAAACACATATTCTGGATGCCAGTTGCGGTTTTTAATCTCCGTGAGTGCTTGTCTTACGACATCACTCATGGGGATTCGCCTCTGCGAGTTTCGCGTCTTGGTTCGATCCGCAAGCCCATTCCGGTCACGAAGTCTCGTGATGTGAATAAACCCCTTCTCGAAGTCCACGCGATCCCACAAAAGGCCCGCAAGCTCTCCGCGTCTCATGCCCGTGTTCATCGCCGTTACAAACAGCCAATAATGCGGATCGTTCTTGTTCGCTTGCAGAAATTTCTCAATCTCCTCAGCGGACATGAAATGATCCGCGCGCTTTGGCTCTTTGACCTTCCCGTAATCCGCGAACGGATACTTAAGGATTTTCTCCTGCTTGAAGGCTTCGCTCATGATCTGCTTTAAAACCCCTAAGACCAGATTGGTCCCGACGGGGTTGTGATTCGATTCCCTGAGCTTCGCCACAAGTTGATCCGCGTGTTCACGGGTGATTTGCGATAAGTAAAGATCACCTATGAATCCATAAATATGAGTCCTGAGGTTCATCTCGTACCTCTCGACGGTTCGCACCGATGAACGCGGGGCCACACGATGGGTGAGCCACCACTTTGCAAAATCCTTAAATCGCATTTCATGGAGTGTCGGTTTCATCACCGGCATGACACCGGTCGAATCAAACACTCTTCGCTCGGCGAGTTTGACGGACTTCCACGCGATGGCGTCCGATTTCTTTTCAAAGCAAGGACTCTTGAATTCCTGACCGCCAATATAGATTCGCTCTCTATATTTGACTCCGTCTTTGCGTTTGATTTTTTCCATTATGGTCTCCTTTTCTCCCTAGACGGGAGAGGTTAGGAAGACCCCATGGAAAAATGCCTCCTGCTTTCTCGAATTCTATTCAATTTTCAAAGAACTCTAAGGACAGGCATTCTTATCATGGGGGTTTGAAAAACAAAAGTGGGTCCGCGTTTACAGAGCGAGTCTGGCCTTTACGCGGTCACCGACTCCATTGTGCCTTTCTCGATCCATTCGATCAGATGCGCTCGTCTAAAACGGATCAGCGCGCCAAGTTTCACGAACTTGACCTCGCGCCGAAAGATCGCTTTCCTAAGCCTGGATTTTTTCAATTTCAAAAGTTCCGCCGCCTCATCAATCGTCAACAGCTCAATGACATTTCGTTCCACGTGAGCGCCCTCCCGTCTTGAGAAATGATTGCCGCCACTCATTAGTTCCCATCGGGCCTGGCCGTTTGGTTTGCGTGTCTTTGGTTCCCTCCCCGAATTTGGTTTTAGATTTGTTCCCCTCCCAGTATTGGTATTTTTATTTATTCTTATCCCCCTCCTTACTTTCTTCTCTGCCTGTTTTACCCGTAGTCCCTGTAGTCTAGCTTGCTGACCACCTTCAATCGTAGAGTGGGGGTGGTCAGCAAGCGGCCAGACGGAAGGGACGGAGGATAAAACAGGCAGACCCCGCCGTGATCTTCGCTACTTGCACGGATTCGCGGGGCCAATCAAAAGTCAAAACCGCGCATGGACCTTTTGTTTGACCTTTGTTTTGACTCTTGCGCCGCCAGCTCTCGAATCCGCCGCACCATCAACGCTTGGATGGATTGCCTAAACGTGCGGTCGCGATGTCCTTTAGACACTCCGACAAGCGCACGAACTCGAAAAACTCCGAGCGGAATCTGTGCCCAAACGGGACTTGATAACCTTCGATCGCAGACATGATCTTGCGCCCGATCGCGTGGCTGGCGGTGACAAAAATGACTTTCTCGACGCGCGCGCTGGTTCTTAGGGTTGAAATAATGTCCCGGTAGCGCCTCGCACTTTTGCCATTTAGCTCAAGCTCTATGGCAATCGCACGATCCTGCGCGGTCCTTTGTAGAACGGCGTCGGGGATTTTCTTAAACCCGTCGCTGCCTAAAAGGTACCGCCCGTTGGTCCATTGATAGCCAGGGAATCGTCTTTTGAAATGCTCGGCGATGTCCGCAATCAACAAATCGTGGTCAAGTTGATGTGGATTTAGCACCGGGCACTTCTCAAAAATCGCCACTTCTGGGCGCGCCCTTGCGACCATCATGCGGCCCCGGTGCGACAACTGAAAGACGACGCCCGTCGCATTTGTACGCCCTTGGATGCGCAATCTTGGAATCCGTAAACGCTCGATCCAGCCCTGGCTTTCGATCCGCTTTAGCCGGTTCATGGCTGTCGCAATCGTGCGTGCCGGAAAGAACCTTTCGTGAATCTGTCTAAAACTCAAAACCACATGGTCATGGAGTGCTGTCATCATCTCCAAGTCACGCTCGGTCAAAAGGACATGATCGGCTTTTCTTTTGCCCGCTGTAGCAATCTCGCGCGGGCGGGTTACACCGGCCCCGGCGTCTGTATCCAAATCATCCGTCAATAGTTACCCCCATTAAAGTTGAACGCGAACGGTTCAAGCGGTGGCATGGACCGGCGCTGTCATTAGTCTTCGCCTCCTTAGCCGTGGGTGAAAGGAGGACTCGTCCAATGAAAACGCCCGATTCCGAACTGCTCACGCTCGAATTTTCTGTTCGCTTATCTGTTAAGGATTGGAAGGTTAAACTTGGCGTCCGTAAGGCATGGGTCATTGCCCTGGCTGTCGCCGTGTCGCGCCTTGCCATTCGCTTTTGGTTTGATGTTTCCTGAAAATGCCCCCTCGGCTTGTACTCAAGCCGAGGGGTAAATTGCCACTGACTGCCGTAGTTCACTTGACCGGCGTCGTTAGCTGCAGTTGCTTCCGCACCATTTCCAAAAGACCGGGCTTCGTCACTTTCATGTGCTCGATAAAATCGAAAATGTCCTCTTTCTTGATTCTTCCGCCGTCTCTCGGCATGGTGCGAATGTATTCCTCTCGGAAGTCGATGGCGTATGCCCGCGCCACAGCCTCGTCGTGGTCCGTGAAGTGCAAAAGGATGTTGAACGCGAAGTCCGTAGGCCCGCAGCCGCTATAACCCCATTCATATCCCATCGCCTCGTCCATGTTGTCGCCCATGACCCACGGAATGTTGGAAAATTTGACGAACGAATCGAGCGGGTGCCGAATGGCGATCACGTCTGCGTACTCGCCCTTTCGCATGAGCGGCGGAACCTCGATCACGATCACTTTTGATTTTTCAATTCGACGGCGTGGTTTAAAAAATTCTTGCAATGATTCAATCACTTGCATATTACTTCCTTTGTTTGTTGGTTAAATCCCGTTTTGCCAATAACTTGATGGCTCTTGAATTTCCGCGCCCCTCAACGGCGCTGGCCTTCGTGCCACCGTTTTCGATTCGTCCCGAAAAGTGTATCGCCCCTTCATCGCTTGTAACGTATCTTGCACCTCCTCATTGGTTAGATAGTCGTTCACTGCCTCCTGTTTCACTCGCACCACCGCCGATTTTGAACTTGGGTATTTCTGAACCATGACACATTCGCCGACGTTCAGAGACCTGATGACGTTCGGATGGATTACGAACTCGTCCACCTCCTTGATCGACTTCATGCCAGTCTTGCGTTCGCCAAAAAGCCAATCCGTCTCGGCTTGCTCCGTCACTTCGCGGGTTTTCTTTGTACCCGCGACACCCGCGATCAGCTCCGATGAGTCCGGCAATTTCTGTAAAAACGCGAACAATGTTGAGGTGGAATTCATCAGCCGCCGCGCGAACTCTGGGCTCAAACGCGAAAGGTCCGCGATTTCCTGATGCGCCACCACGACGCCGATCTTCGAGCTACGCGCGCGATCCAAGAATCCCACAAAATCTTCTGTCGCCATGTCCGCGAACTCGTCAACGATCACCGCGAAGGATTTGCGCTCCGCTCTCGGTATCTCGTTATCCACCCCCGCGGACGCCGCCTTTAAATCCTGAAGGATGATTTTCCCAAGGGCGCGGCTCGATTCGCCGTAGGTTCGTGAGTCGAGTAGCAGATAAACAATTTTCTGATGCCTGATGGCCTCAAACAAATCTATACCGCCATCGTGTGCCCGCAGCAAATGCCCGAAGTCTGAAAGCAGCAGCGATTCCAGTTGCGATTTCAAACCTTGCAGCGCCTTCAGGTTTTCGGGCTTCGCTAAGTGGCGGTGAAGTCCCTCAAGTTCTTCCCGCACCTGCGTTTCCGTCGCAGGCAGTTCGTCAATGACCAGCAAAATTTGATTTTGGTCCGTGATGCAATTCAAAATCGTTCCCAGATCAAACGCCTGGCTTTTTCGATCCCGCAAAAGCGTGAGTCCCCGCAGAATTTTCAATAGGAAACTCGAAGCCTCGTTTTTGTAAAACTCCTCGCTCCAGTTGAGGGCGCCCATCACTCGGTCTTTGAGTTGGTTCGCGGTGCCGTTTCCAATGGCGTTGTACGGGTGAGAGATTTCAGGATTCCCGCAGGAGAAAATTCTCAAATCGTTTTCGCGGCCCGCGAGTTTTGCCGTTGATACCACCTGGCGGATCGTTTCAAAATCAGCCTTGAGATCGACGAACAAAACACCGCCGCCGGAATGAATCCGATTCTTGATGACGTGTGAGAGCAAGACACTTTTCCCAAAACCGCTTGCACCGACGATATGCACATGGTGGTTGAGCTGATCGTCGGTGAGTTGAATCCGTTTATTGGGCTTGCCTTTCTCAGAGCCGATCAAAACCGGCTCGTTTTTTCGCTTCTCCGTGCTTGTGGGGCTATCCGTACCGCCGCCGCTGAACCCGACCGTCATCGCGTTGTAGAACAGCATAAGCCCGAGCGCGATCCATGCACCAATTTTTAACCATGCGGGCATCGTTATCGCGAGACTTACGATTCCAAACCCAGTGCCCAGGACCGCGAGCCATTGCCAGCGGCTCGCCACCAGTCGCACCGGCGCAAAAAGCGCCCGCGTGCCTTGGTATAAAAACACGCCGCGTCCGGCACCCTTGAAGTGCAGCCAAACCAGACTTGCGACCGCCATCAGAAAAACAGACCAGGCGTAAAGCCGCACGCTCCTGAGCGCGACCGAATGGATCTGATGTCCCCTCGGTAACAACTCATCCACCATCGCGATCACCGACAGGATTTGTTTTCCGGTCCAGGCGTGAAAGTCCGTAAACAGAACTCCCTCAAAAAATCGCTCCCACGGTGGGAAAACGCCCAAGCCGTAAATGAACAACGCGAGCGTTGTCAGTATCGGCCAAAAAAGTTTTTCTCCATTCGGCTCGCCATCCTCCATGTAAGCCCCATACCAAATCAGTCCGATCAAAAATCCGCCGATCAAAATCGGCGAGACGGCCAGAACAACGAGCGCGATGATACCCACCACACCCATTAGCAAAAGCCGTCCGGCCATTTCGTTGTCGGAATCCGAAATCCCCGACGACTTCGTTTGTTTATTTGAACTCACTCAAATCCTTTCCGGCGCGGTCAGCGCCGAGTTGATTAGCGATAAAATCCGTGACCATCTTCACCCCCAAAGTCGCTGCTATTGGCTCTCAAATTCCTTGATCCTTGCCGTGTAAGAATTTCATGCCTGTCTGGATTCCTCGCATTTTGGCCGCGCAGTGGAATCCACTCTTTCAGCACTTGTCTTTGATACTGGGGACCGCAGGGTGGGCCACTTGGCGCCAAAACGCGCTCAAGCCCTTAAAACCCTTGGGAAATAAATTTTTTATTGGTTCAAAAGTTTGGTGCAAGTTTTGCTTAAGATAGGCTGAGGCGCGGAAATGGCTGAAATCGAAACCGACACTGAATTTGAGGACCCGGCGGAGGTCTCCGACGGCGAGGAGGAACTCGATCCCGTCGTCCTAGCCTACCGCGTGGGCGATCACCGCTGCTATGTGCGCTTAAAGCGCTCAGAGGTGCGTGCCGACCCTGGCCTAGTCGAAGTCAGCAAAACCGCCCAGTCGTTCGACTATGACCCAATTGAAAGCCTAAACCGCGAGCCGGAAGAGGTGCGGCCCGCTGATTCCTATATCCAGCGCAAGATCCAGTTCAAGCTCATGGCAAAAGAGATTCGTAAGCGGATCGACGCCAAGAATCTGTCGCTCAAATCGTTCCCGGAAATCCGTTACATCAAATCCATGAACGACTCGGTCGTGCATTACATCCTGCGCCTGGTGACGGACCAACTCATCGCCGAGGGGCTGTGGCGCGACGAGGACAAAGACCTCACGATGACCGAAGCATTTCCATTGAGCCAGGCCGCGAATGAGTCGCGGATCAAGCTCACAGGTTTTGACGACATTCAGGAGTCCGCGATCTGGCGGGATGCGGAACTAACAGCGGAAGAAATCAGCGAAGGCGGCGCGGCTATGCCCGCGAGCGCGCCGATGCACCTTCCGACTTACGCGACTCCCATCCTGAACAATATCATGCGCGCAAGCCCCAAGGACCTCTATCACCAGATCGCCCGTCGCATGGTCGAAACTCATTATTTCCAAGATCACCCGGAGCTGGTGGAGCTTTATCGCGCTTGTTACTTCGCCGCTAAGGGCGTTGAAGACGAATCACATTTTTTGGCGTTGATGGAGGCGGGGCTCACCAAAGCGTTTCCGCACTACACGTTCGCGCAGTTTCGCATCGAGCGCGTAGGCTTAAGAAAGCACCTCCGTGTTTTGATCGGAAATTATTTTGAGCATATACCGACGGTCCAGCGCCGACTAGAGATTGTGAGGGAAACTTCGCCTGCAGAGGCTTTGAACGTCTGGGCGCGCTTTTACAAGGTGTGGAACAGTCTCACCGCAAAACAGAAAGAAGCTCTTGAGTGCGTTTACATGAACCAAGACCGCCTTTCCAAAAAAGCGGCGGCGGAAAAATTCGGGATCACGATTAATTCGCTCGTTAGTCGCCTGCGCGTTGCTGTTCTCAGGTTCAAAATGGAGTTCCAAGAGTTCGAGTGGATGTCGCCAAAGAGGATTCCGCGCAAATACCTTCGCGGCAGTGTCGCGCTCAACGGTCTCTGGCGCTATCAATCCGCTGCGTGGAAAAGTCCGCTTTTTGCGGTGGACCCGGTGACGGGGTTCAAGCGTGAAATCGAGTGGAAAAGAATCCCAAGATCGAAAAATCTCGACTGGAAAACTGTCGCCTATATCAAAGCGCAGATCATCGAAAATTGTCCGGTGCCGCACATTCTCGAAACCGAGTATTTTGATGGCATGAAACCCACGATCATGTCACTTGGTCGCAGGCCGGAAAACGCGCGCGACGATGAAAGCGGCGAAGTGGATCTCGATGCGGGATTTCGGGATATTGATTGAAATGACGGAACCTCAAATTCATGGCGAGCTTGTCAGTTGAAAAGTTCTTTCGTTGAAATAATCATTTTATTGGTGTCGCCGATTTTAACGAACCCATAGACTTTGTAAAATGCTTCGGCGTTCGCGTTCAGAGTGTCTACGACCACCGCTTGAATGGCGCTGATTTCATTTATCTCTTTGGCTTTTTGGAACGCACCCAACAAAATTTCCTCGCCCCAACCCTGGCGTTTGTAGGCCTGATCCACGGCAAGGCGCGCGATCAACAGCGCCGGGATCGGATTGACATAGGATTTCACGGCAGAAGCGGCATCTTGCTTTTCTATACTGGTGTTTGAAATGCTCACATATCCGACGATTTTCTTGTTGGGCTTGTCTAATGCCACCCACGTCCTCGCGGTGTTTTGCTCCTCGGATTGTCGGGCGTATCTTGATAGAAAAACATTGAGCGTAGGCTCGCCGCAATCAAATGCTTCGCGCAAACTCGGGGTGATTTTAGGGCTCTGCTCTTTTTCCCACTCTAAAACCTCATTCAGGTGAATCAAAGGTAATCGCATTTCACTCCAATTACTTTTTCTGACCGTGTTTCTTCATCGCGGAACGAAGTTTTGCGGTGGCAGTCGCAGGTTTTGAAACAAGGGACTCGACGAAGTTGAAATCTTCGTCTGCAAGCAAAATTTTGTTTACTTGGTCATGGCGAATGATGTCCTCGGTCGCGGCTTCTTTCGCTTTGCTAATAATGTACGCCGACAAGTCCAGGCCCGAAAGTTTGGCCGCTTTCTTCATGACCTCTTTGGTTTCAGAATCCACTCTGAAATTGATAACTTCATCTTTGGAAAGTCTTTGTCCCATGGGAATCTCCTTATGGCTATACATAGTATAGTCTATTGTGTATGGATTGTATATTTAATAAATATACGCCATAGGATTTGGAAAATTGCAGTTGTTTTAGATGGTTATAGGTGTAGGGGTAAATCATAAGGTCTCTTACTTTTGCTCTTTGCACCTAAACATTTCTTTGATTTCCTCAAGCACTTCGGGAGACCGTTTTTGCTTACGCTTCTCTTTATAGAGTTCGCGGAGTCTGGCCACGGCGCCTTTTTTCGGAGCTTTATACTTCTTCATTTTTATTTACCTCGCAATTGCAGGGCAAATATACCACGCTTGCAACGTAATGAAAGCTGTTGATTGCATTGACACAAATACTCGCCGTGCCGATGCCGAAGAAAATGATTATTGGCACGATGGCTGTCCGGTTTCTGTCCGAAAATAGACGAAAACGGACGAAAATCGAGATTAGCAGAAGGCATTCTTCGCACGAGGTCTTCGGTTTAAAAAAGTTTGTTAAGGCGTCGAGGTCATTCGTTTTTCGATGAATCTCAACGACTTAAAAAATATTTTCTGTTTATGATGAATTTCGTTCGTGCCCAACGTGGGTATTGGGACTACAAATCCATCAACAACTTTAGAAATATCTGGTTCAGGAATACCGCAAGTACGGATCACAGATACTGATGCTGCTGGATCTGGAATCATAATTGGTGATGCGGGCGGTGGTGCTTCGGTTTTCTGGCCGATGTTTCGAGCTTTTCCCATTGGGACGAATCGTTACTCTTGGTTCATTTCTGAATTAAAAAGTGGAGAAGATACTGGAACCCATCCGGCGACTGTGTTCACCTCACGTTATAATGGTGCCAATGATATTACGACTCGTCCTCTTTTTGAATGGAGAAACAACAGCACGCCTCATATGACTATGATTGTAGGCGGTAACGTCGGTATTGGGACGACAAATCCCTTGGCTCCCATTCATATATCTTCAGAAGCTTCTTCAACTGCTGCCATTTTTGATTATTATGTAAGTGGAGCCACTTCTCCTGGATTATTATTTAGAAAAGCAAGGGGAGCGGCTTCGGCCCCATCTGGGGTTTTAAATGGAGACTATCTCGGGAATTTCGGAGTCAGAGCATACGGAACGACAGGGTTTTCGGTAACCCAGCGTGCAACTATTGGGATGCGTGCCACTGAGGATTGGACCGATACCACAACTGGCACAACCATTACGCTAGAAACAACGGCAAATGGAACGCAATCCCGTACTGAACGAATGCGTATTGATCATAATGGGAATGTCGGGATCGGGACAACCACGCCAGGGTCTCCATTCCAAATATCTTTAGCAGCAACAGATTCACCTACAAGTTTAAAAGGAATACTTTCGGAAATAAATGTAACGTCCACCACTGGTTCGGTTGCTGCAAGCATGTTTGCAATTGAAGGCAAAATTATTCCGAATGTCAGTGCCGGTGCCACTCACAGCGGAAACCTTTACGGAGTGCTAGGTCGTGGTTATGCGACGACAGGCATGGGATCTATTGAAGACATGGCGGGCCTGCGCGCAGAGCACGGCAATAGAACTGGTGCAGGAGTAACAATCAATAACAGCTATGGATTATGGACCAAGGCTTTTTTTCAAGCAGGTGTTACAACAAATAGTTATGGCGTATTTTTAGATTCGCCTTCGACGGGTGGGACGATCAGTAATGAATTTGGCATTTATCAGAAATCCACTTCAGCTAAAAATTTTTTGGCGGGCAACCTTGGCATTGGCACGCCCATGCCAGGGGCCACTTTGGATGTTTATTCTGGAACTGCTGCAGATGGATCTACACCGACTACTCTTCGCATAACGGGCAGTCGGAATTCAAATAGTTGGTCGACAGGTGTGCCTCTTATGAATCTTGATTTTTATAACGATGATGCAACTGCTGGAGGAGCGAATGTACGTACTCGCATCAGCACAATGACAGAAAATTTAACTGGTTCTAACTGGTCGATGGCATTTTCAACGGCGACTCTTAATGCCGCGCCAACTGAGAGAATGCGAATTGATTCTTCCGGCAATGTCGGCATTGGGACAATGAGCCCCGGTGTTAAACTGGATGTTTCAAGTGGAACTCTTACGAGTTTAAATGAAGTTATCAACGGAAGATTTGCTTACAACACGGGAAAGGGTGTCGGCCTTGGATACTATGGCGATGTTGCTGGGACAAATGTAGCGGAAGGGCGTGTTCGAGCTTTATCAAACACGAATTTAGCGTTTGGAACGAGCAATTATCCCCAGGCCATTTACATAACCGATGCAAGCGGCAACGTCGGTATCGGGACGACGTCACCCGTGCACATGCTTGATATTAGGAAGGACATTACGGGAGCGACGAACACCTACGGTCTAAATGTTAAAGGGACGGGATTGTCAGATGTGACAGGAAATTTGGGAGGCGTTATCACTCAAATCGGTACTACGAGTGCGAACTACAATGTTGCTAATCTTGTTCACTTTCAAGCGAATCAAGCCCCACTTGAAAACATCAATGCTGGTGGACAACTGACGAAGCAGATTGGATTTCAGGCCTCTAGTAATCTGATAGGTGCTTCGACGAACTGGGGGGTCTCTTCTCAAATCCCTTTTGGTGCCGGACGCTGGAACTTCTACGCGGGTGGAACTGCTGACAACTATTTTGCTGGCAGCGTCGGCATTGGGACTACGATGCCTGGCTCAGTACCCAACTGGACTCCAGCTTCAAGCCAACGAATTTTAGAAGTCTCGGGTGATGGCAGCCCTTCTGCCACGGCTAATGGAGTTTTAGTCATGAGCAACAATAGAGCCACTTCAGCAGTAAACGACGCGCTCGGTACTATAACCTTTTCATCAACAAACAGTCCCTACGGACGCAACGCCGCGATTCACAGTACGCTTGAAGGTAGTGGCGGAGCGAATGGGTTTGGTGCGAATCTGCGCTTTTACACACGCGCCGATAACTCGGCTGCTAGTTGAGCGAATGAGAATTGATAATGCAGGCAACGTCGGCATCGGGACAACAAGTCCTGCGACTTTCTTAGATATTGTGATGGATCAAGACGCGGCAACAGCTATGAGGGTTCTCAATGCTTCGGCAACAGCTTCTGGGAGTTCTAGGTTAACTGCAAATAGCGATGGTGCTGCAATTAGTTTGCAAGCAAACAGTTCAACATATTCAAATAATGCTGTTTATGGATCGGCTAGTGGGACTTCGATCTGGACATCAACAAGCGCAACAGGAGGTTTAACAATTGCGACCAAGGCTGGTCCTTTGAAGTTTATCACGAATAGCGCAAGTGCAAGCCCAAGAATGATTATGGATACTTCAGGCAACGTCGGCATCGGTACAACGTCACCAAGCTATTTGTTTCATACCTATTCGGCATCGACAGATGCTACCGCAAGTGAAACGATGATTAGAAATCAATCGACTCCGATATTTTCTGCAAATAGTTCACTGGATTTTACAGTTCAACATAATTCAATTGATCCGACCGTGACTGGAACAACGAATTTAACCGGCAATTTATATGCGAGTCAGAATACTTCCCTTATCCAATCAGCCGTAAACTCGGTTTCAAACGTCACCTCTACCAGAATGAATTTTGGAATTAGAACAACTGGTAGTGGCACGGTTACGAATGCTCGAGGATTGTGGATTCAACCTTATTATCAAGGGGGAACAGTGACCAACGGATACTCACTGTTTCTTGCAAACCCGTCAACTGGCGGCACGGTTGTTAATGAGTATGGAATTTACCAAGCTTCAAACTCAGCAAAGAATTACTTCGCAGGCAATGTCGGTATTGGGACAACAGCTCCTTTTGGAAAGCTGGATGTAGTCACAAATAGCGGAGATGGAGTCTTGAGTATTTCGATTGCAGCACTTGGTTCAGCTTCTGGTGGTGGTGTTAATGCGATGATAAATTCCCTTCCGACAGCGGCGGATCAAAGGTTAGGTACAATTAATTATGGTTCTTATGATGGCACCAATCGTTATACTAATGTTGCCGTCGCTGGGTATTCCGCCGAACCTTGGACTACTAGCACTCGTGGATCTTATCTTACTTTTGCAACGACAAATATTGGTGCGGCCTCACGCACAGAAAAAATCCGAATTGATTCTTCTGGATATGTCGGCATTGGGACGACAAATCCGAACAGTATTTTGAGTTTGAGTGGAAGTACGTCGCAAACTTTTGGAATGGAACGCCATCCAGCGGCAGATACGGCTGGAAATGCGCTAACGATTTCCGCAGGTGGAGCTGCTGTTGGCGCGACGGACAAGGGTGGTGGTAGTTTAATCTTGCAATCTGGCGTCTCCACTGGAACCGCAAGTAGCAACATTCTTCTTAAGGTCTTTCCGACTGGTTCTACAGGAACTGCAGAAAACTCGGCAATCACAGCGATGTTGATAGCAAATAATGGCTATGTAGGAGTGGGAGGAACAACCAATCCCGGCGCACCCTTAGATATTTTAGGAGTTTCTGGAACTTATCCGACTTTTAAAATACGTCATTCTGCCATCAACGTTGAAGGTGAATTTTTAAGAATCGGTAGGACAGATTCGTCCACACAACGGCATCACTCTATTTTTGCGCAGCACTCGGCGACCTCGGTATCCAATTACCTTTCATTCAAGCTGCATGATGCGGGCACTTCTACGTCTCAAACAGAAGTTATAAGAATGCTTGGTAATGGGAATGTTGGTATTGGGACGACGACTCCGGGCAATTTACTTCATGTCAGTGGAAGCGATGCCACGGCATACACATCTACAAGTGTTTCTTCGGCAACACCGGGAGGTACTAATCTTGCTGCGGGATTGATTTCAAACCAAGCTAATTTAGACAGTTCGGCTTCTTTTCTGAGACTCTATTCTCGTAACGGTGGGGGAACTCTTCAATCTATGTATTTTGGGGCGGTTTCCAATTCCTCAGGTACAGCTCCAGAGATTGTTTTAGGAGCGAAGACATCAAGTACTTCTTATGCGGAACGGGTTCGCATTGATAAGAACGGCAATGTCGGTATTGGGACGACAGCTCCTACCTCATTGTTACATGTTTATGGTGGAACATCTTCATTTGATAATATCGGTATAGGGATCATTACTGTCGGAACAACAAATATTGATTTCAAAAGACAAACAGCCAACCATCTCCCTGGAAGATTCAATTTCTTTAAGGAGCGCGGCGCTGGTACACCCGCAGATGTTCAGTTGGCTGATTATCTTGGCGAAATAACTTTCAATGCCTATCGTAATGGAAGTTATGGGGCATTAGGGTCCGGCTCACAGGCACGTATCGATGCCTTGGTTACAGGAGCGCCTTCAACAAACAGTGTTCCCACTGATCTTCTTTTTTCGACTACCTCAACAGGAGCAGCCACCAGCACAGAAAAAATGCGAATAACTGCAGATGGTGGTGTCGGTATTGGGACGAGCACTCCTGCTGCGCCTCTACAGGTTTTCGACTTCACAAGTGGTAATCAAAATATGCTGACACTGAATCAGTATGGAATAAATACGGTACGTTATACGAATACTTCTAACGGTGCTGTCATTAACATGCAAAAGAGTCGAGGCGATTACATCGTACCAAGCATCGTAGTGAATGGAGATGAGTTCGGTCGAATTTCTTTCTCAGGTTGGGATGGAGATGAGTTTTTGCAAGGTGCTCGGATCTCCGCCTTCGCTTCTGGAACTGTTGCGAACGATGATATTGCAACTCGACTCTATTTTTATACAACTCCAAGTGGATCAAAGACGCCTTCTATCAGGATGACAGTCGATCCATCTGGCAATGTCGGTATTGGGATAACAAATCCTGGACGTAATGTTGATGTATTAGGATCGGACTCTCGTTTTATGACGGGAACTGGGGGAACTTTCGTCCAAAGAGATAACGCAAATGTGTTGGGACTGCGTGAAACCGTTAATACGACAGGCAATCATTCCATGATTTTGTTCCAACGCGGTTCTGGAGCGGGTACAAATGCTTCTATAAACACGACCGGTGACGCGGCAAATGGTATCGCCTCCATGGATATTTTTTTCGGCTCTAATTCGGTGATGAAGTGGACATCCAGTGGTGATGTCGGTATCGGCACGACGGCGCCAACTTCTGCTCTTCATGTTTTTTCGACAATTGATCAACCAATCACTTTCGAAGCCGTTGCGAATAATGCTGCTCCATCAATCTTAACCAAAAGAGCGCGAGGCAGTGAAGGATCTCCCAGTGCAGTTTTGCAGGACGATACTCTTTTATCTTGGGGTGGAGTTGGCTATGGTGCCTCTGCATATCCCTCTAATACTTCAGCATCTATCCGTATTCGTGCTGCAGAAAATTTTACGAACACTGCAACGGGAGCTTATGTTCAAATATTAACAGCTCCTATCGGATCTAATATTAAACAAGAAAGAATGCGCATTGATTCTAGCGGAAATGTCGGCATCGGTACAACAGCACCACAATCGGCTGTACACATTTCCTCCGCAACAAGCAGTTCCACTGCAAGTGTAATTATTGATGGTTATGCAAACACGACCTATGGCCCCTCAGTGGTCATTCGTGGATCTCGTGGAACTGCAAGCTCACCTTCCGCTATACTCTTAGGTGATCGCACCAGCTTCTTTGGTATTCGTCCATATAATGGAACAAGCTTTCCTACATCGTCAAAAGCAGGAGTCGAAAGTTATGCGACTGAGAACCAAGCCTCGGGTGCGCAAGGAAATGCACTATCATTTTTTACAACAAGTAATGGTACGTCTTCTCAGGTAGAGCGTATACGTATCAATCACGACGGCAATGTCGGTATTGGGACTACATTTCCCAATGCTCTTTTGCATATCGTAGGGAATACCACCGGAACAATGATTGAAGAACGAGACGACGATACACTAAATCCAAGTCGCATTCATTTTCGACGACAACACACTACCATTCCTGAACTTGGCAGTACGGACTACATTGGCACTCTAGATTTCTCTGGATATCATCCGACTAGTGGGTATGCCGGAAATAATACTAATGCGGAAGCCCGTATTTATGCGAGAGTCGATGGAGCGGTCACCTCAACAGACATGCCAACGTCAATTTTTTTCGCGACCAAAGCCGCTGGTTTCAGCACCAACGCCACTCGCATGAAAATCGACTCTAGTGGCAACGTCGGCATCGGTACGACGTCGCCATCT
>FRDC01001018.1_pt2 | contig 19786 bp, 18 predicted proteins | sample 1106171 | NCBI WGS metagenome assembly FRDC01 (sample SAMEA3930566, study PRJEB13176) | freshwater metagenome | biome: Drinking water system; feature: drinking water; material: water | place: Singapore | collected 2014-12-20 | reverse complement strand
GCCGCCGACAGCCGCCATCGGGATCGTGACGAGGACGATCGCTGCGTCGCGCGCCGATTTGAACAGCGCCGCCATGATGAGGAACAAGATCGCGATGGCGAGCAGGAAATTGCCGCCGAGATTGCCGATCGCGCGTTTGAGGCTGTCTGCCTCGCCCGCGTATTTGACCGACGCGCCCTCGGGCAGCGCAGCATAGATTTCTTTCTCCGCCTTTTCCTTGATCGTCGCGATGATGTCGCCGAGCGCAAGGCCTTCGGGTGCATTGATCGCCAGAGACAGCGTGCGCCGTCCGTCGAAGCGCGAGATTTGCTGAGGCCCGACGCTACGGCGCAGGTTTGCGAGCTCGCCGAGCGGCACGACTCCGCCGCGCGGCGTCGTTATCGGCACCGTCGAAAGGTATTCCGGCTCGCCCCATTCGTCGGCCTTGAGGATGATGTCGATGCGCCCGTCCTGGTGGAAGAACTCGCCGAGCCACAGGCCGTCGCCGAGCGCGCGCACGGCGCGGGCGACGCCTTCGCGCGTCATGCCGGTCTCGGCGATGCGGCGGTCATTCGGCACGAGCGTGATTTCCGGCGTCACGACTTGCGGGTCGGGGTTCGGCCAGACTGTCGCGCCGGGAAGGGCGGCGGTGATGATGTCGATGACCGCGGGCGCAGACGCCATCAGCGCCGCATAGTCCGCCGCTTGAAGGTCGATGCGGAAATCGCCGCCGCCGCCAAAATCGCCGAACAACTCACCCTGCCGCGCGAAGGCGCGCGTATCCGGGAAGCCGGCGAGGATTTCCTCGTTCACGATCTTCTCGAGGCGCGCCATGTCGGACTGCTTCTTCGGGCGCACGCCGATATTGCCGCCCCAATTGCCGGAATAGAGGTAATAGTTGAGGAGCGCGGGTTCCTTTTCGCCCTTCATGTAGGGATCGAGCCGCTTGACCACGACTTCGGCGAACTCCTCGCGGATGGTGTCGGCGTTGGCGCCGGAGGGGAAGCCGATGAAGCCGTCGATCGCCGCGCGCTTCACCGGCGGCAAGTAGTTGAGCGAGGGAAACAGGGCGACGCTGAGCGCAACTGGGATGACGGTGAGGCCGGCGATCCAGCCGGCGCGGCGCGCCGGCGTCGCGGTAAGCGCCATGATCGCATCGGGCGCGCGCTCGAAGAAGCCAGCCGACCTCGACTTTGCGGCTTTCGGAGCGCCTTTCATCAGGTAGGCCGCCGCCGTCGGCAACACCGTTGCCGCAACAATAAGGCTGCATACGACCGCGATCGCGATTGTCAGGGCGAGATCTGAGAAAAGCTGGCCCTCAACGTCCTCGAAAAACATCACCGGCGCAAACACCGCGACGGTTGTGACGGTCGAAGCGAAGAGCGCGCCGAACACTTGGCCGACCGCCTTTGACGCCGCCTCGCGCGGCTCGAAGCCCTCCTCGCGCAGACGGACGAAGTTTTCCATGACGACGATTGCGGCGTCGAGCACCATGCCCGTCGCGAAAGCAAGGCCGGCGAGCGAGATCACATTGATCGATCGCCCTGTGAGATTGAGGAAGACGACCGTCGCCGCGAGGCAGACGGGGATAGCGAAGGCGATGAGCATCGTCGCCGTCCCGCGCCTCAGGAACGCCCACAATACGCCTGTCGCGAGAAGCACGCCGAGAAACAGGTTGCCCGTCAACATCGACAGCGCGTTCTTGATGAACAGCGACGGGTCGAAGCTCTTGTGAATCGCATAGCCGAGCTCAGCGAGCGGCCCTTCGTTGAGTTCCGTGATCTTCTTTGTGATTGAATCGATGGCGGCGAGGGTGTTGGCGCCCGGCTCGCGCAGCACGCGCATGCCGATCGCCGGATTGCCGTTCTGGTAGACGACGCCGCCGCCGCGGTCATTGACGACCGCAACCTTTGCGAGGTCGCCAAGCCTTATAGCCGCGCCGTTGCGCCAGGCGAGGATCGTGTCCTCGAGTTCAGCGGCGCTATAGCGGCCTTCAAAGCGCATCGTGTAGCTGCGCCGTCCGACCTCGATCGACCCGCCGGTGACATCAGAGGATCGGTTCACTGTTTGTGCGATCTCGTCGATGGTGACGCCGAGCTGGGCGAGCCGGAAGGGATCGAACGAGATGCGGACGATCTCCTCGCCGTCGTCGGAGTTGACGTCGATGCCGGCGACGCCTTCGATCGCCTCAAGTTCAGGCGCGATGCGGTTCTGCGCGAACTCGCTGAGCTTCGCCGACGCGCCTTCATGGCCCGGCAGGCGTTGCAGGAAGAGGAAGATCAAGGTTTCGCCGGCGCCGCCGCCGCCATTGTTGTTGATCTGCGGGCGGTCGGCGTCGGCGGGCAGGCCGCGTACGCGCTGCAGGCGGCTCGTCACCTCGGTGAGCGCTTTGTCCATGTTGGTGCCGAGCGCGAATTCGAGGTTGATGAAGCCGCCGCCGGAATTCGACCACGACTGCATTGATTTGAGGCCCGGCGCGCCGCGCAGTTCCCGCTCTATCGGATCGATGATCTCGCTTTCAACCTCGCGCGGCGAGGCGGCGCGCCAGCTGGTCCAAACGCCAAGGACGGGGCGCTCGATGTTCGGGAGCAATTGAATCGGAAGCCGCGACAGGGAGACAGCGCCGAAGAGAAAGATCGCCGCTAGCACGACGGCGAGCGCGGCCGGATATTTGAGGCAGAGCTTTGTGAGGCCCATGTCGATCACCGTCGATACGCGCGAGCGACAATTGTCGCGCAACATCATAAGCATCGCTTAAGGCCCGAATAACAAGGGGCCTTTGATCCTCTTTCGACCAACGGCCCCGATGAAGCGGCGAGCGGAGAAAGCGCTGCGACGAAGCGAGCGGCGTTAATTTTCGTCGTTGGATTGCGCGTCGAGCGTTTCGAGTTTGATTTCGATTTCAGTAACGCGGCGATCAAGCTCACGGCGGGCGCGTTCAATCTCACGCTCGTGATCGCGACGCGAGAATTCGATGCTCCGACGGGCGTCCGAAAGCGCGCGGCGCATGATGCGGCGGTCCTCATCGCTTATGGCTTCGTCCTCAAGCGCTGCTTCCTCGGCCTCGAGATCGGCGAGCGCGCCGTCGATGCCGTCGGAAACCGCGTCGGCCAGATCATCGCGCGCGCCGGCAATTGCTTCGAGCTCGGCCTCAAGCGCTATGCGTTCAGCTTCAGCCGCAGCGCCTCGCGCCTCTTGCGCTGTGAGCTGGCCGTCGATGGCTTCGTCTTGCCAGTGAAGTGCGAAACGCCTCTCGCCAGGCGCCGTTCTCGCGAATTCGCGCTTTACCGCCTCGACCTGCCTTGCAGCATCTGCGCGAAACTTCTCCGCGTCCTTGCGCCATTGCATACGGGCCTTCTCCAAATCGGCGCGCGCGACGTCGCGATGCGCGCGGAGGTCTGAGAGCACGGTCCTGAGATGGGCACGTTTTTCCGGCGTCATCGGCGTTTCGCTGGTGAAGCGATGGGTCTTGCCGTCGACGGTGAAGGATATGTCGTATTTCGCGATGTCCGCGATTTCCGCATCCCCGAGCAGTCGATGTTCGAGGTCGTCGGCCATGCGATCAGTTATGCTGTCGCCATTGGCGAACGCAAGTCGATGCGCGACGACGGTCGTCTCAGCGGGGGTTACTGGCGCAATTGGCGCGGTCGGCGCAACCGGTGAAACCGGCGCCGCAAGTTCGACCGGCGCTTCGGGCGCGGGCGGCGCAGTTGGCGTCGGCGCCTCGCTGACGCCCGCGAGGTCGGGCGCTGCAAAAGCTTCGGGGGGCTCGGGCGCGCTGGGCGCAGCCGCCGCGAGGCCAGCCGGGTCCGTCTGTGCGGCGATCATGGCCGCGCGTTTTTTTTCCGCCGCCGCTTCCGGATCAACCGCGAACGCCGCCTGACCTACGGCGATGAGCGCGGCGATCGAGGCGGCGCCCGCGAGCGCGGCGCGCGCGCCAAAGCCGGTGCGCCGGTCGCTGCGCATCGACAGGATCTGATCGAGCCGGCGCCGGCGGGCCTGCCGGTCGTTCGGCGTGAAGCCAGGCGCGAGCGCCGGCAGAAGACTTTGCTTCATCGCCGCAAATTTGAGGCCCTTCACAAAGCAGGAGGCGTAAGCGCGGCGGTCGACGCCAGCCTCGATGACGAGGCGGTCGGCGCCCTCTTCCGCGGCCATCTCGACATTTGCGGCGATGCGCGTGACGAGCGGATTGAACCAGAACAGGACCCGCGCGAGCGCGGTTGCGGTAAACAGGCGCGTGTCGCCGCGTTGCAGGTGCGCGATTTCATGCGCGCACATCAGGGCGATGTCTTCGCCGGCAACGCGCGCGTCGAGATCATGCGGCATCAGGATGACCGGAGAGACCGCGCCATAGACGCAAACGCTCGACACGTGGCGCGAACGCTTCAGCTTGGGCGCCTTCACGCCAAAATCGAACGCCCAGTCATCGACCGCTCGCAACAGATTTTCGCTGCGAACGGGTTCGGCGAGCGCGGAGGCTGCGAGAAACCCTGCCTGGCGCGCGAGCCAGATGAACAAAGCAAGGAAAGCGCCGTAGACGTAAAGCAGCGCCAGAGCGTGGGTAGCCTGATCGGGGGTGATCGATGGAAGAAAGGTCTCCTCCAAGGCGGCCACGTTACCAACCACGCGCGGGGCCGCGGCAATGGCGCTTTCTGGCGCGGCGGCTTTCACCGATTCTCCAATCTCGGCCGCCGGTGTCGCCGCGCGCAGCGAAACGCCGAACGCGGCGAGCGAGGGCGCAACCAGCGAAGGAAGTATTGCGAGAAGCAGCACTCCGATCCACAAACGGTCGCCGCGCGCGGTTCCGGTTCGCTCGAGATGCATCGCGGCGAGGAGGAGAACGCCCGCCCACAGTATCGACGCGGCGAGGCAGACGACCATCGCCTCCGACTGATAGTTGTTTAGTCCGAGAAGCGTCGTCATTCGTGATCCTCCGCGCGCAGTGCCGCTTCAAGTTCGTCGATCTCGTCCTTCGTCAGCAGTTTTGAATCTGCGAACATCACCGCCGAAGGCGCGGCGTCGAGTTCGAGGACGCGATCCGAAAAATCGCGGATCATCCGGGACAGAAGGGCGACCTTCCCGACGGCGGCAGAATAGACATTGACCCCGTCGGTCGATTTCTTCCTGAGGAGGCCCTTCTCGCACATCCGTTCGATGACGGTGCGCATGGTCGAATAGGTCCAGTTGAACTCCGACGCGATTTCATCGGTGATCTCGCGCGCTGAAAGGCCCCTGCGTCGCCACAGGAGTTTCAGGATCGCAAGTTCAGGCCGCGTGGGCTGAAGGGAAGGATCGACCGCCATTTGTCCGCCTCGAGGGTCAGGTGCGTGACAAATGTAGCGCGTCGCTACAGATGTCGCAACCCCGATCCTGAGCACCTTTTTTCCGGAATCGCAGGAAGATCACGAGTCTTGCGACGAACGGCGGGGCCGGCGCGGCCGGCCGCACGGCTCGACCTCGGTTAACGCCCTGTTCAGCCGTTTGCCGGAAGATCGAAGGTCGGGGAAGGAAAAGGCGCCCGCCTGTCATGAGCCGCGAGAACAAGCCCAATCTCAGCGACCGGAAGGCCCAAAGCGAGCGCGATCCGCTCGATGAGGTGCTTCCCGACGAGCGTCGGCGTGATGTCCGCCGGGCGACGTTCAAGGCGGGCGAAATCATCCTCGACGACGGCCGCAAGGTCGCCTGCATCGTGCGCAACATCTCGGATTCAGGCTGCCTGATGAAGCTGGAAAACGCTGACGCGCTGCCCGATTTCGTCGCCATCCGGCTAGAGGTCGATGCGCCGCCGCGACCCGCCGAAATCGTCTGGCGCTCCTCGACGCTCGCGGGCGCCATGTTTGTCCGCAAGTTTTCCTAACGCCGAACGCGGAAAGTTTGGACCGGCGTTTCGCACCGGTCAATTGATCCGTCCCGTAATCAGGGAAAAGCCGGCGTCCGCTTTGTCTCGCGCTAACCCGTCAGCGTCTCCAGCGCTACAACGATCCGCGCCAATTCGTGCGGCTTCGACAGGCGGTGATCGCCCGACTTGATCAGGGTCATTTCTAGATCGTCCGTGTCGAGACGGTCGGCGAAGGCGAGCGCGTGGCGCCAAGGAACGTCCGGGTCGGCCATACCCTGCACGATGCGAACAGGAGCGCGGATCGCGATTGGCGCGCCGAGGATGAGGTGCCTGCGGCCGTCCTCGATCAGTGCGCGGGTGAGGATCGTCGGCTCCTGCGAATAGGGGGTATGCTCGACGAGGCGCCCATGTTTCAGGATTTCGTCCCGTTCGGGGCCGGTCATACGGTCCCACATAAGCGCCTCGGTGAAATCAGGCGCCGGCGCGATGAAGAGCGCGCCGGCGACGCGCTCCGGGCGCTTAAGGGCGAGCAGGGCGGCGATCCAGCCGCCCATGCTCGACCCGACGAGGATCTGCGGTCCATGCGTCAGCCCGTCCAACGCCGCCAAGGCGTCGGCGAGCCAGTCTGAGAGAACGAGATCTTCAAAGCGTCCTTCGGAAGCGCCGTGTCCGGAATAATCGAAACGCAGGAACTGACGCCCGCGCTCGCCCGCCCAGCGCGACAGGTGCTCTGCCTTGGCGCCGGTCATGTCGGATCGAAAGCCGCCTAGCCAGATGACGCCCGGACCATCACCTTCCCGCCGGCGCGAGGCGAGGCGGCCCCTCGGGCCGTCGAAAAAACCTTCCGTCTCCATGGCGGCCTTTCCTGATCCCACATTCTTGATCGCAAGGGGGCGCTTGGCCCTATAAACGAAAGCGATGGCGTTCGACAAAACGGTCCTGCAAGTCATTCCGGCGATGGACGCCGGCGGCGCCGAACGCACGACGCTCGAAATTGCGCATGCGGTCATTGCGGCGGGCGGCCGGGCGATCGTCGCGACCTCCGGCGGCCGGCTCGTCGATAATCTTCGGCGCGCTGGGGCCAAGGTGGCGATCCTCCCCGTTCAATCGAAAAATCCCATCGCCATCGCCGCCAATGCCGGCCGTCTTGCAGAACTTGTCCGCGCCGAAGGGGCCCACCTCATCCACGCCCGGTCGCGAGCGCCGGCGTGGAGCGCGCTGATGGCAGCGCGAGCGACGGGTATTCCGTTCGTAACGACCTGGCATGGCGCCTATCGCGACGGACCGCCATGGAAGCGGCTCTATAATTCAGCGATGGCGCGCGGCGACCTAGTCATCGCCAATTCCAACTTCACCGCCGCCTCGATCCGGTCGACGCAAGACCCCGGCGCGCGCCTGGTGATTATCCACAGGGGCGCCGACACGGACGAATTCAACCCAGAGCAGGTATCGACGGCGCAGCGCGCAGCGATGCTTGAAAGATGGGGGATCGACGTCAGAGAAGGTCTGGTGCTTCTTCTCCCGGCGCGCCTCACTGACTGGAAGGGGCATGGCGTCGCGATCGAGGCTCTCCGCCGGCTTCTGGCGGCTGGCGAGGCTGGCGCGGAAGCGGATTTGCGGCTAGTTTTCGCGGGGGATGCGCAGGGGCGGGACGGCTTCGCCGAAACCCTTGCGCGAGGGGTAAGGGATTTGGGGCAGGGCCGGATGATCCGGATGGTCGGTCATTGTGACGACATGCCCGCCGCCTACGCGGCCGCCGACATCGTGCTGTCGCCGTCCACCCGACCTGAGGCGTTCGGGCGGGTCGCCGCGGAGGCGGGCGCCATGGGCCGCGTCGTCATCGCCGCCGATCATGGCGGCGCGCGCGAAACGATCGTCGACCGCGAAACCGGCTTTCTCGTTGCGCCAGGCTCGGCCGACGCTCTCGCCGCGGCGATGTCAAGCGCGATCACGCTCGGGCCGGAAGGTCGCGCGGCGATGGGCGCAAAAGCGCGCACCCGCATCAAGCTGCATTTCTCGACAGCAGCGATGACGGCGGCGACGCTTGGCGCTTATCGGTCGCTGCTCGATGCGCGCATGGGTCCGGCATGACGCGCCGCCCGGATAATATTCTCATCATCAAGACGGACGGCCTTGCCGCCTTCGTCGCCGCCGAGCCGCTGTTCGAAGCGATCCGCACGGCGCATCCTGGCGCGCGCATCAGCCTCCTTACGCAGCAGCATTTGCAGCGCGTTGCGCGCGCCTCTCCCTATTTCGACCAGGTAGCGGCGATGCCGGATTTCCGCGACGCTGATGCGCGCAAGGCTTTCGTGAAGCAGATCCAGTCGTCGCATTTCGCCTTCATCTACGACCTTGCCGCCAATGAGGAGGCGAAGCGCCTTTACGCTGCGCTCGGGCCGTTTCGGCCGAAATGGCGTTCGGTCGCGCCTGCGTCGCGCTCGGCGCGCCGGCGCGGCGCGCCGGAGGAAGGCCTTCCGAACACCTCGAAATTCTCCGCCTCCGTCGGGCTCGACACGCCGGAGCGGCTTCCCGATTTTTCGTGGGCGCTGGCGACGCGGAAGGATTCCGCGAACATGCAGCCGTCGTGGTTCGGCATTTCCGGCGTCTACGGATTATTGATGCCCGGCATCGACGAGGCTCGTCGCTGGCCCGCTGAGCGATATGCCGAGCTCGCCCGCACGATGGCCAAGAAGAGCATCATGCCGGTTATGGTCGGCCCGAAGGAACTTCATCCCTTCGCCGACGATGTCGCCAACGCAGCGCCGGAACTCGTCGACATCACCGGTAAGACCGATCACCTTCAGCTTGTCGCGCTGGCGCAGTCGGCGGCCTTCTTCGTCAGCGACGCGGCCGAAGAGGTCCACCTCGCTGTAAGCGTCGGCTGCGCGGGCGTCCTCATCCGCAAGGCGGGGGAGGAGCACCTCTCCCCAAAGGGGCGCAATGTCATCACCCTGACGACCCGCGAAGCCATGGGCGAGGCGACCTCCGACTTCGTCTGGCGGGCGCTCTCCAATATGGGCCTCATTCCGAAGGGCGCTTCGGGCCCGCGCTCGGCCGTCCGTTGATCCCGGACCCTGAAATCTTATATAGCCCGTCGCCGCGGCTGGCGGGCGTTAACCGGACGTCAGCCGTCGCCGCGACATCGTCGCGTCCCATCCGAAACCATCTGTCCTGAAGCCTCAAGAGGAGATTCCTTTATATCCCGCAGACCTTTCGCTCCCGCCCCGCCCAAAGGAGACGGCCCCCGAATCAATGAAGAAATCGGCGTTCCCCAGGTCCTGTTGATCGATCACACAGGCGAAAAGCGCGGCGTCGTTGCTACCGCCCGCGCCATCGAAATGGCCGCCGAAGTCGGGCTCGACCTCGTTGAGGTGTCGCCGGGAACCCAGCCGCCGGTCTGCAAGATCCTCGATTACGGCAAGTTCAAATACCAGCAGCAGAAGAAGAAGGCCGAGGCCAAGAAAAACCAGAAGGTCGTCGAGATCAAGGAGATCAAGATGCGTCCGAACATCGACGACCACGACTATGAGGTCAAAGCGAAGCAGATGCGGAACTTTTTCGCCGAGGGCGACAAGGTGAAAGTGACCTTGCGGTTCCGCGGCCGCGAGATGGCCTACCAGGACCGGGGCATGAGCCTCCTCGAAAAGGTCAAGACTGACTTCGAGGACGTCGCCAAGGTCGAGCAGATGCCCAAGCTCGAGGGCAAGCAGATGATGATGGTGATGGCGCCGCGCTGACGCGCGTCGCGCCCGAAAGGGCGAAATATATCGCCCCAGCGGTCGCCATTTGCGAATGGGCCGCCCTTGGCGCATTGCTTGCTGGCAGGGGATGACCGCGGCGCGTCTGGGCGCTGGCGGGGCGGTTGGTTTGGGTATGGGTGAGGGATTGGGATCTTTCCTGGCGGCGACGCCGTGGGCGCCCCTCGCGATCGTTTTCTTTGTCGGTCTCGGCTGCGGCTGGCTGATCTGGGGCCTCAACGGCCATCAGGCGGGCGAATCCGGCGCTGCATCCGGGGCGCTGAGCGAAAGGCCAGGGGGCGACGAACGCAAGGAGATCGTCGTCCTGCGCGCTGAAATCGAGGCCGCGCGTGCGCTGCTCGGTCAAAGCGACCCCCATCAGGACGATATAGCGATCCAGCTTGGCGCGGTCGATGAAGCGCTTAAACGCGCCAATGGCCGCCTCAAGGTTATTCAGCGCGGACTGAAGCGTTAGATTCCTGAGCGTCCCGTCCCATTTCGGGACGCAACCCCGCCGTTTCGAACCGCCTGATCGCCGTCGTCAGCGGGACGAAAGCTGCCGCCGCCAGCAAGGCTGCGAGAACGAAGTGTGCGCCCGGGAAATGCACTGGCGCGCTCTCCTCTGTAAAGGCGGCGAAGACCTGCGTCATGACCAGCGGTCCTATGATCATGGCGACGCCGTTGAGGCTCCCGATCGCACCCTGGAGTTCGCCCTGGGCGTTCGCGGGCGCGCTCTTCGACATGATGCCCTGCAGCGCGGGCGTGCCGAAGCCGGCGAAGGCGCCGAACGCGATCAGCGCGTAAATCATCCAGCCTGAAGACGCGACGGAGTACCCGAGATAGGCGATGACCGAGATCGACGCGCCGAGGAGCGCCGCACGCGCCTCGCCGAGTCGCGGAATGACGATGCGCGTCAGGCCTCCCTCGACGACGGCCGCTGCAAGGCCGACCGCCATCAGCGAAAAGCCGATCTCGCGCGCCGACCAGCCGATCGCGTCGCGCGCGTAATAAGCCCAGACGGCCGGAAAGCTCCACCGGGCGAGCCCGAGAAGCAGGAATGCGCTCGCAGTCGGCACGATCGCCGGATAGTGGCGGAAATTCCGGAAGCTCGCGAAGGCGTTGGCGCGTCGCCAGTTGAAGGCGCGGCGGTTCTCACGGGGATTGGTTTCAGGAAGAAAAAACCATCCGTAGACGAAGTTGAGGGCGCCGAGCGCGGCGACGGCGTAGAACGGCGCACGGTGACCGTATTGGTCGCCGATCAACCCGCCGAGCGCCGGCCCGATGATGAAGCCGAGCCCGAAGGCTGCGCCCATCAGCCCGAAATTCGCCGCCCGTTTTTCAGGCGTGGAAATGTCGGCGATGTAGGCGTTGGCGGTCGAGAAGGTCGCCGCGAAGCAGCCTGCGAGAATGCGCGCGATGAATATCACCGCAAGCGACGGCGCGAGCGCAAGCATCAGGAAGTCAGCCGCATAGGCCGCGAGCGAGCCGAGGAGGATCGGCCGCCGGCCGAATCGGTCGGAGAGCTGGCCCATCACCGGCATCATGATGAACTGCATGACCGCGTAGGCGACGGAAATGTAGCCGCCCCAGCGCGAGGCCTCGGCGAGTCCCTCGCCGGAAACGTCCATGATTAGCTGCGGCATCACCGGCAGGATGATGCCGAAGCCGATCATGTTGATCATGACCGTGATGAAGATGAACAGGAGCGCGTTTGGCCCCGGTCTGGCGGTCGCCATGACGCGCATGAACCTCGACTAGATTTCCTTGTACTCGGGCGCCCCCGGCGCGGCGTCAATCGGCGTCACCTTGATCGCGGTGATCTGGTTGCGCCGGCGCCGCAGGATTCGGAACCGGAAGCCATGGAAAGAAAAGGTCTGCCCCACCTCGGGGATCGACTGGGCCTCATGGATGACGAGGCCGGCGATGGTTACCGCCTCAGCGTCAGGCAGCGACCAGTCCATCACGCGGTTGAGATCGCGGATGGTGACCGAGCCGTCGACATTGATCGACCCGTCGGCTTGCGGTCGGACGCCCTGGACCGGGCTGTCGTGCTCGTCCTCGATCTCGCCGACGATCTCCTCGATGATGTCTTCCATCGTCACGAGACCGCGGATCGAGCCGTATTCGTCAACGATGAGGGCGAACTGCTCCTGGCCTTTGCGGAAATTGTCGAGCTGCTCCTGCAGCGTCGTCGTTTCCGGTGCGAAATATGGTTTGCGCGCGATGTCGGCGACGACGACCTTAGAGACATCGCCGTCAAGCTCCCATAGCGCGCGCAGGAAATCCTTCACATGGAGGACGCCGACGATGTTCTCGGTTTCGCGGCGGTAGAGCGGGAAGCGCGTGTGGCCCGATTTCATCGCCTGCGCGAGCAGCGCGGCGGGTTTTTCCTCGATGTCGAGCATGTCGATCGACTTCCGGTGCACCATGATTTCGCCGACAGTGATTTCGTCCAGATCGAGCGCGCCGCGGACGATGTCGCGCGCGGACTTCTCCAGTTCGCCCTCTTCATGGTGGAGATCGACGGCCCCGCGCAATTCGTCGGCGGCTGAGAAGATCCGCTCGGCGTCTGCGGGGTTGAGGCCGAAGACGCTGAGAAAGGCCCGCACGACGTGGCCGGCGACAAAGGTCACCGGCGAGAACAGCAGGACGATCCAGCGTATCAGCGGCGCGACGACGAGGGCGAGCGTGTCCGGACGCGTGAGCGCCGCCGTCTTCGGGGCGACTTCGGAAAAAAGCACGATGAGGATCGTCATCGTGGCCGTCGCTACCGCGATGGCGAGCCCGCCGGCGCCGAACCATGTCACGAATAGGCTGGACGCAAGCGTCGTCGCGAGAATGTTGACGAGGTTGTTGCCGACGAGGATTGAGCCGATCAGTCTCTCTCGGTCGCGGATCAACTGGTTGACGCGACGCGCGCGCCTGTCGCCGTCGCTTTCGAGCTTGTGCATCCTCGCGCGCGAGGCGGCGGTGAGCGCCGTCTCGGACCCCGAGAAGAAGGCGGAACTGAAAAGCAGGAACACGATTGCGCCGATCGTCAGCGTGGTGCCGGTGTCCATGGTGTCCTTCGCAAACCGTCGCCAATCAAAAAAAATCGTAAGATCAGCGCTGCGCCGCCGAAAGGAAGCGCAGCACCTTGTCCGCCGCGATATCGCGCGCAATGAAGGCCTCGCCGAGCCCACGGGCGAGAATGAGCGTCAGGCGGCCCTTCTCGACCTTCTTGTCCTGCATCATCAGGGGGAGGAGCGCTTCGGGCGTCAGCGCCGCCGCGCCCGCGATATCGCCAAGGCCCGCCGGCAGGCCGACGGCCTTGAGATGGGTTTTGAGCCGCGCGGCGTCGGCGGCGGCGCACAACCCTTCGCTGACCGAATAATCGAAGGCGAGCCCCATGCCGGCCGCGACCGCCTCGCCATGGAGGAGCGCGTCCGAATAGCCGAACGCCGCCTCAAGCGCGTGGCCGAAGGTGTGGCCGAGATTGAGCAGCGCGCGCGCGCCGTCCTCTCGCTCGTCCGCCGCGACGATCCGCGCCTTCGCCGCGCAGGAGCGCATGACCGCCTCTCGCAGCAAGGCGTTGTCGCCGGCGAGAAGCGCAGCGCCGTGCGTTTCCAGCCAGGTGAAAAACGCGACATCGCCCAGCGCGCCATATTTGACGATCTCAGCGTAACCTGAGCGTAACTCGCGCGCCGGCAGCGTGCTCAGCGCGCCGATGTCGGCGAGCACGATCGCTGGCTGGTGAAAGGCGCCGATGAGGTTCTTGCCATGCCGGGCGTTGATCGCGGTCTTGCCGCCGACGCTGCTGTCGACCTGCGCGAGCAGCGTCGTCGGGATCTGCGCGAAACGGCAGCCTCGCCTGAGGATCGCCGAGGCAAAACCCGTCAGGTCGCCGATGACGCCGCCGCCGAGCGCGAGGATGAGGTCACCGCGCTCGACGCCGATCAAGAGCAGTCTCTCGCAAAGATCTTCGAGCTGCGAGAAGGATTTCGTCCCCTCGCCGGGGGCGAGCACGATCGTATCGCAGCGAACGCCGCCTCCCCCGAGCGCCTGCCGCAGGCGCTCTCCGTGCGCGGCTTCGACATTGACGTCGGTGACGATGGCGGCGAAGGCTCTCCTCAGGCACGGCGCCAATAGGGCGCTCGCGTCGTCGATGACGTTTTCGCCCACGACGATATCGTAGCTTCTGGCGCCGAGCGCGACGGTAATGCGGTCGGGGCTCACGCCGAAACCTCCGCGGCAAGATGATTTTCAAGCGCGGCGAGGATCGCGGCGACCGTTTTCCCATGGGCGCCGGGCTGGCTTTCAACGGTCAGCGTCGCCTGTTCGTAATAGGGAGTCCGCTCGGCAAGGAGGCGGGCGATCGTTTCCTTCGGGTCGCCCCTTTTCAACAGCGGGCGCGTTGGGCGCCGCGTCGCGCGCCGGACGAGCGTGTCGACCTCGGCGCGCAGCCAGATCGAAATCGCCCGGTCGCGGACGAGCGCGCGCGTTTCAGGCGAGGTGAGCGCGCCGCCGCCCGTCGCCAGCACGATCGGGCCGACGGCAAGCAGGCGCGCAATCACCTTGGTCTCCCCCTGGCGGAAACTTGCCTCGCCGTGTTTCTCAAAAAGCTCCGACACGCTCATCCCTGCGGCGGCCTCGATCTCGGCGTCGGCGTCGTGGAAGGGAAGGGCGAGTTTCTCCGCAAGGCGACGGCCTATGGTTGTTTTGCCCGCGCCCATCATTCCGACAAGGACAAGCGGTCGGTTAATGGCGAAGGCGGGAACGTCCTTGCGGCGCGAGGCTGGCATAGCGTTAGAGAGCTTTAGTGAAGCCTGCCCGCCCGCGCCAGTAGGCTCAATCCTTAGCGACGTCTTTCTAAGGGCTGCAAAGCTGGTCTAGAACGTCGAAAACTTGATTCGCCGTTGTTCGAGGAGCCTCATTTGCGTTTCGCCATAGCCGTCGTCGTCATTGCGCTTCTGGCCCTTGCGGGCCTCTTCGTGTTCGGCTTGACCCTTGAGCCGGAGACGAAGACGATTGAACAGAACGCCGTCGGTCTCCCAGATGCGTAAGGCGTTCTTCGGTCTTGCCGCTTCGCTCCTCGGCGCTGGCGCGCTCGCGCAGACGGCGCCGCTCGCGCCGATCGAACAGACCGCGCTGTCTCGCGACGTTTTCGGAACGGGGCTTCTCGACCGTGACGCCGGCGCCCTTGAGGTTGGGCTCTGGCGCGGGTCGGAGGCGCGAATCATCGGCGGCCTTTTCCGCGATGTTCCGGCGCGCCCCGCCTCGCCGTCGATCGGCGCGGCGGCGCGGCGCCTTCTTCTTTCTGGCGGCGATGGGCCGCAAGGCGCGGATGCAGCGCTCGGCGGGGCGCGGCTGAAGGCGCTTGTACGACTTGGCTTCATCGATGAGGCGCGCGAGATCGAAAGTCTCGCCGTCGGCGGCAAGACGGAGGCCGGCGTCCTCGAAGCGATGGCCGCCGCGGATTTTCTGACCGGCGACACCGCCGCAGGCTGCGCCAGGGTGCAGCGTATCGCCGCAACGCGCGACAGCTCAGACGGCGCGAGGCTCCGCGCGCTTTGCTACGCGATCGCGGGCGAACTTGACGCCGCTGATCTCGCCCTCAAGCTCTTGCGCGAGCGCGGCCGCCTTAGCGCCGCCGATGAGGAAATTCTTGGGCCGATGGTTGCGGGCGGCAAACCTAAAGCGCGAGCGGACGCAGTCGACGCCGTCCACTACGCCGCCCTGCGCCAGGCCGGCGTCGCGCCGGCCTATTGGCCCAACGCCGAGGCCGGCGTCCAGAAAGCGGTCGCCGCCGATGCGGGAGCGCCGCTTGACGCGCGCCTTGGCGCCGCGCGCCGCGCCGCTGCCATGGGCGTCATGAGCGGCGCTGCATTGAAGGAATTGTTCGGCGGCGCAGGTCTCGACGTTGCGGCCGTCGCTGCTGGGCCCGAGCGTTTCCGTCAGTATCCGGACGATCCCGTCGCGCTCGCCGCAGCCTACCAGTCCGTGCGCTCGCGTACGGCGCCCGAATTCGCCCGCGACCGCGCGGCGATTGTCGCCGGCGTGCTTTCAGAGGCGCAGGATTTCGACACCCTGTTTCTCGCCGCCGTGCTCTTCTCCGATGATGTGAAAGGCTTCGACGGCCTGCTTGTCAGCCGGCCGGAAGCAGAGGGCTTTGCGCTCGGGCGCCTTGCGCTGGGCGATGTCGCAGGCGCGGAACGATGGCTGGCGGCGGGCGATGTCGCCGGCGCAGGCGCGTCGTCGGACGTACCTGCCCTTGTTGCTGCGGCGAAAGCGGGCGCGGCCGCCAGCGGCTCGGGCGCATGGCCCGCAGGCGATCTCGCCCTCGCTGTCGACGCCGTCATCGAGGCGGCGGGCGAACGCATTGCCGGGCAGGGGGCGCTTGCAGCGCTCGCGGCGTCCGCCCCGGCGGCCGCAGGCGATCCTGTCGCCGAAATCGTCGTCACGCGCGGCTTCGAAGTCGCGGGGCTTTCCGATCTCGCTCGCCGGCGCGGCATCGAACGCCTGCTGCAGGATCGCTTTGCTCGGGCGCAGCCGGCGCCAGCGGCAGCGTCCTCGTCAAGTGCGGCTTCGCCGGCGGCGTCGCCATCGGCGGGCGCTAAACCCCAGGCCCCGCGCCTCAAGCCGCTGCCCTCGCAGTGAGCGCGCGGGCGCGCAAGACCTCGCCGGCCGACGATCCGCTGATCGCGCTTTTTCTCGAGATGATGATTGTCGATCGCGGCGCTGCGGCGATGACGCTGAAAAATTACGGCCGCGACCTCGCGCGCTTCGCCGCATTCATTCGTACACGGAAGGAAACGCTGCTGACCGCGGGGGCAGACGACCTCTCTGCCTTCCTCGCGACGCTGCACGAAGACGGCCTTTCTCCGGCGACGGCGGCGCTGAAGGTTTCCGCGCTGCGCCAGTTTTTCGCGTTCCTCTATGAGGAAGGCCACCGCGGCGACAATCCGGCGAAATCGATCGACCGTCCACGCACGCGCAGACCCCTGCCGAAGGTGCTGACGGAGGACGAGGCCGCGCGCCTTGCCGAAGCGGCGTCGGGCGCCGATTCGCGCGCCGTCCGGCTGCGCGCGATGGTCGAGCTTCTCTATTCCGCCGGCCTGAGGGTTTCGGAGCTTGTGTCCTTGCCGCTCGCAGCAGCGTTGCGCGGCGAGGCGATCCTCGTGCGCGGCAAGGGCGGGCGCGAGCGCATCGTTCCGGTCGGGGCGCCGGCGCGGGCCGCGCTCGACGCCTATCTTTCTCTGCGCAACGATTTCCTGCCGAAGTGCGCCCTGGGCGAACCGCTCGCCTCGCCCTTTCTTTTTCCCTCGCGCGGCAAGACGGGGCACGTCACCGCTGCCCGATTCGCGCAGATGCTGAAGGAGCTCGCCGTCGAAGCGGGCGTGCCGCCAGAGCGGGTCTCGCCGCATGTGTTGCGCCACGCCTTCGCGACTCACCTGCTTTCAGGCGGCGCCGACCTGCGGGCCGTGCAGGCGATGCTCGGACACGCCGACATCACGACCACGCAGATCTACACCCACGTCGCCGAAGACCGGCTAAAGGATCTCGTCTTCACCGCCCATCCGCTGGCGCGGAAAAAGGGCCGTTTGTAGAATGCAAGCGGCAGGTTGTAGGTTGTGAATCCGGACTGACGACGGCAAGATCAACCAAGCGAAGACGATTTGCGCTCCACAGCCCACCCGCCACGCATCAGCACCTCAACCCGCAACCTGACGCCCCTCTCATGCACAAATATCTCGATTTTGAAAAGCCGGTCGCTGATCTTGATGGGCGTATTGAGGAATTGAAGCGCCAGGGCGTTGAAAAGGAGGCTGTCGCGGATGAGATCCGCCGGCTTGAAGCGCGCTCGCGCGAGGTCTTGAAAGAGACCTACCGGAACCTCTCGCGCTGGCAGAAGACGCTCGTCGCGCGCCATGCCGAGCGTCCGCATTTTTCGGATTATGTCCGGATGCTGACTGAGGATTTCACGCCGATCGCCGGCGATCGCGCCTTCGGCGAAGATCAGGCGATCCTTGGCGGGCCGGCGCGCTTTCGCGGCCGTTCGGTGATGATCATCGGACATGAAAAGGGATCCGACACAGCAAGCCGCGTGAAGCACAATTTCGGAATGGCCAATCCGGAAGGCTACCGCAAGGCCATCCGGCTGATGGACATGGCGGAGCGTTTCAGCCTGCCGGTCATCACGCTCGTCGACACTCCGGGCGCTTATCCTGGGCGCGGCGCGGAAGAGCGCGGGCAAGCCGAAGCGATTGCGTCGTGTACTGAGCGCTGCCTGTCGCTCGGCGCGCCGCTCATCGCCGCCGTCGTCGGCGAGGGCGGATCAGGCGGCGCCGTCGCGCTGGCCGCGGCTAACAAGGTTTTGATGTTCGAACACTCGGTCTATTCGGTCATATCGCCCGAGGGCTGCGCGTCGATCCTCTGGAAGGATGCGGCGGGCAAGGGCGACAGCAAAGCGCCCGACGCCGCCGAGGCGATGAAGATATCGGCGGATGACCTCAAGTCGCTCGCGGTGATCGACGCGATTGTTCAAGAGCCCGTCGGCGGCGCCCACCGCGATCCAGCGCAGGCGGTCGAGCGCCTCGGCGATGCGATCGAGACGGCGATAGTCGAGCTTTCGGGTCTCACGCCGGATGAACTCCGGCGACATCGTCGTCAGAAATTCCTCGCGATCGGGCGCGTCGGTCTCGCCTGACCGCGCCCGGAAGTTTCAGGCTATCGACCGGCATCGGAAGTGGCCGCAGCTTCTTTGTTGGTCGCGTCGGCAAGCGACAAACCGGTGAGGCCGCTTTTCGCCTTGGGCTCTACGCAGTCCCGTAGATGCGATCGCCCGCGTCTCCGAGGCCCGGCAGGATATAGCCCTGTTCGTTGAGCTGACGGTCAATGGCGGCGGTGAAGATCGGCACGTCGGGATGGGCGGCCTCTAGAGCGCCGACGCCTTCGGGCGCGGCGAGGAGGCACATGAACCGCAAGCGACGCGCGCCCGATTCCTTCAACCGCCGCAGCGCATAGACGACGGAGTTGCCGGTTGCGAGCATCGGATCGACCACGATCACTTCGCGCTCGCCAATCGCTTCCGGAAGCTTCAGGTAGTATTGCACGGGCTTCAGCGTCGCATGATCGCGATAAAGCCCGATATGGCCGACGCGCGCTTCCGGCACGAGGTCGAGCATCCCCTCAAGGAGGCCGTTGCCGGCGCGCAGGATCGACACGAAGCACAGCCGACGTCCTTCGAGCCAGGGGAAGCGCCCGCGCTCGAGGGGGGTCTCGATCTCGCGCGACCCAAGTTCGAGGTCCTTGGTCACCTCATAGGCGAGCAGGAACGAGATCTCACGCAAGGTTCGCCGGAACAGCGCGTTCCCGGTCGACTTCTCGCGCATGAGGGTCAGCTTGTGCTGGATGAGCGGGTGCTGGACGACGGTCACGGTCATGGACCGACATTGCGTCGCCGCGCGGCTCCCGGCAAGATCGCGCTGTAGTCCGCCGAATACGCTCATGCAGGAAGCCGCAATCGAAAAGCCGGACGTTCGGGCGATTTTCCCGACGTACATCCTTGAAACGCGCGTCAAAGATTGGGCTATGCTGAATAACGGCCTTCGCGCGGTCATTGAGCAAAAGCGCGCCGCCGATCCCGGCATCGCACGTTCCAATCTCGGCGGCTGGCACTCTGACACGGATATGCTGCAATGGGGCGGCGAGCCTTCGCGCCGTCTTGCGCTCGCGACATTGCAGCTCTGCGGCGCCTATACGCATGACAAAGGCATGCAAGGGGCGACGCCGCGGTTCGAGATGGGGCTCGAGATGTGGGCCAACGTCTCGCCGCCGGGCGCCTCCAACCAGATGCACGCCCATGCCGGCTGCGTGTGGTCGGCGGTCTACTATGTCGACGATGGCGGCGACCCGGAAGGCGGCAAGCTCGTCCTTCACGATCCGCGCTTTCCAATGAACCGCATGGCGGCGCCCGATCTCGTTTTCGCCGCCGAGGGCGCGATGGAAGAGCTGCGTTTCGAGATCGCGCCGTCGGCCGGGAAGCTTGTCGCCTTTCCGTCGTGGCTGATGCACTCCGTCAGGGCGCATCGCGGCACGCACGACCGCATTTCGATCGCGCTCAACGTCATGGCGATTCCGGTGCGGAAACAGCAGCAGGCGCAGCGATGACGATCACCGATTGGGACCGTCGCTTCGCCGAGCTTGCCTTTCTCGAGGCGAAAAAAAGCGCCGACAATGGCGGCCTCCCCAT
>FRDC01002432.1_pt1 | contig 19789 bp, 19 predicted proteins | sample 1106171 | NCBI WGS metagenome assembly FRDC01 (sample SAMEA3930566, study PRJEB13176) | freshwater metagenome | biome: Drinking water system; feature: drinking water; material: water | place: Singapore | collected 2014-12-20 | reverse complement strand
GCACGACCGTCGGCTGGAAGGGCCTCATCAACGACCCCCATCTGGACGGCACCTGCGATATCGCCACCGGCATGGAACTGGCCCGTACGATCCTCCTGAAGATCAACCAGTCCGGCATGCCCTGCGCCACCGAGCTGCTCGATCCGATCAGCCCGCAATATATCGCCGACCTGATCAGTTGGAGCGCTATCGGCGCCCGAACGACGGAAAGTCAGACCCATCGCGAACTGGCCAGCGGCGTCTCGATGCCGGTGGGGTTCAAGAACGGGACCGAAGGCAGCCTGCAAGTCGCAGTCAACGCCATGACGTCCGCGCGCACGCCGCACCACTTCGTCGGGATCAACGCGGAAGGACAGACCTCGATCATCCGGACGGCGGGCAACCCCGACCGCCATATCGTCCTGCGCGGAGGAGGCGGAAAACCGAACTACGATGCCGAACACGTCGCCCGAGCGGAGGCCGCGGTCGCCGGAGAAGGCATTGCGCGGTCGATCATGATCGACTGCTCGCACGACAACTCCAACAAGGACCACAAGCGCCAGGGGCTCGTCGCCCGCGATGTGCTGCGGCAGTTCCGCGAAGGCCGCCAGTCCATCATGGGCCTGATGCTGGAGAGCAACCTGAACCCCGGCAAGCAGACGTGGAAACAGGGCATCACCCTCGCGCACGGAGTCTCCATCACCGACGCCTGCCTCGGCTGGGAGGAAACCGCCGCCCTCCTGAACGAGTTGGCCGACTCCCTCGCGACGAAACCGGCGTAACACTTCTCCCCCCTCGTCTGGGCGCAAAGTTATCCCTCACGCTCCTCCCAGGGCGCAGTTCAACGTCCATCTATGGCCGGGGAAATCCTAGAACGAATAGTCGAGTCCGAACGTCACGCCTTGGCGGACCGTCCGTAGCTCAGCCGGCATCGTGCTTGAGGCAGGCCCCAGAGGAAAATTCGTCAGCTCCGCATCGCTCACCCGCTGCCACCAGAACCGATACCCCACATTCGCAACCAGCGCCGGCAGTATGCGGTAGCCGATCTGCCCATCAAGGGTATACCCCCACCCGGCCCCTTTGATCACGAAACTTGGATTCTGCTGCAAGTCGCCGCGCAGATGGTGGATATCCTCGTTCCTGAGGTGGCTGTACGGCATGACCACCCCTTCGAGCTTCACCATCACTCGTGACGTCACATCCATCTGGAATTCGGCACCCACCCGAAGCGATTGCCACAGGGTCGTATTGGTGATGGCGGGCACTCCCTGAAATTCTGTCGCGCCGACGGGACTACAGAACGTGCCCACAGCCGTACATTCCAATTGGCGAAGACCTTTGGCGACAAGTTGTTCCCGCCAGAGTTGATAGCCGACAAAGGCATCGACATGGCCGTGGCGACCGGGAAGCGAGAGCAGCCGATAGCCCAGATCCGCATTGACGTACCAAAGACTGTTCCCGTCCAGCGGGCTTTCTGTTCGAGAGACCCGGTGGGTTCCGCTCACCGACGTCCCGAGAGCCGTGGCGCCGGCAGCGCTCACGTAATCGTCATCGATCAGCGTCCCGCCGACGATGCCGCCATAACCCAGCTGCGCCCGCAGCAGAATCCCCGTTTCATGGACTAGCCGCACTCGCCCCTCGGCGATATTGCTCGAAACCTTCTTGAAGTCCAGACGAGAAGTCGGATTGCCGAGTAGCGGACTCAGCCCGGACGCATTGTGGCTCCAGGTGCCCCGGCCTTGGCTGACCCAACCGGACAGGCCCACATCGATCTCGGAAAATAACGAGCGCATCCGGAACATGGGATCAAGATCGGCCGCTGCAGACGCCCCGGACAGACCGGGACCGAGGGTGACCCAGAACAATAGCCCTGCGGCAAACAGAATCGCCCGGCTGACGGCCAGACGGGGCATGACCTAGCGTACTTCCAACAGCCGAACCTTCGGCGGCACCGACGTCCCCGGACCCGCCGGAGACTTCAGCTTGCCCGGCGGCGGGATGTCGAGCGCCACCGGGGCCCGTTCGACCGGAGCGGCCGACGGATCGTCCGTCGACAAGAGCTTGTGCGTCGCGGCAATGATCCCGTCCCGCCTGGCCAACGCCACGTCCCAGTCGGCGCGCTCGCGCAGGGCTGCTTCGTAATACTGCAGCGCTTGATGCAGGTTGCCGGTGGTTTCCTCGAAAAGGCCCTGATGATAGGCGACCCGCCAGGCAGGAGCCCCGAGATTGGCGGCGATCCGCAGCTGGGTCTTGGCCTCGGACACTTTCCCCGACAGAAAGAGCGTCCCCGCGTAGACTTCCCGCAGCTCGGCGTCTTCGGGAGACAGCTTCACCTGCTCACCGAGAAACCGCTGCGCGAACGGCAGATTGCCTTCCTCCAGCGCGATCCGCCCTCGCAGCACGGCCGCCGGCGCATGGACGCGCTGCAACCCGAACAACGCGTCGAGAAACTGTTGTGCCTTCCCATACTGGCGCTCGTCGTACGCAAGAATCGCCGACGCCATGAGACCCGGCACATATGTGGGGCACACGTAGGCGACTCGCTCGATCTCTCGCCGTTGGTCCTCGCAGGTATAGGTGCCGTCTTCCAGCGATCCGCAGCCGCCCGGCTGCGACCGTGCCTCCTGCCACTTCCGCCACGCCGGCATCAACTGACTTTCAGGCACCGGACATTCGTTCGCGAGGTACTGATCCTGATACGCGCAGGCGCTCAGGAGGAGCAACACGATGCCTGTCACCGACAGTCTGATCGCCGTACGTCCGATGGTCGTTGCAGAAACACAGGTGCGCTGAAGCTTCATGGCAAGGGGGTTCCTTTGAACGTGGAAAGATTGAGCACTTTCGTCAATTGATACAAGGCCGGACCTAATGTCGTAATAAAGATGGACGGAAGGAAACAGATCACGAGCGGAAACACGAGTTTCACCGGCAGGGCCTGCGCTTGCAACAGGACTCGCTCCCGCCGCGCATTGCGAAGATCGCCCGACTGATACCGCAGCGTCTCCGCCAGACTCGCGCCGACTTGCTCCGCATGCACGAGCGCGGACACGAAGCTCGACACCGCCGGAATATCCAGCCGCCAGGCCAGCCGCCGGAGCGCCTGCACGCGGCCGACGCCCACGCGCAACTCGGCCTGGAACGTCCGCAGCTCGGACGGCAGGCTGCGATCGGCCGGCTGGGCGTGGAGAATCTTCGCCAGCGCCGCGTCGAATCCCAGTCCGCCTTCCGCCAGCGACGCCAGCAGCTCCAGAATCAAGGGCAGATCTTCTTCGGCCTGCTGGACACGCTGCCGGCGGGACGCCCGCACCATCAACAACGGCGCCGATGCGATGAGCGCGACGAGAATCCAGGGCGCAGCTTCGGCAATGCTCGCCAGGGCATCGCCCAGCCCGCCGGGAATATAGACGAACCCCTGGGCCAGCACCTCCGCAATTCCGGCGCGACTGGCCACGAGCGCCGCGAGCCCGCCGAAACCGATGCAGGCCGTCGTCGCCCCGATAAACACCACCGGCGCGGACGCCCTCCGGTAGTTGGCCAGAAACAGCCAGCGCGCCAGCGGGCCCGTGGGGTCCGACGATTCCGCCCCGATCCCTTCGACGGCCGCAACCTCCGCGACACGAATCCGATCGACCGCCCGGTAGCGGAGCGCCCAGGACACGGCCAGCCACGCCGCCACAATCACCATCACACCGAACACCGTCAACAAAGCAATCGACATCGTCTTGCCTCAATACCGGATATGGCTCATCTGCTTGACCCAGAAAATCCCCAACACCTGCAGCAGCATCGCGCCGGCCGTGAGGTACAAGCCCAGATCGCTCATGAGAAACGTCATGAACGGCTTCGGATTCGCCCGATACATGATCCACGCAAGCCCGTAGGAAATACCCATCATCGCAGCGACCGACACCTGAGCCTCGACGGCCTGCGCCGCCACCCGCCGCGACACTTCGATCCGGTCCCGGATCGTGCGCCCGACCGCGGCCAGCGATGTCGCAATACGTCCGCCGGTCGTCCACTGCGCCGACAGCGTCAGCGTCAATAGTTTCATGCTCTCCAGCGGAATGTGCTGCGCGAGTTCATGGAATAACAGCAAGGCGTCATCGCCCAGCCGCAGACGCGCCACCACGTCTTCCAGATACGGCCGCAACGGAGGCTTGGCTTCCTGCATCGCCACATCCAGCGCTTTCGGCAACGACATCCCGACCCGCAAGGCGCTGACCAGCCCGTCGATCGCTTCCGTCACTTGCACCTCCAGCCGCAGCACCCGGCGCGCCGCCACCATCGATTCGGCGATAAAACCCAGAACGCCGACCAGCCCAGCCGCCGCCGCCGCCAGAGGAAACGGCCAGTCGGCCCATTGCCAGCAGCCGGCCGCGACCGTCAACGCTACAAGAGGCGCAGCCCATCGATAGCGCGGGGGAAACGTCCGCACAATGTCGTTCAGGACCGCCGGCCCGCCGACCGGCGACACCAATAGGCGGGCGGCATTCCGCCGTCGCTCCGCCTGCCACAGCCATCCGGCCACCAGCGCGCCCCCGATCAGCAGCCCGAAGAGCAGCAGACTACCCCAGCGCATTGGCGCCTCCCGGCTGAAACAGGCCGAGGGGAATCTGCACCCCTTGCGCGCGCCAGGCCTCGACGAACGTCGGCACGACCCCCGTCGCATTGAATGCGCCCTGCAACCGGCGCCCCTTCAGCCCCAGCCGCTGGAACGAGAAGACGTCTTGCAACAGCGGGACCGATCCCTCCATCCCCGTGATCTCCGTCACCGTTTCGACCCGGCGGACGCCGTCCTCGTATCGCCGAATGTGCACGAGCATTTGAATCGCCGAGACGATTTGCTCCCGAATCGCCTGGGACGGCAGTTCTTCACTGGCCATCATCACCATCGTCTCCAGCCGTGAGACCGCATCTCGCGGGGAATTGGCGTGGATGGTACTCATCCCGCCGTCATGCCCGGTGTTCATCGCTTGCAGCATGTCCAACGCTTCCGGCCCCCGGACCTCCCCCACGATGATGCGGTCGGGCCGCATACGGAGCGAATTGATGACCAGGTCGCGCTGGGTGATCCGGCCTCGTCCTTCCACGTTGATCGGCCTGGTCTCCAGCCGTACCACATGCTCCTGATCCAGAATCAGCTCGGCCGTGTCCTCGATCGTGATGATCCGTTCCGACGGGCGCGCCGATTCCAGCAGCGCCCCGAGCAAGGTCGATTTCCCGGCGCCCGTGCCGCCGGACACCAATATGTTCGTCCGCATCTGCACCGCTACCGCGAGAAATTCGGCCATTGCTTCGGACATCATGCCGAGCTCTTGCAGATCCTGCCGGCGCAACCGGCGGCGGCCAAACCGCCGGATGGAGAGCGTCGGTCCGTCGATCGAGACCGGCGGCAGCGTGGCATTGACGCGGCTCCCGTCCAAGAGGCGCAAATCCGCCATCGGAGACGAGGCATCGATCCGGCGGCCCATCTGCGCGGCGATGCGCTCGATCACGCGCACGATATGGTCGGCATCCCGAAACCGGACATCCGTTTTCTCCAGCTTGCCGAACCGCTCGACATACACTTTGTCCGGCGCGATCACCAGAATATCCGTGACGGCCGGATCGGCGGTCAGCGGCGACAGCGGTCCGAGCCCGATAGTTTCCTCCGTCAATTCTTCCGCCAGCCGACTCCGCTCCTGTTCGTTCAGCGGCACATTTTCCGATTCCAGCACGCGTTCAACAAACTGCTGCACGGCTTCGGCGACTTCGCTCTCGCGGCGGCTGAGGACGGCCTCGTCGCCCATTTCCGACAAGAGCCGCTCCTGCAACCGGCCCTTCACCGCCGCATAGTCGGCCTGTTTATTCTTCGATGCCAGCACGACGGCATCCGACTCGTCACCCAGCTGATAAAACACCGGCCGCTTTGACGCCACGCGAATCCGGCTCGCGGCATCGGTCGTAAGCGAACGGCGGAGCCGCGCACGACCGGCGTCGTCGGCCTCCTCGGCGGGAGGAAGAGCAGAGTCCGTCATGTCCGTGCCTCGTTCGGCTTCGTCGCAGGCAGAAGCGTGCGCCGCGACGGCGGGGCCGGCACCTCCGCCGGAGCGGGCGCCTTCGACCGGCTCGACCGCACCGCCACGATCTCGTCCACCAATAATTCCATCTCGCGCCCGAATCCGAAAAACCGGTGAGTATGCAGCACGAACGGCTCCCCGGCGTTGGCCGCCACCAGCAGACCCTTCTGGTAGGGAAAGGCGAAATCCAGCTCCCGCCCGAGACGCCGCTCGATATCCGCCGGCTTCAAGTTGCCGGAAAAGTCGCGATAATTGCGGTTCAGGACCAGCCGCTGCCGGTCTTCGGTAAATCCCAACCCCTTGAGCACAGGCAACAGCCTGGCAATCCCGACGACGCTGGGCGCAGTCCCCTGCATCACCACGAATCCCAGATCCGTGACATCCAGCGTCGCCATGACCGTGCTGTCAAGCATCGGGAACGTATCCACCACGACGTACGGAAACGCGCGCCGCGCCAGGTTCAAAATCCGGTACACCGACTCTTCATCCACTTCGGACGCGTCCATAGCATTGGCCGGCGCCGCCAGCACATGCAGACCGCAGGTATGCTTGACCGCCAACTGCCGCAGCATCGTTTCATCCAGACGGGTCTTCTCCCGAACAGCATCCACAATCGTCGTTTTCGGCAAGACATCCAGCATCAACGCGCAAATCCCTAGTTGGAGCGAGGCATCGATCAACAGCACCTGACCGGGATGCCGGGCGGCCAGCGCGCTGGCCGCGTTCACTGAGAGCGTGCTCTTTCCCACGCCGCCCTTGTTACTGATAAAGGAGACCACCGTCCCCAACTCGCCCTGCAAGGTCGTCCGTTGAGCGAACAACCGCTCGAGCAACTGCCGCAGCTCCGTACTGGAGACCGGACGGCGGAGAAAATCCTGCACGCGCGCCCGCACATAGTCGATCAGCACCATGCTGTCGGAATCGTCCTCGCCCAGCTTGTTCTGCCAGAAGAGCCCCGCAATCACGGTGTTGGGCACGATCTTGTACAGCTCGGTGGCGAAGAGCCGCAGGTCCTGCACGTTCTTGCCCAACTCGACACAGACCAATTCGGGATGCCGGTTCCTAGCGTATTCTTCGGCCTGGGCAAATCCGGTCGCATACGTCACGACCACCCGCTGACCGGGCAACCCCTCGACGGCCGCATCGAACTCCTGACGCAATTGCGCGTCCGGTCCGACCACGAGAATGTGAATGGGCTTTTCCATGAAACTCCTCTCGCCTAGCGAACGAGCGCCGGCGTCAACACCGTGCCGGCCGCCGCAAGCAACGCGGTATTGGCTGCAACAATTTGGGGCCACACCGTCGGATCCGGCAGCGCCGGGACCTGCCCGAGATGCCGGCTCGCATTGCCCGGCGCGATCACGGTCGGTAACTTAGTTATCTGCAGAGCCGGCACCGCCCCGGTTACGCTGACATGACCAAATCCGATCACCCGTTCGACGGGCAGCCCACCCTCGGTCACGACTTGATAGATCGGCACGTAGCCCGTCACCGGCGCCGCCAGCACCGGCGCCGCGGGCACGACCATTTGCCCCGCCGTCGTGAGCACGGCCGGATCGGGGAGCGCCGGAGGCACCGGCGGCGGAGGCGTAAAGCGCCCGGCTACGGCAACCGCGCCGCTGCCGATCGTCCCCGCGGCATCGACCGTAGCTGCAACAGGAGTTCCCTCCGCAAGCGCCGCCCAGAAGACCTGATCGAGCGCAAACGGCGTCGCGCCGGCCAGCGCCGGCAGAGTCGCCGTCGCGGGCTGCGGAAGCCCCACCCGCAACGCGGGCCGCGCATCGGCCACAGCCGTCGCCCGCACCGTGAACCCGTGCCGGCGGAAATTGTAGTTGTAAGGATTGAGCGGATGTTCAAGCGGCGTCATCGACCCATGGCCCAGTAACAACGGCAGCGCCGTGCCCGACGAACTGATTCCTCCCTGATTGTCCAATCCGTCGAAATCGTTTGTCCGGCGCAGCCGCACGAGAAAGGCGGAGGCAACCGCGCTGCCGGCTTGATCGCTCGGGGTGAAATCATTCCGGACATACGCATTGTCTTCGATCGGAGGCGCCGCCGGCACCGGCGGAGTGAACGTTCCAGCCACCAGATCGCCGTGCACCTGATTGGCCGCGTTCAGCTCCAGCACCGGCTGATAGGTTCGCTGGTCAGGGAGCGAGATCAATTGTGATGCGTTCAGATCGGTGATGCCATCGGACAGAGTGAGGTTCGGCCCGGCGCCGAGCTGAAGCAGCGGCTGCGTCGGCACGGCCAGCGGATCCAAATCGTCGTCGAACACCAGCGCAGCCATCTGCACGGCCGCCTGCCGGCGGCCGACATCCCCGATCGGCTGGCCGTTAAGGTCGGCCGCATCGCGCAGACGAAGCCCTTCGATTGCGGCCGCATCCGCCACCGTCTGCATCTGCCCCTGCGTCAGAACGACCAGGCCCAAGTCAACGACCAGGGCGCCGAGCGCCAGACAACCGAACAGCACCATGGCCACGAAGGGAATCATGTTCGCCCGCCTCTCATCGAACCGGAAGGGACTGAGATTCCATCCGCTCTCGGAGTTCCAGTTCGGCAGCCTCGCTCATCGGCACGCCCAGAATGCCCCGGTCCAACCCGTGCTTGCGCTTACCGGAAATCGTTTCGACCATCGTCAGCTTCGGAATCTTCCCGAAGGCGTCGGAAGCCGAGTCGCCGGCCCCGGCCAATCCGCCGTACGGATGCCAGGGGAGCAGATCCGGTGTGCGGCTATCCTCCGGATCACCGGGTTGCCCCGAACGCGGAACCGCGTTGATTTGCGCTTTCACGGCAATCGCCTGGGTCAGCAAGGCGACCTCCTGCGGATCCACAGCGATGACGTACTCCTGAACCGGTTTCGTCCGGGTGGTCGTGCCCTGAGTCAGACTGGTCGCGGAGATCGGAATCACTCGCGTGGTGAGCGGCTCGATCAGTTGTCCGTTCTGGACGAGCACCCGCACGGTCGCCTGCTTCATCCAGTTGGTCATTTCCGCCTGCAGCGTCATCACCTCTTGGTAGGCCCCTCCGATCTTGAGCGATTTGGCCCCCGGCTTGGTTTCGATCGGGATCGTCGCCACCAGATCGAAGCGGTCGCCGAGATTCAGCCCGTACAACCCCTTGACCTGATCGGCCTCGATCCGGATCGCGCGTTTCCCCGGCGGAACCGCCGCGACGAGCCCTGCCCGGCTGCCCTTCGGCAGAAAATCCTCTTCCGTAAAGACATAGCCCGGCGGCTTCGGTTTCTTCGTGACCCGCCCGAGAATATCCCCCAGTTGGGTATACATTTTCGGCGTGACGGCATCGGGCGGAAGGTACATCACCGAAAGACCGCCCTTTTGATCCACCAAGAATTCCCGCGTCACTTTGGCGTAGGCCGGAATGACCTGCGCCGGCGTCGGCACCGCTATCATGCCGTCGTGCGAGGGTCCGAACAGCCGGTCGAGATTAACCGCGCCGACCGCCCACAGCCCCGCCAGCGCGAGCATCGCGCCCACGACGACGACGACGACGATCAAGAACGGACTGAACAGCGAGCGCCGCCGACGTCGCACGGTACCTGGAACATTCACAACATCACCTCCCGACGAAAAATGGCCTGCGCCATGAGCAGTTTCCGGAACGGACGCCTGACTTGCGCCCAGTTGAACTGACCGCCGAGCCCATACGTCCCGGCATAGGGCCCGATGCCCCCTCCCGGCAACGCGGGCGCCAGCCCGCCGGGCGGAGCATTGGCGGCCGTCACTCCGCCGTCGTTCGCTTGAATGGCTTCCCCGCCCGGTTCAAACGGCCCGTCCGGCCCCTGCCGAAACCCGACCAGCGTGGCCGCCTGAAACGGATAGTTCAACCGAATGGCCACCAGCCCCTGCTGCGGCCCCGTCGACGCCAGGCTGAACGGACCGGTCGAAGGATCGGCCGGATTGGACAGGATTTCTTCGATCGGCGCCGTCCATTCGATCGTTTCCACGCCCTCGGCGCCGCGCGCAATCACACGGGGAATGCCCACCGAGAAGCCGAACGGAGAGGTCGGATCGGTCAGGAGCGCGCCGGGGTAGCGGAGATACTCGACGTCGGCGATCGTCTCGTGAATCATCAGCGGCAGCAGCGCCTTGTTCACCACCGGCAGCGCGGCCAGCGTCGCTTGAAATGTCGCATCATCCGTCACCGGGATCACCAGCAAACCCGGATCGTACACGGTTGCCCGCACCACCGGATCTTGCAGGGCTGCGGCGAAGGTCGTGGCCGCCGGCAGCGGCACCAACGCCAATTCGCGGGCCGCCACGCGCGCCGCTTCCTGCACCGCCTGCGCAGTAAACATGAGCCGGCCGAAATCAATGAGCAGCGCCAGGAGCAGATAGAGCGCCAGCGCGATCATCGCGAACTCGATCAATACCCCGCCGCGCTCGTCGCAATGCAACACGGCCGCGCCACTTCGCCCGCGCCCTACCCTAAGTATTGGATCGCCGTACATAGGATGAACCCCGCCGCGATCGCCGGCGCGAAGGCCAGTTCGCGTTCGCCGCGCCATTTCGCGATCGCCCCCAAGACCCCGCCCGCCATCGCCGTCCAAAAGACCAGCGACCACACCGCCGTAAATCCAAGCGCGGCGCCGAGCGCGGCCAGCAACTTCACATCCCCGCCGCCGAAACTCTCCAACCGGAATCCCACCGCGCCCAACCCCAACCCTGTCAGGCATCCCAAGAGCAATGATCCCCAGCCAAAGGACAACCAGCCGAGCGACTCAGCCAGGAACGCCCACAGCAGAATCCCGATTGATACCCCGTCAGGAATCTCCCGGCGTTTCAGATCGACCACGGTCGCCCAGAGCACGCCGACGAGCGGCACGATCGTGACACCGAACTCCCCCACCTCCCGAGCCATCATGGATGATCGGGCCTTGCCGGTTCGCCCGCCACCGGCGCACGCGAGACGGAGACCGCCGTCCGCCGGACGATCGGTAATTCATGGGCCGGAGGAAACGCCCAGAGGCCGACGTCGGCGCTGGGCTCGCGGACGATCGTCGGATTCAGCACCACGACGAGCTCCTGCTGATCATCCCGCCGCGAGAGACTTCTAAAAAGCCACCCCAGCCCGGGAATATCGCCCAGGCCCGGCGTGTAGAGCTGATCGTCCGCTCGGTCGCGCGCGAGCAACCCGGCCATGAGCAACCCCTCCCCGTCACCGACCTTCGCATGCGTCATGAACGACCGGACCCGGAACGCGGTCGTCAGCTGATTGCTCCCGGTCGAATCCTTCAAGGACAGGGTCAAGGTCGGATCGGGCGAGGTCACCGACGGCACAATATCCAACGTGATGGAGTCGTCATCGCCTACCAGCGGGCGGATGCCCAGCGTGATTCCGAACGGCACCAGCGCGACGGAACTGAAGACACCCGGCGGCAGTTCGGTATTACCGCCGCCGATGATGGGCGAGAAGAACTGCGGCACAGGCACCTCGCCGCCGACCGTAAAGGAGGCCAGTTCCCCCGACAGCACGGTCATCGAGGGGGCAGAGAGCGTCCGTGTGATATTCAAGCGATTGAGCAGCGAAAAAGCCGCTTCCAGCGCGAACTGCCCGGCCTTGAGCTGGCTGGTATTGGCCAGCGTGCCCCCGAGAAACGACAGGACGTTCTGAAACGAATTCCGGTCCGGTCCGACCCGGGCGGCTTCGACACCCTGGAACGGCAGCGCATTGGGCGCCGGATTGAGCCGTCCCTGCGGAAACGTCCCCGCGGCGCCGAAGAGATCGGCGTTGTAGGTCAGGAGCTTGTTCCTGTTCAACTCGTAGAGGCGGACATTCATCCGGACCTGCGGCAAATCCTTCACGGTGAGAAACGATAAGATCCGCCCTTTGGCCGCCGACACGATCTTGGCGCGGCCCAGATTTTTGCCGATGAGGTTCTGCAATTGGCGCATCTGCTGGAGCGATCCCCCACCGCCGCCCATCAGCACCTGTCCCAACTGCCCCATCCCGCCGGACGTTCCACCACCTCCCATGTTCTGCACACCCATCAAACCTTGCTGAGCCGCCCGGCGGCTCGTCAGCCCGCCGGACTCGTCCGCGAGGACCTTCACATCATCATCTTTCAGCGGTTCCCCCGTGATGATCGGCGTCGCAATATGCAAAATGCGCGTGGCCGCCACTTGATTGGGAACCGTGCCCTCCATCACAAAGGTGTCCTGTCTGTCGTCCCGGCTGTTGCCGTGCAGCACGCGGCGAATCGTCACGTCTTTGCCGCCGACGGACAGAATCGCCTGCTTGATCTTCTCCTCCGGCGTCAGCGGAAGCTGCTCGACGCGAATCATATTGATGACCGCCATCGTCGGCTCGATCTCCGTGTCGAGCTGGGCCGTCGCGGGTGAAGCCGGAGTCTCCGTCTCGCCGTCCGTGTCCGATGCGCCCGGAGCCGGTCCTGCGCTTCCTCCGCTGCTTTTCCCGATGCCTTTGACGAAGGCACGAGCCTTCCCCTTCTTGGTCCCGGTCTGACCGGCCTTGAGATAATCCCGCGCCACCGCTTCGGCCGACAGCGCATAACTCGCATCAGGCACCAGGCCGGTGAGCAGGACCGCATCGCGGTCCGGCGCCAACCGCGCGCCGATGGAGGGATGAATATGATGGAGCGCGGCATGCAAGACCGAGAGATCGCGTTCGACGATCAAGAGATACTGTTTCAAGAGGCCTGATTTGAACCAGATCAGAAGGGTCGTGCGGCCCGACTCGACCCCGAGCAGCAGCAGCTCGCGATTCGTCACGAGTTCGGCGGAGACAATCTCGCTGTCGCCGACAGCCATCCGGGCGATGTCGTCCTTCATCGTCAGGCGGCGATGATGCGACTTGACAATCGTGAGCGCCGCCTGATCCGGCCGCTCCACGTCAACCGCGGGTGTCCGTTGATCCACCGGCTTTCGATGAAGACCTTCCGCCCGGAGCGAGACGGGCTGGCCGGCGAGGCCCCCCCACATGACACAGAGACACACGCCCGTCCGGAGCCTGCTCAACCGCCACGCCCATGGACACGTCATACAGCCGTCCTCATCACGGTCACGCCCGTAAAGACACGTCGAGCCTCCGCGATGTCCTGGCGGAGGCTCGTTCACACACGAGGCCCAGAGCCGTTAGTTGGCCTCGACCACGAGGTTCGACAACGCCCCGGCGCCGGTATTGGCCGTCGCCCCGAGGAGATTGTTCCCCAACCGCTCGGTCCCGCCCGCCGCGACGATTCCTGCGATGTCGAGCGCGATCGGCGCCGCCGCCGTGCCGACCGTCGTTTCGATCAACTTGCCGGACACGAGCGCCGCGTTGTCATCCGCATGGGCGCCCGGCATCACGGCCGCCACCGACGCCATCAAGTCGGCCGTCTTGTGGCCGAAGATCGACACCGCCGCCGCGCCGATGAGCGCCACGCCCGCCACCAGCAGGCTGTACTCCACCAACGCCGCACCCTTCTTACTCCGCACCAATGCTTTCACCATCTGACACCTCCCTGCATGTGGATATCGTTCCATTCACTCGTCGTCGACGGAGACTCCTTGCCTCTCCGGGTAGCCGGTTCCACCGTGTCTGGAACTGTTACAGACCGGATCATCTAACAACGGTGTTACGAAGCTCGATCTGAGAGATGCTGTATACGGGCCGGGGAGAATCCAGCACGACACCATTTCAATAAACCGCACATCGTCACCAACAAACGGTCGATTTGACCCGACAGATAATGCTCATGAACAAATAAGAGGGCTGAAGATGGGTCTGCCTTGTCGCGCGTTGCTCTGCAAACAGTCTCGAGATGTCCTTCGTCCGATCAAGCAGGCAGGTCAGTCGACTCGGCGTAACGTCGCCCTCCCATGGGATGGCCGTCGAGCCCCGGAGTCTTTCAACCTGGGCTCGACGGTACCCCTGGGATACAACCTAGTTGGCCTCGACCACGAGGTTCGACAACGCCCCGGCGCCGGTATTGGCCGTCGCCCCGAGGAGATTGTTCCCCAACCGTTCGGTCCCGCCCGCCGCGACGATTCCGGCGATGTCGAGCGCGATCGGCGCCGCGGCCGTCCCGACCGTCGTCTCGATCAGTTTGCCGGCAACGAGCGCCGCGTTATCGTCCGCATGGGCACCCGGCATCACGGCGGCCACCGACGCCATCAAGTCGGCCGTCTTGTGGCCGAAGATCGACACCGCCGCCGCGCCGATGAGCGCCACGCCCGCCACCAGCAGGCTGTACTCCACCAACGCTGCACCCTTCTTACTCCGCACCAATGCTTTCACCATCTGACACCTCCCTGCATGAAAAGACGCCCCGTCCACTCATCCGCTGACAAAGGCTCTTCCAAGCCTCCGAATGGCCGGCACCACTGTGGTCAGGACACTGATTCGCCGGATGGCTGTGCTTCCCGTTGATCGATTCTCGAAGACCGTGGGTGTGGTATACGGGCTCCGCGAGGGGAGGGACGAGGGGTTTTCAATAAGCGGACGATCTAGCAGATGAACAGTCCCGGAGAATCAATCGCCGTGATTCCTTGGACTATCGAAACGAGTCGCGTTAACAGCGTGGCTATACACGGAGTATCGTATGTGACTGAATCGGCATGACAGCTCGGAATCATATCTGGCCGGCACTATACGCAGTTCACAACGTTCAGGGCATAGTCCGAACGGCTCCGACAACCTCCTTGCAGAAAGACTTGCCGTTAATGGAGGCTGACCGCTCGCCGACGAAAACACACCGTTCGTGAAGAATCCGGCGACGGGATCATGGGTCCCGAGTAGAAGCCTGCATACCCGCTTACGGTGGTTGTGCGTTCAGGCTGGGAAGGATGAGTTCATGCACGAGTCCCTCACGATGATGCTCACAGAAGATGTCTATGCCGATCACTCCGTGCTCTCGATTCCCGCCGACCCCTCCGGGGCGCTCCCCAGCCTTCCGCGCAATCTCGTGGTGGTGAAGGACTGGTGCGACATCGACCGCTTGGCGGACCCGACCAAGAATATCTTGCTCTATCCCTGGATGCCCTCGCTCCCGCTGCGGGAGATGATCGCAGCGGCACGATTCGATGCGCTTCCGAAGCTGACGCTCACTCTGCCGAAGGGTGACATCGCGAGGGCTGCCACCTTCGCGCGGGATGAGCTCTCAGGGCAAGTCCTGATCGAACTCGCGCCGGCGCTCGCCGCCATGGCGTCCATCGCGCCGGGACGGAAGCTGCGGCTGTCGCTCTGCAAGACCACGGAGCAATCCTGTCCGCTGTTTCATACGGACCGTATTCCCCTCCGGCTGCTCTGCACCTTGCGTGGACCGGGCACCGAGTGGCTCGACGACGCCCAGGTACACCGCAGAGCATTGGGGCGAGGCGACAACCGCAAGATCGCCGGACCGGAGGCGACCGTGTACGCGGCGCAGCCGTTCCAGATCGTGCTGTTAAAGGGGGATGCGGGATTCGGGACCAACAGCCCCGGCATCGTGCACCGCTCCCCCGCCGTGCCCGCCTCGATCGACGGGCGCTGGTATCTGCGCGTCGATTCCCTCTCTCTCAACCGATCGGCGTTGCGCACGTGGTCGCGTCTCTAGCCGGAGACTAAAGAAGTCAGCCGGCTTTGTTCTCGCGTCGCTCAGAGGCTCAACGTACGGCACAGAGTACGATTCACCTCTTTGCTCGCTGCGGCCTCGCCGGGCGGCCATTTTGAGCATCCTGCATGGCTATTTGGTGCCATCTCAGGCATCGAGACATGCAATGGCCTGAGAAGTACCATTGAGTTTTCCGCAACCTGCTAGTCTCGCAAAAGTCGCCATCCGTTCACCCTACGAACCATCGAGTTCGTCCACAAAATAGGGTGAGGCCCCTACGCAACAGATCATCCGCCGGTTCGAACAAGCCGGGTGCGAGGCACCCCTTTGAGCGGTAACGAACAGCCCGTGGGCTTTGGGGAAGATCTGATGGGCTAGACGGGCGAATGAGGCCGGCTCATCCGCTGAACGCCTCTCGCCCTACAGCCGCAGCAATTGCCGACGAAGGACCCGTGATTGCGCACGGCTGACTTTGAGCTGCTGCGTGTTGGCGAGCGTGACGAGGAAGGCGCCGCCGGGCATATGGGTGACGCGGCTGATGGACTCGACGTTCACGAGCGCGCCGCGGTCGAGGCGAATGAAGCGATGGGGGTCAAGCCGGCCTTCGAGGACCTTGAGCCGATAGTTGATCACGTACCGTTCTTTGCGAGTCGTCGTGAGGTGCAACAGTTCTCCATCGGCGACAATGGACGCGATCTGCCCCACCGGCAACAGAATGATATCGTCCTTCTGGCGGACCGGAATGCGTTCGAGAAAACGGGGAGCGGTCCCGTTCGCCGCCGGCTCCGGTTCAAGAAAACCTGCGGGCGCCTCGGCATAGTCGGCAATGGCAAGCTGTTCGAGGCGCGTGCGGGCGCGCACGAGGGTCTCGGCCAGGCGCTTCCGGTCCACCGGCTTGAGCAGATAGTCCATCGCCCGCACTTCGAATGCGCCGACGGCATATTCATCGTGGGCCGTGACGAAGATGACCAACGGCCGTTCGGCCGCCCTGAACTTCCGCGCCACCCCCAGTCCGTCCAACCCCGGCATCTGCAGATCGATCAAGGCCAGATCCGGGTCGGCATGTTCGATCAACTCCACCGTCGCCGTCCCGTTCTCGGCCTCCCCGACCACGTCCACGTCGGGAAACGACCGGAGCAACTTCGCCAACACCGCGCGCGCCGGGCGTTCGTCGTCCGCAATAACGACACGGAGTTTCGTCGCCAGCTCGGTCATCGCCTCCCTCCGGACATCGCTGCGGCGGACGGCACGGCCGTCGGGGTCGCCGGTCCATCAGCCGGAAGATGGATCGTCACGGTAGTGCCGCTTCCCGGTTCGCTGACGACGTGCATCGACGCCCGCACTCCGTAGTGACACCGCAGTCGGTTCTCAACGTTCGCCAGGCCGATCCCGTCCCGTCGACCGCACAGCAACGCTTCGGGCGTCGCACCCGCCCCGGTGTCATGCACCTCAATGCAGAGCCGCTCCCGTGCCGGAGCAGTGTCGCCATGCCGGGCCAGCTCCTGTACCCGTCGTGCGACGATACGGATTGCTCCGCCGTTCACTGCCGGCTGGATCCCGTGCTTGACGGCATTTTCCACGAGCGGCTGCAGCACGAGCGCAGGCACTTGGAGTCGGAGCAGTTCGCGCGGCACCTCAATCCGCACCGACAATCGTTCTTCAAAGCGGGCCTGTTCGATGTCCAGATACGACCGGATCAGTTCGATCTCTTCGCCCAAGGTCGTAAAATTCCCGTCCATTCGACGAAGGATTCCCCGGAGTAAATGCGTGAGATCCCGCAACGTCCCTGCGGCTCGCGCAGGAGCCGTGTCGATCAGGTACCCGATCGTATTGAGCGCGTTGAAGAGGAAATGCGGATTGACTTGCGCCCGCAAGGCCCTCAGTTCCGCCTCGGTGGCGAGCTTCTGCATCTCCTGCTCGCGCAACGCCAGTTCGCACCGTTCATGACTGGTCCGGAGGGCATCGATCCGCCGCGCGGCGATCAGCGCCGCCGCCTCGACAAGGACCAGTTCCTCAGAGAGAAACCGGTGACCGTCCTGACGCACAGCGACATGCAGCGTCCATCGCGGCGGCTCCAGAGTCGGAACGACAGCGGAACACCCCCCGTCCGCCGCACGCCGCAAGACACTGCCTTCCGCCCCGCCGGCGAAGTCTCCGGCCTCGTCCGGCCCTCGCCCCTCTGACAAGCGCGGCAGCGATGGAATATCGACACTCCGCTCCCACCGGACCTCTTGGGCGCGCAACGCCTGCCGGAGACTGCGGCACAGTTCGGCCAACACGGACTCGGCTGACCCATACTGATCGAGGTGGCGGACGAGCTGCCGTCGAACCTCCCGATAGTCCGGACGGCGAAGGACCAGGGCGTCCAATACCCACGCCACCTGCCGATGGAGCCAGGGATAGGTCAGCGCCGTCAGCACCCACAAGACGATCACCCACCCCGATAGCGCCGGGGAAAGCGCGTCACCCGTTCTGGTCCTGAGCAGCGGCAGCACCGCCGCAACATAGAGCCCGAAGCTCATGCCGACCAACAGCAGAAACGAGACCGCCCGTTTGACGAAGCGATCGACGAAGGCGAAGCGGTAGTCGCGATACAGCACGGCCATCGCCACAGGCAACGAGGCGTGGTGTCCGAGAAAATCGAACCACCAGGGCAGACTGTCGTCGGGATGATGGCTCAACGGCAAGGCGATCACCGAGCACACGGCCAGAAAAACCACCGCCAACCCGCTCATGCCGGACAGGGTGGGCTTCGTCGCGACCAGAAGGCCCAGAAACAGGACGACGAACCCGATGGTCAGAAGCCACCAGGCTCCGGCATCGGGAAGCAGGCCGCCGGACACCACAGTGACGCCGTTCCAGAGCGCTGCGACGCTGCTGACACCGTATCCTCCCACGGTCAGCAGCCCGAGCGGACCCCTCGTCTCTGCCGTCGTCGTCTGCCACACCGAGTGCATGGCGACCGCCGGAAGGCATCCGAGCGCCGCGACCGCCAGCCAGACCAGCGCCCCCGGCTCGTCGATCCCCCTCACCTCCGCCGTCAGCAATGCCGCGAGGCTGGCCAGATTCCAGACCAGACCGAACACTCCCATATAGAGAGGCAGCCACATTCGCTCCGGCCAGGACTTCTCCCCTGGCCCTCCGACCGGCGACGCAGAGTTCGCCCCCCGCACCACCATGAACAACAACAGACCGTACACCGCCGCCCCGGCCAGAAATCCGACCGGGTGTGCGATGTCTGTTGCCATCCCGACCACCATCGACTCCCCCACGATTGGCCGTCCCGGCGGTTGTCACCGGACGGACTCCTACCGGATCGCCAGTATTCAAGGAACGGCAGCGCCGCACAATCGATCATCGACAAGGTGTCGCCTTGGCAGATCAACCGGTCGTTTTTGCCAACGAACCGTCGTCTGCTACGCTTTCATCGACACCTCAAGTCTGCGCGCACCGAAACCGATACCGTTTCAACACCGTGGCACAGAGGGCCCTACACAATGCTCAAATCACTCTCGCTCCTGACACTCTGGATCTTCGCGCCGCCCTTCGTTATCGTCGCCATCGGCGGCCAGCTGATCTACGCCTCACGACGGCTGCGCCGTCAACGCTTGGTGGACCGGGCCGCGCAGCGCATCCAGACGCACACGCAACTCGCCGCCGGCTTCCTCTCCTAGCCACGCCGGCGTGCTCATCCGCCCGTCTCGGTCCCGCACCCTCGCCCGCAGGCGCCTGAATCCTGGGCGCCGTCGGGATGATGATGGCCGCAGCCCAGATCGCCGAGTCCGCCACCGAACATGTTCTTCAGCGTCGCTGGCGGCGCATCCGATCCGGCATCGGTCTTCGCCCACGCCTCTGCCTTCGCCCTCATATCGACGCCGGCTGAAAACGAGGACAGGACCCGCTCCAACGGCGCAGCGCAACGCTCGCAGGCCGTGATCGGGAGATCGCGGAGATTCTGCCGGTAATAAAACCGTTTCGGACAGAACAGCGACTCCAGACAGTACGCCGCCACATATTCATAGAGAGGCATACCGGCCCGATCCTTTCGACGCTCTCACGAGTCCAGACGATACTGAATCGGGACGCGCAGGACGATTTGGCTCCTACCCAACGGCTGTGGCAACGCAAGCGGGCAGGATCGCTTGATCACCTCGATCGCAGCACGATCGAGCGCCTCATGCCCGGAACTCGTCGCAAT
>FRDC01002080.1_pt2 | contig 19797 bp, 22 predicted proteins | sample 1106171 | NCBI WGS metagenome assembly FRDC01 (sample SAMEA3930566, study PRJEB13176) | freshwater metagenome | biome: Drinking water system; feature: drinking water; material: water | place: Singapore | collected 2014-12-20 | reverse complement strand
CTGCGACAGGCGTCGACAAGATAACGATGGAATCGGGTGTTACAAAGAAGACGATCTATTCTTACTTTAAATCAAAAGATGAATTGATCCTTGCTGTACTGCGCAGACGCGATGAGCAATTCAGAAATTACTTCATGCGCGCTGTAGAGCAACATGGCAAAACTGCATCAGAACGATTAATCGCTATATTTACTGTTCTTGATGCATGGCTAAATAGTGAAGGTTTTTTTGGCTGCATGTTTATCAATGCTGCCGCTGAATTCTCGGAACAAAGCAATCCATGTCATATGATGTGCTCTGAACACAAACGGTTGATGTGCAGCTATATCCGTGATCTCGCTACAACAGCGGGTGTAAAAGACCCGGAAAATCTATCAGCAGAACTGAGTCTTTTAGTTGAGGGTGCGATTGTTCAAGCGCATGTGTACGGTGACAAGCAAGCAGGTTCAAGGGCAAAAAAAATGGCTCAAATATTGATAAATCATGCTGTCTGACTATGACTGGTATAGGCTTATTATTTTGACGAACCCATAATCAATAAGCAAGTCAGCCAACACTATAGTCTAGACATATCACAGTTGCCTCAATCGAGTCTGTTTTTTTGTTTTCTTTGTTTCGTGAATTCTCGATCAATACGTAGACTGCCTGTATCGGGAGATGTCTGGCGGAGAAGGCGTCCTTCATAATATGGCTCGTAAACAAGTAAACATGCGGTTCTTCGTTTCTGATGTTCTAACAGTTACACGCTTGCTTACCCGTTAAAAAAAATTTACCTCTCACTTTCAGGGTGTTTTTTTAGTTAGGATCAATTCCAAAAATCTCAGCTTGTGTCATTAATGAGTTAAGAATTTCGTAATAACCCATAGTAACACTTCCCCCTTCTAAGCTGGGGGGTGAAAAGTGTTACATTGTTACAAACTAGAACTGGTGCGGGTTTCGGTGTAACGGCTCTAATTCCGTAACAGTTACATTGTTACAATGTTACAAATTGCTGAATCAATTAAGATCAAATCAACAATCTATTTACTGTAAGTAATGGTTAGGTAATATCATCAGGGCCTAACCCTAGAATCTCATCCCACTCCTCCAGTGAATAGGGTTTATTTCGGCTAAGCGCCGCTTTTAATAATTTAATAATATCTGAATAGGGCAGCACTTGAATGCCCTGCATGATGTAAGGATTCCTTGGAAAGGCCTCATTGTATTTATCAATTAATGAGTCAAGCTCTTGCAATTCTTGTTCTGTTCCGTCTATCGTCATTTTTTGCTCTACTGTTTTAAATTAACGATAGCTGTTGCTTCTCACTACTTCCAGAATCTGAAGCAGGTACTCCAATCCTAATTGACATGGCACTTGATGAAACATCAAACATACGAGCCAGCTCATCGATGTCAGTATTGCCTTTGTTGATCAATGGGTTCAGAAGATCCCAGGGCATCAAAATATCAGCGGCTAATTTGTTAGCTTGTACTTCTACATCACTACTCAAGCCTGATCTGTAAAGCGCATCATCGACAATTCCATCACCTATGAGCGTTTTGTGCAGAATGAAGTGAGCTATTTCGTGAGCAATGGTGAACCGTCTGCGCTGTTTGCTGTGCTTTCCATTAACGTAAATAGAATATGACTTATCCTCATTTTTCTTGATCATCCCTGATATTGAATCCTCCCAATTAGGAACGCTAAAAACGTTAATACCTAAATCTTTTGCAATAGGCATGATCTTGATTGGGTAACTTGATTGATGATCTTTGATTATTTTCATTTGATCAGAGTAGGTCATCTCACTCATCTTCTTTATATAGCCATATTTGCCAAAGTTTAGCACACGTTGACTTTTTCTACTTAAGCCGTTCCTCTAACTCGCGAATTCTCGGTTCGATCTTTTCAATTTCGATGATTTTTCCAAGATTGCTCAAAATATACGTGAGCCTAGTAGCTGATTGAATATCCAGCCTTCCGTTCTTTGCTTGGCGATAAACGAGAGCCATCTCACGCCTCACGTCACCAATCGAAGCTAATCGAATGCGCGGCGAGGGGTAGGTAGAAACCTCCCCACTCTCCGCTTCGATTGTTATCGGGTTTTTTTTAGTCAAGAAATGTTCCTAAGCGTATGTCCGTTTGATAACAATCGCCCCAGGTTCAGCGGGTGCATTTCCCCGAATGATCGAAATGACGTACTTACCTTGTTTAATCAGGCGATCACGTTCACTTCTAAACTCAGCTAACGCGTCATCATCACCATCATAATCAAACGTGAGAGTAATCATTCCTGTATCTCCTTGCCCTATGCCACGTTGCTCATTGATTCGATTCTCGATAGCTTTCAATCTGGTCTCAATGTTCATGGCTCATCTCATGGGAAAATTTTACGACCGCTTTGTGGTAGTCGATTTCATTCTGGAAATCCTCACGCCGTGGTCTGGATAAGGGCTTCACTTCACCGTCGATAATAAACGTACCATCCCGCCCCCAATTCGCCCCATATAGCAGGGTTTTTATTTCGTGCGGTTCTAATGTTTGAGCAAGCGCTTGCAGGCTAGATTCAGTGAATTCACCGTCCTTGATCGTTATTAGAACCTTCTTGTGGCGGGTCAAAAGTCTATTTTTCGCTTGATCCGACAGGCCATCCAGAAGTAGTAGATTCATTAGTCTGCCTCCTTACTAGTGATCTCATCGCGAATTTTCACTAGGTTGCTCGGGTTGTCACTTAACATGCTATTTAATGCGGCGCGCTCAAGTTCTAACGTCATAGGCAAAGAAGCGATGATCGAACTTAGCATCCTATGATATTGCGCACCTCCGTTACTAAGTGATTCTAATGACACCATGTCGTTAAGCAATACGCCAGTTTCGATGATTTTAGCCTTTAGCTGTTGCAGCTTTTGCTCGATAAGCGCGGATGATTCGGCTTTAATTGAATCATTCAGGGCGCTGAAAGCCTTCGTCTTCTCGGCTTTCAAGATTTCAAGGAAGCGCTCGCAATGTTTCATTTCTTGCTTGGCGCGATGGTATTTCAAAACGCGCTCATCTGAGTCGCGAATACGCTTGGCATTCGCTTCACGGATGCTTTCTGCTTTGTTCCCGCCTGTAACCATATCCTCTAGCTCTGCATTCATCAGCTTGGCTTCTAATTCGTCCTCGTCCGCGGTTACAGGTTCGGGAAAATCCTTTTTAAGTTTATTTAGCTTTTCGGTCAATTCCCGCTCGTGAGTGCAGAAAAGGTCGAATTTTTGCTTGTGTTCTGTGCAATTCATAGTTAAAAACTCCTATTTAAAAATCGGCTCTGGGTTAGTGAAAGGTATTACTGTCCAACATAGTCAGGATTAGAAAAGGATCGTATTTTTGATGGTCTATCGTCATTTCATAAATATATCCGTTCCGCACGGCGATTGTCACAATGACGTTATCAGGGTCAGTCGTTGTGTCCGTGATAAAGGCGCGTTTCAGGTCTGGATTTTCTTCAAGCATCGCCCATACACGATCAAATCTTTTTTCACGTTTTAGTTCGTGAATGAGTTTAGGCTTGTTCTTGCGTAAGAACTCGATCTGATCTCGTGATAAATCATCGTAGGGGTAGAGATTGATCGTATCGTCACTTATCAAGGTCACCTCGATATTTTTGTCGCGTAACATTTTCAGAATCTCTGTTCCGCTTAATTCGTTTTTCGATCTTTTCATAATGTGAAATTTTTTAAGTAGCTTGGCAATTTTTTCTCAATCTTCTCTTTTTTGTCCTCAATCTCCCCCCCCCGCCCCCACTGGTAAATCATCCGCTACATCCGCTACAACGCTACAATCGTTATTTGGTGCGGGTCTTGGTGTAGCGGGTGAAGTTTCGTTTGGCAAAAAATGCGTAGCATCTGTAGCATCTGTAGCAAGCGGATCAATGCTATTTATAGAAATCTCGATTTTTTCATGTATGGGGTTTGCTACGGCTACAGGTGCTACAGATGCTACACTTCGTGAGGCTCTCTTCATGTCATGCGTAGCGGGTGTAGCAGGTGTAGCAAGCAAGTTTGGATTTATTTTGACGATTTTGCGCTTGCCTTCGTGAATCAATCGAATTCGGTCGAGTTCTTCCAGGGAACGTAGCGCCGCTATTAAATCAACATCACTACGAACTGGGCCGAATTGCAATAATTGACGCTTATTCACAAGGTGTGTTTTCTGGCGCTTACAATAATCGACGATCCATTCGTTGACCTTTATTGCATTTTGAACCTCTAAAGGAAGCGCAATTTCGTTAAAAAAACGTTGAGATTCTGACAGGTGCCACGAAACGATCTCAGAAGCCATCAAAAAAGAATCGTGACTAATGACGCCATTCATGCTCTCAGCCCAATGAAAAATTGCAGCGAGTCTGGCGGCGTTGTCAGCGGCTTTACTTGCAACGTCCCTGACGTCGTACAAATCCCCACCCTTTGCAAGCTCCCGCTCCACCTTGTCGTGAAAATCAACCCAGGCCGCTTTTGCTTCGGGTGACAGTTGTAGCAGGGCAGGGGTTAATGATCCATTTTCATCAATGGAAACGGTCTCATTTAAAATAGTCGAAATCCTTCGATTGAATGCGGAAAGGCACGGCCAGCTTTGCGGCGCCTCTGTGAATGGCCTGTGACCCTGCGTCGATTCTGGGTGTGAAATCAAGAAACGCGCTAAGAATCCAGTCCCACGCGCCAATTGACCCGACTTATCAAAAAAATTCTTGATGGTGGCTTTTTGAACCTGTAAGGCCATCGTTAACCGCGCACCTCGAACAGTGAACGATTCAGACGTGCGCCTGCCCACGCTATGATCTCCGCCATCCCATAAAATATTATAGAGCGCCAAGTTCCGCATAATTGAATCGTTTCCCATACCATGCGAACCAAATACGATACCGGCTTCGCTCGATATCAAACCCGCTGACGGCCATGATTTAGCAAGGGAAAAAGCCAGCTTTTCAGGGGTTATTTCCTTGTGCAGCAAGCGCGGTACCCGAGGCTCATCTGGCTTTTCATCTTCGAGCTGCTTCAGTGATCTTTTTAACGTATCAACCGGCTTGCCTTTCCTGCTATGTTCCTTGATCGACAGGATGACACCCTCACGCTCTGCCTCCCATGCTGCGAAATCAGCGGCGTATTTTTTCAGATCTGACTTGGCAAGCTCTGCTTGCTCAGCTTCAAAGTCACGGATCGCCTGTGTGAAGAAAGCGTCGCACGTTGTCTTACGCTCGCCCGAATCAGCGATGGTCAGTAAGAATAACCCCGTCGGACTTTGCAAGCGCTCCGCCCGCTTAACGTCAACATGTGCTTGGCAGGCTAGCGATAACGACGCCAGCGCGCTCGAAGCAACTAACGCCACGGGAGCTTTGACGAATGATTCAACCTCTTCTACAGCGAGACGTACAACATTTGGTAACGCTGCGATGGGGTAGGGCTCAGACTCAGCCTTGCTCAGTATCGATTGCGGATCGGGCCAGTCCTGCTTCTCGTAACGGCTGATTTCATCAATTTTTTGATTTAATTCTTTTTGCAAGCTCATTTTTGCGCACCTCTCGAATAATAAGCCCGTGCCTCGTGAATGCGGACAACGGCATCGGATAGAAATTTTAGGTCTTCATCAGGAAGAGCCTCACCCGCTTTGACACGCGAGGCCGCAATCATCACAACCAGCGAATCTGTTTCCAATGCTTCCATTAATTGCGCATAGCTGAAATAGGTACGATCTTGCGGGGTATAGTCATTTCTGTCTTTAACATACAGTTCGTGCAATTCTAAACCCAGCGCGCCTGTGATTTCGGCGATGGTACAGCCCGCGAAGCAATTCGCTATTACTTGACCGGCACGACCCACGGCCACTGCCAAGCTGCGGCGCTTGTCGTCATGCGCCGGACACCTCGCCATCCATCCGCCGTTGTGGCGTTTCACCACCGAATCCAAGCGACCTAACACCACATCAATGGGGTTTGTGCTAAAATTCTGGTGTTGTTCATTTCGAACATCTCGAGGAAATCGATTGCTTTTTCGATTTGCTTGATTTGGTTTATTTGTCTCGATCTCGACTGCATCTCCCCCGCCTTTGTGTGGGGGGGATCTTCTGGCAAAACTAGTCATAATTCTCCCTCCGCGCGGTAACTAGCTGGGTCTTCGAGCCAGCGCAAAAACTCAGCGTTTGAGTAAAAGGTACAGCGGACGCCTAGCCGTAAGGGTTGCGGCGCTCGACCGTCTTTCACTAATTTTCGGAAAGTCTCCCTGGAAACGGGCGAAAATGGCGCAAGGTCCCCCCAACGCGAACGACCCTGAGGGTGCAGGATCAAAATTTCAGACTGATTTTTTTTATTTGACATTTAAGTTCCCTAATTAAGTAAAAATTACAAAATTCAGGAACAAGCAGGGCAATCGCGCACCCATAAGTGCGCAGTTAATGCGCTAATTATGGGCAGCGTTTGGCATTTATGGCCATTCAATCGAATGGCTGATTATGCTAGAATGGAGACGAACGATTGTTTTATAAAAAATCGTTCCCCCACTGCCACGAAGCCTTGTCCCTAAATACGTTGAAAAGTGAATGGGACTCGTAAGCTGTATCATATGAAGCGATTGGTCGCCGTGCTTGCTCCTCTATTGTGGGTGCAGTAATGTAGCGACTTTGGGGTGTTTTAAGTCCCCGCTGAGGGCTATCAAAATCAGCAACCCGTCCTCTCTTTGGTTCCCGCCATTGAGAGGACACCCACCTTGGTAATCAGCGGGTTCGCTTTTGTACCACAGCTTGCACGCATTTTGCAAGCGTATACAACATGCTGTAGATTAAGTATTACTTAATCAAACCTCACTTCTCTTTTCTTTTTCATTCCCGATCATCCGGAATTTCAAAGCCCGTGAGTTGTGGCTATCCACGATTGATCTAAAATGTTCAGACATTTCAACGATTTCATGCGTTAGGCAATAGGCAGTGCTTTCCTGATCGCCTAGCTGAACCGCTGCCTCAGCTACCGTATGAATCCGTGAAAAGAACATGCTTATTTGATCGAATACCTCAACTAACTCATTTGCGTCGTATCCTAAAGAATCGTTTTGATCGTTACTCATTTTCTTATTTCCTCCTTTGTTTTTATTAAAATACCTATTTATGTGTAGCAGGTGTAGCAACTGTAGCCGTAGCAATTCCAAAATGTGAAAAAACGATATTTTAGGAAATATCCTTGTTTTAATTGCTACACTTGCTACACGTGCTACACAATCACTCCAAAAAAACGTGAACAAAATCGATAGTCGATTCGCTCTCACTATGGAACTCTACTTTCACTAATTCAGTCCCGCTGTTAAATTTTTCTTCTAACCAGTCACAAATCTTTTTTGATGATTCGCTTAGGTCTAAGTCTTTCAGGTAATACTTTTTATCCATCAGCGTTACCGTATCAATTTTCATCTTATCTCTCATGTCCGTTATGAATCTCTCGATCACGTGATCAATATCATCAATGAGCTGGTAAGTATCAGAATCTATCTCAATCCGTTTCAGTAGCATTCTTAGCCCTGATTTCGTCGATGTAATCAGCCCATGATTGCATCATTTGCCTTCTGGGTTCTAAATAAGTTGCATAGTTATAAGCTGCGCTTACTTCATCTTCTGGTGAATGGGCTAGCTGAAGCTCAATGTGATTATGGTCGAACCCGCGTTCGTGAAGAATTGTAGAAGCTAAGCCCCTGAAACCGTGACCTGTCATCCGTCCCTTGTATCCCATCCGCTCCAACGCTTTCAAGATCGTATTGTTGCTCATAGGCTTTTTGTAGGTTCTTTCACCAGGAAATAAGAATTCTGAGTGAAGGGAATATTGTTTTAGTTCTTCAATGATTTTGATCGCTTGATCACTCAATGGGACAATGTGAGGCGTCCTCATCTTCATACGCTCAGCCGGTATTTTCCATAAGCGATCCTGCAAATTGATCTCACTCCATTTGGCTTCTGTCAGTTCTCTCGTTCTCACGAAAACCAGTAACATTAATTGCATTGCTATGCGAGTTAATGGGTTACCGTGATAGTTATCTAGGCATTTCAGAAAGTCTGGAAGCTCTGCCTTATCAATGCGCGCATAGTTCGTTTCAGCGACGGGTTTTAATACGTCAGACACTTTGAAGTCACTAAAGGGGTTACGCTCTGCTAGTTCGTGAGCCACTGCGTAACGCATGACTTGCCCACAGATTGTTGAAACGCGCCTAGCCATATTCGCAACACCTCGACCCTCGATCTGTTTAATCATCGCGATAATAAATGAGGGCTTTAACTCACTGACTGGTGTGGTACCGATTACAGGGAAAGCGTTGCGTTCCAATCGTCTTATAGTGTCAAAAGCGTGTCGCTCTGTTTTATTGCCCCGCCAATGCTCCCACCACGCACGCGCCACCGTTTCAAATTTGTTATTAGCGGCTACTGAAGCTCTATATTTTTCCATTTTGCGATGCACTGAGGGATCAACGCCTTTAGCAAGTATTTCTCTCAAGCGTTTGTGTTCTTCTCGCGCTTTGGCTAGGGTGGTTTCAGGGTAGGCTCCTAGCGATAGCATTTTTTCTATACCGTGAAAATAATAACGAATGCGCCAATACTTACGGCCATCAGGATAAACGAGCAGGGTTAGCCCCTTACCATCCGTTAGGCTATAACGCCGGTCTCTGGGTTTGGCTGCTTTGATTATCGAATCAGTTAATCTCACGTTAGATAGAAAACGGGTAAAAAACAAACGGGCAATAGAGATACTCTCTTTATTACCCTCTTTTTTTTATATTACCCTGGTTTCCTAACGTTGCCAAGCATTGGCATTTCTTGGACTAAAGTGTTTAATTTAAAAGGATTTTTTGTTAATTATGGGTGATGCTGGGAGGGTATTTGGCGGAGAAGGCGGGATTCGAACCCGCGGTACGGTTTAATGCGTACACACGCTTTCCAGGCGTGCACCTTAAGCCTCTCGGTCACTTCTCCAAATTCATTTGTAAATCTTTGATCGTTATGCTGAAAGCAGTTCTGTTAGTTTATTTTGCTATCGAGTCCTTTTTCAGCAATTTCTGCAGCTCGTAATACTGCTTTCGCTTTATTTTGTGTTTCGATCCACTCATTATAAGGGATTGAGTCAGCTACAATACCAGCACCGGCCTGAACATATAGCTTACCATCCTTAATAACCCCTGTGCGAATGGCAATGGCCAAATCCATATCGCCATTGAATCCGAGGTAACCTACAGCGCCCGCGTAGATACCTCGCTTAGAGATTTCTAGTTCATCAATGATTTCCATCGCTCGGATTTTAGGTGCGCCGCTAACTGTACCGGCAGGAAAAGTGGCACGTAGCACATCAATTGCAGTTAAATTCGGCTTGAGCTGTCCTTCAACATTGGAAACGATATGCATTACATGCGAGTATCGCTCGATGGTCATGTTTTCGGTTACTTTTACGGTACCGATTTGGGCGACACGGCCAATGTCATTGCGCCCTAAATCCATTAACATGACGTGTTCAGCGCGTTCTTTAGGATCAGCTAATAGCTCTGTTGCTAGCGCCTGATCTTCCTGAAAATGTTTACCGCGCGGGCGTGTGCCAGCAATGGGGCGAACAGTAACAACATTTTTCTCGAGTCGAACCAAGATTTCAGGAGAAGCTCCCACAATATGGAAATCCCCTAAATGGTAATAAAACATGTAAGGGGATGGATTTAAACTGCGCAATGCGCGATATAAAGCGAGAGGAGAGGCAGTGTAGGGTAGGCTAGTGCGCTGTGATAGCACGACTTGCATGATATCTCCATCGACAATATATTGCTTTGCGCGCTCAACAGCTGCAATAAAGGCTGATTCTGAAAATTCGCTGGTAGCCGCGCCTGGTGTGTGGGGTGATTCGGCAGGGATTTCAACAGGTTTTCGTAACTGTTGCAACAGCGTTTTTATTCGATTTTTACCTGTTTGGTAAGCATGCTCGATGTTAGGATTAATGAAAACAATTAGATATATCTTTCCAGTGAGATTATCGAACACGACGAATTCTTCGGAGAGAAGCAGCAGAATATCCGGCGTATTCAGGGTGTCTGGTTTTGAGTAATGACTTAGTTTCGGTTCGATATAGCGGATCGTGTCATAGCCAAAGTAACCAACTAGACCCCCATAGAATCGAGGTAAATCAAAGTTATCATTGGGTGCAATTTTATAATTCGCGATATAGGATTCAATAAAACTGAGGACATCCGTGACATGATGGACTTCTTTTTCACGGTCATTAATGATATTGATTTGCTGATTAAATACTTCTAAACGGGTTCTGGCTGGTAATCCAACAACGGAGTAACGACCAAATCGTTCACCACCCAAAACAGATTCGAGTAAATAAGAAAAGGGTTGATTGGCTAATTTAAGGTAAATTGAAAGCGGTGTATCAAGATCTGCGAAGGTCTCGAGCACAAAGGGGATGTAGTTATAACCTTGCGCTGCTAGCTCGTTAAATTTATCTTCATTCATGATTTACGCTGGTTAGCCAAGTAGTTAAGATTGAATCATGATGGGATGTTTAGGGTAATGTTAGCGGGATTTAAAGTAAGTTTTCAGCGCTTGTTATGTGTTTTTAATGATTTCAGTTGCAGCAACTAGGGTGGGTACGATTGCGTCGCAATCGAGTTCTTTTACGTCCTGCCCTTCATTATAACCATAAGGTACACAGAAAATTGCACAGCCCGCTGCGCGCGCTGCAATTGCGTCGTTTAATGAATCCCCAATGAGTAATAATTGATGTGGTTCAATCTGAAAGAATTGGCATGCATGTAATAGAGGGAGTGGATCAGGCTTTTTCTTTGGCAAACTGTCTCCCGATAAAACGAGTTCAAAATAATGAAATAACTGTGTTTCTTTTAATAAAGGCACGGTAAATGCTTCAGCTTTATTCGTGATACAAGCTAAACGGAAACCCTTTTGTTGTAGGATTTTCAGCCCTTCTACCACGCCAGGGTAAGGTCGAGTTTGTTTGCTAAGATTTTCTCGATAGTGATGCTCATAAATTGGAAGTGCTTTTTCAAATAAAGCTGGCTCAGGTTCAATATCGAGATGATTGGTTAAAGTACGCTTAACGAGCTTATGAATCCCTTTTCCAATAAACGTTTGTATGGTCGCAAACGATAATTCCGGTTTACCTAATTCAACCAACATGAGATTAGCTGCTGTCGCCAGATCCATGGCAGTATCCAGCAAAGTTCCATCAAGATCGATGACGACAGCCTTAATCGCCAGTGGGGTAGCAATTTCATTTTTAAGATAAATCTGTTGAGGGGAAGCAGAATGTGTCATAGAGAATATTGATTGTTATGATTGAATGCGTTCAACAGCTATACCTTAACGCTGATTGCTCTACGCTTTAACTTTAGCTAATTCACTGCGCATTGCAGCGATCACGGTATCATAGCGATGCGGATCACTATCTTTACCAGCACCATAGATGGCAGATCCTGCAACGAAGGTGTCCGCACCTGCGCGAGCGATTTCAGCGATGTTATCAACTTTTACGCCACCATCAATCTCGAGCAAGATATCCTTTTTACCACTCGCATCGATGCGCTTACGAACAGCTTGCAATTTATTGAGTGCTTCAGGGATAAATTTCTGCCCACCAAAACCTGGATTGACTGACATAATCAAAATCAAATCGAGTTTATCCAAAATATGATCTAGGTAGCTTAATGGCGTAGCCGGATTAAAGACTAACCCTGCTTTGCAACCTTGTTCTTTGATTAAACCAATCGTACGATCGATATGATTAGTAGCTTCGGGGTGAAAGGAAATGATATTGGCACCAGCTTTAGCGAAATCAGGAACAATGCGATCCACGGGGTCAACCATTAAGTGAACATCAATCATCGCTTTCGTGAGTGGACGAATCGCTTCGCACACCAGTGGACCAATTGTTAAATTAGGTACATAGTGATTATCCATTACATCAAAGTGAATAATATCTGCACCGGAATCTAATACATTGGTGATTTCTTCACCGAGTTTTGCAAAATTTGCAGACAAAATACTGGGAGCAATTCGAAACATGACTAGCCTCTTATTATTAAATTGTGCATTTTAACCGTAAATTGTTATTTCGCGTTAATGTCCGTGGTGTGAATTTTAAAACTTCCCTCGTTTTCATTTTAAGATCGATGTAAGGCAGTGGATTCCATGCGATTAATTGCAAGGCTAATCGAAATATTAACAATATTACCTGCCCATCTTAAAAGCTTGGGATTTGTAGCGGGTGTTTGCTGGTTGCAGCAGCAAGCTACTTTACCTGAAAGTATAACTTTCTGGGTTTTGCCATTGTTAGCAGGTTTGATTGCTGGATTGACTTTTTACAGTAGCCAATTAACAAAAGTTATTAGCGCATGCTTTATTTTTTGTTTTTTTCTTGCTTTAGGATTTTTTTGGGCAGCGCTTAATGCACATTGGCGACTTACCGATGCATTACCAGAAGCGTGGGAAAGTCGTGACATTAAAGTTGTCGGCGTAATCGCATCATTACCAGAAATTACCCAGCGTAGCTTACGCTTTCAGTTTGATATTGAAAGAATTTTAACAGCTGAAGCAAGCGTACCGAAGCATATTTTAATTACTTGGTATCAAGATCAACCTAACAAGATTGCGATTGAACCGGGAGAGCGATGGCAACTAGTGGTTCGATTAAAGCGCCCCCATAGCAACGCAAATCCTTATGTGGCAGATACGGAGATAAAATATCTAGAACGGAATATCCGAGCAATCGGCTATGTACGGCATTCAGATCAGAATAGACGCTTGGATGAGCAAGTGTTTGCGCCATCCTACTTCATTGAGCGAATGCGGGATCAAATTCGTAAACGCTTTAATACATTATTACCTGATTATCCCTACACTGGAGTTTTAATTGCGCTGGCAATTGGTGATCAGCGTTCAATTTCCAAGGATCAATGGCAGTGGTTCGTTCAAACCGGTACCAGTCACTTAATGGCGATTTCTGGGTTGCATGTAACAATGATTGCTGCGTTAGCATTTTCTGTTTTCTACTGGGTATGGTGTCGGTTTCCGTGGCTTGTGGTGCGATTGCCTGCCCGTAAATTTGCACTAGCTGTAGGATTGATCACAGCGTTAGGGTATGTATTACTTTCAGGCTTTGCAATACCAGCCCGCCGAGCATTCCTGATGTTATTCGTTGTTGCCATTGGGTTATGGCAAGATCGCCATGTAGCAATCTCAGGTTTGCTCAAGTGGGCTGTGGTTATGGTGGTGATATTCGATCCTTGGGCTGTTACCTCGCCTGGTTTCTGGCTATCGTTTGGGGCTATGGTTTGGATTGCTTATGTTACAAGCGATCGAATTGGCAGCTTGCAGAATAATCAAATCAGAAATTGGATTACCATTCAGTGGGTTATCACTATTGGTCTTATCCCATTGTTACTCATCTTATTTCATCAGTTTTCACTGGTATCGCCGCTTGCCAATGCGTTTATGATTCCCCTCGTTAGCTTCGTAGTCGTGCCACTGGTAGTGATTTCAGTGATACCACTATTTGATTTCTTACTGGTACCAGCCCACTTCGCATTAACAATCGGTATGACGTTATTGCAAGGATTAAATGAGCTAACTGATTCCGTTTGGTTACAGCATCAACCGCCTTTATGGGCGATAGTCGTTGGATTGTTAGGAATTGGCTGGTTTTTCCTACCGGGCGGAAAGGGATTGTTTATAACTTCAGGCTTTCCCTCACGATGGTTAGGCATAATCGGCTTACTGCCGCTATTTTTAATTTTGCCGCCTAAACCAAGCCAAGGTGAATTATGGGTAACGGTATTAGATGTCGGTCAGGGCCTAGCCATTGTAGCGCAAACGGAAAATCATACCTTGTTGTTTGATACAGGACCTCGCTATGGGGATACAGATAGCGGTGCACGGATTGTTGTTCCCTTTCTGCGTGGTGCAGGTATTCAACATATAGATCAGTTAGTAATATCTCACGCTGATTCGGATCATAGCGGTGGATTATCATCGGTATTGGTAGCAATGCCCGTTAAAGCAATCGTATCATCCGTGCCCTCAGATCATTCAGTTTTAATGGTTGCGCCACAAAGTCAATCTTGCCGATCAGGAGACACCTGGATATGGGATAGTGTTTTATTTGAATTTCTTTACCCGTTATCACCTGAGTACAAACAGAGAACGTATCGAAGCAAACAAAATAATTCCAGTTGTGTTCTGAAAATAACGACGGCAGGAGGTAGTCTGCTTATTCCGGCTGATATCGAGAAAGAAGCCGAGTCAGATTTATTGAGATACTTTTCTCATTTGTTACCATCAACCGTTCTGATTGCGCCGCATCATGGAAGTAAAAGCTCTTCTCAGAATGCTTTTTTGCAAAGCGTTAATCCTCAATTAGCCATCTTTACAGTAGGTTATCGTAATCATTTAAAACACCCCAATCAAGATGTGGTTGAACGTTATGAGGCAATTGGAAGTCAAATGATGCGCAGCGATCGTCATGGGGCGATTACACTGCAATTTTCTCAAGATGGTTTTACTGCCAAAAGCTGGAGAGAATCTAGGCCACGTTATTGGTATCAGTAATGGTTACGGACCACCGAATGACTAACGCATTGTGAGTAAGGGTTTAATGGTAGTGCGTTGCAAAATTTCATGAGCTATTTCTTTGGCTGATGCATGGTTAGCATACGGTCCGATATGGACTTTATACAAATTACCTTCTTGGGTGATATTAATGTTTTCTCCAATTGTTGCCAGCTCTTGGCGAATTTGTAACAGGTATTTATCTGCATTATGTTTTGAACCAAATGCAGCTAATTGCAAAAAAATTTGGCTGGTTTGATTGATTGGATTAGTTTTTGGTGGCTGACTCACCTGATTTAAAGCAAACTGATTGTTTTGTGGCAGGATACTTTCAACTTCAACCGGCCCACTTCCATTTGTGAGTATATTGAGCTGAAAAGCAGCGGTATAGGAAAGATCAATAAGTCGATTAGCAATAAAAGGGCCTCGATCATTAATTCTTACAACGATGGACTTGCCATTATTTAGATTTGTCACGCGTGCATAGCTCGGGATCGGTAGCGTAGGGTGAGCTGCTGTCATCGCATACATGTTGTAAACTTCACCTGAAGCGGTCGGTTTGCCGTGAAAACGACGGCCGTACCAAGATGCGATACCTTTTTGTTTGTAAGATTCAATACTCGTCATCGGTGTATAGACTTGCCCGAAAACCATATAAGGCCTCATGTTCGCAGGTCTGATTGTCTCTGGTTGTGGAGTTGCGCTAGGAATAGTGCCTAAGTCCGTAGGTGGATTCTCTTCAGGGCCGTCATCGAGATAGTAATTTCTACTTTGAGTTACAGTAGATGAGGAAGAAGGTTCCATTGTAACTTTTTCACCTGAGCGAACGTGGGGAGAAGGGCTACTACACCCATAAAGTAGCGTGAAAGTTAAGAATAAACCAAGCCAGCTTAAATTACTATGTTTGACATTCTTGAGTGCGAGAAAAAGATCTTTCTTAAAATACATTTGAAGGCACCTCATGATTTGACTAGCTTAGGGTGGGTCTGGATGCTCATGAGAATACCAAATCCCAAGAGCATGGTAACCAATGACGTACCACCGTAGCTAATTAATGGAAGTGGGACACCCACAACCGGCAAAATGCCACTAACCATGCCCATATTAACGAATACGTATGTAAAAAAAGTCAGCGTTATAGAGCCAGCTACAAGACGCGTAAATTGTGTAGGCGCATTAGCAGTTATATAGATGCAGCGCCCGATAATGATGAGATAGAGTAATAATAATAAACTATTGCCCACTAATCCAAATTCTTCTGAAAATACAGCAAAAATGAAATCTGTACTTTGCTCTGGTAAAAAATCAAGTTGCGATTGAGTGCCATTTTGCCAACCTTTTCCTGTAATGCCACCTGACCCAATCGCAATATTCGATTGAATGATATGATAACCCGCGCCAAGCGGATCTTGTGATGGATCTAACATCGTTAGTACACGCTTGCGTTGATAATCATGCATGCCAAATGACCAGAATAAAGGAATGACAGCTGCAGCGATGACTGCCAGTCCAGCCATTATTCGCCAGGATAAACCGGCAAGATATAATACGTAAAATCCACTCGCACTAATCAATATGGCAGTTCCAAGATCAGGTTGGCGAGCAATCAAGAGCACCGGTAATATTAAAATAAGTGCCGCACCCGCATAATCGCGAAGACGTAACTTTATTTCTGTTTTTTCAAAATACCAAGCCATCATTAATGGTACTGCTATTTTTAACAGTTCGGAAGGTTGGATGCGTGTAACTCCGAGATTTAACCACCGTCGCGCTCCATTCTGAACCTCGCCAAATAGAGCGACAGCAATCAATAAAATGATACCAATAAAATATAACGGTACTGCGAGTCGCATCAGCTGTTGAAGTGGGATATTTGCAATAGTCCACATAATAAATACCGCAATTAGCATATTAACAAACTGACCACTAACTCGATTGAAGTTACCTCCACTTGCACTGTAGAGTACAATTAGGCCTGTTATCATCAATAGAAAAATGGCACCCAATAAGAAGCCATCGATATAGCGTGTACAATATTGCCAGATTCGATCAATGCTTTCCATTTAGTAGCAACCAGTCGGTTAGTGAGTAATCGAAACTTTCGTAAAGAGAAAATTATGATGAGTCATGAATTAGTCACGGCGATTACTGGCGGTATCGGATTGCAATGGTTCTGGTGTCTGTCCTAATAGATAATAATCAAAAACTTTTCGAGCAATCGGTGCAGCAGTTGATCCGCCAGAGCCCCCATTTTCTACGAGAACCGTTACTACGATTTTGGGATTTTCTGCTGGCGCATAAGCAATAAACATCGCATGATCCCGATGACGTTCGTTGATTTTACTCGCAACATAACGTTCACCCTGTTTGATATTAATAACCTGAGAAGTACCGGTTTTGCCTGCAAAAGTGTAACTAGCGTTAGCGCCGGCTCTTGCTGCAGTCCCTCCAGGTCGCGTAACATCAATCAGTGCATTCCGTACTCGCATCAAATTGTCATTTTTGAGATTAAGCGGATAGAGTTGTTTAATCATGTTCTCGTATAACCGACCTGTTTTGCTGTCGTGTATCTGCTTTACAAAGTGAGGGCGAAAAGCTTGGCCATTATTTGCCAGAATCATTGTGGCAAAAGTCAATTGCAGCGGAGTCGCCAAATTATATCCTTGCCCGATTCCAATTGAAATAGTGTCACCCGGATACCAATTCTGTTTAAAACGTTTCATTTTCCATTCAGGAGAAGGTGATAATCCAACAATCTCACCGGGTATATCAATTTCTGTTTTTTTTCCAAATCCAAATTGACCCATGAAGTTATAAATAGCGTTAATGCCGAGATCATTTGCGAGCATATAATAATAAGTATCACAGGAGACAACGAGTGATTTATGGAGATTGACTCTACCATGGCCACCCGCTTTCCAATCTCGAAATCGATGTGAACTTCCCGGTAGACTAAAGAATCCTGGGTCACTAATCGAATAATCCGGTGATCGTTTACCCAATTCTAATGCGGCAAGTGCCATAAAGGGTTTATAAGTTGAACCGGGGGGATATACGCCACGTAATGCGCGATTATTGAGCGGTTTATCAATGGATTCATTCAGTAATTTCCAGTTGATATGATCGATACCATCAACAAATAAATTAGGATCGAATCCAGGTTTACTGACAAATGCCAAAATTTCACCATTGTTGGGATCCATTGCGATTAATGCGCCACGGTATTCACCGAATGCGCGCTCTGCTGCTTGTTGTAGTTTTAAGTCTAATGAAAGGATTAAATCGCTTCCAGCGATGGGCAGTGTGCGTGATAACGTTCTGACAGATCTACCGGCTACATCCGTTTCTACTTGCTCAAATCCAGTAATACCATGCAATTCTTTTTCATAACTTTGCTCAATACCAATTCTTCCAATATGGGAGGAACCCCGATAATTTTCTAACGCATTATTGCTTTCAAGTATTTCAAGATCTTTATCACTAATACGCCCGATATAACCAATGACATGCGAAACTAATTCAGCATGGGGGTAGTGGCGCAGTAATCGTGCATTGATTTCCATGCCTGGGAAACGGTACCGGTTAGCTGCAAAACGTGCAACCTCAGCATCAGATAAGCGAGTTCTAATGGGTAAGCTTTTAAAGCGCGTATTTTCTTTCCGTAATTTTTCGAAGCGCCTACGATCGACGGGTGTAATTTCAATGAGTTTCGATAACTCATCAATTGCTGAATCTAAATTTTTTATTTTGTCTGGAACAATTTCTAAAACATAAGTCGTTAAATTTTGTGCGAGGATTTCACCATTTCGGTCATAAATTAAACCTCGATTGGGAACTAAAGGTAAGATGGTTATACGGTTTGCTTCTGCTAATGTGGTGAAATGATCACTTCGTAGAACCTGTAGATAAAAGAAACGCGAAAATAGGATCAGGAATAACAGCACTACAAAAATAGCAGCAATGGCAAGTCTGATATGGAAATGACGTAACTCGAGCAAATGGTTACGTAATTCGACGACTTGATTCATAGTGCGTTAGGATCTGTTTCAGGTTTTTGTGAGATACCTAAAATTAAAGCAATGATTGGCCAAATTAAGGCGCCTGTTACGCTAGATAAAAAGAAAAACCAATCAGCGTGGTATGATCCAACTAGGGTGCCTGAGATATAGATTACAAGTTGAGTCAGCAGCAATATCCAAAAGATTTGTGGTGCTTGCTGAAAAATACTAAATAATATTAAACGCCGATGTAAGATGATCGCAAGAAATGACATGAAGCAATAAGCGAGCGCATGTTGACCTAAGATACTGCTATTGCAGACGTCCATGATAATTCCAAATACAAAAGCGCTACTGATCCCCACTTGGTGAGGTTGATTAATATTCCAAAAAAGTAATGTTAGTGCGACAAAATCTGGCCGCAATAAAAGCATGATTTCTTGTAGCGGAAATAGATTAATAATGAGCGCTACAACCAAACTAATGATTATGAAACTACTTTTAGCTTGTAGCGGTAATTCTTTCTCAAGATAATCTTTGGGCATGTTGTTTGCCTTTAATTTTATGATTTTGATTCAATGGCATTGTCCTTAGTCGTTGATTCTGGTTCGGACAAGGGCATAGAAAGTATTAAAACATGCCGATTCCTTTCAACACCCGCAATAGGTATACAAGTAATTCGGGAAAAATTATAAGATCGATCATGTTCGATTTTTTCTATTCTCGCAACAGGGAGTCCAGGTGGATAAATGCCACCGATTCCTGAAGTTACCAATAAGTCGTTGACTTGTATGTCTGCATTGATAGGCAAGTAACGTAATTCCAATTCGTTATTGCTACCGATTCCAGAGATAACAGAACGTAACCCATTACGCGCCACTTGAATTGGGACAGCATGGTTCTTATCCGTGATAAGGGTTACTTCAGCCGACCAGGGAAAAATTTGGGTAATTTGTCCAATGACGCCTAAATCATCAACCACTACTTGACCAGCTTCAATTCCATCTGAACTACCTCTGTTCAATATAATTCTTCGCCTGAACGGATCACGAGGAATATACAGAATTTCCGCCATGATCGATTTGACTTCAGTTTGTTTCGCTGCACTGAGCAACCGTCTTAAATGGGTATTTTCTTCTTCTAGGATTTGCAATCGAGAAAGCTGTTGCTGAAATAGAAAATATTGCTGCCTAAGATAGTTAATTTCTT
>FRDC01001594.1_pt1 | contig 19847 bp, 23 predicted proteins | sample 1106171 | NCBI WGS metagenome assembly FRDC01 (sample SAMEA3930566, study PRJEB13176) | freshwater metagenome | biome: Drinking water system; feature: drinking water; material: water | place: Singapore | collected 2014-12-20 | reverse complement strand
CCGATAGGGGGTCCTTTTTGAACGCCGATTGACATCGGGATTCGAGACAATCTGCCCAACGTATCGGCGGCATAGTTCAAAATCGTCGGGATGCCGCGTGAGCGAATGGCTCTGCGCCCTGACTGAGAAATGAGCGTCCGCTGCCGTAAGGCTCGAGCCGAGAACGCCATTGATCTTCGCTACCGGCAGCGGCCCAAGGTCGAGCGCAACAATCTCTGCCGACTTTTCGGCTTCAGCATCACTCATCGAACGATCCTACCGGGCCATAGGATCGTTGCGAACGAGCGCCGCAGGGTTAGCGCGAACCAGCTCCGCAATAGGATCAGGGAGGATGAACCAGGTCGGGATGCCACGGCTCTGAGGGTTGCCCAGCCCTTGGAACTTCTCACCCCTGTCGCCGCCATTCCAGCGGACGCCTGTGGCTGGTTCGCCATCCCACAGCATGGTGGCTACGGCATAGTCGCCCTCGCCACCGTCATAGATCACGTCGAGCCTTTCGACGCGGCCCTTGGGCGACGTAACCAGGCGTGGATCAATATAGGCCATCTCGCTATCTCCTACGCCATACATACGTACATATGTATCACTTTCAAGAGGTGCTTCGAGGATGGAGTGGTGGGTCAGCTCCTTGCGCGGGAGAGCCGTCCCGACGTGTCGTCAAATTCGTAGAAGTCCGGATTCCGTTCAGCGACGAGTGCCATCAACTCGTCCAGAAGGTGGTTGATCGGGATTTCGGTGTCAGGATCACCAACGGCGAAGGCTCGAATACTCGAGGCGGTGGGCGTTGCCTCCACCAGGATGAGGTAAAAGCGTTCGAACTGTTCGTCCCGATCATGAGGGTCGCGGCGGCCGGTGAACAGCTTGAGCCGTTGATGAGCGTTGATGAATGTCGGTCGCCGGCGAGGGGCATTTCCGTCCTGCCGGAGATGGTCATTCTCGGCACCGGCATCCAGGAAGAACAAACCGGCGAGCACGGCATAAGGGAAGCGCCGATGCAGCGTCACCGCCTCGATCAGCATGTCACCTCGCCGGTTGGTGAGGTTCTTCTGGAAGTTGCGGGTCCGAACGTCACGGAAGTTGATCGTCTTGATCGAAATGCCGAGGAGCAGGCCGGATTCTTCCGTTGCCCAGGTTACATCGACCTTCTTCGCACCAATGCCACCAGCCATACGACGCTCAGCGCCTGAGCCACCCAGCTCCCCAGGTTCGGCGGGGCGAGCTTCCTTGCATCCGCGCCGGCGCAACTCGGCACCGATCGTGACAGCGATGGCGGCCGACATGGCTTCACTGTAGGCCTTCTTGGTGTCCGAGGAGGCGGTGTCGGCAGGTTTGGGCGGTAGGCTACAAAGCGCCGCGTCGATCGCCTTCTCAATCGGTGACACGTTCGCTCCTGCTACGAGTGACGCGACGCTGAAACAGGAGATCGCGAGCGCCGCGCAGGCCCGCTACCTCCGATGCGCTCAGACCAAGGTGCCGCTCGAGAACAATGGCATCAACGAGGTCGATCGCCCGCTGGGGATTAGTGCTGCGGAGAGCCCGGCCGATCTGGGGTCGGATGGCACGCAGATCGTCAGCAACTGCCTCGAGGGTAGCGGCCGAGGGCACAGGCAAGCGGTCCGCTTCCTTTGGCTCGTGCTTCAGCATACCCCCGCCATAGGCACGGCCGACCACTTCGGCGCCGAGGAGCGTTGCGGAGTTGAGGCACGCCAACGGCAGCAGCTCGCGGCCGATCGCGCGCACCGCGCTCTTCAGCTTCACGCCATAGAGCGAATTGAGGAGCTGGGCGTCGGCATCGTTGGTGATGAGCCGCGGCCGATCATGGTTCATGTAGGTGAACAGGAGGTCGGGACGCTCCACCAGCGGGACGCGCCACCACGGTGACCGGACACGGCACTTATAGGCGTGGTGAACGCCATTCGCTTCGCCGGCGGCGATGTAGGTGCGTGCTGCGGCGGACGGCTTTGGGCCAGGCGCGAACAGGAAGCACCGCTTCCCCTCACTGGCAAGGCTTTCCCAGGCTGTTTGCGTGAAGGTGAGGCCGCGGAGATGCTTGGACCCCGGCGGGGAAATCGCCAGCAGCTCGCCAGCCTTCAGCTTGAGCTTGGTGGCATCAGTCCGGCTAAGTGAGAAGAAGTCGTTGTTGCCGGTGACGGCGCCCAGGTAAGTTTCACCCCAATCGAGCAGGGTTGCAAAATCAGGGCCTTCCGTCAGGCGCGCATACACGTCGAGCGCAGCGGCCGGCAGGAGTGCAGGCGTCCACTTCTGATCGCCGGAAGGAGCATAGCCGACCCAAGAATCGGCGCACATGCGCTCGAGGTCAGCCAGGTTTCGAGCCTGATACACCTCGAAGCTCGGGGCACCCCCGGTGCCTTCCGCGAGGAGCAATACGACTTCCTCGAGCACGTCCGGAAACACCAATTCCTCGAACAGGACTAGGCGCACCTTGGCAAAGCGCGAAAGCAGGAACCGGCGGACCTGCGCAGCATAGTTGACGGTCAGCAGCTCGGCTGGAAGCACCAAGCCGAGCCGCCCTTCCTCCTTCAGGAAGTGCGACGCATGGATAGTAAAGGCCGCCCAGGAACTGGCGAGGCCGGTCAGTCGCACGCCTTGCGCCAGCGCGGCTTGGAGGCTCTTGGCTCGAGCGTCGCCGGTGAACTGCTGATATCGCACATAAGGCGGATTGCCGATCACGGCATCGAACTTCGCGGCTGGCGGCGCTTGGTCAAAGAAGTCGCCGACAGCGATCCGGCCATCGGCTTTGTGCCGGGCTAGATGGGCGAGTGCCGAGGTCGCGGAGGCATCGTGTATCTCGATGCCATGAAGCTGATCGGTCAGCTTTGCCGAGGCACCCAATCCGCGAAGCCGATCGATGGCCGGAAGCAGGAATGCGGCATCGCCGCACGATGGCTCGAGCACGGTATCGGTGCCCGAACGGATAGCCCAATCAGCGATAAAGCGAGCGAGCGCCGGTGGGGTAAAGAATGCCCCTCGAGCTTTACGTAGTGCCGGCGTGTCCATATTTCCCCTTCTCCCGGCACCCTACAGGCTCAACGCGCGAAGGGAACCACCGGACGGTCAGCCTACAGAACGTTCCTTATCTGTTCCAGGGTTTTGCACGTCTGTCTGCTAGGCCGTGCACATGGCGGGCTTGAAGATCATGCCGTGGGCGTCAGGGTGGGGGCGAGGAGTTCTGACCTATGGCAACCCGTGCTGCGCGTCCTACCGTGCTTTTTCTCCATATTGGCTGGGCACGGGAATATCGTGGCGCAGCCGGTGACGTGCCCCAGGGCAAGTTCGGCTTCATGAAAGATGGCAGCGAGGAAGCCAACGAAGCTCTCAATTTCAGGAGCTATCGAGGCCGTTGCTACGGATATGCGCCCCGGGGGACGATCGATATCCGGCGATTGGGGGCAGCCGCGGGAGCCGAACATCAGGATGGCATACTCGTAGTCTTTACGGCCACAAATCCGGATGGGAGCGGCAGGTATATCGTGGGCTGGTACAAGCATGCTCGTGTCTATGCCGAGCTACAGGATACCCGCCCGAACCGGGGCAAGCCCCACTTCGTCACCGAGGCCGCAGAGGCGGATTGTCACCTTGTGCCGGTGGACGATCGCACCTTCTTCATTCCTGCCATGAAGGAAGGATGGCCGGGTGTGGCCAGTGCTTACTACGCCAGCGCGAACCTCTCCCCCAAGGACATGGATACGCTGCTAGCCTATATAGGAGGATCGCCCTCGATTGGGTTCGTCCAAACCCCGGCAAAGCCGCACGGCGGTGGACCTCCTCGCCAGAATGACCCCGAACTGCGCGCCCGTGTTGAGGTGGAAGCCGTGAAGGCGGTGCAAGCGCATTATGAAGCGATCGGGTGTTTGGTTGAAAGCGTTGAGGACGAAAACCTTGGCTGGGATTTGAACGTCTCACGTGGTGCAAGGCTGTTCCGCGTCGAGGTGAAAGGCAGGAGCGGAACCGGGGCCGTGGAGCTTACGCCTAACGAATATCGGGCGATGAACGACAAGCATGTGCGGATGAGCTACCGACTGGCTATCGTTCACGATGCGCTGACTATTCCTCAGTTGACGATCTTCCAGTATGCGCCCGGTGAGGACGCTTGGTTATCGGACCGAGGGGATCGCCTGAAGCTGCGCCCTATGACTGGCGCCGTAGTTAGCTTCTAGCCGAGATTGCCGCCCTCATTCATCCGGCTGCATACCTGCTTGAAGAAGTGGAACCATGATGTTCTTAAGCTCATCCTGCGTCATGCAGTATTTCATGGCTACCTCGGTCCGACCGCCCTCGGGGTCGCCGGGGTGCCGATCTTCCGCGCGGACGACTTCCTGAAATACACGCGGACCGAAACCGTCCTGATACTGCTCCCGCTCAGGTGCCTTACCAATCTCGGCGCGAGCGATGTTCGGGGAACCACTTACGCTTAGGGTGGCGCCGTCAGGCCATGAGAAGTAGCCTGTCGCCATCCCTCCCTCGAACTTTCGGGGCGCGCCAAGGCCGTTCACCATGCCGTCTTGGATACGGTGACGGTAAAGGCCGGACTGATAGTTTTCACAGCCTGCTATCCCGACGAGCTTACCGGCCTTTGTCGCCAGCCGGTAACTTCGCCGTTCGAAGAACGAACCACTAATCGGTGACACGTCCTCGGTAACAAGGGAGAGTGTCGTGATCTTGCCCGCATGCACTTTCGCTCCGGCTTTCCTGGCATCGGCAACGACCGCGCTCACTTCGCGACCAAGCGTCATGTCGATGCCGTCGATCACCAGCTTGCCCGAGCCTTTGACGCTCCGATCGAGGGGGCAGCTGAATGATTGTGTGTCGTAGCTAACGGCGGCCAGTCGCGCCTTGTCGCAGGCGGGCGGCCCCGCAGGTGCTTCGCGGACTTGGGTCGTGCTGTTCTCCGGCTGTTGGTTCCCTTCACACGCCGACAGCGCGGTCGCGAGCGCAACAGCGCCTATTATCTTCTTCATTCACCTGCCCCTTGTTCTACCCACCGTGCCCGTGCGGCGCACGCATCTCAAGGTCAGCAATCGTTTTCATGCACGCTGTTCAGAAAACGGCCGGGACTGTTGAAATACACCGCTGGTGGCCTGTACGGTTTGGGGCGGAATGACACCCCAAGGTATGCGGTCCCGTCTCGATCGGGATCGGGATCGAATGTCGGGAAAAGCGACCTGACCAGCGAGCAGGGCCTACTCGGCGTTGCGGCGCAAAGTCCTCTCGATTAGCCAAAGGTGCAGAAGCTGCACCGCGACAAGTGTGACACCGGTTCCGACCAGCACGGGGAATACAAGTGACTCCTGCCCGGCTCGGGCAGGAACATTCAACGCCATGAATACCTGAAAGCCAAGAACGCCGATTGCCAAGATCGGTATGAAGGCAAGCGCAACGGATCGGGGCGCGGACCAATTCACTGCCCCTGTGATCCCCCACTGCATTGGAAGTCGGCTCTCGTTGCGAAAGCGTATGTTCGCGCGGTAAGCTAAGGCAGAAAGTATCACGACAAAGACTGCCGAAACGACCAGCATACCCATAAACCGGCTCCTTCACGGATCGTCGTAGCATATTACCGACACAACGTCTCGCCTTCCCGTTTGGGATCGAATATCGGGAATTGGCGCGGGTAGTAGATCAACACCCGGTGATCGGCGTACCTTGGACGGCATGGAAGCCGTCACTGCCTACAACCTGATCGAAGCCATCCCCGACGTGGAAGACTATCTACGCCTGCGGAGCATAAGCGGCCTTACACCCCGGAGCGCGGAAGCTGCGCGCACTGGTCTGCCGGGCAGTTTCTTTGCGATCTGCATTTGGTATCAGGAGGAAGCAGTCGCGATGGGGCGGATCATTAGCGATGGCGCGCTGTTCTTCCACCTTGTCGACGTTGCCGTCGATCCAGCGCATCAGGGAAAGGGATTGGGCAAGACCATCGTCGCAACACTCTTGGCCCACATCCGGAAGGTCGCGCCTGCCGAAGCCTATGTATCGTTGATGGCGAACGGTGAGGCGCATCGGCTGTACTCCCCGTTTGGCTTTACGCCCGTGATGCCAGAAGCACGAGGCATGGCGCTTTGGTCCGCCGCTGATCCTGCCGAGGCGACGCATGCGGCGTAAGTCGGCGATTACGTTTGGAGGTGCCGATCAAGACGGCCGGGGTGTTTCCGGAAGGATCGGCCAATGAGACGTCCAACGCCTTCATGTCAGAATGGTGAAACTGGAAGCGGCTAGGCCCGAGCCTCATGCTCGGCCTGTGCGATCATGTTTGCGGCCAGCACATCAAAGTCGATCCGAGTGCCCTCCAGCTTCACCCTGCTGCCGATCAGCTTTCGCGCGCGAAAGCCAAGTAAGATACCAACGTCGAGCCGCCAGCGGCCGCCCCCATCACGTCGTAAAACAAGCTCGCCCCGGTCCTCGATGAGCAACCCCGTCTCGCCATGATGGGAGCCGATCGGCATTAGACCGGCTTAGCGCCCGGAGTTCCACACTTTGCAAACTTGCCCTTGGCGTCCTTACACTTCACTGCCTTTGGCGCTGCCTTTTCGGGGCACTTGATAAATTTGCCCTTCCCGTCACGGCATGGGGCAGCGGTCGCCGGCGCGGCGGCAAGGCCGGCAAGAGAAGCAGCGATCAAAAGCGATTTCAGCATTGCATCCTCCAATGCCCCATATGGGCTCACGTATGTTAACCCGCTGGCTATCGCCACGCCAGCGCCCGCGGAGCATTCCTACAAGGATCGAATTGCGGGATTGATCGCCGGCTTCCCGAACAGCGGTGATCGATCGTCATGGGCGCCTTCAACACGTGCGGCTATGGCGTCCCGATGGTCGTTTTACTGGTCTTCACTGCCGCGTTCTTCGCCTTCATCGTCAGTGCCGTTGCCGGCGGGGGAGCCGGGCTGGTCCTCGTTCCGCTGCTACGATTGATCCTGCCGGTCGCGTCCATCCCGGGGGCGCTTTCGATCGGCACGGCGACCAGCTCAATCTCCCGTATCTGGCTGTTCCGGCGGCACATCCGCTGGGATGTCGTGAGACACTTCGTGCCTACCGCGCTGCCGGCCGCCGCGGTCGGAGCTTGGCTGCTGACACGTTTCGACGCGGTGTATGTCGAGTTCCTGCTCGGCTGCTTCCTGCTGCTCAACCTGCCGGCGCTGCTGCGCCGTCGTCCGCTATCAGAGGCAGAGCCGCCGCTGCCGCTGGGCCGCCTGCCATGGCTGGGCGCCGCGGCGGGCCTGTTGTCGGGGTTCACCGGCGCCGTCGGGGTCATCTTCAATCATGGCTATTATCGGATGGGGCTGACCAAGGACGAGATCGTCGCCACCCGCGCGACCAATGAGGTGCTGCTTCACCTGCTCAAGATCGGGCTCTATGCGGCGTTCGGGTTGCTGCCGCGCTCGGCGCTCTTCGCGGGCGGGCTGGTCGCGGTCGCGGCGGTGCTGGCGTCGCTCGCCTCGCGGCGTGTGCTGTCGCTGATGCGGGAAAGCGTGTTCCGGCGCATCGGCCTGTTCGCCATGGTCGCATCCGGCGTGGCGATGTTCAGCCTTTCGGGCGGCCAGATCATGGCGATCCATCGCGCCTGGGTAACCTATGTCGCACCGGGCGACGAGCGCGAGATCCAGCTTTACTGGGGCGGCGCGCGCCGAGCCGCTATCGAGCGCGAGGACGATGGCGCGCTGGTCGTCGAACGCGTCGTCACACCGGCCGATCTGCCGCTGGCCGTGCGCACCGTCCTGCCGACGATCGCCGCAGCCGGGCCGATCGTCATGATCGAGGAGGTTCGCGGAGAAGGACGCTATTACGAAATCTATTGGCGCAGCGGCAGAACCGTGCGGAAGGTCGAGGTCAGCCCGCAGGGTACACCGCGTCGCCGTGTTCTGTTCCGTCGAGTTCCGTAAGGAAACGACCTACGAGACGGCCGGGGCATTCTCGTTGGGATCGGCAAATGGGAATGCGCCGGCGTTCCCAAATCCCATCTCGGAGCCGATTTTGAGAAATCTATAATAAGCTCAGCCCAACCAAATAGGTAGCGTACATCCATATATCCGCTATGCTGGATATATGGAAAACGATTCGGCTATCGCCGCTTTGGGCGCACTCGCACAAGGAACACGACTCGATGTGTTCCGCCTGTTGGTGCGGCACGAGCCGGACGGCATCGCTGCAGGTGATATCGCCCGCCAGCTCGACGTGCCGCAAAACACCATGTCCGCGCACCTTGGCATTCTCGCCCGCGCGGGACTGGTCCGGTCCGAACGCCATAGCCGATCGATCATCTATCGCGCCGATCTGGACGGCCTGCGCGCGCTGACGCTGTTCCTCGTCAAGGACTGCTGCGCGGGTAACGCGGAGCTGTGCGCGCCGCTCGTCGCCGAACTCACCCCCTGCTGCTGAAAGGACGCCCTGTGGCCGTCGATGTCGTCGTCTATCACAACCCCGAGTGCGGCACGTCGCGCAACACGCTCGGCCTTATTCGCAACGCCGGCATCGAGCCGCACGTGGTCGAGTATCTGAAAACCCCTCCAGCCCGCGCGTTGCTGGTCGAGCTGATCGATCGCGCCTGCATGACACCCCGCGAACTGCTGCGCGAGAAGGGGACGCCCTATGCGGAGTTGGGCTTGGGCGACACGTCGCTATCCGACGACGCGCTGGTGGACGCGATGATGGCGCATCCGATCCTCATCAACCGGCCGCTGGTCGTATCGCCGCTCGGCGTGAAGCTCTGCCGGCCCTCCGAAGCCGTGCTCGACCTGCTGCCGACCAATCAGCTCGGAGCGTTCGCAAAGGAAGACGGCGAGCAAGTGGTGGACGCATCGGGCCAGCGCGTCGCCTGATGCTCCTTGCTGTCCTGATCTTCGTTGCGACGATCGCGCTCGTCATCTGGCAACCCAAAGGCCTCGGGATCGGGTGGAGCGCGATGGGCGGGGCCGTCGTGGCGCTGCTTGCAGGCGTCGTCACGCTGTCCGACGTGCCGGTGGTGTGGGGCATCGTCTGGAACGCGACAGCCGCGTTCGTCGCGATCATCGTTATCAGCCTACTCCTCGATGAAACCGGATTCTTCGAATGGGCGGCGCTCCATGTCGCGCGCTGGGGGAGGGGGCATGGTCGCCGGCTGTTCGTTCTGATCGTGCTGCTCGGTGCGGCGGTGTCCGCGCTGTTCGCCAACGACGGCGCGGCGCTGATCCTGACGCCGATCGTCATCGCCATGCTGCGGGCGCTGGGCTTCAACGACAAGGCGACGCTGGCGTTCGTCATGGCGGCGGGGTTCATCGCCGACACCGCCAGCCTACCGCTGGTCGTGTCGAACCTCGTCAACATCGTGTCGGCCGACTTCTTCCGGATCGGGTTCGGCGACTATGCGTCCGTGATGGTGCCGGTCGACCTGGTGTCGATCGCAGCGACGCTTGGCGCGCTGCTGCTGTTCTTCCGGCGCGACATACCGGCGGATTATGACGTAGGCGCGCTGCGCGCGCCGCGTGACGCGATCCGCGATGCCGCGACATTCCGCGCGGGCTGGATCGTTCTTGCACTGCTGCTCGCCGGCTTCTTCCTGCTCGAACCGCTCGGCGTCCCTGTCAGCGCCGTCGCCGCTGCCGGCGCGATCCTGCTGCTGGTGATCGCGGGGCGAGGCCATGTGATCCCAACGGCCAAGGTGCTGCGCGGCGCACCCTGGCAGGTCGTGATCTTCTCGCTCGGCATGTACCTGGTCGTCTATGGCCTGCGAAACGCCGGCCTGACCGACCATCTGGCAGCACTGCTGGATCGCACCGCGCAAGGCGGCGTGTGGGGCGCGGCGCTAGGAACGGGCGTCATCGCAGCGGTCCTGTCGTCGGTTATGAACAATATGCCGACGGTGCTGGTGGGCGCGCTCTCGATCGACGCCACGCACGCGAGCGGCGCGATCAAGGAAGCGATGATCTACGCCAATGTGATCGGCTGCGATCTCGGCCCCAAGCTGACGCCGATCGGGTCGCTCGCGACGCTGCTGTGGCTCCACGTCCTCGGCCAGAAGGGTGTTCGGATCGGATGGGGCTATTACTTCCGGGTGGGCGTCACGCTCACCGTGCCGGTCCTGCTCATCACGCTTGCGGCGCTGGCATTGAGGATCACGATCGGATGACGGCACTGATCTACACCGGCGCGGCGCTCGCGGAGATCGCCGGATGCTTCGCCTTCTGGGCCTGGCTACGCATGGGAAAGTCGCCCGTGTGGCTGGCACCCGGTATTGTCTCGCTGATCCTGTTCGCATGGCTCCTGACCCGGGTGGAAAGCGACGCGGCAGGCCGGGCCTATGCGGCCTACGGAGGTATCTACATCTGCGCGTCATTGCTGTGGCTATGGAGCGTCGAGGGCGTTCGGCCCGATCGATGGGACGTGGGCGGTGCCGCCCTGTGCCTTGTCGGAACCTGCGTCATCCTGCTCGGCCCGCGCGGAGCATGACGATAGTGAAAGCCTCTTGATGCCGCTCCGCACCCTCACTGAACCCGATACCCTGCCCGCGCTCGATCCCGCCTATGCCATCCAGCGGCCGGCATTGGGGCTTGGCCCGCTCGATCCCGCCCCGCGTATCCTTCTGCTCTATGGTTCGCTGCGCGAACGCTCCTTCTCCCGGCTGTGTGTCGAGGAAGCGGCGCGCCTGCTCCGGTTCTTCGGGTGCGAGACACGCATCTTCGATCCATCGACGCTGCCGCTGCCCGACCAACATGCCGGCGACGACCATCCGGCCGTCCACGAGCTGCGTGAGCTGTCTTTATGGTCGGAGGGTCAGGTATGGTGCAGCCCGGAGCGCCACGGCCAGATCACCGGCATCATGAAGCGGCAGATCGATCATCTGCCGCTGTCGATGGGGGGATGCGCCCGACGCAGGGCCGCACGCTCGCGGTCATGCAGGTGTCGGCCGGATCGCAGTCGTTCAACAGCGTCAACACGCTGCGCGTGCTGGGTCGCTGGATGCGAATGGTGACGATCCCGAACCAGTCGAGCGTAGCCAAGGCTTTCGCCGAGTTCGATGACGCCGGGCGCATGAAGGCATCGAGCTATTACGACCGGATTGTGGACGTGATGGAGGAGCTGGTGCGCTTCACGGTGCTTTTGCGCCCGCACACTGCCCAACTCGTAAATCGCTATTCGGAGCGCAAAGAAGCCGCGGTGCCGATCGACACCGCTAAGGACCTCTCCAGCATCGCGATAGCGCCGCAATTCTGACGGGCTCGTCAGGAGGTGCGTAAGTGCGGCCTTAGACCCGCGCTCCGCTGGCCAAATCAGACGGCGACGTGATCGCTTCCATAACCCGGCAATCGGCGATCCTGCCGCCCTCACAATCCCGTGTCGCATTAGCCAATGCATCCCTGAGCGCCATCAGGCGGGCAATGCGGTCTTCCACGCTCGCAAGGTGCCGGCGAGCAAGCGCGCCAGCTTCCTTACAATCCTGATCGGGGTTGGCCGACAAGGCGATCAGGGATCGAATTTCGTCGGTCGAGAACCCTAGATCACGGGCATGCCGGATAAAGGCGAGCTGGCGAACCTCCGCATCACCGTAGGTGCGGCGCCCACCTGCCGTGCGCGCAGCCTCCGGCATCAGGCCGATGTCTTCATAGAAGCGGATCGTGTTGACCTTGGTCCCGGTCCTTTTCGCTATGTCGCCAATCATCAACACCTTGCGATCCTCGCGATTTTCCGGTTGCTCCTACAGTGACTGTAGATCGTAACGGAGCGGGATGAGCGCAAGCGAATCCTCTACATGCGGCTGCACGGGCGATACGAAACGTGCGGAGCGCGACCCTGCCTATCGTCGTGCCCTATGGATCGTCGTACTCCTGAACCTCGGCTTCGGGCTGATCGAAGTCGTCGGCGGGTTCATCGCCGACAGCCAAGCGCTCAAAGCTGATGCGCTCGACTTCATCGGCGACGGCACGATCTCATTGTTCGGCCTCATCGCGCTGGGTTGGGCTGCGGCAGCCCGCTCAAGGGTCGCTCTTGCCCAAGGCTTGTTCCTCGGAACATTGGGTTTGGGTGTCATCGGCTTTGCCATCTGGCGTGCGATGAACGCCGTGGCACCCGACGCCGATCTGATGGGCGGCATCGGGATCGTTGCCCTTATCGTCAACGTCAGTGCGGCGCTCGTCCTGTCGCGGTTTCGTGAAGGCGATGCCAATGTACGGGCTATCTGGTTGTTCAGCCGGAACGATGCGCTCGCCAACATCGCCGTCATCATTGCCGCCGGCCTGGTGGCGTGGACCGGAAAGGCATGGCCCGACCTCGCGGTCGCTGGCGTCATCGCGGTCCTGTTCCTGCACTCGGCTTGGGAGATCACCCGCGGTGCGTTGGCAGAATTGGGTGGCCGCTCGTGAAGGTCGAAAGCAGCGCTAGCCCGGTAGCGTCCGATGATCGCGGGTTACGCCATTCTCGTGGAATGATAAGGAGCAAGCTCATGCGCAAGCTGCTGCCCTTTCTCGCCTGTCTGATGCTGGTCCTGACCGGCTGGGCGGGCATGGCGCAGGCTACGGAAAGCGTCGGGTGCATCGAGACCTCTCAGGTCAATACAATCATGCACATGGCTGGCGACTGCGACGAGGTGCCGGCGGATGCGGACAAGGGCTATCCTCATCATCACACCGTCTGTCACGGCCACCATGTCGCCGCACCGGCTGAGCATAGTATCGACGTCGCCCTGATCGACAATTGGGCCGAATTTGCGAGCCACAAGGCTCCGCTCTGGCTTGCTCATCAAAGCGATCCGGCGCTTCGACCACCACAGGCCTGACGACGCACCGGGCGCCTTCCGGCGCCTGAGACTGGTTCGTCAGGAGCATCTACAATGAAGCGCATGATAGCGGCCGTGCTGGTCGCGACAGCCTGTGCGTCGAGCAACTCGGCACAGGCACAGGACACGGAGGCGTCGGCACCGCCGCTGACCCTTGATGAAGCACTTACCGCGGCCGGCGCGGTATCGCCGGCGGTCGAGGTTTCCCGATCGGGCATTCAGGCGGCGCAAGCGCAACGCTCGATCGCCGGATTGCGGCCTAATCCGTCGCTCGACGCGATGAGCGAGAACGTCGCCGGCACCGGTATCTATAAGGGACTGCGCTCGGCCGAAACGACGGTCGGCGTATCCTTGCCGCTCGAACTCGGCGGCAAGCGGTCGGCGCGCGTCGCGGTCGCCAATGCGCAACTCGACCGCGCGTCGCTCGAAGCGGCGATCGTACAGGCCGATCTCCGGTTACGGGTCACGCAGGCCTATAACGATGCCGCGGCGTCGCAACGTCGGGTCGTGACCGCCCGCGAACAGGTCGGGATCGCAAACGAGGTACTGCGTGCCGCGCGGGTCCGCGTTGCGGCTGGTCGCGCCTCACCGCTCGAAGAGCAGCGCGCCGACGTCGCTCGGCTGAATGCGGAAGGGGCGGCGGAGCGCGCGGAGCGATCCGCACAAGTGGCCCTCGGTAATCTTATCCGACTGATCGGGCGCGGCGCCAGTTCGCTGGATACAGCCTGGTTCGCCCGGATCGAAGGCGCAGGACCACGGTTGCCGGTGCGCAGTGAAGGCACGCTGACGGCCGCAGCGGTGCAGGCTGATCTCACCACGGCGACGGCGCAGGTACGCCTTGCCCGAAGCCAGAGGGTTCCCGACGTGACGATCAGCGCGTCCGCACGCAGGCTTGCGATGACCAACGATACGGCTGCCGTGGTTGGCCTGTCAGTACCGCTGCCGCTCTTCAACAATGGCCGCGCGGCCGTCGATCTGGCTTCTGCCCAACGAACCCAGGCGGACGCGCAGCGCCGCCTCGCGCTGCTCGATGCGGAACAGGCCATCGCCTCGGCACAGGGCGACGTTGCGAATGCAGCGACGACAGCCCGCAACGCGACCGGACCGACGCTTGCCGCGGCGCAGGAAGCTGCCCGGATCGCACGGATCGGCTACCGTGAGGGCAAGTTCGGACAGTTGGATCTCCTGGAGGCTGAGCGCACGCTTGCCGACACCCGAACGGCCGCGATCGACGCGCTGGCCGCTTATCATGACGCACAGGCCCGGCTGGAACGGCTCGCCGCCCCGGCGCCTACCGATGCGAAGGACGCACGATGAAAACCAATCACGCGCGGACCATGCTGTCCGCTTTGCTTCCGCTCGCGCTCGTTGCGTGCGGCGGGGCCGAGAAGAAGGCCGACGACATGGCCGGTATGGAGGGCATGGAGAAGGGTGAAGGGGCCGAGAAGAAGGCGGATAAGGATGCGGTGACGCTCACGGCTCGGCAGATCGCCGATGCCGGTATTGAGGTCGCCCGCCCGACCGTGGGCGGGGTCGCCGGCGCGATCGAGTTGCCCGCGCTCGTCCAGGGCGATCCACAAGGCGTTCAAGTCGTCTCCGCGACCATCGGCGGTCGCTTGGTCGCGCTCACGCGCAACCTCGGCCAGCCTGTCCGGCAGGGTGACCCGCTGGCGGTGATCGAGAGCCGCGAGGCCGCTTCGCTGAAGGCGGAAGTCGAGGCCGCTCGCGCTCGCGCCGCATTGGCGCAGTCGAACCTACGGCGCGAGCAACGGCTATTTGCCGAGCGCGTTTCGCCCGAACAGGACCTGGTGGCGGCGCGGACCGCGGCGACGGAGGCGGGGATCGCGCTGCGCCTCGCGCAGCAACAGCTCGGTGCCACGGGAGGCGGTGGTGGTGCCCTCAACCGCATCGCCATGCGCTCCCCGATCTCAGGTCAGGTCATCGCCCGTCCGGCCGTCCTCGGCCAAACCGTCGATGCGAACGCCGAACTCTACCGGGTCGCGAACCTCTCGCGGGTGACGATCACCGCCTCGGTCTCGCCCGCGGATGCAGGCCGTATCCGGCCGGGTACGCGGGTTGAGGTAACCGCAGCGGGTCGCAGACAGGAAGGACGGGTGTCGCTCGTGTCCCCGGCGCTCGATGACAGCACGCGCCTCGTGCCTGTCATCGCCACGCTCGACAATGCGGGGAACACCTGGCGGGTGGGCGAGCCGGTGACGGCGAGCTTCATGCTCCCCGCCAACGGCGATCGTAGCGTCTCGGTCCCCTCCACCGCGGTGCAAAGCATCGAGAACCGCACCGTCATTTTCGTCCGCACCCCGACAGGCTTCCACGCCACCCCGGTCACGGCCGGTCGCCGCAACGGCGATCAGGTCATCATCAGTTCCGGCCTCAACGGCCAGGAGCGGATCGCCACCACGAACTCGTTCACCCTGAAAGCCGAACTCGGCAAGGGTGGCGAGATGGACATGGACTGAGCCCATGATCTCCCGCCTTGTCACCTTCTCGGTCGAGCGGCGCTGGCTGGTCCTGCTGCTGACCCTTGTCGCCGCGCTCGCGGGCATCTTCGCCCTCCAGCGCCTCCCCATCGATGCCGTCCCGGACATCACCAACAACCAGGTGCAGGTAAACGTCCTCGCACCCTCGCTGTCGCCCGACCAGATCGAGCGGCAGGTCTCCTTCACGATCGAAACCTCGCTCAAGGGTATTCCGGGTCTTGCCTATACCCGGTCGCTCAACCGCAACGGCTTTGCCCAGATCACGGCCGTCTTCACCGATGCGACCGACATCTACTTTGCCCGCCAACAGGTCGCCGAGCGGATGCGGATGGCCGAAGAACGGCTGCCGCAGGGCGTCATGCCCGAGATGGGGCCGATCGCGACCGGTCTCGGCGACATCTTCATGTGGACCGTCGAGTTTCAGGAACTCAACCGTGTGAAGCATCGGGATGGCGAACCCGGGCTCCAGCGCGACGGCAGCTACATTACCCCCGAAGGCGAACACCTCGTCAGCGAACGCGACAAGGCGACCTATCTCCATACCGTCCAGGAGTGGATCGTGTCGCCGCAGCTCCGCGGGACCGAAGGTGTCGCCGGCGTAGACTCGCTGGGTGGGTTCGACCGCGAATATCTGGTCATTCCCGACCTCCAGCGCCTGGCATCGATGCGGCTGACGGTCCAGGACCTCGCTACCGCGCTCGAGCGCAGCAACACCAGCATTGGCGCAGGCACGGTCGATCGGAACGGCGAAGGGCTGTTCGTCCGCTCGGACGCGCGCGTTCGCACCGCTGATGAGCTGTCACGCACCGTTGTTGCGAGCCGCGAGGGCGTACCGATCGTGCTCAATCAGGTGGCGACCGTGAAAGCTGGGCAGGGCATCCGCACCGGCTCGGCATCCGAGAACGGTCACGAAGTCGTCGTCGGCACTGCCGTGATGCGCATCGGCGAGAACAGCCGCACCGTCGCGACCGACGTCGGTGAACGGCTTCAGGCCATCGGCCGATCGCTGCCCACCGATGTTGTGGTCAAGCCGGTCCTCGATCGTACCAAGCTCGTGAACTCCACGATCGCGACGGTTGCCCGCAACCTTGCCGAAGGCGCGGTGCTGGTCATCGTGGTGCTGTTCGTGCTGCTCGGCAACTTCCGGGCGGCGCTGATCGCCGCGATGGTGATCCCGATCACGATGCTGCTCACCGCCACGGGGATGCTGCGTGCCGGCGTCTCAGCCAATCTGATGAGCCTCGGCGCGCTCGATTTCGGTCTTATCGTCGATGGTGCTGTCATCATCGTCGAGAACGCGCTGCGCCACCTCGGCACGCGCCAACACGAAACCGGGGGTGTCCTCCCTCTGAAGGAACGCCTCGCGATCGTGGCGGCGTCGGCCCGCGAGATGATCCGGCCATCGGTCTATGGGCAGGCGATCATTATCCTCGTCTATGCGCCGCTGCTCACCTTCAGCGGCGTGGAGGGCAAGATGTTCGAGCCGATGGCGCTCACCGTCATCATCGCGCTCGTCTTCGCCTTCGTGCTGTCCCTGACCTTCGTACCGGCGGCCATCGCCGCCTTCCTCGCCGGCAAGGTCGAAGAGAAGGAAAGCCGGATCGTCGTCTGGCTCAAGCGTCGCTACGAACCCGGCCTCGATGCCGCCATGCGGCGTCCGAGCATCACCATCGGCGGGGCGCTTGCCGGCGTCCTGGTGGCGGCACTCGCCTTCACGACGCTGGGTCAGGAGTTCCTGCCGCAGCTCGATGAGGGAGACATCCTCGTCCAAGCCTGGCGTCCGCCCGGCACGTCGGTCGAGCAAAGCCAGCGTATGCAGTTCGCGGTCGAGAAGACCATCAGTCGCGAGCCCGAAGTGCAATACGCCTTCTCGCGGACGGGCACGTCCGAGATCGCCAGCGATCCGATGCCGCCCAACGCAACCGACACGTTCGTGATGCTGAAACCTCGCAAGGAATGGCCGGACCCCAGCCTCCCAAAGGAGGAGCTGGTCGAGCGTATCGAGAAGAAGGTCTCGACCATCCCGGGGAACGGCTACGAGATTACGCAGCCGATCCAGATGCGCTTCAATGAACTTGTCGCCGGCGTGCGCGGCGATATTGCGGTCAAGGTGTTCGGCGACGACTTCGCCAGCATGAATGCCACCGCGGTCCAGATCGCGGACGTGATGCGCAAGGTGCCTGGCGCAGCGGATGTCCGGGTGGAGCAGACCGAAGGACTGCCGCTTCTCGACATTCGTCCCAACCGGGACGCGATGGCGCGGGTCGGTGTTTCTGCCGGCGACGTCCAGGACGTCGTTGCGGCAACTGTAGGTGGCAAGCAGGCTGGCGTGATCTTCGAAGGCGACGCCCGCTTCCCGGTCGTGATCCGTCTCGGCGAGACGGCACGTGCCGATTTGCAGACCCTTGGGCAGATTCCGGTGCCAACGGCGAGCGGATCGTTCGTCCCGCTCGCCAGCGTAGCGAAGATCGGGCTTGGCGACGGGCCGAACCAGATCAGCCGGGAGAACGGCAAGCGCCGTGTCGTCGTTCAGGCCAACGTGCGCGGGCGAGACGTGGCCGGCGTCGTTGAGGAGGCGCAGGCCAGGATAGCGCAGCAGGTTGCGTTGCCGGCCGGCACCTACCTTACGTGGGGAGGCCAGTTCGAAAATCTCGCCAGCGCCCGGGCACGCCTGACGATCGTGGTGCCGATATGCTTCGCCGTCATCATGCTGCTGCTTTACGGTGCGCTCGGATCGGTGCGCGACGCGGCCTTGGTCTTCACAGGCGTGCCGCTGGCGTTGGTCGGCGGTATCCTTGCGCTCCTGCTCCGCGGCCTGCCTTTCTCCATTTCGGCTGCGGTCGGGTTCATCGCACTGTCCGGCGTAGCGGTGCTCAACGGGTTGGTGATGGTGTCCTCCATCCACGACCTGATGAGGGCAGGGATGGACCGCGCGCGCGCCGCGCGCGAGGGGGCGCTGCTTCGGCTTCGCCCCGTTGCGATGACCGCGCTCGTCGCCAGTCTTGGCTTCGTGCCGATGGCGCTGGGGCACGGCGCAGGGGCCGAGGTTCAAAAGCCGCTCGCGACCGTGGTGATCGGCGGACTTATCTCAGCGACCCTGCTCACCTTGTTCGTTCTGCCGACGCTATACGCGCGGTTCGGTTCGATGGTCACGGCGTCGCAACACACCGAGACACACGACAAACAGGAGACGCTTCATGGCGCGTGACTGCGAGGATCGATCACCCCTGCATCGATGATGCAGGGGTACGGAAAGCTCGGGCTAGCCGTTCCCGATTGGGAACCTCCAACGGGACGACCGTCACCGATGTAAAAATCCGCTGTATACCCGCCGGGGCTTTCCCAAAATATGTTCCCGAAATATGAGTCCCGAAATTCGCTGTTTGAGATGGGATAACGGGACTCATGCTGGTTGGTTATGCGCGTGTCTCGACTTCCGACCAAGACCTGACGCTACAGACCAATGCGCTGACCAAGGCAGGGTGCGAAAAGCTGTTTACCGACAAGGTGAGCGGCGCGAAGCTGAACCGGCCCGGTCTGACCGAAGCTCTCAATTTTGTGCGGGCGGGTGACACGCTGGTGATATGGAAGCTCGATCGCCTTGGCCGTTCGATCGGGGGCCTGATCGAACTGGCGGCCGACCTGTCCGCTCGCAAGATTGATTTCCGATCGCTGACGGACGGGTTCGACACGGCCACCCCATCGGGCCGGCTGCTGTTCCACATTCTCGCCTCGGTCGCGGAGATGGAGCGTGAACTGATAAAGGAACGGACGATTGCCGGTTTGGCAGCGGCACGGGCAAAGGGCGGCACGGGTGGAGGCCGCAAGTCCGTAATGACGCCCGACATGCTCGACACTGCCCGCAAGCTGCTCAAGGCCGGCGACAAACCAGCGAAGGTCGCGAAGCTGCTACAGGTCGGCCGTTCCACCTTCTATCGCCACTTCCCTGCGGCCGAGCGCGAACCCGGCTAACCAGCGTCAGAAGATCGTCGCGTAGTAGGATTGCTCGAACCGGCCCCGACTGATCCGGGCCATGTGGTCTATCCGTTCCGGCACCGGGGGCGGGCGACGGGTCCGAGCCGGTTTTGCGTCGGTGCGGGCCAACAGCACGAGATTGGCAATGGCCGCACCCAACAGAAACTCTTCCTCGGCACCGCGCAGACCGCGAAGGTGCAGGCGGGTCAGCCCTCGCTTGCCTTTGGCATCGGCGAACACCCGCTCGACGCCCCGACGCAACCGCATCGACCGCTTGAATAGCGGCGTCTGCATCTCGCCACGTACCAGCTCGCGCACGTCCTCATGTTCGCTGTGCGTGACCGACCTGTTCCTGCCTGCGGTGCATTTCCGTTTGAGGTGACAGGCGCGGCAATCGGCAAGACTGGCGCTGTATCGGAGAAAGCCAGCCCGACGATCGGCACCGCGTAAGGGAAGTATCTTCCCAGCGGGGCAGACATAGCGGTCCTGCTCCCGTTCATAGCGGAAGGCTTCGCGGGGGAATTTGCCCTTGGTCTGTTCGGATCGTTCCAGCACCGGGATATGCGGGATGGTGCCGCGATCGGTGACGAACGCCAGGAACGCGGCGCT
>FRDC01000349.1_pt1 | contig 19870 bp, 16 predicted proteins | sample 1106171 | NCBI WGS metagenome assembly FRDC01 (sample SAMEA3930566, study PRJEB13176) | freshwater metagenome | biome: Drinking water system; feature: drinking water; material: water | place: Singapore | collected 2014-12-20 | reverse complement strand
AGATACGGGAATGAGTTAAAAACAAAACCTACTTCAATCCTGCCGCGGAAACGCAAAGGGCAATGCACGTTGCTGTGTCAAAATTTTTTAGGTATTCAAACGTAGGACCTATTGGTGATGAGCCTCCTGTGGGGCTTCACTTAATGATGAGTAGGGGAAACCGCAGGAGCTCCCAGTCAGAGACAATTTGTAGATTGGACAAATTCCATTAGACAGTATAAGCATTCAATAATGTCCAAATTAAAATTCACAACGAATCTGTTTTTTTTGTTTTTTCTAGGTTGTAATTCGAATGTGGTCCCGGTCAAAAATCCGACGTCGGCAATCGTATTTGTGCCTGGTTTTTATGGAAGTGAGCTGGTCAGTCAAGATACTAATGAAAAAATATGGCTAACTCTTTCTCAGATGCTATTCGGTGGTGAGTCCCTCATGATGCCGTTTCCTGAACTTCGTTTGGGTAAATATAGAAAATTACGCCCCGGAGGTATACTTGATACCATCGGTGTTGTTCCCCTGCTATATTCTTATTCGATTTATCAGCCCACAATGGACTATTTGAAACAAAAATTTGGTGGCATGCATTTGGTTGATGCGTTTACATATGATTGGCGTGAAGATCCAGTTTTAGTTTTGCAAGAATTTGAGAAATATTTGGTTGCGTTGAAAACACGAGGCATAAAAGATATTACGGTTGTTAGTCATAGTCTCGGCGGGTATCTTATGGCTTACTTTATGCGGTATGGGGCCCAGGACCCGCTGGGGGCCAAAGAAAATTGGTCAGGAGTAGAAAACATACAGAATTTTATAATCGTCACAGCACCTTACCGTGGATCTGGGTACATTTTTCGTAATCTTCACTATGGACGCCCCGTTGGGATAAACAAAAAACTTTTGCCATCGACAGCATTTGTGACGTTCCCTATAAGTTATTATTTTTTACCCCAACTTCAATTAGACTTTTTGGTTGATGCTGACGTCCATGTGTTTAGAGACAGAGTTTCGGATCCGCGATCATGGCAGAAAAATGGTTGGGGGCTATTTGCTCCTGAAATTTCACAAACTGAAGATGCAAGTGGTTCCATTGCGAAAAGTCGGTTTGAGTTTACTGCAAATTATTTACAGAAGGGCAAGAAGTTTATGGAGTTGGTGTTGACTGCGATGTCTACGCCGCCACGAAAAAATGTAAACCTGCTCTCCGTTATTGCCGAAAGTGAGTCTACTATCAATCAAATTAAGATTTTGGGATTTGGCAAGGTTGAAGATCCCATGGATGGCGATAGTAAGCTTAGGGCTATGGGTGATGGTACGCTCACAATTAAGACCCAAGAATTACCTGAAGGCTATAGGGGTCTAAATTCGACAAGAGTAATTAAGGTTAACTCAGGACATTTAGAGGCTCTAGGGGCCAACGAATTTAAAAGAGCTCTTGAAAAAATTGTCTCGAAAGACTGACTACTTGAGTTTCTGCGACTGCCTTTTGGCGCCAATGAAAACCTAATTTACTTTAAATCAGCAACTTTTGATCGAAAAGTTTTCCTGACGCCGTAATATTCCTCCAAATTAGAATAGTTGCCGTCTTTAGTCGACAATGTTGTCAAGACAGTCTAGTATTTTCATACTGGAGGGCTGATTGGTAAATATCGTTGCGACAATATGTTTTGTATGCGCCATACTTCACACTTTTTCGGTTAAAAAGCTTCAACAGTTGGCACGCCGATATCCTGAAGGTTCGCCGCTTGAAAATTTTTTTCATCTCATTGGTGAAGTGGAAGTAGTATTCGGGGTTTGGGCTGCCATCTTTTTGTCGTTCATGACATTTAATTTGGGAGCAAGCGAGGTGATCAAATATTTAGAGTCTCAAAACTTTACGGAACCAGTGTTTGTGTTTGTCATTATGGTCGTATGCTCGACTCGTCCCATATTGGCGCTGGCTTTTAAACTCATTGGGTCTATTGCTAAGATTCTTCCTCTAAAGTTTCCGCTGGCGTTTTATGTATCTACTCTTGTTATCGGGCCCCTGCTTGGAAGTTTCATAACAGAGCCTGCAGCAATGACGGTGACTGCTCTTGTTCTGCTAGGAAAATTCTATAAGAAAGGAATTTCGCGAGACTTAATGTACGCGACTATTGGATTGTTGTTTGTAAATGTTTCGATTGGCGGCACGCTGACACCTTTTGCCGCCCCGCCGATTTTGATGGTTGCCGCGAAATGGAAGTGGGATTTAATTTTCATGTTATCGAATTTCGGCTGGAAGGCTGCTCTTTCTATTATGATCGCGACAGCATTTGTCGCTTGGAAGTTTCGCAATGAAATATCCGAAGTCTCAATGGGGCAAGAAGAGGTAGATGATAGACGCCAGATGCCAATGTGGGTATCTATCACCCATCTACTATTCTTAATTGCCATTGTTGTGAGTGCCCATCACCTAGTTGCGTTTGCGGGGATTTTCCTGTTCTTTTTAGGACTAACGAGTGTTACACAGGAGTATCAGACGGAACTAAAATTACGGGAGGGTCTACTCGTTGCATTTTTTTTGGGGGGGTTGGTGGTTCTCGGTGCTCCACAACGATGGTGGTTAGAACCAATTTTAACCAAACTTGATAGTTTTACGTTGTTTTTAGGTGGAGCAGCGCTGACGGCGGTAACTGACAACGCGGCTCTTACATACCTTGGTTCACAAGTGCCAAGTTTAAGCGAAGCATCCCGGTATGCATTGGTTGCTGGAAGTGTTACTGGAGGGGGGCTCACCGTGATTGCTAATGCTCCCAATCCTGCCGGGTACGGGATTTTGAACTCCTCGTTTGGTGAAGATGGAATTAGTCCTTTATTTTTACTAAAAGGCGCAGCGATACCGACATTGATTGCCGCACTTTGTTTCTGGTCACTTTAAACTTAATTTTTTTGTAAATACAAAGGTCGTGATTTGCTAAAATGAAAAATGATATAGTTAAAGTCCGGTAGGGTGCTATAAATTAGAGGTCGTAGAACTCTCCGCCATCGCTACTTGCAAAGTGTATTGGGAGCCACATACCCAGATTCAAATCGTGTAAATGGATGACTCTGTTTGAAGTTGGTCGTGGGCACCTCAGTCCATGTCAATCCATTGTCCTCGCTCCTTAAGAGTGCCTGCTTTTCATAACCATGGCCGTTAGAGGCAATCAGAGTTCCTTTAACTGATACCCCATTAGAGCCAATCCAAATTCTTCCATGTGTTGGCCTTTGTATCCAATTAATTCCATCTTTACTTGAAAATCGAACTCCGTTCCCTGCTCCATTGTTTGCCGCATAAATGAGTCCCCAGGCTAAGAACTCGCCGTTGGCAAAACTCCCAACCTGAAATACAATTCCTTCTTGAGCGGATACGTTAGCAAACCTATGTAAGGTCCAAGTATTTCCACCATCCGCAGATCGACAAGCAGATTGTGTCTCATCCGAAATCATTACAGCGATGCCATTACCCGTGATAATTTTCTGAGAAGTACCAATTCCTCTTGTGCAGTCGGTAGGAATTGAGGTTGCCATCTTCCAGGTCTCACCGCGGTCTGAACTATAGCGAATGATGTTGCCGTCAGATGCTTGGATAAATCGGCCACCTTGGTAATCTAAAAACGTCGTTGCTCGACCGCCCCCATTTGGATCTACAACTTGAGTACCTTTCCAGGCCAAGCCGTCATCTGATGCCATTGGCTTGAACGCTGAAAATAATATAAAGCGATCCATTCCAAATACTATATTGGGGTAAAGAGCCTCAGGAACCGCTAGCGACTCTTTCCAAAAGGAGCCGTCTAGAGATCGAAGCACTGTTCCGGGATAGCCCCATCCAAAATTTGCAAGAATTTGACTTTGTCCAATCGCAACGCCTTTGCCATAACCTGTTCCGTGCACGCAATCACATGGAGTTTGATTAAAACAACCATTCCCTACGCGGTTCTTACAGGAAGTTTCGCCACAACGAACGGGTGTTTTATCAAAACAAGCCAAGTCATGGCCTTCGAGATCAAAACTCCGATTAGAAATCCAAGTCTTCCCGTCATCACAGGATATTGTTGTGCGACCGACAAAGCCTTGTGCCACAATTATGGGAACGCCCTTTGATGTTACTGGTGGCGGTGGAGGCGGCGGTAGTGGAGGAAGCGGTTGCGGTGGTTCGATAGTTTCGGTCGCTATATTTTGTGTGGAGGAACGTAAGTCCCCTGAACAACCCTGGCCAACAAATATAGTGGCAAATGCAGAAACGAGAAATATGTCTAAAACAATATGTTTATGATTCATTGGACAATTATCCCCTAGGTCTTAAGGAGAATATTTAGTACAGAACTTTATTGTTATAAATTCCCTGGATTTCGGCAGGAGTTAAGACGCGCCTCCATACAGATAACTCGTCAAGTGTACCATTGTTTACATCTTCAATAGCATTATTATCATAAACTGATCCCAACCAAAGAAGGTCAGCACTATCTAATAAATCCAATCCTAGAGTCGCCGGATCGCGGGCCGCTTGCAGATTGAGTGTGCCGTCTAAATACATACGTACAGTGCTGTTATCAATCGTCAGCGCCAAATGATGCCAGGTATTGTTTGAAAGTGAAGTGTCCGATACGTTAGTGATCATACCTCTGTATCTCGATTTCCATCCTGAGTTGTTATAGGACCATATTGCTAGAGACTCCCACAACCCCAAACCGGACTTTGTACCAAAGGAAGCTATGACGTTGGGCCGGCTTTGAGTTGAAGGTCGACTATACCATAGGGACATGCTGGCTACTACGGCGGGAGCAAGCATACCCGGAAATTTAATGTTATTAGACACCGGCGCTGGCTGAGTACCAAACGGAATTGCTTTTCCGGCTAAGCCAATCGTATTGGTGATTGGACCTGAAAAAAATGTAATCGTACCATTTAGACCATTTCCCGAAGCATCGTGGATAGTTTGGCCTGGAACAAGCACGTCTTCATCAAATTTATAGTAAAGCATTAAACTTGATAGAGACAAGTTAAATATAGGCATGGGATCCATTCGTTGGCAGACAACGGGAACAACATAATTATTACTGTCGATCGAAGTTGTAAGAGAGCCGCTAAAATTTCTGTCATTATCTGATACATTAGAGACTGAGAGCGAAAAATCACTAACTTGGCTTGTAAAACTAGTTTCATTACCGGTACTTCCTTTTACAATTGGAAAATCTGGAACAACGACATGATCGCCCTTTACATCGACATAGATTTTAGCAGAGAGATTCTCTGTGGTACGACGAATGGCGACGTCAATAAATTTAGTGGGCGACCCACCTCGACAAAAAACTTCGGTAATCAAATTTATAGGTGAGTTAATATTTTCTACTTTTCGAAAGATAGCGTTGGATAACAAAAGGTATTCGGCGTTATATTTTGAGAAAATAAATTTAGGATTGTCGAATGTTGTTTCATAGTTTTTTGCGATACAATTGTCGGTTATCACTGAAGCTTTGGTGGCGCTAACAGTCATTCTCGCTTGTGAATTAAATTCAGGGCTAGCGGGACAGCTAAAATCGGGAAAAGTTCTAACGTAGTCGCCCGGTTCTGGTTTGCCATCAAAGTTACCACCACCTTCTTGAGCCCCTGAGCTGAGCGGTTTTTTAGGTGCTGATTTGCTAGAGAAATCAAGTGCCGTGGTGCAGTTTTGGAAAACCAAGAGAAGGACAAAAAATAAAACAATAAATACTTTAGTTTGCTGACCTATTTTCATTCCCCACTATCCTTATTAGTCCTTATTATCGGAATTACCTATACAAAAGTTGAGCTCTTATCTCAAAATAAGACTCTTAATTGTGTTGTGCTTGGTATGGTAAATCCAACCCTAGTAAATTTCTACCCACTCTTTATTGTACTCATTTTGGTTAAAAAAAATATGAGTAAAAATGGGCCAAAATACGATAAGCTATAAAAGGCAGAGGACTACCTAATGGATCACAATGAGATTGAAAAAATAGAAGCGGAGTTGAGAGCTGGTAATTTCGATAAAGTTAAAGAAGTACTCGCAAAATACAAGTTTAAAAAAATAAATCGAAATTTCGTGGTAAAACTTGCGAATTTCTCAAGGCGTATTGGTTATCATCGTAATGCTCTTCGCCTATTGAACCCGATTGTGCGGCCGCGAAAACCAATTCACCCTGCAGCTTCTCAAGAGGAACTCATCGAGTATGCGGTAAATTTAACGCGTGTAGGGTTGATTCAAGAGGCGCAAGGGATTTTGAATTCTATTAAAAATCAGAATTTGGCGGATGTAACTCTGTATAAAGCGTTTTGCGCAACGATGCTGTGGGATAATGATAAGGCAGTACCGTTACTGGAAAAATACCTCGAGAACACTTCGATAACTCCCTATCAGCGCTTGGTAGCGCAAGTGAATCTTGCGTTGGATTATACTTATAGTTTTCGTTTTAATGACTCGGAGAAATTATTTAATCAAATTATCAAAACTACCAAAGTGAGTGAACATAAGCTTGTTGTTGGGTATGCCCATCAAGCTTTCGCCGAACATTATATTTGTAGAGGCGTATATAAGCAGGCGATTCCACATCTTAATGAGGCTAGAAATTTGTTGAGTGATAGTCATCACCGCTATGCGATTTATAACAGACAATGGGCGGCGATAGGTGACTTGATAGCTTCGAAAGGAAGTTTGGAGTCCAAAAAGATTCTTAAAGAAGTAAAAAAAGAAGCTCTCAAGAAAAAAGTTTGGGAATCGGCACGAGACTGCGATTTATATATGGCAATTTACTCTAACGATGCCAATGAGCTTTTAAAAGTGTATTTTGGTTCCCCTCTCGTGGCTTACCGAAAGCGTATTATAAGGTTATACCCTGAAAAGATTCAGATTCCCGATTCTTATATGTGGGCGCCCGGAGACAAGCCCAAAAAATCAAATCATTATTTTGATGTCGCAAAAGGAAAAGATGCTCTTTCGGGTGCTAAACTGAAAAGTGGACAGCTTTTGCACCGCCTTTTGCAGACACTTTCTTCGGACTTTTATCAACCATTTAAGGTTGAATATCTTTTTTCGCAGGTTTTTCCGAACCAATATTATAATCCCGAGAGTTCAGCGCATAAAGTGCATGATGCCATTGGTAGGCTCCGCACATGGTTCGATAAGCATGGCATTCCGCTAACAGTCAGAAATTTGAACAGGGGAGAATTTCAGCTCAATTCCACAAGTCCTTACGGATTGCTAGTTGGCGAGTTTAGCAAGGTCAATGATAGCGGGGATTTGTTTTTACAAAAATTAAAATCTGGTTTTGGAAGCAATTGGTTTGTCATGAAGGATGTTATTTCGCTCACCGGTGGGTCGCGTACGACGTGTAAGCGGAATCTAAAACAAGCCTTAGATACTAAAGTCCTAATTGTTCAGGGTGCCGGAAGGCGGGCCAGGTATAAAATCGCCTCCTAAATAAACGGGCCGTTAAAGTCCGTTAAGGTTAGTGAAAAAAGCACCGTTTTGATCAATTGTAAAAGTATGAGTGACGCCGCCAATACTGGTGGGGGGGCAGGTCGAATACTCTAAGTGGGCATGAGCTTCGGCGCGAAAGGCCGTGGCACTTGCATAAGAATATAGGCTTCCATCCAAATCTCCATATGAAGTGGGTGTGCAAAGCCAATTAGAAGTTGTATTGCACACGGCCCGAGCGCATGTTGATGAATCACACATAGATTTGCACGTAGCGCTTCCTGTAGGGGCGCCAGGAGGAACATTGTTAAAGTCTGTCGCAAAACCTATATTGAAGGGAACCTGGCCATCAACTTGAAATCCCAACTGATCAAGTCTAGAGGAGTACGCGTTGTATTCCGTGAAAAACAACTTTTCATACTGCAAGATTGCACCCAAGTGGCTTTTCGCGATTGCGCCTTTAGCCCGATATTGATAACTATTAAAACTCGAAATTGCAATAGACGATAAAATAGAAATTATCGCAATTGATGCTAACAAATCCAAAATCGAAAAACCTTTTCTTGAATTTCTGAACATAGTCTTTTTAGATCATAACCCTCTATCTTTGACAATTCTAGCAAAACGTTTGTGATCTCCCTTAATTTTTTTGAAAGTCCTTATAAACAATTGAAAACGATATAATATTTTGGTCCGAAAATACGCCTACTATATGAGATGGTATCATTGTAGACTGATTCTAAGATAGACATTCTCAACTCCCTACCCGAATGTGTATTTATACCCTAAACGGCCACTCTCAGTGGCCGTTTTTTTTAGTGCGCCCGGTAGATACGGAACCGTTTGAGAGGTCGAGCCGCTAACGCGGCTCTCCTACTCAATCCTTTCAATATTTAGCGGTACTCCGACAGCAATTATTTTAAACAAATAATGAGGCAACTCATTTGGCGAGGAATTTAGATTTAACCCATTCCGAGAATATTTACATTTGGCAGCATCGAACGTAGGCTGTTATTCTAGTGCAATGCAAGCCGGGGCAATTGATCCCAGATGAGGAGAGTTGCCCTCCAAACTGTGAAGAATCACTTCCTGAGCACTCGTCAACTCCCATGCAGCTCCCACCTGTCATTGTCCAACCCGCAGGGCAACTTACACTGGCAATAACTCCCCACGGTTGTGGGGGAGAAGCTATGGTTTGGCATGGACCTGCGGGAGCAATCCCGTCGACGTGCAGGCAAGCTGGGTTTTGAATAGTTCCGCCGACAACATCTAAATTTACAATATTCGCAAGTCGCTTGACGCTTGTGGCACCAACGGTGAAATTTCTGTCTTTTTGTATCAAAAGGCTAACTTTATATTCGATCGGTGAAACCAGGTCTGTCGTATCAACTTTTTCAAACATGACGCCCGTAAGAGTTAAATGAGGACTGAAACTACCAATGTCAGTTAGAACATTCTTCAACGGTGTCGGGGGATTGGTAAAACCAGAAGGGCTCATGGTAAAGCTAGCTGCGGTTCCAATGTTTAAGCCGGTCAGTAAACTCGTGCATTCGGTACCAGTTCTCATGAGTCGTCCAATTTCCATGGTAAATTGGGCCGATATCATATCAAGTGTCATATTCTTGGTCGCCTTCATTTGAGTAGTTAACAAACTCATGATTGCCAAAATAACTATCATTGAAGCGAATGCTGAGATAAGTACGCCGACAAGACTAAACCCGCTATTTTTGTTCATACTCTTTACCCTTTACATCCTATAGCTTAATTTTGTACTATTTGACGATGGTTAATACGAGTATTTGTAGACCAATGTCGTTTAACAATGAGACTTAAAGTTACCCAACAAGGGTTGGTGCCAAATCTCTAGAAAGAGATGTAGCCGCGATGGCGCAGACGCATTTTTATAATCGAAAGTGCGCTTCCAAGTAGGACAATCCCTGCGATGTAGACAGCCTGATTTGTCGGAAATACAATAGCAGGAATCGACAAAAGGAGCAGTGAAACGGGCCGCGATTCATATATCCACTTTTCAAGTTTTCCTTTGTTTTTCATTTTCTTACTCCTTAACATATAACTACTATTCTAGTTTAATCGAATGATTTGAAAACATGTATTTTTGGACCAATATTATGGCTTAAGGTAGGTTCGCTTGCGCCTTCGTATTTTGCTCTATAAAAGGTCCACTAGCTCATTCAGTCGTGAGGCATCGGGATAGTTGTACCAATGAATAATATTGTCATCTACCGTCCCTTTTTTGCCGTCAGCCATCAATTGAGCATAAGAATCAAAATATGGGTAGTAAGGAAAAATTTGTGCGCCACCACGAGGGTAAGCAAAATCCGTCGGCACGAAAAAGGCCATCGGTCTGTGGTTGGCAATAAAACCGTCATTAACATCTGCGAGCTCGACCATGCGATTGTTATTGGTGATATGCATGATGAATCGATATTGCGTAATATCGAAACCTTTTCGTTCACTCAGTGGATTTAATGATGGATCGTGAATATTCACGGTCATTTTATAAACACATCGGTCCTCGGAGATATTTGATGCGATGGTGTAACTTGAATCCTGCTGACTCGCGAAAATGACGACATCGTCAGATTTATCAAAGATTCCCGCCGAGTAACAATGGCTCGTGCCTTGTACGGTTTCGACTACAATATTTCCCGGGCCACTAAACAATGATTTTGTTTGTCGTGTTAACAAATTGCTCTCTGGTCCGCTACCAAGATCATTTACAATTCCATCGGCAACAAAACGCAAACCATTTGTGAAACCAGCTTCAAATGGTCGAGGATAAAATAACATTTCAATTTTTTTCAAATTCAGTAAGGAATCATAAAATTCGCGAACGCTAAATTTGACTACGAGATCGTTATAATCGAAGTCCCCTTGCGCAACGTCTTCAAAAACTATCGCAAACTTTTGGTCCTTATTAAAATCCCTTATTCCGTTTTCGTCGACGATATTGTCACCGTCTTTTCCGGTCTTAGTAAATTGGACATCAGAGCAATTTTGAAAGGTCAGTATTAGCGAGAACGTGCTTACCAAATATAAAAGATAGAAATAAATTGAAAATTTGTTCATATAGCCTCACTTAATACATTTTGAAGCAGAGCGAAGAAAAATAATTTTAGTAAATTTGGACCAATATCGTTTCATTTAGAGACGCCCAAAAACGTATAATTGGTCCGAAAAACATAGTAATAAATTTTCGCTATTCAAATACAATTGTGAGTTCAAGGTAAAGGGGGAGCATGTGAAGCGATATAATTTTCACGGCAATATATTTTTTATTTTTGGAACTGCCGCTCTGTTAATCTCCGGTCAAGGATGTGAAGGTCAGTTGCAACCTCACTTTGCTCCTGAGCGGTTGGGATTATCTAGTTTGATGGTCGGTGAAACGCTTACACCTCCTCACGGACTACAAATTCTCACTGTCGGAAAACCAACACCTGTACTTTACTGGAGCGTTCCCGGAAAAATAAGTTCTGGAGATTTTGTTTATGTTGTACAGTACCGAACCCACGGATCTACGGTTCTCAAGACTTACGGTACGGTCGGATCAAAGTACGCAACAGCCTTACTCGATACCACAAAACTACCGTCACCGTTTAGTGATATTATCTTTTCAGTTAAAATCCGTTCTTTGACGAGTGGATCCAGCTCGTCTCCATCTGAGAGCGCCGCACTTTTGAAAGACTGCCAGCAGTCAACATTTAAATCAGAAGTCGACTGGTTAAAATTAAATAGTCTCTATAATCACATTGTTCAATTGCCGGCTGCAACTTGCACCTGGCGTCCTGGGGATATTTATATTCCTGGGGGGATTTATGTCATGGGGAGTGCTGGTACAGTTAATGGAGTGAAGTTCAAAACAAAAATTTTTCAAGATTCCGATGCCAGCTCAGCAGGTTCTCCTTCTAACAACTATCTTTTAAATATTGATTGTACTAATGGAAAGAGAGCCATTGTAGGTAATATCGACTTTTCGCGCTCTCTAAATTTGCCAGAAAATCCAAGTAATGGTGTGCGCCTCTATAATTCATGTAAGAATTTTCACGTTTACAACAACTCATTTAACAACTTTGCCGGCTCCGCCTTGGCGATCAGAGGCGACGCGCTTATTCAATACGGTCTTATTAATAATAATAAATTTGGTGACTCTTATTACAATTATCAGTCCCCAAGTAAAACCAGCGGCTTAGGATATGGGGTGGTAATTGCTGGCGCTGATAACTTTGCATCGATCCCGCTAGAGCTAGGAACTGGGCGAAACGTATTTATTGAAGACAATTTTTTTGTTCATACTCGACACGCGGTGGCTTCTAATAATTCGTCCACATTTGTTTTTAGGAATAATATTGTAGGCGACAATGCGAGTGAGACTCATGCCATTGATGCTCACGGGCCCGGAGGTAACGCTAATGCCAAAACGGGAAGTCGCTCTTATGAGATTTATAACAACAAAATTAACATATCGGCGAACCCTAGTACTTATGGGCACCTTTACATTATCAATGAAGACGATAATTCTAGTACCCCAATCGTAAAAACCCCCGTTATCTTTGGTGGAAATCTTATTGCGGCAACTGGCCCTCGTGGAGGAGATGGCGTAATTTTTGGAAATCAAATTACTGGAAGTAGCACGCAACAGTACCGAATCTCAATTGAAGGATGTAGCTTGCAGACAGCGCCGTACCCTCTTGTAGGACAGATTCGTTCTCTGTATCTTTGGAATAACACTACTCGTAGGGATTCGGCAAGTGTACCGGTTAAGGGGCTTGTGACAAACACTTGTAAGAAGTACCTGCAAGAAGGACGCGACTATTTTGTAGAAGTGCCTCGGCCGAATTATAAACCTTATATTTATCCTCACCCGTTGGCTAAATCGTTTTAAGAGATTGGTCCTTAAATACGCATGTCCTTTGAGGACAAGAATTTGATAACCTGGATAAGCTAAAGGTTCTAGATGAAAATTGGGGGCACTCATTTTTAGCATCTGTCGTGGTGCCTAGTGTTTACAACTAGTCGATTAAACACCGGTTGATTAGCCTAAATTATAAAAGAGTAATACTTTTAAAAAAGGGGGAACTTTGAGTACAAAGTATTTAATCCAAGCGATCTTTATGATCATTTTGATGGCGGTTCTGTATCAAAGTGAATCTGTGGCCGCGACGATTTCTGCCACATCTTGTTCACGTGCCGATGTCGGTGCGGCGGTGACAAAGGCCCTAGACGGGGATACCGTTCTAGTTCCCGCTGGTACTTGTGCATGGACAAGCACGTTGGATTCTGAATGTAAATACGCTGGATATGACAGGACGCTCTGTGTTGCTGGTAGTTCGACGACAGGAAAGCAAATCAGTTTGATTGGCGCCGGAGTTGATAAGACCATTATTATCGACAACGTCTCAAAAGCGGTCTACCCCAATATTCCTTTTCTTATCCGTTGGCAAACTGCTAAGGGCCGCGTGAGCCGTATTAGTGGTTTCACTTTTAAAGGTGGTGGAGTCGCCGACCCCTACAACATGGGTATGATTCTTGTTCATGGAAACTCGGATCAGTTTATTTTTGATAATAACAAAGTGATTACCAACGGGACATCAGGATTGATTTTTAAGGGGGATGTTCGTGGGGTCACACATCACAATACTTTTGATATTTCTAGTCTTGAGGGATTTGCCATTTATACTTTTCACGACAGTTGGAACGGTGTTGGTGCTTACGGCGATAACTCTTGGGCACAGCCTGATAATTTTGGGACCGTCAGCGCACTTTATTTTGAAGACAATATATTTACTAACGATCAAAGTCGTGGCTATCAATACTATGCGGTTGATGGTTGGATGGGGGGCAGAGTTGTCTACCGCAATAATACCTTTAATAACTGCACTGCTGGCAACCACGGAACCGAATCGGGCGGACGTCAGAGATCACAACGGCAATTTGAATACTACAACAATACTTTCAATTTTAATTTGAGAGGAAATTCATTTTCTTCGTTAATTGGTAGCCGTGGTGGTGTAGGTGTTGTTTACAACAACAAAGCAAATATAACTAATGGTTCGATCAATACAATTTTTGATTTACAATACTATCGCGCTTCAGCGCCATATTTCCCGTGGGGAAAATGTGTGGATGTATGGGATTTGGCGGCGGATCGCTGTATGGATCAACCGGGCCTTGGACACGGAAGGCTGATTGCAAGTGACAATCCCACGCCTGTTGGCTTTCCAAACGTTAATTCAAGTGGAGCGCCAAACGTCAATCCGAATTATGCCTGGGGAAATACTGTAAACGGAGTTATTTCCAATGCGATTTCAAATGTACCTAATGTAGTTAAGGCGGGTAGAGATTTTTATAACGGAGTTCAGCGTCCAGGTTATGTGGCATATACTTACCCCCACCCGCTCATCAGTGGACAAGTTACTCCTCCTCCCCCACCTCCACCTCCGTCTGATACAACTGCACCAAGTGTTACGATCACCAGTGCTCCGGCAGCTATAATCAATGTAACGAGTGCAAGTTTTAGTTTTTCTGCGAGCGACAATGCCGGTGGGTCAGGAATTAACCGCATTGAGTGTTCTTTAGATGGGGCCGCGTTTAGCGTGTGTACGAGTCCTAAGAGTTACTCGGGCCTTGCCGTGAAGGTACATAACTTTCAAGTTCGTGCTATCGATAATGCTGGAAATATCTCCACTGTTCAATCAAAGCAGTTTGAGGTTAAGAGCGCAACCACTGATACCATAGCTCCAATAATTGTAATTACAGGCGGAGCAAATAATGGAACGGTGATTACTACCTCCGATGTTTCAATTATTTTTTCGGCTACCGACAACGCGGGCGGATCGGGGATTAAGAAAGTCGAATGCGCGCTTGATTCAGGGGCTTACGGAAGTTGTAAGTCAAACAGCTGGGCTTACTTTGGCGGAATAACCGTTGGCACCCACACCGCAAAAATTCGGGCTACCGACAACGCTGGTAACGCCGCTATTAAAACCATAAGCTTTTCGCGAAGGTGATGTGAAAATTTCGAGGGACTAATGTTTTTCATTGGTCCCTCGAAAAGCCTCGACATGATTTTGAAGTTGTTTTTTTAATGCATTGTCTAGTCTACACCGGAAAAAAATAGCAATTTTCAATAGCTCAAAAATCTTTGGCTCAAAAATACGGGGCCTCTTTTTGGAGCGCAGTGAAAATGGATTAGTCGCCTTCGAGGTTTTAAAACCAAAATAGGTGATTTCGGGCATTGGTACATTTTGCATATTTACTTTGGTGGAGGTAATCGTGTTCAAACTTTTCGTCATACTGATATTTGTCTTATTTTCTGAGTTGAGCTTCTCCAAAAATATTTGTGGTAATCTTTTTAAGCACGTTTCATTCGATGATATAGTTAAGGAGTCAGAAGTCATTGGACTATATGATCGAGAAAGAGGCTACAAAATTCCACTTACCGTCGGTAGTCGGGTCGTGGTTGAATTTTTATACGATCCCCATGGCCAATCCGAGAGGATTTTTGGGGTTATTACCGAAGTAGATCAAGGGACATTTTCTTTAAAATATAAAGATATTGACGGAAAAACTCAGAACAGGAGCTTTAATACCCGTACTCAATATTATTTTTTAGATCCGACCGCAATTGGCATTTTGAACTGGGCACTTCAGGATTTACCAAAATCTGAAAATTTTATTGCCGAAAAAGATATAAGAAAGGATAGGGAAAAGTTACTTAAGATTCTAAATAGATTTCCTGGAGGCGGAAAACTAGTATCGGAGAGAGAGTGGCTTAGTGCCTTATAACCAAAATCCAAACTTGTCGTTGAAGCAAAAAGTCCTAAAACGAACACTATAGAAGTCATTGAGGGAGTGCTTCAAAGAGTCAGTAGGAACCAAGAATTCATAGTTTTAGAGAAAGCTGATGGGACCTTACTAAATATATATTTCGGCGACAATTGGGCAGAGCAGCCAATCCTTAGGCGCGTAGCAGTTGTTCCCTAATTCACTTTCTGTCGTCCAGGATGAGGAAATTGCAGTGGCACGTAGTTTGGTTTTTGATAAGTAAAATAATCTCGCCCAAGTTGTAGTAAATTCGAACAATCATAAGGAGCACCAATAGAAATTTTACTGACGGCATTGTTTGAAAGATTGTTCCATATGTAGACCTTTTGGGGTTGATCCAATAGAGGATAGGAAATGGAAGAGCAGTTTGCAGAGTTTTCGACCGTTAAAAAAATGGGGTTTGTGTAATTCGAAATATTGTTGTCAAAAATGACTCCTTCGCCACCTCTTATACCTACACCTGCGACTCCTGTGTTGCCTGTGCTCTGAGACAGATTATTTCTGTAAATTTCAAAGGCCCGACTTCCTCTTTTTGGAGCCAAAGACTGACCATGAGCATCGACAGCAATCCAATTCCCTGCATTATCGTGAATAGTATTATATCGAAAGACGTAAATACTACCGGCGTTAGAAGCGATACTATGTCTATTGCCGCTGAAAAAATTTTCTTCTACATAGACAGCTTCGGTAGAGCCAAATTTCGGAGTTGGCCAAGTGCCGTCACCAACGACCACGACCCCATAACCATAAGAAACTTTAAAATTATCAACAAAGTCACTTTTATAAACGATTCCAGTAGGGATGATTCCTTGATTTGTATTATTTGAGATTTCAACACCGGCATGTCCAAAACCACTAAACGATGATTCATAGACTTCAAACTCTCGACATCCATATTGTAAAGATAGCCCCTTATCTAAAGTCGTTTGATCCTTGAGACCTTCAAGGCTCATTCCAGAAAAAACTGCGGCCTTCCCGTTAGTACAATTGAAGGCGATCAGCGGTGTGTTTGTTGCCACTGATCTTTTGATTCTCGTCAAATTTTTCCCGAAACCTTTTATTTCAATACCTGCAGGCAAAGCGATGCCCTGGGCTTTCCAATCGCAGGAGCCAGGTGGAATATTAATCACTGAACTTTCCGGAATTCCGTTGACTACTTTTATTGAATTTAGGGCTGCCTCCACATCGCCCAGTAGGCAGGACTTTGCATGCACTGATCTTTTATTGGCGTTTGATGATCCGGTGGGATCTGGACTTGGTGGCAGATCAGTGATTGAGCTCGGAATTGCTAAATCAGTTTGATAATTGGTGCGAAAACCATCCGAACAATTTTGCCCAAAAAAAGCAATTGGCAGTAATACGAGGAGATAGACGTTTTTACATAACCTCATTCCCAGATTATTCATGATTCCCCCTACTTTCAATATTCTAATGATTTGTCAGTAATAAGTATCTGAGTGTTTATGGACCAAACATTTCAAGATGGTTTTCCTTTTTTGGCCCAAAAATACTAGTAAAATTTCCCTTTGGAAAGGCGGAAAATTTTGTTAGGGGACACTTCAGGAAATAGTGTCTCATTAAGGGATGGGGGTATTAGTTGTTGGCAAAGTCCATTAAAACCATATTTATTTTAAGCTTTGTGATTGGCGCCTACCAAAATTGTGGTGAAGAAGGTAAGCTGACCGGCCGAGTGGTTGCAGGAAGTTCTAATAACGACCAATCTTCGTTATATGTATCACCACCACCTCCACCGCCGCCTCCTGTTCTACCGCCATTTGGCATTGCGGGTCAGATTTATGCCAATCGCGCTGATAGTGGCATTGTGGTGGACGGGAACCTCGACGATGCTGCATGGTCGACCACAAGATCTGTGATTTTCTCTAATCCTAAACGTTCTGATAATATCACTGAGGCAAAAATTCTCTGGAATATGCAATCTATTTTCCTGAGCTATAAAATCACGGATACTAAACTTGAAACACAAACTGGAGCCGTTCACTTAGATGACGCCGTTGAATTCTTTTTTGATACGAAGTTCAACCGGGCCGTGCCTTATGATGCCGACGACGCCCATGTCATTGTCTCAATTGGTGGAAGAGTCTATGCTGACGGCTTATTAAACGTACCAAGCGTATCTTTGGCGGTTGTATCAAACCCCGGTGTAGGTGCTACTTTTGAGATTGCTATTCCTTGGGCTGTTTTAAAAACAACACCGATTAATGGTTTAAAGATGGGGTTGCTTCTGGGTAATGACGATCGCGATAGCGGAGTTGTTGGTACATATGATTGGATGGGAATTATTGATACGGTCGGCTCTTATTATACCCCCAGCCAGTGGGGCACCCTGACACTTTGGCAAGAACCATAGGCGTGTTGCGCTAGTGTCAATAGTATCGGCAAAAAACCTTTACCGAGGCATTAATGCAACAGCCTTGTATATTGATATTTATGTTTTGAAAAAAAATGCCGAAAAAAGGAGGGCGAAGGACGACCCTAAATTTCACATGAATTACTCTGATACACTTTTGGTCTAAAAATACTGATAGTGAATTACCTACTAACGGCTAAAATTAAAGTAGGTCAAGGTTTCGGGGGGAAGTATCTACAAACATATCTCGAAGGACATCGCTTAGTGTGCGGTGACAAAGCGCCAGTTCGCTGTTGGGATTCAAATTCTTCGTGTAAGTTTTTAAGTGGGAATGGTTGTGTGACACAGTCTCCCTGTGATTGCGTCCACGGAACCGGTTACGGCAAAGGTATTGCCATCGGTCAGAATCAAATTCTTGCGAATTTTGGCTGGGGATATCCTGGGGCTGTTTTACAATCAGTTGATGGTGGAAATTTTAAGGAATCGCTTGCGGTCCCTGAAGCGCTTTATCCAAATATTGTTTTTGGCATGGACCGTTTCGTTTTGTTTTCGGCTTTTAAACCAATGGTTTCTGATAATGGGTCACTTTGGAAAGCAACTCAAGTTGTCGATCCAAAAGGGGGTGGCCGTGCGACTGCGTTTTTGGACTATCAAGGCGGCCGTTTTATCGCAGCCGCCGATGGAGATGTTATTCGTTATAGCGATGATCGCGGCGAAACTTGGAAAAATGCATCTTCGGTTCCTGCAGGTTGTGTCACCGGCATTGGAACGTCACAAAAAATAATGACCGGAAACGGTGTCGCGGTGATGATTTCTGATCAAACTCAATCGGCCTGCCGTTCTGGTGACGGTGGCGTTACGTGGACACTCCACCGTTTTGCCAACCTTGCAGCCCAAGATGGGGCGGTATTTCAATTTGGAACTTTCGCCAACGGAGAATTTTTAGCATGGAGTTCAAACTATAAATCTAACAATGACGTTCGTTACTCGAGTAAAGACGGAATAACTTGGGTTCAAAAACCAACGACCGGTAAAATTGCCATTGGAGGACCTAATGGAGTCTCAGTTAACGGTACCTTGATTGCGACAAACGGCGCTGGTTACGAGAATCAACGTCTTTTCCGCAGCGAAGATAGTGGTTTGACATGGACAGAAGTTTCGGGAACTAATTATAAAAAGAGCCACCCATTTACGCGTTTTGAATCTGGTTACATAGCGCCAAACACGCTTTGCAAATAGGTCCGAATCATTCGGTCACATTTGCGTTTCGTGAAATCCAGCGCCTTACTTAAGGCTCAACTGAAACCCCCTCGAACGTCTTTATGACATTCTGGACTGCATTTCATAATTAACGTCCACATCGTAGTGAAAGGATGGCGTCATCGTTTTTGCGAACCAGAAGTGGTTTTAAATTCTAGCCTTGGTTTTTACTGACCGCCACTACAGGGTGGGCGAGAATACTACTCGTAAAATTTTAGAATCATAACCAAGAAGAGTAAAAAACATGTGGACTGCCTCTGAATTATTTTGCTGACGCAAAATTTGTTAAAGTTTTTTCCATCTCCAACTTTTCACGGGGTGACACAGAATAATATCAGCTACTGCTGTTGTTAATCCTGAAGTGATGTGGGCTTCAATTTGCTTACGGTACTTTCTGACAAGCTTTGCAAGCACAATAAAGGGTTCAAGCTTTGATTCCCGCACCACAAGATACCTGCCACCAGCGCCTTTCTAAAACTCTTTACACTGGCTTTATCCAAAGCTCTATGGAAGTATTCAACAAGCAGCATTCCCGTATGGATTTCTTTGTTTGTATCTCGTAATTTATCCAGTAGTTTTTGCTCTGATCGAGATACCCGCCACATTGTCATCGAATCAGTTTTTAAAATTCGAGAGACTCCTTCGCAGGTAATTTCCCCAAGGGTGGGGCTTTGAGCTCTTTCTTCTGCCAATCTTTAACCAAAACAAGCTGCAACCCGCAGCCGCTACAGGAGCATTCTTCGCGCTTTTGCCGGGCTATGATGCGAACTTCATATTTTTTATAATCCAATTTTATATCTTCGATAATCACGCCTTGAATACCTAAAAAATCGATGATAGTTTTTTGGAAGTCCATCCTTGGCCACGAAAAATTCTCGGCTACAAAAGCCAATCCTTAGTACTGGCTCCAAACTATTTTCCTGACATTTACTTCCATCGTGGCTAATGCTGTTTCCTTATCGCGGTCTCCT
>FRDC01000336.1_pt2 | contig 19875 bp, 19 predicted proteins | sample 1106171 | NCBI WGS metagenome assembly FRDC01 (sample SAMEA3930566, study PRJEB13176) | freshwater metagenome | biome: Drinking water system; feature: drinking water; material: water | place: Singapore | collected 2014-12-20 | reverse complement strand
CTGCTTCAACATTGGTAGCACGTGTTGTCTCAGCAACAATTGCTTGATTAACACTATCAATAGCGTTAGTACGATTAGTGACTTCTGTTGTGATAGAATTTGTAATACCATCGATGCGTGATGATAAAGCAGCTTCTGCCGCTTGTGCTCTTGAAATTTCTTGCTGTGTTTGAAAGACGGCTGCTTCTTCTGCAGCTTGTGCTCGAAGAATTTCTTGACTTAGAGCCGATGAAATACTATCCGTAATCGATTTGACATTGGAGGCTCTAGGCGGTGAGCTGCTTGTCCAATCGGTCACATTAGGAACTGTAAGGACGCCATTAAAACTAATCGGTCCTTGAACGGTTTGAAGGGTTGTTGCAAGAAGCGAGAGATACTTACCATTTGCAACTGCATCAACCGTTGTTGGATCAACCGCAAGCGTTGCATCAGTCCAAGTCGGTATTCCATTAACGTCAACTGAGGTTACAGCACGTAAGCGAAAATCGCTTGAGCGAATATAAAACGCCCCTGCTGTAAAATTATTCCCTAAGGCATTTTTCAGCGGATCACTAGCAAGGAGTCCTGCATAGCGGCTGTTAAACTGATTCCAGATAATCTGGGTTTGAGTAGAAGCTGTTTGTGCCGCATTATTCGCATTTACTGCACTCGCTGAAGAAATGGTTGCTTGCTGGGCTTGTGCTCTTGCTTGATTGATGAAATTGTTAAAATAGCCTGTCGACGTACTAATCCCTAAAGAAAGAGCCGTTACTTTTCTATCGACAATCGCATTAACAAAAGAGGATAATTTTGGATAATCATAAATATTAGCCATAATCAGTCTTAAACTCCGTGTTGCTCATTATAGCTTCAAGAGCATGAGTCATGTCATAGGATTTGGCTTAAAATTTTACTCCTTTGTATAAAAGAATAAAATAAGTAAGAGAGGTGATGTTTTAAGCGATGCTATGATATTTCATCATCACCCTTTAAATAAAAAGAATGATGTCCTTATGCCCAGTCTTTATTATCACATTGATGCTCCAGGGATTAACATTTTAAAAACCGTAACCGATGAAGTGGTTGCAGGTTTATTAGATGAGCTTGACTTAACGCGTTATTTTAAAAATTCTGTTTATATTTTATCAAGCTTTATGGCGAATTCGCAATATTCAACCGATGGTCGACCCGATCTCATTAAGAATCGCTGCGATGTTGATGTATCTTACATCATGAATAAGACGCAGGTTCCTTGGCCGGTTGAAACACCTTTTACGACAACGGCTTATGGGGTAAGAGCAACTCACAAAGGGAATAAGACACCCATTTTTATCGACGCGGATAGTGATATTTTAATTGAACAACACAGTACCGCTTGTGCGCTTGATATGAATTTTACGCTGACCTTTAATAATTTTGATGAAGCATGTCGCGCATTTGATACAATTAAATCGCGTTATGAAGGAAGCTTAACCCAAATTCCGTTTGATTTAGCTTTTTCTTATCCAGTATCTTTAGATTTACTGACGTTTCTAACAGCGGTTTATAAAGCAAAAACAGACTATCGAACGAAAACGCTTTATCAATATATTCAAGATAAAGCTGTTGGTAAAATTAATTTTGATGTGCGCAAATCAGAGCTTACCCAAAGCGATGCCGATCATGCGCTTATGATTCGTCAGCAGCAATTGCGATGTCTGTATCTTCTAACCATGGATCAAAAAGAACCAGAGGTGAGTCGGATTGATGAATTACCGGATGCTTATACGCTTTCTTTTAACTTACAATTTCAATTTGGTAGACCAACGCTTTTAATGGTTCATACACCAGTCAGCGTTGATAATACAGTATTGCCTGCCTTTTTATTTTCCTCGATTACAAAAAACTATCATAATGATCCTGATGTCACTGCCATTTATGAAAGTTTATTTCTAGATAATTTTGCAAGGCAAAATTACGGGAATAAATCGGCGCAAGATATTCTTCGCTCACCTGTTTATGATGATTGGTTTAGTGTTGATTCTCAATATGTCTTTTTTAAATACAGACCTTTTGCTATTTTACATTTTACCCTTGATGGTCCCCAAACCCTTATTAATTTGAATAATCTAGGCGATATTGGACTTCACCCAATTGTCTTATCCATTTTTAAAGAAATGAGAAATCAGCTCTTCAATTATGGGGGTATTTTTAATATCGGCGTTTATGCGGGTAATTTAAGACTAGATTCTGAACTTCTTTCATTAGACGAAGATCTTAATTTAACGATTATCTCTGATAGACCAGATCAAGTCTATCACTTAATGTTTTCTGAGACCACCAATTTATTTAAAATGACCAATGATTGGGATGCGTTGTTGATTAAATATCGTTATTTCTTTCCTTTAACCATTGCGCGTAATATCGAGCATTTAATTGAAAAACATTATTTCAATATAGTTTCTGATGATCGTTTCTTAAACTTATTAGCCAGACTTAAACAAAATGGTAAGCTTTATCAGATTTTAAAAACATTAGTGGATCTTGGCGAAGATACCAATCAAATCTATGCTTATGCCCAGAATCCAAATCAACTCAGTAGTTATTTGCTTAGTACCATGAGTCAAAGACAGAATTATCAAGTCCCTGCAGGAACAGATGATCTTTCTGTTATTTTACAAAACTTTTATAAAGATTATGCTTCTCCTGAATCAAGATCTTTATTCATTGCCTTTTTAGAACAGCTTTTAATAGACGGATTAATAAATTTAGAAACGCTCCCCAAACAGTATCTTGATCCCAATATGACCATTTATCCTTATTTTGAGAATGGAGCTTATTATGGCTTTAACACCCCGTTCAGGATCCTCAACGCCATTATCGACCCAGAACAGTCTTCCTAGTGATATTCCTAATACGCAAAGTGATTTACTGCCTCATCTCCCTTTTATTAGTGATAGCAATTTAAATAAATTTGCCATCGATACCAGTCAATATCCTAATACAACAAAAGAGTTACTCGGTTTTGCTAAAGGAAAAAGAACTTTAGTTACTTATTATCGATTACTCAATCGGGAAGGAACAAATAATCGCACTAATGTTGCTGATTTACCAACCGCTAGAAACATTATTGATTCTGAATATCAAAAGATTTTAAATCTAGAAATTACCCTTCCCAAAGGATTTGATTTTACTGCCAATAACAGCCAAGCCAATCAGCTGATCCAAGGCTCAGCCATGTTTTATCCCAATATGAATCCTAATATTGGAGATATGTTTTTAATTGGAACAGGCGATGGCCGACAAGGTTTAGCAAGAATTTCCTCTGTCACACCTTTGTCCTGGCGACAAGATAGACTTTTTGTAGTTAATTTTGTCATTCCTGAATTTGTTGATCCTGGCGTTCATTTTGCAATCGACGATGCCGTTACTTTAGTCTCTGTCTTTAGTAAACAAAATTATTTAAGTGGAACAGCGGCTCTTTTAAGTGAACAAACTTATCTTAATTTAGAACAAATTAAAAGCATTCGTTCTAATTTATGTCGATTTTATCACAGTCAATTTTTTGATAAAAATATTGTTACCTATATGCATCCGCAAGGTTTTTATGATCCTTGGGTCGTCATGTTCATGGCCAATAAGTTGTCCTTTGATGATTTGCCTATCAGACCTAAAAATTTATTAGGCAATCAAAAAAATCTCTATGATCAAACGCTTTGGTCAAGACTTGATGATCGCTATAATCCCACCCTTTATGGAATAAGTCCTAAATATCATTTACAAAGCTATTTTCAAACCCGCATGGGAAGCTTTGTAACAGAATTAAATGATCGAACGATTGTTTATCCAAGTGTTGATGAAACCGCTGATTATTATCTTTATAGTGAGAATTTTTATAATGGCATTCAAAGTCAAATGAGTGCAGAAGAGCTTCTTGTCTATAAAGCGATTACGCTGCGTGATGTAGGCGATTTATCGATTTTAATTAATCAATATTTAACCCCTGTTTATACCCTTATTGCTGAAGATCAATTTTATAAAATTCCGCTTTATGTCCATCTCATTGATATGGCGCTACAATCGAAATATCGCGAGATCGATGCCCCATCGATGAATTATGCGTCTAGTAGTGAGGGATAATTCTCATGGCTATTCTATATTTATCAGCAGCAGATTCTTTTAAGAAAAAACTTTATGATGTTTATGCCCCTGCTTATTATCAACCCCATTTACCGCAAGATTTTGTTAAAAAGCCTTCAGCGCCGCGCCCTAAAATAAACCGTTTTTCGATGACCCCCGTTAACAAACGGATGGAAGCGCCTTTTTATCAACCCCTTGATCCCCACCAGATGGAGCATGCTGCTTATTCAATTGAACGCATGATTGACATGCATGAAAAACACGTTACCTTTACAATTATGCATGACAGTGATTTGCCTTCTATTTTAGGGGAAATTGATGACTATTTGTTGTCGCTTCGAGAAGATGTGAAATTAGGGGTCGATGAAGCAGTTAATTATGCAAGACTCGTCGTTAAATTTAGACGAGAAGTTTATAAAGATTATTACCGCTATATGAAAACAAATCCAACTGCTTTAGAAGAGCTTTATCCTGGATATTCAATTGATAATAATCTTTTTGCAGTATTAGGTCAGGTAAATCAAGGGATACATGATGTTGATCCCTTACGCGCCAAACAACATCCTCCTTATGACATTGATGACCTCCTTCCAAAATCAGAAGTCCAAGAAACAAAGGCAGATAATTTTGGAAAGACTTTAGGCATTAGTGCCAATCACTTACTTGAAGATGATGGACGTGATTTTAACTTCCAAGACTTCTTAGGTAAAAACATGTAGAAGGACATTTTAAATCATGGATAATAATGTCCTGTTAAATTCAGCCAAAAAAATAATGGCGAATACAACGCCTGCACAATTTTTTATAACCGCTGAATTTATTAATAGCCAAGCAGGCTCCACTTTTAAGTTTTATCCGTTCAAGATTAATAGTCTCAAAATTAATCGAGATTATTTAGAAAATCACAGTGATGAAATTGATCTTACCATCGCCATTAGTCCTAAAGACTATGCGCTTCTACAAGATCAAGGTCAAGATCTTCTATGTATTTTGACTATCACCTATGTAACAACTGGGGGTAATGTTGTTTATACCCCTAAACCAATTAAAAAACAATACCGCGTTATTGTAAATGACGCGCAAGATATCAGGAAAGCCATTCCCGATATTGAGCTTTACACGCATCCAACAACTGAAATAACAGTCAGGCTTGTTGAGGAAACTATTTACAAGTTAAGACACACCAAAATTAATACGCTTTTCCAAAATGTAACGGTCACGCAAGCGATTTACGCAATTACAGAACAATTTGGAATTGAGCGACTCTATCTGGTGCCGCCTGATAATACACATGTCTATGATCATATCGACATCCCTTCGCTTCAAGGCATCGGATCGATTTATCTTTATCTTCATTCTAAATGTGGTCTTTATGCAAAAGGGGCCAATAGTTATATAACGGACGGCGTTCTTTATATCTATCCTCCCTTTGATACAAATCCTAGTTATGATAAAAATATTTCTTTTTATCAAGTTGAAACCGGTCAATTTACCGGTTGTGCTATTTTTCATAAGGTAGAAAATAACAATGTCTCTGTGGTGGTTAACACGCAATCCCAGTCTTATGATCTTTCCATTACTGGTGCTGAGAATGTGGGGACGGGCTTTATATTCACTCGTGCCTCCAGAATGACCGATGGGTTTACAACTATTGATAACAAGACAGGGGCTGAGTTCACCGATAGTCCAGTTTTAAACATTTCTTTAACAGGTGCTAGAACTGGCATTAAAAATGTTAATAATTTGTTTCACATCAAAGCAACAGATAATCCTTATCCTGCGATGAGTGAAATTATTTCACATCAAGCAAGTCTCATGGAAGTAACCTGGATGCATGCGGATCCTTTTCAATTAGACCCTGGGCATAGCGTCAATTATTATTATGATAATAATAAACAAATGGTTAAAAAGACAGGGATTTTACAGCATGCGATTTACATGATCACGCCGATGGAAAAAGTCGGTCCTAAAGATATGTTTGGATGTGTCGCCTCACTCATCTTACGCTTATCGCCTAATGAATCTAAAGTATTTTAAGCATCATAAGAGGTGGGATAGTCCCACCTCTTATGATATTTTTTTATCCTCTTAACAAAACTATTTCATGATTATGAATTTTTACTGATAGAGAATAAATAATGAGAACTTATGCTTGTAACTGTATCGGCCCTCAAAACGGCGAACCACTGTGCCCTTGTCTAATGCGAAATGTCATAGAGCGTGATGGCCGTTATATCAAAAGAGAGCAAGATTTAGGACCTGTTAGAAAACCTATGGTAACACCCATACCTTCTAGTGTTACACAAGGATGTATCTGTCCTCCAGGGGCTGAAAAAACCTGCCAAGGTCCTACCTGTCCAAGAAAGCCTATTACCTCAGCAATTTCTATCGTCAGAAATGATGGATGCCACAATGATTAATTTAGAAGAATTAAAAAGAATAGAAAATAGTCTTATTTATAAATTAAGGCAATTAGGGACAGATTGTCCGCAACATCTTTATTTTTATGATTCCCTTAGACATAATCCCAATGGTTGGCTTATTGATGAAGTTGTGACCGTTCTTAAATTAAGAACGCAATATTTAAATTCTATTATTCCTTGTCAAGAATCTCAACAAGCCATAAAACTTTGCAATCTTATCTTGGAAAAACTTCTTGAGCACAAGAAAGATCGTTCGATCAATATCCTTGATGAAGGGCATGTTTATCAAGTAAAAGATTTTCAACATAAGCCTTTAACCCAGAAAATGATTTTTGTTAAAAGGTCTGGCGGTGCTATTCGTTATGAAGAAGAATGGCCTGGTTTACAAACGCAAGAGGTTTGTCGCGCCCTTATTCATCTTTTCATGCTGAATCGATGTCACTGGGATTTAGCAGATTTAACCCGTCAAATTTTGTGGCACTATGAAGCAAGAGCATATCGTCGCAAACTTCAAGAATTTAACAGACAATCGCCTGAACATGAAACAACTTTATTTCCCTATGATTGGGAGACAATCGATAAATGGTCCATTGGGGATGATGGCCATATTCCGTTTCTAGAAAGTGAAATTCTTTATTATTTAAATAACGGCGCTTGTAGTGTAGAACTTATTCCAGGTGTCGATCCCCTCATGATTGAAAATAGTACGCATTCTGCTTATCAAAAAGCACAAGAAAACTTGAATAAAGTAGCTTAAAAAGATAAGAGAGTCCCACAGGGGACTCTCTTATCTTTATCGATCACTTAAATAGGTATAAAGTCCTTGTAACTTAGATTTAATCGAAATTTGATAGGGAATAGAGTTATGAATATTTTGCCACGGCTTTAACATCATCCAAAGTCTCAAATCTCTTAAGGCATCTCTTTTTAGAGAAAGAACATCAGGATGATTTGGCATGAAGGAAGCCGTAATTAAAATAAATTCCCACCACATTAAATTTTTTAAACAATCAACCCACAGAAAAGCTTGTTCGTTAGGAACGGATGTTGTTGTATAAAGATTTTTATAATAATTTGTAAAGCTTTCACCATCAGTTGAGAGCGGAAGGGATGATAAAGCAGTTTGATAAGTAATGGATTGATTTTTAAGATCTTGTCGGATATGAAGAACATCTTCCATCGCACTATTAAAATCACTTCCAATTGTATCGATATTGGTCACATCCCAAATGGTTGAGGTATAAGACTCTAAAGGCGAGACACTTAAAAATTGTTGTTTATAAATATTTCTAAGCCACAGACTTAAACTATCATTTAAAAGGGTGGGAATAATGATTTCTTGATGAATAAAATCTAAAATGATTTGATCGATATCACTTAAGTTACTGAGCGTTTTTGTATAAGCAACAAATTTAGCGACAAGCGCGATGACATCAAGACTATAAACAGCATAGGTTGGACCATGTGTACGGTAGTATAAATAGTCGGTATGAACATCAAATTTTAAATCTGTTGTTCCCATATCACAGATACGAAAAGGATTTATCTTCTGCCATTTTGCATCCGCATAAGACGCCTCAAAAGGAATATCAAGAAGCGGATTAACCGTGCGTCCGATCGTCATCAGTTCGTGACATAAAGTGGTCGACTTAATAAAGAGTTGCTTAGAACTATAATTACCCTGTCTGACATCAATCGGTTTTTCTAAGTCTTTACGAATCCATAGAAGATAGCTGCTTAAGTCTTTTGAATCAAGCGTCAAAATTTCTTTTAAATTACTAAGTTTGATAATCGATTCAAGCAGCCGCGATCCATAACCATTAGGGGTTAGATGATTGGCTCTTGCTTGCGCAAGGCTATTTTTTCTTGATAAAAATTCTAAGAATAAATTAAGCTTTGATAAATATCGCGGGGGTACTGATTTTAAATGGTTGACGAAACGGTCTCCGATCATGAAAGAAGAACCTTTATTTTTATAAAAATGAAAATAATCATACGATGGCCAAAAGAGTTTATTGATCGGGATAAAAATTTTTACCCTTCAGTATCCCTTATCATATGAAAGTATAAGACAGCCGCATGTTGCGGCTTGTTTTATGTTTCAATGTCTAGGACCTATGTGTCTTAATTCATAGCACGCTTCGCTTAAATGTCCAACAGATCTGTATCTTTATATTACATAAGTGATGAGAGTTGTTACTTGCTCTTGTCTTAAATGACGAGGAAAAACATTTCGTTCTTCTTTATCATTTAACTTATGTCAATCTTTTATGTTTTATCTAAAGAGGATCCAACTTTAGGTAAGATAGAAAGATTGATATTTAAAGCGTGCATGCATGACGACATGAAAAAGGCCTAGTTTTCACCGGAGAAAATGATTATGGGTATTGAATATAATCCTGGCGACGAGCAGCAGACCGAAGTAAAGGTCGAGACCCCGCGTAGTGCTTTTGCGGGTGTCGAACCTGGTGTGACATCAGCGCCAGTTGGCAATGATGATCTTCTGTCAATGCTAAGCCAGATCGGCGCCAGCCAGATCGATTCGCAGATCAAGCCTTATCTCGATACCGTCATGGGTATCGTGTGTGCGCCCAACAATCTGCCCAATGTAAAGCTCGTTCAGCTTGAGCGTCTGAGCAATGCTTATGCGCTGCGCTATGACGGCCAAGATGGAACGCGCAATTTCTTTGGCCTGCAGTTTGTTAACAGCAGCGATTCGGTTGGTCCTAACTACGTACCGGTTTCTCAACGCATCGCCGGCCTCGTCCACGAAGTTCGTGCGCGTTTCGGTGGAAGCGGTGAGCATAAGGTGCGCATCGTTGATTCGCGTATCGTGATGGCGGATTACCAAGGGGACATGAAGCGCGCGGAGCAAATGGCCAATGTCATTGTGACGCATCTCAATGTTGCCTCCAATCCGTTCTTTAAGGATAAGACGGTTGATTTCTTGAAGGCAACAGAATTTGCCATCGATTGGTCAGTGACGCAAGCGCGTAATGTCGAGCGTCAGCTCTCGCCTCACGGCGTTGAACCGCGTATGGACATCGGGATGGTCCTTAAGGCCAAGATCCCACCGATCGTGCGGCCAACGGCTGATTATGAGCCGGAGTGGAAGGTTATCGGTGTTGTTGGTGGCTATGTTGACTTTGGTGAACAAGAGCCCTTTAACATTAATGGCCAGAACCGTCTGCTCTATCGTCCAATTATCAATATCACGGTTCTGAATTCGTTCATTCCGCTTGAAGGTGTTGGGGCACTTCTGCTATCAGCTTTTGTTCCCAATATTTACAATAAGCCTTCAGCATGGGCCCGTCAGTTTACCGATCTTTCAGAAGGTATGCCCAATCCTGGGATGCTGGAAAAGGATCCGAGCAACCCTGGTCGTCCCATGGTTATGCGCAATCAAGAAGATTTGCGCGAATTTGTTCAGAATATGTGTGCAGCACCCGTCTTTGTCTTCCAGACCCAAGATGGTGCTGATTGTATTCCGGGTATGTACCGTTTGACCAATGATGTCCGTCCTGAAGAAAAGCAGCATCTGGTGGAGCGGATTCAGCATTTCTTTAAAGCAGCAGAACTTCCGCAAGTGGGGGTTAGCCGGACGATCGCATCGCGGCATGAAGGTGTCTTTGGTGACGCAAACGGCGTTCTCAAGGATTCGCGTCTCGTCGATTATCTCTATATTGCCGCTAAGAATGGGTATTCGGCGATCAATGATGATATTCGCCGGATCATGCTGTCGCCGATCGGTAATGCGGTTGATCGGGCGCGGGTTGTTCAGCAAATGGCAGGTGGTTTCTCACCCGTCTATACAACCACGCTTTCGGTTGTTAACCTAGGGTGGATCGATTGGATTTCCGGCTGCGTTCGCGCAAACGGCATTACCATTATCGATCCCAGCGCAACAGCAGATGCACGGCCCATCGGTTCCTATCTCGATGGTTTCGCAACACCCAACATCATGACACCTGTTGTGACAACGGGTAATCGGAACAATGGGTTGAACCTTAATTCCGTTTGGTCAGGCCTTAATTTCTAAGATATAGTTAATGATAAGGAGGGGACGCAAATCCCCTCCTTATCATTTGTTTCTTTTTTCTTGACAATGTTGATGAAGAGTTATATTTTTACTCTCTTTATCATTGATGTTAGGGTATAAGACCCTTTTAATAAATTTTCAGTTCCCTAACCAACATTTCCTTGCATCAGACGCTGATACCGACCTGATGTAGGACAAGATCTTGCTGCTGAATGTTTTGTCATCATAAACTTCAGTTTACGTTGCCTGTTGGGATAGGGTTTGCTTAATTGAGTCGGCGGCGAAGCAAGATTATCGGTATAATGATTTTTCTCTCATTTGAAGAAGAAAGGTTTCATACATGACCATGACGGATGAAACCATGCGGATCTTAAAACTCATCAATTTTGATGAGCAGTTCTTTTTAAATCAAAACAAGTTTGGAACTGATCCAGTTATCTTAAATGTCTTTGATTTGTCTGAACCTGATGCCATGGAAAAACTTCAAGAAAGGATTTTTTCTAATGGCTCGGGGATGGAATTTGTCGCTAAATGTCAATGTGGTGAAACAGAAGGCGATGCCAAGACAGGTATGATCTGTCCGATTTGCGAAACACGTGTCGAACGGTCTAATCTTTTAGACGATAATAATCTTTTATGTAGAAACTGGATTTCTTGTCCTGAAGAACTCCCTGGAGGATGGCTAACGCCTAAAATCTATCTGAATCTAGCACATTGGTTGAGCTATGATCGGGGTAAAAGAAATTATCTTGATGATATTTTAGATGTTGAACGTGAAACACCGTTTGATTTGAGAGAAGTTATCCAAGGTAAAGGTTTTGGCTATCTTTACGAGCATTTTGATCGGATCATGAATTATTTTATTTATGAACATCCGGCTATCTCTAAGAAAGCTGACACGGCTTCGATGCGTTTATGTTTACAGCTCAATCGCGATAAGATTTTCTGTCATTATATCCCAATTTTAAACGCGGCGATCAGTCCTATCTCGCATTCTGATAACGGCCCTAACAAAAGACGTTATGTGGATTCAACCACAGATCATATCTTAAAAGCAGCCATTTCTTTATCGCAGCTTAAATATAGTCCTAAGAAGCGTAATCGCCAGTATCATGTTGAGAAAACTGCTTTTAAAGTATTTAAAGATATCATTGCTTATTCTGAAGAAGCGATGACCAAATATGTCTCAACCAAGAAAGCGATTCCGCGCACGCATATTTTTGGCGCTCGGTTTCATTGGTCGTTTCGAGCGGTGATTTCTCCGATTATTGGACCGCACCGTTATGATGAGCTTCATATCCCTTGGCGCCTAGCGGTCAACACGCTTAGGGTTCATATCTTAGGCGTTCTCATGCGCGAATATCGTCTTTCGATCAACGATGCTTTTTCTAAAGTCAGACGGGCTCTACAAATTGTTGATCCTGACATTAAGCTCATTATGGATAATTTTATTCGAGAATCTCCTTTTCCAGGGATCCCCTGTCTTTGGGACCGACCACCGTCCATTCGCGACGGATCGGTGATGCTTAAATATGTCACGCGGATTAAAACCAATCTAGATGATTCTTGCGTTAGTATTACACCTTTAGACGTTGCCTTACCTAATTCTGATTTTGATGGTGATATGAAAAATATACTTTACCCTTTGTAAAGTATATTTAATGTCTCTCTCGCCAGAAATGACGAGATGAAATTCCACTGAATTGCTGGAAACACCAATAGGCTTACACGACGAAGCATTTTTAGAAATAAAAATGTGGCGGTTGCAAAACCGGTATCGTGACACAGTGTAAGATGTTTAATGGTCAATCAGCAGCTAAGGCCCTAAGGATCATTGTGAAATGAACTATGGGTAAAGTTCAACGATCATCCCTTTTACCAGGGAGTAGGAATCAAGCGATTTCCGAAGTGGTGGATACCTAAGTCTTTCTTTATATCGACATGAGCCTCATTGTCCCCCCTGACGGCCCGATATAGTGAGAGATAGGGTAAAAATATGATCTGGTCCTTATGGAGACATAAGGCGGTGCTGGTGAATAAGATTTTTCCTCCCAGACGGTCTTATTCATACAAGCCGAGTAGAAGTAGCGCCTCTACTGGACATAACGAATCTAGCCGGTGTTCTTTTATTAGAAACCGAGATGGTTAATGCTTTTCGTCACTTGAGTCCTAAAGCATTAATCTATAATCAGAATACAGGTGAGGTCTCTAATGAGATCGGCATTCACAAGACTTGCTCGATCACTTGGAACAAGTTTCTTCAAAATGTATAAGTTAAAAACAGGGGTTTTATATACCCCTGTTTTTATTCTTTTAAAAATAAAGGAGATTCTCAGTGTCACAAGAATCAGATCAGTCAAAACTTTCAGGTAATTTAAATTTATCTGAATGCAATGATATTAAAGATAAAGAACTTATTGTTGAAATCTTAGATATCTTCGATAAGCTTACTTTAAAGGGTAAGTTAGTCTTAAATTATCATATCGTACAATCTGTTACAAATGAATTAAAGCAATCAATACAAACGGCTGTTGATTTAGCCTATGTTACCATTTGTGATGATGGAAAGATTGCTGAGGAAGATTTAGAGGCGGCTAATATTCTTGAAAAAGTTGAGACTTATTTAAGCTTTAAAATGACTTAAGTAATAAGAATAATATTCTTTAAGACCATCATGATAAGGATGTTATTGAAAATAGTTATTAATGAGGTACATTAGCCTATGGCAATCATTCGAGATACCATAACAATTGACAATGTTGGACAAATGCCAAGTTTAGGTATGCTTATCGGAAGCTATACCGGTAGTGAAGTCTTTGGACATATTGAGTCAAATAGTCATGCAAGCTTTTTTGGCAGTGATTTTGACCATATGCGACAAGAGTTTTTTAACAGACATATTCTACCCCATCAAAAGCTTGCGCTTGATTTATCCCGTACCGTTAATGCGATTATGAATCCTGATACGATCAGGCTTTTAACGTCGGTTGAGGATTTACGAACAACGCCGCTTTGTATGGAGCTCTCGATCCTCATGTTTGCTCCTGTGCGCACGTTATTTGAAAGTGGGCGTGTTGAGGGATATGGTTATCATCCTGATTCTCTTCCAACAGAAGATGTCTGGGGCCGTCTTATCGACAATTTTAGTTGTCAAGATGTTGCTGAAGCGTCAGATGAAGAAGGCTATTATCCCTTAACCGGAACCCTGAGGAGTGATGATCCTGACTTAAGTGATGATGAGCTCTATGCAATTGCTAGAACACGCGATTTTATTTTAAACAAGGTCTTAAAAGATACCAGTCGCGATCCAACCGCGATCGATTTGCCGCGTGGATAATGTTGTTTTGATAGAAGTAAAATGAGTGGCTTAAATAAGCCACTCATTTTCTCTTTCTTTATTTTTTAACGCTATTTATATTTAATATGATCCTTTTATTTTAATTTAGGTTTACAAAATTATGGCTAAAGTTCCCAGCTTAGAATCTTCCCTTTATTTAACTGATCCGGAATCGATTATCGGCTATACTTTACGTAAATATAGTCGAACGCCTAAAGACACTGTCCCTGTTTTGGGGGACATGATTATTTCTCTTCCTTGGGATATCGCAGAATATGGTCGTTATCCCGATGATCTTGTTCGGGTGATTCAGACAAACTTGCAAAATGTGCTTGGCCGTATTTTTGAAAATGATCGTCAAATATCCGTCAGCGTTATCCATCAAGATGATGGGAATGGGAATACAGTGATCACGATTACCATCAGTTATACCGCTTTAAGTGGTGAGGTCAAACAAACCGGAAGTCGGATTAGTTTAGATCGAAATGGTGAATTTATTATCCCTGAAGATTCTCTAAAGATTGGACTGAATTAGATGGATATCGGTCTTTTAGCCATCCTTTTAATAGGGGCTCATTTTCTAGCTGATTTTCCTTTACAAGGAGAGTATTTAGCAAAAGCAAAAAACCGTTATACTGAGGGTGTTTCAGGAACACCTTGGGGAATTGCTTTAGCAGCCCATGGATTTATTCATGGAAGCCTTGTTGCGCTTATTACTGGTATTTGGTGGTTAGGTCTTATTGAGACTATTTTACATATCGAAATAGATGACAAAAAGTGCAAAGGCTCTATCTCTTATACAACAGATCAATTATTACATTTAAGTCTTAAACTTATTTATCTTGTCGTAACTTTATATATGGTTAACTAAGGTATTGATGATGATATCAGATGATACAGCAATTGCGCTTTGGCGACTTATTGAGGCTTTATCTCAAGAAGAAGGCGATAGCGTTACCATTCTTTGTCCTAATCCTGATTTTAATAATCTTCCCGATTATACCATTGAATGTAATGGTTCTTTTACTGAGTATAAAGATCAAAGATTTAGTGGGAATAGTTATTTAGAATGTCTTCAAAAAGCATTAAGTCAAAAACAATCATTTGATGAAGCATTACTTTAAATTTTAAAAATGGATTTTTAGGAAGCTAAAAACATGGTCGATGCTATAAAGTCAGAAGACGAAAAATTCAAAGAGTACTTTCAAAAAGACCCGCTTGTCTCGCAATTTATAGAATTAGGAGAAAAGCTTTTAAAAGAAACCAATAAACCTAATGTTGTAACAAAAGACGAGCTTATTCCTTATAGTCTTTTATTTAATGTTGATCATGATAATTACCGCAATGATGAAACATATCGTAAGAAAATTCAAAATCTTTCGCGTGACTATATGCAAAGGTTTAACATCAATGCATTTGAGCCGACAATTGTTATTGAAAGTCGAGAAAATCCTAAAATTATTTTCATTATGAACAGACGCTTTACGCGGATCAAATCGGATAATGTTGAGGGTAAAAGTCATAAAGATTTAATTCCAGCTTCAATTGCTAAAAATGCAAGCGTCACCCGCGATGCGCTTTTACAAGGGGCATCGTTAAAAGATTTGGTGATGATGAATAATAGTCCAGAACAACAAGCTTTTTTTGAACGTGTCCGAAAAGAATCCGCCCATTTACAAAAATTCTTTTTAGAAAATGTGGCGAGTGAGGAAAAACGTCAAGCATTGTTAGGAACACAGCCGCTTTCAGGAGACCAGGATGACTTCACTCCCCAACTGGATGACGACGACTGAGGCGATTAAACTTTTGTTCATCAGCGATATCCATTTTGGCTTAAGCCGTATGGATAGTCGTGAAATGGCAGATTGTTTTCAAGCTATGGTGTTTCCTTATGTTGAACAGTGTGACGCTATCTTCATTAATGGGGATTTTTTTGACACCGTTGTGAGCTTTGACCATTATCTGTTTGATCCGCTTTATGAAACCATTTTAAAGCTTTATCAATTATGCGATCATTATCAAATAACCTTAAGGGTTCTTCAAGGAACCTGGGAGCATGACCGTAATCAATTAAAGCGCTTAAATGCTTTTTATAACAATAATAATTTTGAATTTCCCTTTAAAATCATTGAGCATGTAGAAGCCGAAGAACTTTTATTAAAAGATCGCTCTCTTCGCTTTATTTATGCCCCTGACGATCTTCCAGTTAAATCCTCTGATGACATTATTGCGATTATGCAAGAAAAGCTTTTATCGTTAGGATGGACTCATGTTGATTATGCCTGTCTTCATGGATTTTTTGATTTTACCTTTCCACAAGGGATATCTCAAGAAAATAGAATCATTTATCATGAACATCAATTTCCTTTTGTTCAAAAAATGATTGATGTGGGGCATGTCCATCAACACCGCGTCAGTGGCAAAGTCATCAGTAATGGAAGTTTTGATCGCTTAGTCTTTGGTGATGAAGATCCTAAAGGCTTTTTGTTGGTTGAGGATTTTAAAGATTTTTATAAAGCACATTTTATTGAAAATAGCCAAGCTGCTTTATTTGATACGCTTTTCATCGGACAAGAGCGCAATAGCCAGATCATCAGTGATAAGATACATCATCATTTAAAATCACGCATATCGACGCGAAAAATACATTTACGTTTTGTCATTGAGTCCTTAGAGCAGCGTGAAATGATTAAAGTCTTTATGGCAGAACATTATCCACACATAAGCTGTCACTTTAAAAAGAGTGATGAACAAGACAAACACCATATTTTGCTTACCGCTTCTGATCTGATGATTCCGACAAAAACGCGGATTGCTCCAACACTTAAAACGATTGGGGGGTTTGTCAAATCTTACTTAAGCGAAGATTATCCTTTATCATTGGAGGAAATTGATCATTATTTGTTTAAAGACTCTTTATAAATCTTTTCATAAAGGTATTTTTCCATGATGAAATCTTTTCCTGATGAATCATTGATGGAAAAATCAGATAAAAGTGGCGATCTTATTCGAGGAGGCTCGATCGGTCTTAACCGTATTTTATCGACATTTGTCGAGATAAGCCGGCAGGATCAGTCGCCTCGTTTTTCTGCCCTGATGATTTCAGCCTTTACTTTTTTCCGCAACAATTATACGCATCCCGATTATGATACGGAAGCCAAGACGACAGAAGGGTTTATCAAAGACTTAAATCTTATTCTTGAATATCTTGATATCTATTTATCGCATGTGTGGAAATCTTCTTATCAAGGTAAGTTTTTACCCGTTATTTTATATTTTCCTGATTATGATACACTTCCAAAAGAAATAAAACGCGATAAAAGTGATAAGAATCTTCTCCTCTGGCATGCTTATCGAAAATTTTTAAGTCACTATGGTCATGACAATAAAGAAATTCGCAAATTAGACTATGTCCGGTGTACCTCTTCTTATTTGAAGGGAACGCCTTATCCTTCACCGAGTTTAGCCAGGCTTTTTCTATCGTCTATTCAACATAAAGATGTTCTTTACAGTCGAGGCGATCCTATTGCTTTGATCAGTTCGATCATGCTGGATTGGTATGTATCAAAACGTCTTCGTGGAATTAAACTTTTAAAAAGCTTTACGGGTACGTTTGAAGACGCGAGTCAGCTTCATTTAAAATTAGATAGTGAAGGACGTTTGCCTTTCTATGCATCTCTTCATTATCTATTAGGTGATAGTGATCTTATTAAAACACAAATATCACCTAAAGTAAAAAAGATGCTCCTTCATCAAGCAGCGCAAGAGCATTGGCTTAGTCGTAATGAAGACGATATTATTCAGCGTTTAGTCAAATTAACCGATATTAAACCGACACTATTTCGACACTATAATTTTGAATGAAGAGATTTATTACTCTTTGTGAAAGATATAGTTTGTGGAAAAGTCATTGTTTAACCCTTATATCTAAAGGACATATGTGTTATGGCTGATAATGCTAACAGCTATGAGAATTTGACCCATTCCGGTCTTTTCTCAATTCCCTCAAAAGAAGATCGTAATGTCAACTTACAACTCGGTGTTTATATGGGAAACACCAGCCTTTCTATTTTCCAAGGTCCTGGTGCTAAGCCTTGGAAAGTAGGTCTTCCCAACAAGGTTATGAGTCAAATCATCACGCTGTTGCGCAAGATGCGGGCAGAACCTCGGGTGTGTCGTGAGCCGATTTTTATTCAAAAATGGGTCGATGATAATGAGAAGAAAGGCTTTGTCCAAGAAGGCTCTTTAGCCCTTGGTATCGGGGAAGACATGCTTCCTTTTGTTGAGATTAGTCATAATGACTTAAAGCAAAAATATCTTTTTGTCGTCAAGCCCGATCCGCGTTATGATTTCAGCAACACGAGTTTATCTGAAAAAGATACGCTTCAAGGTTTAATCGATTTTCTCATCGAAGCCTTCAGCATTAATCGTGTCACTGCTGAACGTATGTCGTCGTTTAAGAAAACCAATATGGGTCAGCAAGGCGGTAATAAAGGGGGCTACAGCAACAATAGTCGCTCCGGTGGTTATAATGGTGATCAGAACCAAAATTATCGCTCACAGACCTTTAGCAGCCCCGATATCGAAAATGATTTAATGGTGTAATGATAAGATAAAGATAGGTGGGAAATACTCCCACCTATCTTTATTTTCTTTCATAAGCTTTTCTTCTTTATATTACTTGTTTGATAAGGGGTAAAAAAATTACCTCTTGATGGAGTAATAATTATTACTCTACAAGGTTTCATGGTGTAGAGCGTCTGCTCTTTTTACATAAGTTTTTAACCAGCTGGGAGTGGTTAATGCTCAAGATCTTACGCATTCAACCAAGCAGTGCAGCGGCCAGCAGAAAGCTCAACAGCTTGGTTGTTTATCGTCCGTTTAATGAGCCAAATACGGATTATCCTGATTTAGAATTTGATACAAGAAGCTATGATAAAATTTCAAGTGACAAGACGGATAGTCGGGGCGATATTATCCTAAATCCGATTAATCAGTTTTTTGATTTATTGACAAATCAAGAACAAAGACTTCTTTATCATTTTTACACAGAGTGTAAAAATCTTATTAAAACCATTACAACGCATAATCGCTACGAGATCGAAGAGATTTTACAAGAAAAAGTCTATGATATCATTGTCAATTTAAATCTTCCAGAACGTCTTATTACCTTTAGCCGTAGCGCTGCATTTGTTTATCCTGATTTAAGTGAAGTTGGAAAAGCCAATCACCACACCAAAGAAAAGACTTTTAATGTTCTTGAATATCAGGAGCTGAATGCCATTAGTCTTTTATGTAAAATTCTCTTTCCGATCTGGGGGGATTTTACGGTCAAGCTCGATGAGATTAATATTGATAATAATTTCCGTAAGAAAATTGCTTTTCAGTTAATTATTCCCAATTTAGAAGAAGGCGCTTTTGCAACGGTTTATCAAAAGCTTAGTTTTTATATTTCATCAGCGATTGCTGATTATCGCAAGAATTTTGATAAAAATACAATTAAGTCATCGATGACAACATCGTTTATTCTGACCTATAACCACATCGATGATGACATGTTTATCGATATGGTGATGGCCATGATTATCGTCAGTGGTCTGGTGATTTATGAATCTGCCGACATTATGATTTACATCAATGGTCGAATCAATTACGCAGCAGATCAGATTATCAATACAGCACAAAAGAAAATGACGATCATGCCGCGCCGCGCGTTAGATAGTCATGACGGTGATGACAATAGCTCGATTATTGACCATGTGTCAAAGACATCGAATAAGCCGATGGATATTCCCATCTTCATTACAACAGCGTTTGATCATTGGGAATTGGATCGCTTGTTGGTTGACACAGATACACCAAAAGATGTGTTTGATAGAGCCAATGCTTTTTATGTTTCAAGTAGTTTTGATATATCGCCTTTATGTCAAGCCATGGTTGCAACCTTTATTGGTAAGCGCCTTGGTGGATCGAAATGC
>FRDC01005205.1_pt1 | contig 19878 bp, 15 predicted proteins | sample 1106171 | NCBI WGS metagenome assembly FRDC01 (sample SAMEA3930566, study PRJEB13176) | freshwater metagenome | biome: Drinking water system; feature: drinking water; material: water | place: Singapore | collected 2014-12-20 | reverse complement strand
AGCGGTCTCTGGATTTTCAAGCAGCTCGTCCATATCCCCTTCGTGCCGTAAAAGTACAACAAAGAGTAGCACGAGGATGACTCCGAGCGACTTTCTTGAGGGCTCAATAACAATGTGTGTAATTGTTGCCACGCCCAGCCCAGCGAGGTTCGCCAAAGGAATGTTTCGCTTGATGGCGATGGCCAGCAAGAAACCTAAAAAACCAATGAGCGCTGCAAACGGCGACAAGAAGGTGAGCGCGCCAAATGCAGGAGCCACCCCTTGTGTTCCGCGAAATTTTAACCAGGGGGAAAAACAATGTCCCAAAACCAAAAGTACAGCCACAACCCACGGAAGCGGTGCGGGCAAGAAATCTCCGGCCGAAATCGCAGCGCCTCCGTTCCAAAAGGCCAGCCCCTCGGGTGAGAGCAAGAAAACGGGAAGGGCGCCCTTTAAGTAGTCCGCAATCATCGTCATCCACTTGTGAGCGCTCGTGCCCTTACTAAAAACTCGATTAAAAGGAATGGATCCCCAGAAAAAGGAAGCAGCTGCGAGAACTGCAAAAAACCCTGGTGAGGACTCCCATCCCGTTGTCATTTCATTTCCTCGCCTTGCCGACTGGCACTTTTTGAACCTGATCCAATCGAACCTTCATCGCAACGGCTGCACCAATAAAGACGAGCAAAGAAATAAACTGGCTGGTAGAGAGCACGTCTGGAATCACAAAACCGCGAATCAAATCACCGCGATAAATTTCGATAATGCTTCGGATCACCGGGTAGGCCAGGAAGTAGGTGAGAGCAACTTGCCCGTCGAATTTCTTTCGCGGAAACAACCAAATCAAAGTCGCAAAAAGAATGAGCAAAGAAACGGCTTCATAGAGCTGGGTGGGATGGAGCAAAATTCCACGAAACGCTGGGTCCACCAGATCGGAATTCAATCGAATTCCAAAATCAGTTCCAGTGGGTTTCCCGTAACAGCACCCTGCGGAGAGGCAACCAAAGCGACCAAACATGTGAGCAATGGTTAACCCGGGAAGAGTCGTGTCCATCACCTTCCAAACCGGAAGCTGATACTTCTTCAAATACCAAATCCCAAAGGGCAGAGCGGTCATAATGCCGCCGAAGAAAACCAGGCCCCCTTCCCAGATTTTGAAAATAGCGAGCGGGTCGGCCAAAAAAGTTTCCCAGCGCGTGAGCACAAAGAGCAATCGCGCTCCGGCGAATCCCACCAGGAAGCACCAAAAGGTGAGATCTAAAATTCTTTCGACCGGCAGATTTGCCTTCGCTGCCAATCTTCGAATCGTAAAAACAGAAGAAAGAAATCCGATCGCCACCAGAAATCCATAGGTGTGGACGGGAATCGGGCCGAGCTGAAAAAGTAATGGATGCATAACTTAGCTTGTTCCTTCTAAGATCATATCCCAGGTCAGAAGCGCGACGCCAACGCAGATCGCCGAATCAGCCAAATTAAAAGCAGGAAAGTGATATCGATACTGCCAATGAAAATCGAGAAAGTCTACCACGTAACCCCACGTCACGCGGTCAATCAAATTGCCGGCCGCTCCTGCGATAACCAAGGACAGACCCGCTGCAAGTTTCAAATCCCGGGGATGAATTTTTCGAAACACATACCCAATCACCCCTAAGGCCAAAATTGGGACCAGAATAAACACTGGTGCCCTAAACGGCGAAGTCGAATTCGCAAACATTCCGAACGCCGCCCCCTTGTTCCGGACATAGGTAATATTAAAAAGCCCCTCGATGACCGAAAGAGTTTCGCCCAGGGCAAAGCGCCGAATCAGTAAATGTTTAGTGAGTTGATCGAGCAATAACAGCAGCGGAGCGATCGCAAAAAATATCAGGTACTTTCTGGGAAGTTTGGAAGCTTTTCGCCCCCACCGGAAATCCAGCCTCCCCAGGGCCATCTTCAATCGACGGCCCCCACGCAGCGGTCGCAAAGATCGGGATGCTTCTTCGACTCTCCCACCTTGGGAGAATAGACCCAACAGCGCGCGCATTTTTCACCGGAAGCTTTTGAAACGGTCATCTTCACGGCGTCGGCTTTTTTGATTTCCAATTCACTCACCAAGAACAGGCGAGACAGATCTTCCAGAATGTTTTTAAAAGCAGCCGCTTGATCGGCTGGCAACTCCATCACGAGTTTCACTTCGCGAGGATGTCCGATCACCTTATTCTGGCGCGCTTCTTCTAAAGCCTTCATCGCCACTTCGCGAACCTGCCAAATCGGCGCAAAAGTACTTTCCAGTTCGGCACTTCTCCAACTCTTCAATCCATCCGTACCACCCGGGAAGGAGGTTAAGAAGACCGACTCCTTTTCACCCAGGTATCCCCAGGCTTCTTCAGAAGTGTAAGAAAGAATGGGCGCCATCGCGAGGAGCATGGTGCGACCAATATGCCAGAGTGCCGTCTGAGACGATCGGCGCTCTTTGGAATTTTTTGCTGCCGTGTAGAGGCGGTCCTTCAAAATATCGAAGTACATGGCCGAAAGCTCTACGCTACAGAAGTTCATGACTTGATGATAGACAGTGTGAAACTCAAAACGATCATACGAATCCCGAACGGTTCCAAAAATCTCGGACGTCCGTGAAAGCGCCCAACGATCGAGCTGCCCCATCTGTCCCACCGGAACCGAATGAGCTTTCGGATCGAAGTCGTAAAGATTTCCCAAAATGAAACGAATCGTATTTCGAATCTTGCGGTAACTTTCGGAGACGCGATCCAAGCTTTCCTGAGAAAAATTAATATCGTTTCGATAATCTTCAAGCACGACCCAGAGACGCAAAATGTCGGCGCCGTATTTTTTCACGATGTCTAAAGGCGCAGTGACGTTGCCCTTGGACTTCGACATCTTCTTGCCGTCTTTGTCGTTGATGAATCCGTGGGTGAGCACTCCTTTATAAGGAGCCGTTCCGCGAGTTGCGACTGCAGTGAGTAGAGAACTCTGGAACCAGCCGCGGTGCTGATCGCTTCCTTCTAAGTAGAGCTCCGCCGGCCAACCTAAGCCGTTCTTTTCGCAAACAGCAGCGTGGCTGATGCCCGACTCAAACCAAACATCCAAAATATCGGTTTCTTTTCGGAACTCCGTGCCACTACACTTCCGGCACTTCGCTCCCGAAGGAATCAATTTTTCGGCGGGCTCGGTGTACCAAATATCGATGCCCCGTTTTTCCACCTGATCGGCCACGTGACGGAAAACTTCAGGCCCCGCGAAAGCTTCATTACACTTTTCGCAATAGAAGACCGTGATGGGAGCGCCCCAAGCGCGCTGACGAGAGACGCACCAGTCTGGCCGGCCGCTCACCATGGCGTTAATTCGATTGATGCCCCAACCCGGAATCCATTCGACTTGCTGGATGGCTTTTTCAGCAGCTTCACGCAGGGAAGACTTCCCGCCGTTCAAAACTTTTTGATCCATGCCGATGAACCACTGCGGAGTCGCACGAAAAATCACCGGCTTGTTACAGCGCCAACAGTGCGGGTAACTGTGCTGTACATCCGTACGCGCCACGAGATGTCCCGACTCTTGAAGCTTTGCAATGATGCCGTCGTTGGCCTTGAAAATGAATTGGCCCTGCATCTCTGGAAAATCCGGAGTGAAACGACCTTTTGCATCCACAGGTGCATAGACTGGCAAACCGTATTTCAAACCCACTCGATAGTCATCGACCCCGTGTCCCGGTGCCGTGTGAACAGCGCCAGTGCCGGCTTCGAGAGTGACATGTTCACCCAGTATAATGAGCGACTTCTTGCCGTCGATAAACGGATGCTTCGCATACTGCTTGTGCAACTTCTCCGCCTTGAAGGTCATCAATGGCGTGGAGGTCTTGGTAAAGCCGGCAGCTTTTTCAAACGCTTCTTGCAAACCGGTGGCGACAATCCAAAGCTCGGTGCCATCTAAGCCCGGCACTTTCAAAACCGAGTAGTCGTATTCGGGATGAAGAGCGATGCCTTGGTTGGCAGGCAAGGTCCAAGGAGTGGTGGTCCAAATAATAATGCTCGTCCGAGTTGCACCTTCGCGTTTAACAACAGAAGCTAACTCCGGGAACGAAGCAATCGCTTCTGAAGTTAAATCAAACTTCACGTAGATCGACGGGCTTTGCTTTTCAGCGTACTCAATTTCTGCTTCGGCTAACGCCGTACTGTCGGTCGGGCACCAGTACACAGGCTTGTTGCCCTGATACAAAGTTCCCGACTCCGCACAACGACCCAGCTCGCGAATGGTTTGGGCAACATAGCCCTGAGCCATGGTCATATAAGGATGGTCCCAGTCCCCGAAACATTCCAGGCGCTGAAACTGTTGCTTCTGCGTTTCGACAAAGCTCTGTGCGTATTCCCGACACATCTGTCGAAGCTCCACTACCGAAAGCGTGGACTTATCTTTTTTCTGATCAAGAAGTTTTTTCTCCACGCCGAGTTCAATCGGCAAGCCATGGCAATCCCAACCGGGAATGTAGAGGGAGTCAAACCCCGCCATGCTCTTGTATTTCACCACGACGTCCTTCAACACTTTGTTGAGGGCGTGGCCGATGTGAATATTGCCGTTGGCGTAGGGAGGCCCATCGTGCAGCAAAAAACGCGGCGCCTTCGCAGCGCGGTTCTTCGCCACCAACTTTTCATAAACTTTGTCTTTAAACCAACGGTCGATCTGAACGGGTTCCTTTTCAGGCAAACCCGCACGCATGGGAAACTCTGTTTGAGGCAGATTCAGCGTGGATTTGTAATCAGCCCCACCGGTGGAGCCGTCGGTTTCCTTGGAACTCATGGTCCCAGGAACGTATCAATTTGTGCCCCAAAGCACAATTCCGTCGCCAAGCTTTTTAGCCAGATTTCGGTCTCTGGACTCGATGTTGGAGTACTCTTCCGGGGCCCAAGCCACGAGGTCCACCATCTTTCCGAGTGGGTGGCGGGCGGTGATCTTCTTCACCTCCTCGACCTGAGGGCTCACCACAAAGAGATCGTAGTCGCTATCCGACTTGGCCATGCCAACGGCACGCGAACCAAAGAGGATGACCTTCTCCGAAATCGGAGCCAAGGCAGCCTTGAGATCCTGCAAATCGCAAATGGCCGAAAATTTCTTCAGCATTTGGACCTGCGGGTTCTCGTCGTTCAAACGGACCTGCCGATTGTGATCAATGAATTCTACGAGATGAAGCTGCTGGAGTCGAAGCAGCGAGGCTTTAATTCCATCCACCCCACCAAGTCCCCGAACCCCCTTGAGTTTGGAAGCCACGACTCTCAATGGAAAGGTGGTAGTCGGTTCTTTCAGAAGGAAGCGAATCAATTTTTGTTCAGGAGTTGCAAAAAAAACATTCTCTAACGACAGCACAGGCTTTCTTACACGCGCCATAGGTTCCCCAGTTCCTCAGCTACTTTCTTCACAGCTTTTTCGATCTCAGGACTGAAGGCGTTCTTCACATGGCTGTCGATATCAATTTGCCCTAAGATCTTACCGCCCCGATTTCGCACCAAGACAACAAGTTCCGATTTTGTTTCGATACTGCATGCCAGGTAGTTCTCTCTCGAAGTCACGTCCCCGACGTTCTGATCTTGGTTAGTTGCAACGGCAGTGCCACATACCCCCTTTCCAACAGGAATTTTCGTATGCTCGGTGGGTGAACCTATGTAGGGTCCGAGTTCCAAAAATTTTCCGTTGAGCTCATAAATTCCGACCCAGTGGAATTGAGGAGAGAGGCCGGCTACATGACGTACTGCTGATCCGAGGGGTGACGCGGGGTCATACCAGATTGGCCATTCAGGCTGAATTTCCTGAATTTTCGCGGGTTTTTTGCGCTGTGCCTTTTTCATCCGTCAGCGGCTATACACGAAATGATAATGCAATGCACCTATTTCGAAGACCGCGTTACCATCATTACACTCAGAGCCAGCCACAACATTCCAACCCACTGCGACCACCCAAAGACCTCGCCCAGAAACTGCCAACCTAAAAGCGCAGCAAATGCGGCATTCAAAAGACCCATGGTGCTGACAATCCCTGCAGGAGCGAATCGATAGCCTTGGGTCATTGCAAACTGACCCAGACTCGCAAAAATTCCGAGCACCAGTAGAAGCTGAAGTTCATGAGAACTCGGTGTGTGACCCGTAGCAATGGCGAGCGGTGCCGAAAGCAACGTCGAAATTCCAGTGAAGTAGAGGATGATGCTGTTCGAACCCACCCGCGCCGTCGCCGCGCGAACCGCGACGTAAGCCAATGCCCCAAACGCAGCACCCGCCACAGCAATGAAAACAGCGAAGGGCGGAAGCGGAACATGCCCGGTACTAAAATCGGGATTGAGCAGAAGAATGAGACCTAAAAACGAGCAGAAAATCCAAATCAGAGAACGGTTTGGTAGCCGCTCCTGGATTAGGAATCGAGAAAACACGATCACGAAGAGCGGGCTACTCCAATTCAAGAGTGACGCAATCGCTAAAGGAAGATGGGAGAGACCATAGAACAAGCAGGACGCCCCGAGAAATCCCGCAATCCCGCGCCCGATGAGCAAGGACAGGTCCTTCTTCGGAGGAAGCAGCCGCTCCCGTCGAATACCCATCACCGACAAGACAATGACGAAGTTCACGACCGAACGAAAAAACACCAGTTCGAACTGCGGAACTTGGGTAGAGAGCTTGCGAACCAGGAACGACATCACCGAAAAACTCATCGCGCTCAGAGTCATCCACACAAATGCTGCGGTGGCGTTGTTGGTTCGTGGTTTCATTTTGACCTTCTCAGGGTAACAGAATGGCTCCAGTTGGTGACACAGTTTCGCCGTTTTGCTCTCTTCTTTTTAGAATTGTGCACGAAAATTTTGGCACAAATCGCGCAGGGAAACTGGGCAAGTCGAGGTTGTAAGGAGAGGTTAGTGGAATGAGAAAAGTTCAACTCAATGCGGATTTCTGGATTCCAGCGACGCTGATCGGCCTCACGCTCGTCCTACTCTTGCTCATCAATCTGGTGCGGGGCCTCTAAGGCCCTAGAACGATTGTGGATTCTGAAAGGTCGCTTTGCCCAAGGGGGCGCGGGGATTCCAAGCCCGAAGTACCTGAGATCATAGGTGAATAGGTATTGACTTAGATGACTGGGACCTGCTACTTCAGTCCCCCTATGTTGCATCAGAAAACGTACCAGGCAAAGCAGTCCAACCCTCATTTTTTCGAGACCAAAGGTCCTAACGCACCCAAGTGGTACGTCGTAGACGCCTCTGATCAGGTCGTCGGTCGTTTAGCGACTGTTCTGGCCCGAGTGATTATCGGAAAACATAAACCTACTTTTACAAAGCATGCTGACACGGGCGACTTCGTTGTCGTTCTCAACGCAGACAAAGTGGCTTTCACCCGCAATAAGTGGGACGGCAAACTTTATCGCGATCACAGCGGTTACGTCAGCGGCTTGAAAACCAAAACTGCGAAAGAAATGCTCAACCGTCATCCGAAAGAAATTCTTCGCCGCGCTGTTTGGGGCATGATCAACAAGTCGAGCCTCGGCCGCCATCAAATGAAAAAATTGAAACTGTACGCAGGCGCTGAGCATCCTCACAAGGCTCAGAATCCGCAACCCCTTCCTGCTGTCGTGACCCGAAGAACCGTGGTCAGCCCGACTGCAAAAAAGAAAATGAATAAGTAAGAGTTTTAGGAGAAAGAAATGAGCGAGAAGCAGCAGCACGAAATCGGAAAAAGAAAAAACGCGATTGCCCGAGTCTACATGAGACAAAGAGCCAGCGAAGCAGGCACCATTCGCGTCAACGACCGTTCGTTTGAAGATTACTTTCCTCGCCCCACTTCTCGCATGATCATTATGCAACCCCTCGAGCTCACCTCGACCGTGGGTCGCTTTGATATTCACATCAACGTCCATGGCGGCGGTCTTTCCGGTCAAGCCGGCGCTGTTCGCCACGGCATTTCCCGGGCCCTTTTGGATGTGGATCCGTCTTTCCGTGCGATCCTCAAAAAAGCGGGCTTCTTGACTCGCGACTCCCGCGAAGTCGAACGTAAGAAGTACGGTCTGGCTGGCGCACGCCGCAGATTCCAGTTCTCGAAACGTTAATCGTCCGAGTTATTCGGAGTTTATTGCGACAATTTTATGTCGGTGGCACCCTTTTGGGGTGGTCGCACTCTCTTAACCTTTTGATTTCAATGTGAATCAATTGGAGTATGATTATTTATAAGAGGACACGGATATGAAGACTCGTTTTGGGGTTGTACTGGCAACGACGCTTTTCTCGATCAACACCCTGGCGGCTGCTGAAGTCGCGACTGTGAATGGCAAGAACATCACAGACACCGAGATGAAATCCTCTCTCGCTGGTTTTACTGACAGCCAAAGACAGAGCATCCTGGGCGACGCTACTCAGCGCAGAAATCTCTTGAACAGCTTAATTGACCGAGAAGTTTTGGTTCAAGAAGCAGAGAAGACCAAGCTGGATCAAGATGCCGAGTACAAAAAGGCCTTGGAAGGCTGGAGAAAAGACTACTTAAGCAATCGCATGTTGGAAAAAGCCCTCGCTCCTCAGATGGGTGAAGCGTCTGCAAAAAAATATTACGAACTCAATCAGAACAAATACAACACCGACCAGGTTCACGTTCAGCACATTCTTTTGGCTGAAGAAGACGACGCGAAAGACATGCTAAAAAAAGTGAAAGCCCCAGGCGCGGATTTCATGGCCCTGGCTGAGAAGCATTCGAAAGATCCGTCGGCAAAAAATAATCGCGGGGACATTGGTTTCATCACCCGCGAAGCGCCATTTGTGAAGGAATTCAAGGACGCTGCCTTCAAAGGTTCGAAGGGACAAATCCTTGGGCCCGTCAAAACTGCTTTCGGCTGGCATCTCATTAAGATTGTTGAAAAGAAGATTGGCAACTCTTTGGGTTACGAAGAAGTCGAGTTCCGTGTGAAGTCCGACATGAAGCAAGAACTCATTCAAGGTTATCTGAAAACCTTGAAACAAAACGCCAAGGTTCAGATCAACGACAAGAACCTGAACAAGATGTAAAAAAAACGGCCCGACCCTTGTGGAGTCAGGCCGTTAAAATTCTACTGAAGATTTTTATTTATCTCTCAGCGCCCGCGGCATCCGCTGGGACTTTCACTCTTTCATAGTGATCAAACTGATCGACGGGTAGGCTTTTGGTGTCTGAAGTATAGACTCCTTGGCCAAGAGCAGGCATTCCGCCCAAGCCACCCAAAAGTCGATTCATACCGCCCATGAGGGAAAGGTCTTCAGCCTGCTTGTCGACACCAGGAGCAAACAAGGTCAAAGCGGTTTGTTCGCTTACAAGTTCAGCACGTGATAGCTTTGCAGCTAAAATCGCTTGCTTGATTTGGAAAATAACTGAGCCCTTGGGAGAGGTGAGATCGCAGTCTTTGCAGGAATCACCCAAAGTCTTGAGTCGCAGCCGCGCTAAATCCAATTGGTGATCGATTTCTGCAATATTCATTTCAAGAACCGCATACCGCATTGCCAATTCGGTACGGGTAACCTTGCCCAGCTTTGCATACTTTTCTAAATAGACTTTTTGGCGATCGAGCTCTCGCATTTGATCTTTCAGATCTTTTTGATCTCCTTCGATCGAACCTGCCTCTTCACGAACTTTTTTCAAGCGGTCGGCCAACTCGTGATAGCCCTCTCGAAGAGTGCTCTTGAAATCCTCTAGGTCGCCCTTGAGATCTCCAGCCAGATCTGCCAAATTGATGACCTCATCAGCTTCAAAGCCTCCTGCCTCAAAGCCTCCGCCTACCAAACCCTCCAGGGCTGGAGCTGCGTACGAAGGCGAAGCCAGAGTGGTCGCCACTAAACTTAAAATAGAAAATAATAGAATCTGCTTTTTCATAATCCCTCTCATTTATAGATAAGAGGGGGAATTGCAACGCTCGGACCAGGGTGCTCTTCCAAAGAAATCAGCGTCTTAGAAAGAGGCCTGCCCAAAAAGAAGACGACACCTGCCAAGTTCCTAACAATGTGTCAGCAAGGACCTACTGCCTCATTGCCGCTTCAACCAAGATGAGAACAATACCGACGATCGAGCCGCCGGCGATGATTCCTGCCGAAATGGTTTCGCTATTCGCGACGAATGCTCGGTGGGTAAAGCTTTGTTTGGGCGCGCCCTTCTTCTTGAAGTACCAGAAGAACAACGTTCCTAAAGCCATCGACAGAATGACATCGAACTTCAAAACAAACCCCAGACCGAGACCTACTGCAGCGAGCGGGAAACGTCCCTTCGTACGGACATTCAGGAACTCAATCACGATTCCTAAAATCGCGCCGATCAAAGCAGCCAGCTGTGCCGTGGGATGGAGATTGCCTAATCCCTTCGTCAACGCTTCAGCCACGCCCTTCCAAACCAGTGCGCTGGGCAGGGGGAGTTTCTCGGAGGTGAACAGAGAAATATCGCCGTGAAAAATCTGATAGAAGACTGGAACGGCGACGAGCGCGCCAGCAAAGATTCCCAAGATATGACCGGCTGCTTGATGTCGGGGCTTTCCACCCAACATGTAAGCGGGCTTGATGTCCATCAAGAGATTGCTCGCGTTCAAGGCGACTTCAGTGGTGATCCCAGCTGTCATGAGATTTGTCGTGACATTGCCGGGCGCGAGGCCGCTGTAAGTAATCTGTGTGATCTTTCCAAGCGCGCTGCCGGGAGTAATGGCGGTGAGGGCAGTTGCCGTAATGGCAATCAGAGTCAGCGCAAGGACCAGCGGGATCGCAATAATGCCCAAAAGGTAGTGAATTCCAAACCAAGTATGGCCCATGTAAACAATGATTGCGCCAAAGACCGGAATACCCACCACAAAAACGCTCATGGGAAGTTCAATCTGTGAAAGGACGTCTTCTCGCTTTTTTCGGGTCTTGGACATCAAGTTGCCGAATGCTGCCTTCAGCGTGTCGGTTCTCGAAAAGAAGGCGTAGAGAGAAGCGGTCGTCATCATCGCAGCTCCACACCAGAGCGACCACATGGTGATGGCTTTGAACTTCGCCTCAGGAATAATTCCGTGCTTCAACATGAGGGGTGCCAAGATCCAGTAGTTGATAAATCCGCCGAGCAAGATCGACATGGCGGATTTCATGGTCATCAGGCCACCTGTGCCGAAGAAAACAATCGAAGAATCCAATTGGATGGTGAGGTGTCGAAGCTCCGTACCTAGAATCTTTGGTGTGAATACTTTGTAAATCAACTCATCCCAATAATGAGGAATGGCCATGAACTTCAACTTGATCGCGCCCAAGAAAGCTTCACTGCGAATGGCTTCGATGAATGCTGAAACTCCAGCTCCCGCCATCAAGAGCTTCGCCTTGAAGACACCTTCTTTTCCCTTCTCGGAGTGAAGACTGTCTAAAACCACACCGACGGCGTAACCTTCAGGAAATTTTAACTGGTCGTCGTTGATGAAACGTTTCTTAAAAGGAAAAGCAAAGAGCACTCCCAAAATAGCGAGTACGACAATCCACCAAAAGGTTTGCCACATGGGAATGACTTGACCGGTGACCATCATATACGCCGGAAGCGATGCCATCATCGGCTGAGTCATGTAACCCGCGCTCGCAGCGATGGATTGCATGGCGTTGTTTTCTAAAACAGTCATTTCCTTGCCGAGCTTCAGACTCGACAGAAGTTTGAAGAAACCAAAAGACAAGATGACGGACGAAAGACCCACCCCCAACGTCCAACCCGTTTTAATTCCAATGTAAAGATTGGTGAGACTGAGAACGCCTCCGAGAATCATTCCCGTGAGCGCTGAACGCAAATTCAACTGGGGCATGTTGCCCTTGTAGATATTCTTGAGCCACCACTCGTCTTTCTCTTTGAGAGAGAGAGTTCGGATTTGTTCGGGAGTGAGTTCTTGAATGGCCACGGGTTTTCGTCCTTTTGTTTAAAAGGAAAACCGATACCCGTGGCTTAATTCGAAGTCAACTAAACGTAATCACGCGCGTTGATTCCGTACTTCTCCAGCTTGCGCAAGAGGGTCTTTTTCGGAATGTTGGCGTGCAGCGCCGTCTGATTAATACGACCACGGAAAGCCTTCAATGCGCTGATTAAGAACTGGCGCTCGAACTCTTCCTTGCTCGCTTGGAAATCCAAACGGTTAATGTCCAGACGGAAACCACGGCTGCTCGCTTCCCCTGGGCTCATGGAAAGCGCTACAGTGGCTCCTGCAGGGATTTGCGAGTCATCGTCGCCATCGAGGTCTGAATCCAGATCATCGGTTGCGTCGAGGTCTGCTTCTTCAGAAACAGACGACCAAGACGCGGCCTTCTTCGAAGTACCTGCCAACGATGTGGGCAAACTATCAGTCGTTAAGGTGTCACCCGACTCGATCACAAACGCGTGTTCCACGACGTTTTCAAGTTCACGAATGTTACCCGGCCAGCCGTAAGCCTTCATCAACTCCATCGCTTCTGGAGCAATGCCGGTGATGTTTTTCTTATGCTGGTGATTGAACTTTTCAATGAAGTGTTGAACCAACGCTTCGAGATCGTTCTTCCGTTCACGCAGCGGCGGCAAGTTGATCGGAAGAACGTTCAAGCGATAGAAAAGATCTTCGCGGAACTCGTTCTTCTTAATCATCTCTTCCAAGTTGCGATTCGTGGCTGCCACGATACGAACATTGGCTTCGATTTCGCGATTCGCACCCACGGGCATGAAACGCTTTTCTTGCAACACGCGCAAGAGCTTCACTTGCATGGCCGGCGAAACATCGCCGATTTCATCCAAGAACAAAGTGCCGCCATCGGCGTACTGGAACTTTCCGATCTTGCGAGAATCAGCGCCCGTGAAGGCTCCCTTTTCGTGACCGAAGAGTTCACTCTCAATCAACGTTTCCGGAATAGCCGAACAGTTGATCGTGACGAAACGATTGTCTTTGCGAGGACCGTTGAAGTGCAGAGCTTGGGCCACCAGTTCTTTGCCGGTTCCGCTTTCTCCGCGAATTAATACCGCCGTATCGACGCGCGACAGTTTGTCGATCACGCTGAAAATTCGCTTCATCTCAGTCGTGTGACCAATGAAATCCGTGCCGTTTGGCAATTTAATCATCGGCGCCGAGAACGACATATTCTTCACCATGCTGCGAGCTCGGAGAGCCTTGTCGACCAAGTACACCAGATTCTCAGATTGAATGGGCTTCTCGAGATAGTTGTACGCGCCTTCTTTAGTCGCTTCCACCGCATCGCGAACGTTTGAAAAAGCAGTCAGCATGATCACGATCGTGGAGGGATCATGAGCCTTGATTTCTTTCAAAGCCTGCAAGCCATTCATGCGAGGCATGTTCACATCGAGGAGAACAAGATCGTAGCGACCCGCGCGAACGCGATTAACCGCTTCTTCTCCATCCACAGCCTGATCGACCTGGTAATGGTTTTCCGACAGCGCTCCTGCAACGGAGAATCGGAGCTGGGTATCATCATCTACAACAAGTACCTTAAACATGGGTCTTTGCCTCTTTCGTACGTTTATCCAAATTAAAAACAGACCCCTGGTCGGCTAGACCTGGCGTCGGAATCTCGTCTCCCGGCTGCAAAGGGAGAAGAATCTTAAAAGTGCTGCCCTGACCGTAGTGGCTTTCCACTTCCACACGACCGTGGTGCGCTTCAATGAAGTACTTGGTTAGGTAGAGACCCAATCCAGTACCTGCAACTTCTGCAGTTTTTTCGTTCTTCGCGCGGTAGAAGCGCGTAAACAAACTAATCTTTTCGTCTTCGGAAAGGCCGATACCTTGGTCTTTCACGGAAATCTCAACCCAATCGTCCAATTCTTTAGATTCGATAACGACTTCGGAACCTGCCGGAGAGTACTTCAAAGCGTTGTCGATTAAGTTGTTCAGGACTTTCGAAATCAAAACTACGTCGATCTTAATTGGAAAGAGCGGCTCTAAGTTCGACGTCATTTGAATCTGAAGCGAACGAGCCTTGGCTTTGAAACCTTCTACCGATTTTTCGATGATCTGGTTGATGTCTTTGCTTTCACGGTTGAGCTGGATTCGGTCCGACTCCACCTTATTCAATTCTAAAATACTGCTAATGAATCGGTTCAACTCATCGGTCGACGAAAGAATGTGACCGAGAGTTTCACGATCGCGATCTACCAAACGTTCGCCCGCTTTTTTAATCAAGACTTCGGTTAGGCCCTGAATACGAGCAACCGGAGTCTTTAAATCGTGAGTCACAAGCTGCAAGAAGTTGGTTTTCAATTCTTCAACCTGCAATAAAACTTCGTTTTTGCGCTGATAATCCCAGCGTTTTTTGTATTCTCGAATCAATCGATAGGGAACACCCAGATAGTAGGCCAAGAAAATACCCAGCAAAGGCTGGCTGCTGCGCAACCAGATCGAATACTCCGAGTACAACACCAACGAGAACACCAAGAAAAAGAAACTCAGGCTCAACGTTGCAAATAGACCCTGCAACGGAGTGAACGTCAGCACCCAGAAGAAAACGAACGAGGTTACTGCAAAAGTTACGAACCAGTTAATCCAACTGGGAGCGCGAACAACGCCTTCATTATGAATGATGGAATCTAAAATCGCAGCGTGAACTAAAAGCTTCGGGTTGGTGAAAGGTGCGCTGGAATATGGAGTGAGTGCGTAGTCGCCGGAGTCGTCTTTGGACATCGTTCCCACTAAAACCACTTTGTCTCGAATGGCTGAGCTCGGCACTTTTCCTTCCATCAAATCGACGAAAGAATAGATGGGGTAGTTCGTACCCGGCGCCGGCATTCCTGGAACGCCCGGAAACTTGGTGTTGCCGTGGTAGCGGAAAAAGAAATAGTCGCCGTCCACTTCGGGAACATAAAAGCTTCCGCGAGTCAGCTCAGCATTTTTGTTCCAGCCCGCAGCCTGACTCAACGCCAGGTGAAACGAGGGCAAGCCGTAGAGTCGCAGCAGTGCGCGACGAGTGACTTTGTCTTCAGCAAAAACGTTTCCGTCTTTATGAATCACGGCGATGGAATGCTTCAAAGTACTGATTGGATACGGAGGCACCACTTCACCCGTCACATCGAACGGAGTTCCTAAAATAAACGGAATGCCACGCACTTCCATCCGCTTCACGGATTCCACAAAGCGATTGATGTAATCGGGTTCGAACGCGACTTGATCGCCTTCGTGCACGCGCGTGAAATCCACCAAGTACCCGACAGCACGGGGTCCCAGGCGCTCCAACGCTTCAATAAAACGAGTGTGCTCGTCTAAACCGAGCGGTGCGAATTCATCTAAAACTTTTAAGGTAACGTCGTCGATGGCAACAATCACAATCTTCGGATCTGCTTTGAGCTGAGCTCCGCGAGACACACGTAAGTCGTAAAGATTGGCTTCTAAGAAATTGAAATCGAGCCCAATGAGAATGGCGGTGAGGGTGAGCGCTCCCAGAAGAACCAGGGTGGTCTTCTCCCAGACTTGGGTCAGGGGACGCAGGGATCTCCTGAGAGATTTAAAGATTCGTGTCCAAACAAACATTCCGCACCTACAACAACTACTCCAGCGAGCTTCAACTTCCGCAGTCTAGCCCTGCTGTTGGGGCTAGTAGCCCCTAAGAAGAGCAAACCGTATACCACGTGGTGGCGTTTTGCGCCCATTTAATTAACCCCTGGAAACCATGGGGTAATGCGTCATTCTAGGCCCTGTCTGGGCGATAGTTTCTGCCCTGAATTCGAAGGTTTAAGCCCACCAGCTGTCTAGAGTTTAGACAGGCCGGCGCTCTCCGTTGACATCGACAGTCAGGACCAGCTATTGATACACACGTCTTATTTAAATGGAGTCCTGAATGAATTTTAAAAGCGGAATTTTGGTTTTACTGAGTCTGATAGCTGCGGATGTTGCGCTTGCGACGGACTTCATTCTCGCCCGCCCCTCGAGCTACACCTTTGTTCGCCGAGACGAAGTGCCGGCCATTTCAAACGCTACGGAGCCTCGCCCCCAAACTCTCTATACGGAAGACAAGTACGCTTCTGCTGGATACTTGGAATGCTACGGCGACAATCCCAGTCTGAAGGTCCGGTTCCAAGGCAAGCTACAAACTTATATAATCTCTCCAGGACCACAAGGCCCCGAAAAAACCTGCGAAAATCTTCTCGCGCATGTTTACGATCTTGGTTTTATCAATCGAAGAGCCGGAAAAATTCAAAAAATTGTCTTTGAAGTCAAAAGCCAAAGACTTCCAGATCGCCCCGAAGAAGACGTTGTCTCGACAATCCGAGTTTATCCTTACTGATTAAACCCCGTCTTCACGAGTGAGCGGAGTGGAAGGCGGCCAGAGTTCTTCGCACGAAGTATCTTGCGGCTCGTTTCCCACAACGTATTTTTCAACGACGGTCTGTTCTTCGGCACAGCTGGGAGAAGCGCGCTTGCCCGATCGACGATCAATTCTTGTAGCCGTAACTTGCGAACTGATTGGGAAAGGTCCCGGAGGCACGGGCTCGAGCGCTTGCTTCATAAAGCTGACCCAAATCGGAAGCGCAGCATTCGCCCCCGTCAGAGTGATCTTTCCTTTTTTGCGATTCTCTTGCTCGGTAGAATTGTTGGCCGCTTCAGCAGCGGCTTCTGCTGCTGCCACATCCTGGTCCATCCCCACCCAAACAACCGTGGTCAAAGTGGGCGTGTAGCCCGCAAACCAGCTATCGCGGTAGTTGCTGGTGGTTCCAGTTTTTCCTGCAGCAGCACGATCAAATCCATAACGAACAGCCGAACGAGCCGTTCCTTCTAAGAAAACATTTTGCAACATGTCCGTAAGCAGGTCGACTGCGCCAGGTTCCAAAACTTGCTGCGGATGAAAAATAAACCGCGCGAAGTTGGTGCCGTCCTCCAAAGTTATTCCGCGAATGACAGTAAGCTCATCCTGCAAACCATGATTGGCAAGCGTGGCGTAGGCGCGAAGCAATTCTACTGGCGACAACTCCGCCACCCCCAAAGAAAGCGACGGAACACGAGGCAAATTCGACTGAATTCCTACAGCCCGCGCTGTGCGAATGACATTGTCTAAACCCACTTCAATTCCCAATCGCGCGGCCGGAATATTCACCGAATGCGCTAAGGCCATGCGCATCGGAATCCAGCCCATGAATTCTTTTTCGTAATTGCGAGGACTCCAGTTTTGCTTGCCGCGATCGTAAACCAACTTCCACGGCGAATCTTCAACCGGGTGCCCGGGTCCGTAAGGAATGCCTTTCGGATCACGTCCCTTCACAAACGCCGAGAGATAAACGAGCGGCTTGAACGTCGAACCGATCTGCCGCTTCATATTCAAGATGCGATTAAAGGTAGACTGAGCGTAGTTGCGCCCGCCAATCAGCGCACGAATATAACCCGTCGAATGATCAACAGCGGCGAGCGCTCCTTCCAACCGAACCGTCGCTGGAATTCCCAAATTCTTTTCAACCTGCTGCAATCCTTCTGCGATCGACCGCTGTGCAGCGGCGTTTACGGCCATATCCAATGTCGTGTAGACGCGGAAGCCTGCGGCCGTAATTTCTTGCTCGGACTTGTCCTTGATTTGTCGAATCAACTCGGCCTTCACAAAATCGGTAAAATACGGCGATTTGTTGGCAGCAAAAATAGGCGGCACCAATCGAATCGGCATGGCTGCTGCAGCCTTCGCTTCCGCCTCAGCAATTTGCCCGGTCTCGACCATTTTCTTCAAAACCAGTTGCTGACGTTCTAGTGCGCGCTCTTTATAACGATAAGGAGAGTAATATCCCGGGCCACGAATCAACCCAGCCATCAAAGCAATCTCGCCCAGATTTAAATCCGTGAGCTTCTTTCCAAAGAAGTGCTTCGCGCCCTCGGCCACCCCGTGAATTTCCAAACTCCCGACTTGTCCCAAGTACACTTCATTTAAATAACGCTCGAGAATTTGTTCTTTGTCAAAACGCAGTTCCAAAAGAATCGCAATGAAGAGCTCGTTGATTTTTCGAAACACATTCTTGTTTCGACGAACCATTAAATTTTTCACGAGCTGTTGAGTGAGGGTGCTGCCCCCTTGTGCAAACGAAAGCGTGCGCAGATTTACCCAAATCGCACGGGCCAATCCGCGCGGATCAAAACCCGCGTGATCTTCAAAATGCTGATCTTCAATAGCGATGATGGCTTGCCAAACGGAGGCCGGAATATCTTTGAACTTGAGCGGCTCTCGAATCTCCTTAGGAGCGTCCCCACCGGTTCTCGAAAGCGTGGCGACGAGTTCGGGCTCCAAGTAAATGTCGGGAACATCCGCGTCGACCACTTTGATAGAGTCCAGCTCAGCTTTGGGTTCGGCTCCTTTAAACAATAGTGAAATGGATTTACCCGCAGCGTCGAAAGTGGAGTGGTTGTCGGGAACCAAATAGGCCGGATAATTCGTCGGGTGCAGCGTAAAACTCACGCTATTTCCCGTCTCCGACACAGAATAGCCGAGCGCACTGAGTCGCTGAAGCACGAGCTGTCGCGGCATGGGAGGCACAATGCGAGTGACGTCCGAATAAATCCGAGTGGGAACAAATTCAGTCTGCTGACTGAACGCAGTTTGGACCTGGTCGTAGAGATACCAGAGGTAACCCGAGAACAACGCGATGAAAATGGGAGTGCCGATAAGCGCCACCCGAGCGAAACGCCGCACTTTATCTCCTTGACTGAACAGTAATGGGTCAATAAAACGTGGCATACCTTCGACAGTAGATCAAGCCATGTCAGAGGTGTTTGTGTACACAGAGAGAAGGGGTAGGTCTAAGCAAGTGCAAAAGAATCTCAATTCTGTTTCGAAGCCGGTCTTATTCGTTTTAGGGGTGGCGCTCAGTGGGTTAGCCCCTCAAGCTCAGGCTCTTGAGCTGGACTGGTCAGGACAGTTTCGCGGCGAATACCACCTCGTCACACCTTACACCTTAGATGGAAGCCAGGGTTCACCCGACGCTGCTCGCGCAGCTGCAGGCGGCTATTACATTGGTGGGAGCGGCAAGACAGACGCTGACTTCGAAACCCTTTTCTTGCGTCTCCGTCCAAAAGTGATTGTGAACGACAACGTTTCTATTAAATCGGAGTTCTGGGTGGGCGACCCCATCTTTGGATTCTTCGGTGCGGGATCTTCCTTCTTTAATGATCAGCGCCAACTCTACTCCACTCAATCTCGCGGGTCGGTCATCACCGCTCAACGCGTTTGGGGGGAATTTCAGACCGACTTAGGTACTGTCCAAATCGGCCGTCTCCCGCTTCAGTGGGGATTGGGCATTGTTTGGAACGACGGCGAAGACGTTTGGTCACGCTACATGTCAACCGGTGACGCGATTCGTTTCTCGACCAAGTTCGGCGCATTCTCCTTTATTCCCAGTTTCATCAAGTACTCGATGGGCAACACCGTTGGCGGCTCCTGTACGGTGGCTGGCGGCACTTGCACAGCTGGTCAGGGCAGCGGCGATGTAACCGACTATTCCTTGATTTTGAAATACGACAATCCGGATGAGGAATTTGAAGGCGGCTTGAACTTCATTCGCCGCATTGCTTCGTCTGGCCAAGACGCCAACTACGGCTTCTTTGGCGTAGGAACGGGCGGGGGCGCTCAAGGCGGATCTAGCTTGAACTACAACACCTTCGATATTTATTTGAAGCGCCGCTTTGGCAAATTCACGGTGGGTGTAGAAGTTCCGCTAGTCGGCGGAACCATCGGCGGAATTTCCTACAAGTCTTACGGCGTAGCGGTAGAAGCGGGCTGGAAGCCTTCCGACAGCTGGGAATCTCATCTCAAGATCGGTCAGGCTCCAGGTCAACCGAACTCCTCGACAGCGATTCCAGACACGTTTAAAGCCTTCTTTTACAATCCCAACTACAAGCTGGGCTTGATCATGTTCAACTACCAGCTGGCAAACTTTGGCCGCGCCAACTCTCAGAACAACGCGACTTTAGAACCGAAGAATGCTTACTCGATTT
>FRDC01001419.1_pt1 | contig 19885 bp, 16 predicted proteins | sample 1106171 | NCBI WGS metagenome assembly FRDC01 (sample SAMEA3930566, study PRJEB13176) | freshwater metagenome | biome: Drinking water system; feature: drinking water; material: water | place: Singapore | collected 2014-12-20 | reverse complement strand
TTTAATCATCGTCGTGATAATCTCTACCTTGCAGTTCTTAAATGATTACGCCTAAACCCGCTTTAACTTCCTAAGACCCAAAAGAAATAGACAGCATCGTAGCTTTCTTGAAAACATTAACGGGAGAGCAACCGGATATCAAGTTGCCGATTCTGCCGCCTTCCAATAACAATACCCCGAAACCGGTACCGTTCTGAGTTCAAAATCAATACTCGAACCATGAGAATAAGTATTGGCTGAGAGTTAAAATTGGCATCCAGGTTCATGCGGATCTGGGTGTCATTTCCGTAATGCCGATGAGGTCATGGCCGGCTAAAAAATCGGCAGACTATGACGAAATTTGCAGATATGAGTATAATCTGTTGTAGATTTACATCCAAAAATGAAGTAGAGTCACTTATCCGATAACCAATAATTAGAAGAGGGAGTTACCAATGGGTAACAAGGGGCAGTTACTACAAGATCCATTTCTCAATGTTTTACGGAAAGAACATATTCCGGTGTCAATCTATTTAGTGAATGGTATTAAACTACAAGGACAAATTGATTCGTTTGATCAATATGTGGTGCTGTTAAAAAACTCAGTTACACAGATGGTATACAAACATGCAATCTCAACAGTTGTACCTGCGCGAGCCGTTTCAATTCCCATTGAAACTATGGAATCACGCGATACTTGATGTTATCTGAGTCGGGTAAGAATCAGGCGATAGCCGCTAATGCGGCTATACTTGTCGGAATAGATTTTGGAAATGCCACCCATAAAGAAAGTTTGCAGGAGCTAGTTCAACTGGCGATCAGTGATCAGCTCCAAGTGTTGGCTATTGTTGAAGGGAAACGTAGTCGCCCTGATCCGACGACCTTTATCGGCAGCGGAAAGGTTGATGAGATTGCGCAGCGCCTGCTGCAAACCAAAGCTGCGTTAATAATCTTCAATCATGATTTGTCGCCCGCGCAGCAACGCAATTTATCTATGCGGCTGAATTGCAATGTAATTGATCGCACTAGCCTGATTTTGGATATTTTTTCCCAGCGCGCGAAAAGCCACGAAGGGAAGCTGCAAGTTGAACTGGCGCAGCTGGAACATCTTGCTACCCGCCTTGTACGAGGTTGGACGCACTTGGAGAGGCAGAAAGGTGGTATTGGTCTGCGTGGCCCAGGTGAAACTCAGTTAGAAACAGATCGGCGGTTAATTAAGAAACGAGTTAAGTTACTTAAGGAAAAACTTGCGGACCTGCAACGCCAACGGAGTGTTCAACGGCGATCAAGGCAGCGTTCTAAGGTGATATCGGTATCAATCGTTGGATATACCAATGCGGGGAAATCAACATTATTCAATAAACTAACGCATGCGCAATCCTATGCGGCTGATCAGCTTTTCGCTACGCTTGATACGACAACACGGAAAGTTTTTTTGTCTGAAGAGGGCACAGTCGTCATATCCGATACTGTCGGATTTATTCGTGAACTACCGCATACACTGGTTGCAGCATTTCGTGCAACGTTAGAAGAAACTGTACAAGCCGATATTCTGCTTCATGTAATTGATGCCAGCAGTCCTAATAAGGATGAGCAAATAGATGAAGTAAACAAGATATTAAAAGAAATCGGAGCTGATACGATTCCACAAATTTTAGTATTTAACAAAATTGACTGTGTTGATGATACGAATTGCAGTAAAAGTTTCGTGCGCGATGAATATGATAGAATATCGCGCATTCGTTTAAGCGCAAGAACTGGCGAGGGTATTGAGTTTGTAAGGCAAGCACTATTAGAAGCAATCGTAGAAAACTCCAAAAAATTTAATGAAAAAGTAGTAAATAATAAAATCGGGGATGAACTTGGAGGTTGTACTAAGGTACGAGAACTTTTTTGAACGAACAAAATAGGAAAGATTATGGGATTAAATGATCCTCAATGGGGGAAAAATAAAGGTGATTCTGGACCACCGGATTTAGATGATGTGCTGCGTAACGTCAATAAAAAAATTAATAATATATTTGGACAGAAGAAAGGCGGTGGCAGTGGCGGAGACGAGGGCTCTCGCGCTTCGGGCCCTAAGCCCCAAAGTGGTGGAAGTATCGCTCTAATCCTGGGTCTGTTGGTTGTCGTATGGTTGGCCAGCGGGTTTTACATCGTCGATGAGGGTCATCGGGGGGTGGTCTTAAGATTTGGGCAATATGTTGATACGACACCGGCCGGTTTGCGTTGGCACATGCCTTATCCGGTTGAGAAGGTGGAGATAGTCAATGTCAGTCAAGTGCGAACCGTTGAAATTGGTTACCGCAATAATGTTAGAAGTAAAGTCCTGCGAGAATCGTTGATGCTAACCGACGATGAAAATATCATCGATATTCAATTCGCAGTTCAATATATTTTAAATAATCCTGAAAATTTCCTGTTTAAGAACAGGAATCCTGATGAGGCCGTGTTGCAAGCGGCTGAAACCGCAATTAGACAAGTCATTGGTAAAAGCAAAATGGACTATGTTCTATACGAAGGCCGCGAACAGGTGGCGGCTAACGCAACCCAATTAATGCAAAAAATTCTGGATCGCTATGAGATCGGTATTTCGATCAGTAGAGTAACAATGCAAAATGCGCAGCCGCCGGAACAGGTGCAAGCTGCATTTGATGATGCCGTGAAGGCCGGTCAAGATAGAGAACGTCAAAAGAATGAAGGCCAGGCGTATGCAAATGATGTTATTCCAAGAGCGGTCGGTAATGCGGCGCGGTTAATCCAGGAATCCGAAGGTTATAAACAACGTGTGATTGTAAGCGCAGAGGGTGACGCCAGTCGTTTTGAGCAGATTCTTACGGAGTACAGTAAAGCACCTAAAGTGACGCGAGAACGGTTGTATCTGGATATGATGCAACAAGTGCTTTCCAATACCAGCAAGATTGTTGTTGATCAAAAGAATGGTAACAATCTGTTGTACTTACCATTGGATAAGTTAATCAATATCAGCGGCTCTCAGCCGGTTGCGCCGGTGACGGTGCAACCCATGATTCAAGAAGCGGCGCCTGACAGCAGCCTGCGCGCACGCGAATCGTTTCGTAGCCGCGAACGGGAGATAAGATAGATGAAAAGCATAACATCCGTACTGACAGGTATTCTTGTTGCCGTTTTCTTTTTTGGAAGCTCGGCTATTTACATTGTGGATGAGCGGCAGCAAGCTATCCTGTTTCAACTGGGGGAAGTAATTGATGTAAAAACCGAGCCTGGTTTGTATTTTAAAATCCCGATTGCCCAAAACGTGCGTTATTTCGAGAAGCGCATATTGACGATGGATACTGAAGAGCCTGAACGCTTTATTACTTCAGAGAAGAAAAACGTGCTAGTGGATCTTTTTGTGAAATGGCGTATCGTTGATGTAAAACAATATTATATCAGTGTGCGCGGTGATGAAGGATTGGCGCAAACCCGGCTGGCTCAAACGATTAATGCAAGTCTGCGGGACGAATTCGGTAACCGAACCGTGCATGACGTGGTATCCGGTGAGCGCGACGTTATCATGGAAATCATGCGCCAAAAAGCTGACAATGATGCCCGCTCTATTGGTGTCGAAGTTGTGGATGTGCGTCTGAAGCGTGTAGATTTGCCGCAAGAGGTCAGCGAATCGGTATTCAGACGTATGGAAGCAGAACGTAAACGGGTGGCGAACGAACTGCGTTCAACCGGTGCTGCCGAATCAGAGAAAATTCGCGCAGATGCCGATAAGCAACGCGAGATTATTCTGGCGGAAGCATATCGTGAAGCGCAAAAAACCATGGGTGATGGCGATAGTCAAGCAGCTGCAACCTATGCTGCGGCTTTTCAGAAAGACCCCGAGTTTTACGCATTCTGGCGCAGTATCGATGCATACAAGCAATCGTTTAAGAACAAGGGAGATATGATGGTTCTTGAACCGACTTCCGAATTCTTTAAATATTTGAAGAATCCCTCGATCAATAAATAGTTGACAGTGATCACATCGAGTGATGATCGTGTTTAATTCCCAGCATAATGGATTGATATTCTTTCGCTTCTGATATTAAGCAGATTAGGTTCGGATATACGGCACTATGGTTACTTGATGAGTTTTGGGTCTGTGATTTTGATAGATTATGAAGAGGTTCTGGAAATCGTAGTTTTTTGCACTCGATTACACAGAACCTCTTAATTTTTGTAGTGCACGATTGGTTAAATCAACGTGGAAGCGTTAATAGCGCATGAGGTTATCGTTTAGATGTGGGAAAATTTTTTGAACGCGATAGCGTTGATGTTAATCATCGAAGGGATGCTGCCATTTTTGTCGCCGCAAGCATGGCGGGAAGCTTTCAAAAGATTGATCGAAACCAGCGACAATCAGATACGGTTTATCGGTTTGACTTCCATGATGGTCGGCGTAATGTTGCTTCTTATCTTCAGTTGAATGGTTGTTCGATTCTAACTTTGATAGCTAACAATTTTTAATATATGCGTAATTGGTTACTTCCGGAATATGTCGAAGATATATTGCCCGTAGAAGCGTTGCAAATCGAAAGCATGCGTCGGCAGATCATTGATTTGCTAAAGGTGCATGGTTATCAGCAAGTGACTCCTCCGATGCTGGAATACATTGAATCATTGTTGACCGGCAGCGGCAGCGATATGGATTTGCGCATGTTCAAAGTCATCGACCAATTGAGCGGCCGGATGATGGGGTTACGTGCTGACATGACGCCGCAAGTTGCACGAATAGATGCGCACTTATTGAATTGCGAAGGCGTCACTCGACTATGCTATGTCAATAGCGTGTTGCATACAGTGCCTTCCGCTATCACCAAAACACGTGAGCCGCTGCAAATTGGCGCGGAATTATATGGTCATGCCGGTCTCGAAAGCGATCTGGAAGTACAGCGGTTGATGCTACAGTGTTTGTCAGTCGCGGGTGTCAACCAGATTCATTTGGATCTTGGCCATGTCGCGGTTTTTCGCAGCATCATCAAAGGGGCGGGCATCTCGCAACAGCTCGAATCCGAGCTTTACAACGTATTGCAGGCAAAAGATATCACGACTTTGAGTGAATTGTGCGGGCAACTGCCGGGGCATACCCGTGAGGCGTTATTGTTACTACCCGAATTGTATGGGGATGAAAAGGTATTAGCAAATGCGTTCAACTGCTTGCCAGATTATCCCGAAGTCAGATCGGCGCTTAATGAATTATCGACGGTCGCAGCAGAGTTGCGTGCATTTGTTGATACGATTGCGTTCGATTTGGCAGATCTGCGCGGTTATCACTATCATACCGGGATGGTCTTTGCCGCGTATGCGCCAGGTTGCTCGAATGCAATTGCCTTGGGAGGGCGATATGATGAGATCGGTAAAGCTTTTGGCCGGGCGCGTCCCGCGACTGGATTTAGCATGGATCTCAGGGAATTGGCGAGATTGGTAAAACCGGCAATCTACCCGAAAGCCATCCGCGCACCGTATCCGCTGAAAAATCCAACGCTTGAAAACAAAATTGCACAATTGCGACAATCAGGTGAAATTGTCATCGTCGAGTTACCAGGACAGCCGAATGAATCGCAGATTTGCGACCGGCAATTGGTCTGGCATGACGATCAATGGATCGTTAAAGGGATATAATTTCCGGAAAACAGAATTTTTTAGAGATAACAAATATGACAAGAAATGTTGTCGTCATCGGGACGCAATGGGGAGATGAAGGGAAAGGTAAAATCGTCGATTGGTTGACCAATCATGCGCAAGGCGTGGTGCGTTTCCAGGGCGGACATAACGCCGGTCACACCTTGGTTATCGGCAATAAGAAAACTGTGCTGCATCTGATTCCTTCCGGTATTCTGCGTGATAACGTGGTGTGTTACATCGGTAACGGTGTGGTGATTTCGCCGGAAGCGTTACTCAATGAAATCGACATGCTTGAGAGTAACGGTGTTGACGTCAGTGGCCGCTTGCGTATCAGTGAGGCATGTCCGTTGATTTTACCCTGCCATATTGCGCTGGATAACGCTCGCGAAACCGCTCGAGGAATTGGAAAAATTGGCACGACCGGACGTGGTATCGGTCCGGCGTACGAAGATAAAGTCGCGCGGCGAGCGGTACGGTTGCAAGATTTATTTCATCGTGACCGCTTTGCTGCAAAATTAGGCGAAATTCTCGATTATCACAATTTTGTGCTGAAAAATTACTTTCATGCGCCCGTGATTGATTTTCAGAAAACGATGGACGAAGCATTAGTGCTCGCCGCACGGATTAAACCGATGGTTGCCGATGTGCCGCGATTGCTGTATGAAGCGCACAAAGCTGGTAATAATCTACTGTTCGAAGGTGCGCAAGGTGCGCTGCTCGATGTCGATCACGGCACTTACCCGTTTGTGACCTCCAGTAATTGCGTGGCTGGCGCAGCGGCGCCGGGCAGCGGCGTCGGTCCGCAAATGCTGCATTACGTGCTGGGCATTACCAAAGCTTATACCACGCGAGTGGGATCGGGGCCATTTCCGACCGAACTGGATGACGAAGTTGGCAAACATTTGGCGGCCCGCGGGCACGAGTTCGGTTCCACAACCGGTCGTCCGCGCCGTTGTGGCTGGTTTGATGCGGTAGCGCTGAAGCGCTCGATCCAGATCAACGGTGTGACTGGATTGTGTATTACCAAGCTGGACGTATTGGACGGTGTCGAAAGTCTTAATTTGGGAATTGGCTACCGGTTGAGCGATGGCAAGCAAAGCGATATTCTGCCGGTCGGGGCGGATGATCTTGATCGCTGCGAACCCATCTATGAAGAAATACCGGGTTGGTCCGAAAATACTGCCGGCATCAAGGAATTTTCTCAATTGCCGAAAGCTGCACAGAATTATTTACGGCGTCTCGAAGAAGTCTGCGAAATTCCGATCGACATGATATCTACCGGTCCGGATCGCGAAGATACGATCCTGCTTCGCCATCCGTTTAATTAGTCTTCAGGACGATTAACCGGAAATAATCATGGCTTCCGCCGCGACGGTACGGATTGTGAGCTGGCAACACGAAGCATCTGCATTACGCACGATTCGCACAGCGGTATTTATTCAAGAGCAGCAGGTACCCGAAGCATTGGAATGGGATGAATTCGATGCTGTCAGCGTCCATGCGCTGGCCTTCAATGACGCCGGGCAACCGGTCGGGACGGCGAGACTAATTCCGGACGGACACATCGGACGCATGGCGGTACTCAAACAATGGCGCGGACAAGGATTCGGAGGGGCATTGTTGCAAGCGCTTTTGCAAGAATTGCGGCAACGGCGGCAAAAGAAAGCGATGCTGAATGCACAAACTTACGCAATGCCGTTCTATCAAAAATTCGGTTTTAACGTCTGTAGTGAAGTATTCATGGAGGCCGGCATACCGCATGTCAAAATGGAATTACTGCTGACGTGAACATGCAGTCAGCGCCTACTTCACCTCGGAATTTCCCCATTCATTGGCCAAAGCGTCGGTAGCTTGTTTCCACTGATCGGTTGCCTGTTGGGCAGCCATTCTGGCGCGCTCTGATCGTATTTTTGCAGCTTCGGCTTCTTGTTCGGCTTCCGTCAGTTTTTGTTTTGCGGTGTCCACTTTTCTTAGGGCGAGCGCCGCGTCTTTTGCCAATGCATCTGCGGATTTTTTTGCATCCATCATCTTTTCATACGCGATACTGGCATTTTTCTGCAACAACTCGATGGTATCCGCTTGCGCGGGCGATATCCCAGTAATCAACAACAATAGCAACATGCAACCGGTATGGCGGAAGTGGTTGCGGGGGAATGGTTGTGTGTAACGGTTCATGTTCATCATCGCCTATGAGTTTGAAAGCTGGTTGAGTTGCTTGTCAGCGTTTGAGTTAGGGTAAAATCAGTATAGCAAAAAGCTATTGTTCAGTGTTTATCTAACATTTAGGGAAGAGAAATGCCAAAGTTATTTTTTTTCAGAGCCGGTATCATGATCGCTTTCAGTGCTGGATTAAGTTTGATTGCAGCGCCGGTGCTGGCGAGCTGCGAGGGTTGCTTGTGTCCGGGGGATCCCTGCAACTTGTGTCCGTTACCGGCGATGGAAAACGATCCGCCTAAAGCAAATGAACCAGAGATATGCGCACGCATCCGCGCGCGTGTTCCGCCAACTTCAGCGCAACCCGGATCCAATGAATATTTTCCTAGCCTGGATCAGTCAATCGCGGTCTGCGTCAATGAAGGCGGCGATGTCATACGTAACCGGTTACGCAATAACCCGGAATTTCCGTCACGCTATTACTGCAAACCGCCAGCAGTGATCAAGAAGCAGTGAGAATGGCGGAAAAATAGCCGCCGGAAAACGTCAACCGACCTCAATATACGGCAATCCGGTTTGCACCAATCCGGTCAAATTGATGTTTTCCGCGTTGATAACGCTTTCCGCGGCCAGCACGGTTAATCCGCCAATTGAGAGATCGCCTTCGTCAAGCATTTCAACATAAGGAGATTTTTCGCTGCCGGTCGGAAGTTCGCCGAACAGGTTGTGCCACAGCAGTGTGACAATTTTGTCGTGATCGGTCAGCCGGGTAGCGTCGATCGCGAATTTTGCCAGTTGTTCATAGTTCGATCCTTCATCGGCTTTGTCCAGTCCGATACCGACATAGCCAGTGTTGTTGACGAAGGTTGCGCCGAACACCGCGCCGATCAGTTTGGCCACTTCCCCGGCATTACTGTCGAGATCGAGCGCCAATAGCTGATCGTCAAATTTTACCCGTTCGATATTAACGAGACTATCTTCGTTGCCGGGGGTGGTATTTACCTTGACGGTGTAACCGCTGGCATTTTTGCTCAGCGTGACCTGGTTGCGCTGAGCTTCGATCCGGACTGTATCGATGCCGGCGCTACCATCCAAATTATTGCGACTGTTGTTGCCGATCAGGATATCGTCACCTTGTCCGCCGATGGCATTTTCAATAGCTACTTTGTCGGCGATCCATACATTCGGGACCGGTGAGCCGACATTGATGCCGTTAGCTTGCACGAAGACCGATTGCCCGATCAACGATGGGCGGGTGGCATTCAGATCGATCAAACTTGGCAGTGAGCCGGCATAGTGAATCGTATCCGATGCGCCGCCGGCATCCCAGATGGTTTGATGGTATGTGTGAGCATCGTCGAACAGGTAAGTGTCATTTCCCACATGGTAGTTATTGTTGGGACTGTAGAGGTATTGGATCGCAGCAATATCCAGCACCATCGGCGTCGTCGGATGAAAGGAAAAACCGTTGCCTTCGTCACCGTCCAGATTGGCGTAGGTATAGCTCATGATGGTATGGATGGTGTTATCCAAATCGGGCGGCAATGTCGCTTCCGAAGGATCGTCAGGGTCTGCAAACGGGTGTTTCAAGCCCAGTGCGTGGCCAAGTTCGTGCATGACCGTTTCGAACGAAAGGCTACCCGGATTCCATTCTTCCTTATTGAGCTGACTTTTAGTGTTAATCCAGATATCGCCTCCCAGCGGACTGCCGCTTGGCAGGTAAGTCCATGCCAAAGTCAATGAATCCGCTTCGATCGTATAGGCTGCACGGATATCGCCGACGTTGCTGGGAGATTCGCCGACTTGGGTGAAATTCAATTTAATAACATTTGCCCATTGTTGCAAAGCATGGGTGAAATTGCTCTGATCGGTACTGGATAAAGGAGCAAATGTGCTTCTCCACGGTTCACCATCGCCGGATACAGCGCCGTAGCCGTTGGAGTACGTAGACCAGAACGCAGTACTGTTGCTGGTTGGGAAGCTGTAAGAGATGGTGGAACTCAACCAGCGCACGCCGTTCAATAACGCATCAATCGAATTGACGCCGGAAAGGCTGCGGTTAATAGCACCGCTTGAGAATAGGGGAGATGGCATAAGGAAATTCAAATAACTGATTAAGAACAGGAAATTATTGCAATATTTGTTTAGGAAACTTCACAGATTCTTTTCAATAACCTCACAAGAAAATCATTTGTCGGGGAATATTATATTCCCTCGTAGAAGTACACTTTTCTTCCATGGATTATTGTCTTTTATAGACTTGTTAGATTCATTCAATGTTTCGTGGACTTCTCAGGACTTGTCTCTTTTCTATGAGGAAAACGCCATGATAGTCAAAAACACGATGCTTTTGTTCTTTTCTTTAATGACATTGATGCTGTTAAGTTTCAACGCTCAGGCACTGCCAAGTTTTGCACGCCAAACCGGTTATGCCTGCAGTGCTTGCCATGTTCAGTCGTTCGGGCCTAATCTTACTTCGGTCGGTAGAAATTTTAAACTCAATGGCTATACGCAAACAGATGGTAAAAATAACAATCTCATTCCGCTGAGCGGCATGATTCGCGGTTCTTTTACGCATACTCAGGAAGGCCAGGACGGTGGCGCAGCGCCGCGTTTCGGTCGAAATGACAATGCTACTATTGATGAAGCGGCGGTGTTTCTGGCTGGCCGCCTGACATCAAAGGTCGGCGCATTTGTTGAGGGAACCTATGATGGCGTTGAAAATATTGGCGTGCTCGACAATACCGAACTCCGCTTTGCCGATCATTTTGAAGTGGCAGGACAAAAGGTGGTATTCGGTATGACAACGAATAATAATCCGACTGTCTCGGATTTATGGAATACCACGCCGACCTGGGGATTCCCGTGGAGCTCGTCGCCATTGGCGCCGGCTCAATCGGCTGCGACATTGATCGAATCACTCGGTTCGCAAGTAATCGGAGCGACTTCATACATGATGATTAACAATTTACTTTATATCGAAGCAGGTGGTTATACCAGTCTGGCGAAAAACGCTCAGAAAGGCATTAGTGTCTTCGATCCGGAACAATCCCGCCTGAGCGGCGGAGCGCCGTACTGGCGGATTGCGTTGCAGAAAGACTGGAACGGGCATTACGGCGCGATCGGCACGTTCGGCATGCACGGCGATGTCAATCCGCAACGGATAACGACCGCAGGCACTGATCGCTACGATGATATTGGATTTGACCTAACCTACCAGTATCTGGGAAACCCGGTTCATATCTATGAATTTACCGCGACATATTTGCGCGAGAACCGCAACATGAATGCCAGTTCCGCTTTAGGACTGGCGGATAAAATTAAAAGCAATCTCGATACAGTGCGCATAAGGGCTGGCTATACTTTCCAGCAAACCTATGGTTTGAATCTTTTCTACAATCAAACGACCGGAACGGCTGATACATTCATTTATGGCTTTGGTGATCCGATCAGCGGTAGCCGGACAGGCAGCCCTTTAAGTCAGGCATTTATCGCAGAAGCCAGTTTTACGCCATTCGGTAAATCTAATAATTCAATAATGAGTACTTTCGTTAATCTGCGGCTAGCAGTGCAGTACGTTCATAATTTCAAGTTTAACGGCAGCGTTCACAATTACGATGGATTCGGCCGCAATGCCGTCAACAATGATGCGGTTTATTTCAATGCATGGATGGCTTTCTAACGAAAATGTAATAGTCTGTTGATTCGAAGAATGGACGTCAGCTTTTGTAGCGTTTACCGGAAACTTTCATTTGCAATAAGTTTCCGGTGGAAAATTCCCGTATCAAAGCTGTACGCGGACTAGAATGAGTTGATCGACTAAATTTCGATTCGTGTTCCTAACTCAAGCACGCGATTGGCCGGTAGATTAAAGTATTCCGCCGCATTGCCGGCGTTTCTGGCCATCGCGGCAAAAATCCGTTCACGCCACTGCATCATCCTGCCGCCAGCGATGGGAACGATAATCTCGCGGCTGAGAAAGTACGATGTTCTGAGTGGTTCAAACGTAAGTCCCGCTTGTTGGCAGCGTTGCAGTGCCGCCGGGATATCAGGTTCTTCCTGGTAACCATACTGGACGGTAATCTGAAAACAGTTTCCTTCCAGCGGTTTTACCGTTATCCGTTCGTTATCCGCCACACGCGGAATTTCCTGATAACTCACTGTCAGGAACACGACGCATTGGTGCAGCACCTGATTATGTGCAAGGTTATGCAATAGTGCATGCGGTACACCATGTGGATTCGAAGTTAGAAAAACCGCCGTGCCTTCGACCCGAACTGGCGGATGCACCAGCAGCGATTGCAGAAAAGGCTCCAGCGGCACATCGTCTGCTCGCAATTGTTCAAGTAGAGCCATGCGGCCGTTGTGCCACGTCATCATGATAAAAAAGATCAATGCGCCAATCACCAATGGGAACCAACCACCGTGCAAAATTTTTAAGATCGTTGCGGCAAAAAAAGTAATATCAATCGACAAGAAAAAACTGGTGGCTGCCAGACTGGCAATAAGCGGGTAGTGCCATACAAAGCGTAGCACGAAAAACGTCAGTGTCGTTTCGATCACCATCGTAGTAGTGACAGCTACGCCGTACGCCGATGCAAGATTGGCGGAAGAGCCGAAACCGATGACCGCCAGGATCACTGCAACCATCAACATCCAGTTGATAAACGGGATATAAATCTGGCCGATTTTTTGATCCGACGTATGCTTGATGCGTATCCGCGGCAGGAATCCGAGTTGAATAGCTTGCCGGGTAACCGAGAAAACTCCGGAAATTACCGCTTGCGAGGCAATGACTGTCGCGGCGGTTGCCAATGCGACTGCCGGATACAACGCCCACGTCGGAAACATCAGAAAAAACGGATTGGAAATAGCCGCCGGATTGGTCAGCAATAGCGCGCCTTGACCCAGATAATTCAGAACCAACGCGGGCAATACGCAACCATACCAGGCAAAGCGGATCGGTTTGACACCGAAGTGTCCCATGTCGGCGTACAGCGCTTCGCCGCCGGTAACCGCTAGCACGACTGCGCCGAAAGTGACGAATGCGAGCAGGCCATTGTTCAAACAGAAGCTGACAGCGAATGCCGGATTCAAGGCTTGCATGATTTCCGGCGCAGCCGCGATATTAACGATACCGGTAGCGCCCAAAGTGACAAACCACAGCAGGGTCATCGGCCCGAACACGGAGCCGACCCTGCCGGTGCCGTGTTGTTGAATCAGGAATAGTGATATCAGGATAACCAGTGTGAGCGGCAGAATATAAGGCTGGAACAATGGCGTAGCGACTTCCAAACCTTCAACCGCGCTTAACACCGAGATTGCCGGTGTGATTACGCCATCGCCATAAAACAGCGCTGCGCCAAACGCACCGATCATGAACAGCAGCTTACGCAATTGCAGTCGGGCGCCGGTGGCGGAGCTGGCGAGCGATAGCAACGCCATAATGCCGCCTTCGCCATGGTTGTCGGCGCGTAAAAACAGCGTAATGTATTTGACCGTGACCACGAGCATAATCGCCCAGAAAATCAGCGAGACGATGCCGATCAGGTTGCTTTCGCTCATGGCGAGACCGTGTTCCGGGTCGAAGATGGTTTTCATGACGTACAGCGGACTGGTGCCGATGTCACCGTAGACAACGCCAAGCGCTGTGAGGCTTAATACGCCGAGGGACTGTTTTTTGGTTAGCGTGTGAGGTTGATTGTCGCCCGAACCGTTCATGCTTGCTGCCGTGCGAAAGCGGAACCGCGATTATCGCACATCCGCCGACGATAAACAGATCCTAATTCAGAGAAGATGATTCGGCTATCGACTTTGTGATTTTATTGCTGCATGGCTTCTTCTATCTGTTCCACTGAAAAGCGGTAGCCCGTGCCACGCACGGTTTGCACCAAATTCTCTTTGCCAACTTTCTCCAGGATTTTGCGTAACCGGCGGATATGAACGTCGACGGTGCGATCCTCGATAAACACATGATCGCCCCATACGCGATCGAGCAATTGTGCGCGAGTATGCACCCGTTCTTTGTACGCCATGAGGAAATGCAATAACCGGAACTCAGTCGGTCCGAGCGAAATTTCTGTTATTCTCGAAGGATCTTCATTCGCGGCAGCATGGACACGGTGTGTCACCGGATCGAGTCTCAAACCGCCGATGTCGATAATTTCATCCGACATTTCCGGCAGCCGGCGGCGCAGCACTGCCTTGATGCGGGCGAGCAACTCCCGAGGCGAGAACGGTTTGGTAACGTAATCGTCGGCACCGGCGTCTAATCCGGCGATTTTATCGCTTTCCTGCACACGCGCCGTGAGCATGATGATCGGAATCGCTTTGGTGCGATCCTCGCGCCGCAATTTTTTGGCAAATTCCAGTCCGCTCGTATCTGGCAGCATCCAATCGAGCAAAACCAGATCCGGCAAAACATTGTTGACCATTTTTTTGGCTTGCTCGGCATCGCTTGCGCAGAGCACGATATGGCCAGCCTTCTTGAGGTTCAGCGCGATTAATTCCTGGATTGCAAGTTCATCTTCAACTACGAGTATGGTGACAGCCATCAACGACTCCCTGTTGACCACAATTTCATGATGCTGCAATCATATAAAGAATGCGTTACATATTTATGACAATCTGATGAAGGAAATATTATTTGTCATGGGCCAAGCAGGAATGCCAGCACTTCATACGGCTCGCGTGATTTTAGGAAGAAAAAGGATGCGCTCGCCGGGAATCTGAAAGTTTTCCCTGGCAGCAGCATGTATTCCGAGTTGAGGAAACAATGATTAATTGCCTGTGTAAGCGATCTGTTGTGTTGGGTGCTTAGGAAATATCTATCGTATTGATATATCGATCTTCTTGCGACTCATCTGGTATAGTCTTATCCGGCGAATTAAGCAGCGCTTCTTTAAGCTTTCTTCTTAATCCTTACTCATTGAATGTCATGTGCAGCCCTGGATTAATACGCTATCAATGATAAGATGCTCATTGTATAAGACAATCTACTGGTTTTTTCGATGAAAGCCTCGCTGGTTAATCAAAAGAAGACTGAATCCCCGGTTGATGCAAAACGGGAACCTAAGTTAAGGACAGAATCCTTAGTTAACAACCAACGTGCAGAATCTCTGGCGCTGAATAACTTGCTTACTGCCATCAATGCCAGTCCCCGGGTCCAGCAACTGAAGAAACAGGCCCAGCGAATCAATAACAGTTTGCAGTTGCAAACACAGCACAAACCGCATTTTCCAGCCAGTGGCAGGGTAGTTCAACGCACGTTTGATCCGACCGTAGCTACGATGCACCCGGTGACTGGCAAGCCGGTTATTCTCAATCTGTTTGATAATGTTAATGGCATCTATCAATACACGGGCAGCATCGCCTTCTTTTTTAAACCCGCCACGAATGAATATTTCGATTCAAACCAAAAACCGATGGCAGGCCCTGCCGATTTTGATGAAGATAAAGCAGCCATTAACCCGACTGTAGGTGGAAGTAACACGTTTCGTAAATTGAAATTCACGGTGGATAGTTTAAATCGTGTAATTGGCGCAGAAGGAGAGATCTATAAGAGCGGTACTACTGCCGAGAGCGGCCGTTCGTCCGATGCCCAATCCGGTGCGTGGGATCATGTGCAAGGTATCCACCGCCGCATGTTCAAACCGCTTAAGGAATTTAACGGCGGGCACATCATTGCACATCATTTCGGCGGTTCACCGGGGACCGATAATATGGTGCCGATGGAGAAAGTTTACAACCAAAATGGTAGCTATAAAGAATTCGAAAATGAACTGGATGAGGCATTAGAACAAGATAGTCCGTTATCCATCAACATTCAGGTTAGCTATGCGACCGATTTCGACGACTTGATGAATCAATTGGTCAAGAAGGATGACGCCGATAAACAGACTGACATCAAGAACGATCCCGCAACCAATAGCATGATCATGCGGACTTTGGGACGCATTCCCAAAACAATCCATGTGGTATCGCTGACCGATTCCGGCTTGAACAACGTTGCGATAACCGATCCCGATAGTCCTATGGATTCCTTACAAGGAACCATTCCCAAGAACTTCAGCACCGCTACAATCTTGCTCGAAGAATTTAGCAAAGTAGGCAAGGGGCGAGAAGGCGAAAGCACTTCCAAAACTTTTAAGCCATTTGAAAAATCCTATGGCCCGAAAAAAGGCGAGTCAATTGCTAAAGACAAAACCTACCAATCGGATTACCAGTCTCTATACGGCGCTATGCCGAGACCGGGGATTACGGAATATTTCCCGGGGAACAATGGATTAGCAGGGGGTGTCCGAGCTTACATCTGGATGGATCCCATGGGTGTCTACAATCGCTTTGGCGGTAGCGATACGATTGATACCGTCGATCCGCAAGGCAGTGATTGGGCTTACCTGCGTAAAGCTGTGAATTTTGCCACCGGAGGCGATAAAATTTATAAAAAAGGGCACTTGCTCAATGCGGGGTTACACGGGCCTGGCGCGGATTCACGCAATTTATTGCCGATCACGACGCGAGCCAATGGCGAAATGTCGCGCAACTTTGAAGAGATTGTAAAGAAATCGGAAGCGCTGATTAATCCTCAAAAAGGGGTATTCTGGGAAACCCGCACCGGTGGCGGCAATGTGACACGCCCATTCGGCTGGAATCAGCATGCGGCTGGTCTGCAAAATTCCGCTAAGCTGTTTGATGAAGAAGCCAAGCTTCCTCAGTATCTTGATTGCAATGCCTGGGAAGCGATTCAATATCATGGCGGATTGCAAAAAGGCCGTTTGATCGCATCTTATCGTGCTTGGAACGGTCATCCCAACGATCCTAACGGCGTACTCGGTAAAACCCTGGCAGGCAATCAAGCCAATGATGCTGGGATTGCCAATACGATCAAACAAGGCGATAACAATGTGACAGGGCATGGAGTCGTGCCTTTGCCGGCGGATGCTTCCGAGGCATATGGAAAAGGCTATCTAATGGATGGCAATTGGCTGCTGCTTAATCTCGGGAAACAGAAGGATTTTCTCGAAGGATTGGGAGACAAGGCATTTGATACCGGATTTGCGCAACAGCCGAAACCCAATCAATTCGGATGGCCACTGCTGGCAACCCAAACATACGATAAGTATTTTGCCAAAGGCCAGCAGAAATTCAGCCATGCGCACGGTCTGCATGATGAAGTTCATGCGCCGGTGAGTCCCAATCAAGTTTTGGCTGACAGCTATAATCAAGGCCGTTATGACCGTGGCCGGGCCATTGGCAAATTGCTGGGCGATCAACCTAATAAAGCTCACAATAATGATCTGATTCAAGAGGGATACTTTGATGGTCTCTACTCGCGCGGTAAACAAGACGCGACGGATGACAAAGCTGCCGCCAGCGATAAGAAAGACTATCTTGACGGATACTGGAAGATCTATCAGAACAAAGCCTACGATCATGGATACGATTGCGATCCCTTTCCTCAAAACTTGCCCAATATCTATTTCCAGAAATTTGATTCCGCCTATCGCGAAGGCCAGGATGCGCGCGGATTTCACGACGGTTACGATATTAAACCGTCATTGGATAATCAATCTCAGGAATACTATCTGGGAAGGGAAGAAGGAATTGAAAAACGCGGTTATGAAGACGGTTACGATCTGGAAGACAAAGCCAGCGCCGAACAAGATTATGCCAAGGGTTATTATGACGGAGTTTTCGAACGCGGTAAGGACGATGGCTATGACGCTGAAGATGAAGCCAGTCAGGATGACGTGTACTTAGAAGGTTACTCGCAAGGCGCGCATGAATTGAGTCAGGATGAAGGCTATGATTTGATACCGCATGATGAAACAAGCTATATCACCGATCAAAACGATAGTCACACTGAAGCCTATTTGCAAGGGACGTATGAACGCGGCAAAGATGATGGTTATAATCTGGTGGCAAGAGAATCTGATGCGATGGCATACCGTAATGGATACGAAATGGGATTGTTCGAACGGGGGCAATCCGATTCCACCGAGGGCGAAATGCGCATGAGTAATGAGAAAAGCTATCTGGATGGATACGGAGGCTAACGGCCTGTTAATGAGTGGAGCTGGATTAGTGCCGCTTAAAGCTGCAAAAATTCAAACACCGATAATATCCCCATCGTCGCTTAAATCGATGCGCTGCGCGGCCGGGTCGTGCGGTAATCCCGGCATGGTAACGATGTCGCCGGTCATGACCAGCAAATAACCCGCACCGGCGGCTATGCGAACCGATTCGACCGGCAACGGGAATGCTTCGGGGTGGCCGACTTTGGCGGGGTCGCTGCTGAGCGACAGATGGGTTTTGGCGATACACACCGGCAGCCGGCCGTAATCCAGCGCGCGAATACGTTCCAGATCTTTCTTCGCTGTCCGGCCGAACTCGACTTCGCTGGCGCCGTAAATGGTGCGGGCGACAGCGGCGATCTTGTTCTCGGGCGAATCGTTTAAATCGTACAAATAGCGCACGGGGGGGTGTGGCCGGTTGGCTGCGGTGATAACTGCATGCGCCAGCGCTTCGGCTCCAGCGCCTCCATCGGTAAAACCGGTGAATAGAGCGGTACTCAATCCAAGTCCAGCGCAGTACTGTTCGATGATGGTTAGTTCGTTTTCGGTATCGCCTGCGAAGCGGTTGATGGCGATGACCGGATCAAAACCGAAGGCTCGCACGCTTTGCACGTGATGTTCCAAATGTGCCAGGCCGCGTTCGATTGCTTCGATGTTGCCGGAGTGGGGCGGATCGCCGCCGCCGTGAACTCGCAACGCTTGCGCAGTGACGACCAGAACCACCGCGTTCGGCCATAAACCGGAACTGCGGCATTTCAGATCGAAAAATTTCTCCGCGCCCAGATCGAAACCGAAGCCCGCTTCCGTCACCACCCAATCGGCACAGGCCGCGGCGGCCTTGGTCGCAATCACGCTGTTGCAGCCATGCGCGATATTGCCGAAAGGGCCGCCGTGCACAAACGCCGGTACGCCTTCGGTGGTTTGCACCAGATTCGGCAGTATCGCGTCGTGCAGCAAAGCCGCCATTGCACCAGTTGCCTGCAGGCTCTGTGCCGTCACCGGATTGCCGGAACGATCGAACCCGACCAGGATACGCCCCAATCGCGCTTTGAGATCGGCGAGATCTTCAGCTAAACACAGAATGGCCATCACCTCGGAAGCCGCGGTAATGTCGAAACCGGTTTCGCGCGGCACGCCGTTGAGCCGCCCGCCCAATCCGATCACCGCTTGCCGCAGCGAGCGGTCGTTCATATCCAACACGCGGCGCCAGAAAACCTGGCGATGCTCCAGATCCAATCCACTATGAAAATGCACGGCGTTATCGAGCAACGCAGCGAGCAAGTTGTGCGCCGCGCCGACAGCATGCATATCGCCGGTGAAATGCAGATTGATGCGCGTCGACGGCTCAAGCTGACAACGGCCTCCACCGGTGCCGCCGCCTTTAATCCCGAAAACAGGCCCCAACGACGGCTCGCGCAACGCCAATGCAACGCGCTGCCCGATACGCGCCAAACCTTGCGCTAGCCCGATAGAAACCGTCGTTTTTCCTTCACCGGTACGCGTCGGATTAATCGCCGAAACCAGCACGATTTTGCCTTTCGGCTGAACATTTTTTTGCGGCAGAGCGCTTAATCGCAGCTTGGCCATGTGCTCACCGAACAGCATCAGACTATCCGGTTTTAGGTCAAGTTTTGCAGCAATATCTACGATGGGATGCATTTGGAAATCCGGGATCAAGGAAATAAACTGTCCTGATAACAATACAATGTCAATTTCTGGTCGGCTACGGTTTAGTATCCAGTAAGTAATGAAAGCCAACCATCTTAAAAAATATTGTCAGGCTCAACAATCGGATCAGTTATTTCTGGAAAATCCTCATCCAGCGTTGATAAAACTGGAAGTAGCTCCTTCAAGCTCTTCTTTTTGAGCGACTCGATAATCAGTTGATCGCACCCTTTTCTGAATTTATTTGCAGATTTTTGCATTGCTACTAAGCATGCGCAGAAATAACTCGTTCAACAACATTATCAGGTAACGATACGCAAGTGAAAGCGGCTGCCGGGTATAAGTAGTCGGCCCTGCAAAATTCACATGACCGTAGC
>FRDC01003593.1_pt1 | contig 19895 bp, 18 predicted proteins | sample 1106171 | NCBI WGS metagenome assembly FRDC01 (sample SAMEA3930566, study PRJEB13176) | freshwater metagenome | biome: Drinking water system; feature: drinking water; material: water | place: Singapore | collected 2014-12-20 | reverse complement strand
GCTTTCCAAGAAGCCTGAACCACGCGGCAATCCCCGCATAATCATAGTTCTTAAGCGGCGTTGTCCGCCCGCCATCATCGCCCAGTTGTTGCAACGTCAAAGCGCCCATACGAAAGGAAAATTGCCGGTCGCCCAGCGCCATCGCGGCGGCCCCCCTGTCCGAGGGCACTGGCGGAACGCCCGGCCACTTGGCCTGAACCAGATGGCTGCCAAACCACAAAACGGTGCATAGAAAAAGCCAGAAAACCAGCGCCGCCTGAAGCGGCAAGGGGGCCCGCTCGGTCATCAAAAGCGCTTCCGGATAAAATCAAAGGCGGCCGCCGTCAGCAAAAGACCGCTGAAAACCACGCCCTGCGCCGCGATAAACCAGCCGGTGCCCAGAACACGCATCATGCTCAGGCTGAACCCGCTGGCCTGTTCGGAAATATCCATCGTCGAAATATCCGTCATGCCATAGACCAGCCAGCCCGTCTGCCCCATCAGGTCAAGCCTTGGGATGACGACCGAAATCACGTTCATAACCACAGCCAAAACGCGCACGACGGCATCATCGGTGCCAATACTGGAAATTCCCATGACCGAACCGATCATGCGGCAGAGCACATAAAGCCCAAAACACGCCAGCGCCGATCCCGATGCTGAGGACAAAACCATCGAAAAGAAAAGCGCCGCCACGGCCATAATGATGTATTCAACGATCAGGCTGCCGCCCCAGCCCAAAAGTCCGTAGGCATCAGGATGCCCCACGATCACGACCGAGGCGGAAACGCACAAAGCCACGGCGCAGGCCAGAACCGTAAAGGCCATTGCATGGCTGAGAAGAAAACACGTCCGCGATACGGGACGCGACAAAAGAAATTCCACCTCTTTGTTTTCAAAGGCGCGGCGCATGTAAAATGAAATAAAAAGAACAAGCCCCATGACGCCCAGAAAACGAAGCCCGCCAGAACCGAAAACAACGGCAAATGACGACCGTTCAACGACGGCGGCGGAACCCAGAAACACCGAAAGACTGCATCCCAGAACGATCATCAGCGCCAGCATCACCATCAACCGGTCACGCAAAGCCGCCGTCAGAACATACTGCACCAATGGAAAGGAAATCATCCGACGTCCCTGGGATTAAAAATAAATCAATAAGCCGTTACATCTTGAACGGACGACGATCCTTGCCAAAGCCGTTGTACAACTCGCGGTCCATATCGCTGACGCTGCTGCCGGGAACGATCGTCGCCTTTAAAAAGATGACCAGCTCGGACTTTTCTATCTTGTCCGTGTGGTTCTTGAAAAGATTGCCCATGAGCGGAATATCGCTCAGGACCGGCACGCCAACCTCCTCGGTCGAGGCGCGGTCTTGCATCAATCCACCAAGCACCATGACCTGACCCGACTGCATTTTAATGATGCTGTCCACTTCCTGAACCGCAAGCTCGGGAATTGGATTGTCAACCTCGTCCAAAAGCGCTGCAAGATCCGGCACGTCAGCCGTAGCCAATGTCAGGGCAATGGCCGGATCGCTGACCGTTCCCTCGATCCGAGTAATCGTCGGGCGAATGGCCATCGAAATCTCGCCCGTTTCAAGATTGATCATGGGCAAAACATTGAGCATAACGCCCTCGGGGACCGATTTCGCCTCGCTATCGACCGAAATCGTCGAAACGTTCGTATCGCTGTCCGTATTGATATCTGCCTTCAGGTCGAAGAAGACGTTGTTCTGCGCCATGTTCAAAACGGCGGCCTGACTGTTCAAGACTGTCAGACGCGGACTGGCCAGCGCGCGGATGGTGCCGAAACGGCTCAAGGCGTCGACCGCCACGTTAAGATCGCGGCCCGGCTGGAAAACGCCGCTGAAAGCGTTACCCGAGGCATTTGGAACCAATGCCGGGCGATCAAAGGACGGGGTTACATTGAGCAATCCCGTAATATTCACGCCGTCAAGCTCGTTCCAATTGATGCCCGCCGCATATTCGTCGGTCAGGTCGACCTGCAATATCTTGGCCTCGATCAGGACCTGCGCCGTCATATTGCGGCGAATGCGGTCAAGATACTTGGCAACCTGCTTTTGCTGGCGATTACTTCCAAATATTGTGATCAGACCACTTTGCTTGCTGATGGAGAAAGTAGCGGGCGGATTGGGAACGACCGGATCAGTCGGCGTCGTGGGGATCTGGATGTTGAGCTGCGGCGGGCCCGAAATGGCCGCCTGGGCGCCTGCACCGCCGCCCGACGGCGTCGTCGTGATGGCGCCCTGCGGAATGGTCGACGCCTGAGCCGTTACGCCGTTTGCAGCGGCATTGATACCGCTGGCCGTGGAAACCGCCTGCGCCGTCTGTCCTGTAGTCGTCGCGGTCATGGCGCCTGCGATTTGCCCCGCGACTGCCGTGTCGGCCAATTGGGCCATCTGGACCTCGTCCCCTGCGGCGGGAACGATGGTATTGAGCTTGCTGCCATTCGCGTCACCACTTTTAACCGGGGCAATGGCCGCAGGCGCGGCCGGGGCCTGATGAGGCTGGGTCGGCGCACCGGCCGTCCCTGAATTAGGCGCCGCACCGGGCGTAATCGGCATGGGAGCCACAGCCGCGCCATTGGCCGGCACCGGCGGCATAGCGGCCGCGCGCGGTTGCGCCTGCGGATCGGCCAGCGTCGCCAGCGACGTATAGGTATCGGTCGATGCCAGTATCTGCTCGATGTTTTTTTCAATATCGCTCCAGAAATCAGCCTCGACCTCGGTTTCAACGGAAGCCTTGGAACCGACGTCCGCGCCCTCGCCCGTCACGACCGAGATGTCGGTGCTGATCCCGGATTTAAGCTTGCGGACGATATTGAGGTAATCCACCTTGTAGGTCTTGACGAAAGGGCGGTCGATTTCCACGCGCAGAACGTCATGATCGAAATACCAGTTCAGTCCGGCCATATCGCAGATGCGGGCAATCACCTCGTCAAAGGGGCGCTGGCGAGCCGTAAAAATGATCGAGCCGCGAATTTGCGGGTCAAGTTCAAGATCGATATCCGCCTGATCAGCCAGCTCAAACAATACGTCACGCAACGGCACGGTCTGGTTCACCGAGATCGAGATGATCGGCATATTGGCCTTAAGATCGTCGGGCAAAGCCACCAGCGATTCAAGTTCGGGAATAGGCGCCTCCGCCTCCTGCGGCAGGGCGCGCGGGGCCAGCATCTTGCGATAGTCTTCGCGTTCAAAATCGCCGCTTCTGTCGTGCGCCATCTGGTTGCGGGCCGCCGAGCAACTGCCAAGGGATACAACCACAACGGCTGCCAAAGACACTGAAAAAAGAGAGCGGTACAGACGCTGCATTGATTTACCCCGATATGTGGCGTTATGTCTTAAGACCTTGGGAGGAAATCCCCCAAAGTCTTGTTTTTCAAAACCACATTATTTTTACAGAGAGAGGCGCGAGGTGTCAATCTGCGCCGTACCATCCTTGGACTGGCTGAGCTTGACCTGCTGAATCCGCATTTTCATATCCGCAGGAATATCCGATTCCATAATGGCCACGTCCTCGCTGATCATTCCATCCCTGTAAAGCTTAAGCAACGACTGGTCGAAAACGACCATCCCCGCGCTGTTGTTCTGCGCCATGACCTCGCGAATTTTATGGGTCTGCCCTTTGAGAATCAGCTCTTTGACCAAAGCCTCATTAAGCATCGTCTCGGTCGCCACGATCATCTTGCCGTCAAGACCCGTCACAAGCCGCTGCGACATGATGGCGCGCAGGTTCATGGCAAGACTGATGCGCACCTGACTGTGCTGCTCCTCGGGGAAAAAGTTGATGATGCGCTCGACCGCCTGCGATGCGTTGTTCGTGTGCAACGTCGCGACGCATAAATGCCCGGTTTCGGCGGCGCCCAACGCTTGCTCCATGACCTCTGTGTCACGGATTTCGCCCACCAGAATAACGTCGGGCTTTTGGCGCAGAGCGTTTTTCAGAGCCACGCTGTAGGACGCCGTATCGATGCCGACCTCGCGTTGGGTGATGATCGCCTTTTTGTGCTCGTGGAAATATTCGATCGGGTCTTCGATCGTGATGATATGGCCGCCCTGCATGCGGTTGCGGTAATCCATCATCGCGGCCAAGGTCGTCGATTTACCCGACGAGGTGACGCCGGTCACAAGGATAAGCCCGCGTTTTTCCAGCGACAGTTTTTCAAGTATCTTGGGCAAACGCAGATCCTCAAAGGTCGGAATGCGCGACGTAATGCGGCGAATGACCAATGCCGGGTGCTGCTTCTGACGCAGGACGTTGATGCGAAAACGCCCCTCCATCCCCATGTCCAGCGCCACGTTAAGTTCCATGTTCGTGTCGAATTCGCGGCGTTGGCGGCTGGTCAGAACCTCGTTCAAGATCGCCTGCAAATCGTCGTCGCGCACCGGCGTGGACGACAGCGCTACCAGCTCATTGTCGATGCGCAGAGTCGGCGGCACGCCCACCGTCATATATATGTCGGTTGCTCCGCGCGACATCATTTCGTTCAGATAGGTATAGATCGCAATGCCGCTCAAAACGAATACCCCTTGTTCACGTCAACCTTACCGCCTTTGTTGCTGCCCGATGCCGCGCCCGTATCGTCGTCATCGTCGGAATCGGCGCCGTCCTTGAGCGCCTGCCGCGCCACTTGCGGCGTAATAATACCCTGCTGGAGAAGATCGTTGACCGAATCCTCCATCGTCTGCATCCCGTAACGCGACCCGGTCTGGATCATCGAATAAACCTGCGCCAGCTTGTTCTCGCGGATCAGGTTGCGCACGGCATTGGTACCGACCATGATTTCATGGGCAGCGACGCGGCCGCCCTCGGCTTTTTTAAGAAGCGTCTGGGAAATGACCGCCTGGATCGAGCTTGACAACATGGCGCGGACCATGTCCTTTTCCGCCGCCGGAAAAACGTCGATGATACGGTCGATGGTCTTGGCCGCCGTGTTGGAGTGCAGCGTTCCAAAGACAAGGTGGCCGGTTTCCGCCGCCGTCAGCGCCAGAGAAATCGTTTCATGGTCGCGCATTTCACCCACCAGAATGACGTCTGGGTCCTCGCGCAGGGCGCTTTTCAGGGCGCGGGAGAAGGACTTCGTGTCGTTGCCGACTTCACGATGATTGATCAGGCTCTTTTTGGAAAGATGGTAAAACTCGACCGGGTCCTCGACGGTCAGGATATGGACCGCCTCGTTCATGTTGATGTGATTGATCATTGAGGCCAGCGTCGTTGACTTACCCGAACCGGTAGGTCCCGTCACCAGCACAAGACCCTTTTCAAGCTCGGCGAGGCGCTTCATCACCGGCGGCAGGTCAAGTTCCTGCATCGTTGGAATCTTGGTCGGAATGACCCGGAACACAGCTGCCGATCCCAGCCGGTTGTTAAAGGCGTTCACACGGAAACGCGCGTCCTCGCCGAACGAAATGGCAAAGTCAAGCTCCTGTTCGCGCTCGTAATCCGTCCGTTGCGCCTCGGTCATGACCGAATAAAGCATTGCCTTGATATCTTCGCTTCTAAGCTCGTCCGTCTTGATACGCTGCAAATCGCCGTTGATCCGCACGATCGGCGGATTTTTCCCGCTCAGGTGAAGATCCGACGCCTTGTTATCCAGTGTGAATTTGAGAAGCTGCGTAATGTCCACGGTTTCCCCCTGTTTCCCCGATTTTAAGACTAGCCTAAAATAGTAAACACTATAATAACGGCTCCACGATTGCGTTTCCGTAAAGAAGGGTGGCGAGAAAGGCCACGGCCAGCGCCGGCCCAAAGGGAAACTCGCGCTCACCCGACAGTCTGCGCCAGACAAGCGCCAGCACAATTCCGAAAATGCCCGACAGCAGCAAAAAGACCGTGAATACTTCAAGCCCGGAACCAAGCCAAAGCCCGCTTGCTGCAAAAAACTTTACATCGCCCAGCCCCAGCGCCTCGCGTCCCATCATTTTCATAAATGAAAAGCGCAGAAGCCACGACGTGCCGCCGTAAAGTACCGGCCCAAGAACGGTAGTCATCAGACTCGGGACAAACTCCCCTTCGCTGACGAAGCAAAACAAAATACCAAGGGCCCCGATCGCCAGATTGATCTCATCAGGAATAATTTTATGACGAAAATCAATGTCGATCAGGCTGACAATCAGCGGTGCCAGTGCAAACGACACAAAGGCCTGTGTCGTAAAACCAAAATGCGCATAGAGCAAAAGGCAAATACCCGCCGTCGCAAGCTCCACCACGGGATAATAGACCGACAACGACACCTTGCAATAACGGCAACGCCCGCCGTTCAAAAGCCATGAAAGGACCGGAATCAAATCACGCGCCGACAACGTCTTTTTGCAGGAGGGGCAGGCCGACCGCGCAAAAAAATCCTGATTGTCACCAAAAAAAATCGAGCGGCCAAAAGGCAGGCGCCATGCCAGCGCCGTGGCAAAACTGCCAAGACACAGGCCGTAAAAAACAACCATCAGGATTTCAACAAACGAAATCAGGGCACACCGACCTTATTGCAAAACCGCCAGTCTTTTCTTGATGGCGTCTACCGGCAAGGCCTGACGGCTGTTATCCTGATAGTACAGATCAAGACAATAACGGTACATCTGCGCCGCATGAGGGGCATCGCCCATGCGATCGTAAAGAACGGCCTTGTTGAACATGTAAAGCGCGTTTCCGGGCGCCATGGCGATCGCCTGATCCAGAAGCTTGTGACCGTCCTCATAGCGGCCCATATCGCCATAGGTCGTGCCAAGCTGCGCCAGAATGCCGACATTGAACGGATATGTCGTATGCAATTCCTTAAGCTTGTCGAGCGCCAGATCCGGGCTTTGCTTGCGCAACAGGCCCAGCATATTGGTTAGTGCATCGAGGTTTTTCGGGTTTTTCTTCAAGACGTCTTCATAGGCATCGACCGCCGCCGTATTCTGGCCCAGACGCTGAAGCGCGATCGCGCGCCCCATCAATACCTTTTCATTCCTGGGATTTTCCGCACGCAAACGATCGTACATCTCGACGGCGGCCGAGGCATTGCCATCGGCCAGCGCCCGGTTGGCCGCCTTCAGCCGCGTATCCGCCTGACTTTCCTTTTTATCGCTGTGCAACAGGAAATATTCATTGGGAAGATCGCGTATCTGCGCGTTTTCCGCCGGGATTTGAAAGCTTGGCGCAACAAGCGCCGCCTGCGGCGGGGCCGCAGCCGGAATCTTGCCCGCAACAGCCGGGTTATCCAGCACCGCCTGCGGCGTCTGGCTCAACTGATCCAGCACGGCTGCATTGTCCAGCAAGGCCTTTTCAGCTGCCGTCGGTTCTGCAACCTTGGCCGCCTTGACCTCCTTGGCATTATCCTTGACCGTTTCCGTCACGGCGGGCGGCGGCGGTGTCGGTCCCGCGTCGATGCCCAATACTTCCTGCGGCGCGGCGGGGCCTTCGTTAATCGCCTCCTCATCGGCCTTGACCTCCTGGGCCGGCGCCATGGCATGTTCCGGCGGAACCGGAGTTGCAACGGTTTCGACCGCATCTGCGGGCTGAGGCGTTATCACAGGCGCCGTCGTATCAGCGGCTGCGGCAGGTGCCGGGACCGGCGGCAATACATCGCCGGGCATCTCGGTTACCGGTTTTTCCGAGGCAGTCACAGCACCCGCCGTAGTATCCGGCGCAACGGGCGGCATGCCCGCATCAACAGGAGCAGGCGCAGGCGCAGTCCCGGAAGCCGCCGCATTTTCAACAGGCACGGCAAAGCCACCCGTCGCCGCAGGCGACAATGGGTCAACCGTCGCCGCAGGTGCTAATGGGTCAGTCACCGCCGTAGGTGCTAATGGGTCAACTACCGCTGCAGACGCTGATGGATCAGTCACCGTCGCAGGTGCTAATGGGTCAACTACCGCTGCAGACGCTGATGGATCAGTCACCGCCGCAGGTGCTAATGGGTCAACCGTCGCCGCAGCATCAGCAACCACCGCTTCCGCCGGTGCCGGGGGCGGGATTGCCGCAACCTCGTCCTTGGGCGCGAGCAGGCCTGTCACCGCCGAAACGTCACCGCCGGTTACCACCATGATGCCGCCGCCCGCAATAACGACCAGCAGCCCTAAAACGGCCAAAGCGCCAAACGAGCCCTTTTTCTTGGCCACGCCCGCAACAGGTCCGCCGGTTGGAACGATGGCGCCGTCATCGCCACCCGCCTCGTCGTCCAGCGACACGTCGTCAAGATTGATATCCTCGGCGTCGTTGACCGGCGTGTCTTGCTTGTTTTTCGAGCCAAAAAGTTTCATTGTCGTTTTTTCCTTCTATAAATTTTCAGGCGGCGGCCTTTTCATCGATAACCTTAAGGAACGCACGCTCCAGATATTCCTGCCCGGTGCGGTTTTTAAGCTCGGCTGGCGTTCCCACAAACTGCAAGTGACGCGCATGGATGATGCCCACGCGGTCGCAAATCTCATCCATGTCCGCCAGAATGTGCGAACTCAGGAAAATCGTCATGCCGCGCTTTTTGCAAGCCACGATCTCGTCCTTGACGAGCGCGCGCGCGCGCGGATCAAGCCCGCTCATCGGTTCGTCGAGGATAAGCAGCGGGCATTCGGTCAATATCGTGCCCAGCAATCCCGTTTTCTGGCGCATTCCCTTGGAATAGGTTCCCACAAGACGCGGCAAGGCCTCCCGCGCCAGAGCCAGACGATCGGCCGCCTGCAACACCCTGTCGCGGTCAAAGGCGCGTTTATAAAGCTTGAGCGAAAACTTCACGAATTCAAGTCCCGACAGGAACGCCGGCGGCTCGAATTTCTCGGGAAGATAGGCCAGCTTCCCCTTGCTTTCCGCCGACAGCGTTTCGCCGCCGAAAATGCGGACGCTGCCGCAAGACGCCTTCATAAGGCCAAGGATGATCTTGATCAGCGTCGTCTTGCCCACGCCATTGAGCCCCATCAGGCCGAACGTCTCCCCCGTCCTGACGTCGAAAGAAACATTTTCAATCACGTTGCCGTGCCCATAATTCGCCGATACGTCGTCGATCGAAATGGCGGCGGGATTTGCGGTGGTCGGGCTCATTCCATCCTCATCCGGGCAACAAGATGCCGGTGTCGATATCGTATATCTGGTGAGGCCGCAGCGTGATCGCGATGATCTTGTTCAAGACCGCGTCATACCATTTCAAGCTGACCTCTTTTTTGCCGACGTTGATCTCGACCACCTCGGGCAGGAGACGGTTGGGCGTCAGGCGAAAACCGTTGAGCCAGATGATCCAGTTCTTGTCCGACGAATAAAGCATGCCCGACAGATGAAGCGTCCGCGCCGCCAGCGGCACGGCGGCAGCGCCGGTGATGCTTTGCTCCTGCTCGAACAAGGGCATATAGATCCCGACCAGCGCCTGATGGATCGCTGCCATTTGCTGCGGCGAGAAGAACAAGGACGAAGCGGGAAGATCGGGCAGGTCCTCGCTTTTGACAGGGCCGGGCAAGGCCGGTTCGGCCGACAGTGACGGCGCGGAACCCGGGGCCTGCGCCGCCGTTGCGGCCGTCTGAGCATGGACAGGCGCGGCCAGTGCGCAAATCAGGGCCGCTATCGCCGACATCCGCAGGATGCTGTTTTTCATGGCCTACCCTCCCGTTCCTGGCGCCGCGATGGGCAAATCGGCCTCGGGCACCATGGTCATCAGGTCAACCGTCACCGTCGCCTCAAGCAAGCCGACAGGCAGACGGTCCATGATCTTTTGCAACGAGTCGTTGGAAAATTCATTGGTCCTGCGGATTTCAACATCGTTGATCCGCGCATATCCCGGCAAAAAGCCGTTCAGGGCGTTCAAAAAGGCATAAATGTCCGTATCGATGTACAGGTTCATGTTGGTGAATTTAATCCTGCTGTTGATCAGCTTGGACTTGGATCCCTGCGCGTCGGTATTAGGAACCGCCTCGTTGTCGCCTATAACATAGGAAAAGCCGATAATACGAAAGACGCGGCGCATATCCTCAAGCTGGCGGCTGATCACGAAACGATCCTGGGGCATAAAAAAACCCGAGGTTTTCATGGTTTCGTAATTCGCCTGATTCTCCTGGAAAAACTTCATCTCGTCCTTGACATTGAGGATCGAGGCGCGCAGGTTGCCGATCTGTCCCTCGATGCCGGACAATTCGGTCTGCGTCTCTTCCTTCAGGGGCATCGCCCACAAAAGCCAGCCCGCAAGAAGGCAAACGTTAAGTCCACCCAAAACCGCCAGCTGGGTCAGGCGCTTGCCACCGATCAGTTTGCGAACATCACTCATAGCGGCGCCCCCTCGATCACGATTTCAGCCGTTTCCTTGGCGTCCAGATTGCCCGTGGAACGGCTGGAATTCGTGGCCTCCCCGATCTTGCCGGAAAACCTGCCCGTCCGCGAAACCTTGCCAAATTGCGACGTCACCTGCACTTTATAGTCCGGCAGCATGGACCTGAGCTGGCGAACCACGCCCTCTGTATGCGACACCCTTTGCTCAAGCGTCATGTCCTTGGACAGGCTGTAACTGAAGGTCAGGTTTATCTTTCCGTTATCCTTGGCGCCCGGTACGGGCATGGCGGCCCGGCCCGGCCCGCCGCCGCCGGAAACCGGCAATTGCGCGCCCGGCGCATGCGTGAGCTTGATAGTTTCGACAACGACATCGCTACCCAAGGCGCGGCGCACGATCTCGAAAATGCGGCCCGGGTGCATGGAATTGTCGTCAAGAAGCTTGCGGACGTTCATCGCGGCGCGGACGACCTCGGGCCGGATGGGAAGCTCGTTGAAAATCTTGGATTCATCGTCATATTCGCGCTGCAACAAGGCCTGTTGACTGCTTTGCTGCTCGACCTCCTCCTGCAAGGACATATAGTCCTGCCAGTCGCTGGCCAGCATACCCCCCGAACCCAGCGCTCCCAGAACCAAAAGCCCCACCGCCACCTTAGCCACAGCGCGCGGTTTTTGCACCTTGGCGATCGCGGGCATGGAAACCGGCATCATCAGCGACGACTTTTGCCCCAGCCAGCCCGCGTGGATGATATCGCCGAAAATCGGCTTGACGATCTGCTTTCGGATCAGCTTCAGGCCCAGCGCCGCCATCGCCTCATCAGCGGTCAGGCACTGCAACCGCGTCGCCTGAAACATTTGCTGCTTTTGGGTGAAGGCCTGTTTTTCCGTTTCGCCGCACACGACCATCACATCAAGCCCCTCGGCCGGCACGTATTTCAAGCGCGACAGATAGCTGAGCGAGGCCTTGAATTCGCGCACAACCTCGTCGACCCAGGCGACGCCGGTCATGTTTTCCTCGGCGATCTGGATCATGCGGGTCAGGACGAGGCGCCCGTCCTTGACAACAACCTGTCGCAAACCGCCGGTTTCGTTCTGGGTGATCAGGACGCGCCACTGGGACGTCTGGCCGACGTTGAAATCAAGACTCTTGGCAAGGGCCGCGACCAGATCGGCCGACTCAACGGGCAAGAGCGACAGGCCGCCGATGGGCACCTCCGCCGCATAAAGCGTGCGCGCCACGTTTTCAAGCATGCCGGTATCGGGTAGAGCGGCAAAAAGGTATTTCGGCCCGCCACCGTCCTTGTTCTTTTTGTCCTTGATGCGCAACGCCGCGCGAACGGGATAGGTCGGAAAGGCGGCGTCAAGCTTGCGGCGCAACATTTTCGGCTGGTCGAGCGAACTGACCTTGGGCAAAACCTCGGGACGATAGGTCTGGTCGTTGGCATCGAAGAGGACGAAAACCGGCCATTGCCGGTTCTTGCGCTGCAGCATATCCGTCAACTGGCTGCCAAAATTGGGCAGGGTCCAGGGCAAGGCGCCCTCGCGTTCAACGCCCGAGGAACCCGACGAGAACAAGACGATGCCGTCCTCGCCCATCATCAGAATTCGGCGCTTGGCGCGCAGGAAAGAAATTCCGGCCATGGTTCTTAAACCCCCATCTTGCCAAAGCTGTTGTAAACCGGGCCAAAGACCGCCGCCGCGATCCAAAGGATCATGCCGCCCAGAATGACGGTCAGGGCGGGTTCGATCATGGCGATCATGGCGTCGACTGCCTCGTTGACGTCGCGGTCATAAAATTCGGCGACCTGCTCCAAAACCTCGGTCAGGTTTCCCGACTCCTCGCCGATCTTGACCATGCGGACGACAAGCGAGGGAAACTCCCCCGAATTGTTCATCGAAACCGACAAAGGGCTGCCCTCCTGCACCTTGTCGCGGATATTGGCCAGCGCCTCGGCAAGCACAAGATTTCCGGCGGTGGCGCGCGCGGCGTCAAGGCATTTGAGGATTTCAAGGCCGCTGTTGAACAAAACGCCGAAGGTCTGGCAAAAACGCGACAGGGCGATCTTGCGGATCAAGGACCCCATGACCGGGATATGCAGGGCCAGATTGTCCGTGTGATATTGAAAGGATTCCGACACCGAACGGCCGATGCGGATAAAAAGATAAATCGACACCAAGACGGCGATGACATAACCGAAATAATTGCTGAAAAAATCCGAGGTGGCGATCAGCGCCAACGTAATGCCCGGCAATTCCTGATCGATGTTATGCAGGAATTCGACGACCTGCGGAACGACATGCCCCATCATCAGCCAGATGACGATGATGACAACGACGATCAATATCTTGGGGTAGCGGGTCGCCTTTTTGACCTTGACGTTCATCGCGTCCGTCCATTTCAGGTGGCGGACAAGCTGCTGGAACGAATTGACGAGATTTCCGGTTTCCTCCCCGGCTGCGATGAGCGAGATAAAAATCTGCTCGAAAACGTTGGGATGGTTGGCCAGAGCCTGCGAAAACGAGCTTCCCTCCGAAACGTTGCGGTGCACCTCGGTCATGATATCGCGCAACTTCGTCGATTCCGTCGTGTCGCGCACGTCCGCAAGACCGTCAAGCAACGGCACACCAGCACGCTGCAACTGTTCCAGATGGACGAAAAGCTGGATCAGGTCGCGCACCTTGATCGATTTGGCCATCAGCGCCGCAAGGCGTCCGCCCTTGTTGGACACTTCCTTGCAATCAATCAGCTCATAGCCCGTCGAGCTTAGCTGTTGCGCCAGATCCTGCTCATTGACAGCGCTGATCACGCCCCGGACCGGACGGCCTTTATGGTTGATGGCTCTATAGCGATACTTGCCCATTAGTGACAGTAACCAAGACCCTGCATTTTAATCCCCGGACACAAAGACAGCTTTGTTCCACACCAAGGAAAATACTAGACGAAGTTTGCTTGCTTGGCAGTAGTTAACTCTTTAATTTTTCAAATTAAAACATACTTCCGGAAAATTCCTGACCGGCCCACGCGTTTCAAAAAAAGACATATGAAAACAAGCGCGCTAAACTGAAGTATTCACTTGAAATAATTGATAAAAGTAAAAAGGCGCTTCCCGCCCGCGCAAAACCGCTTGAAATTACAGCCGGTCAGAAAAATTGAGGATCTTCATCAAGGCATCAAGACTGGTCGTTCCCTGCAAGACCTTCTCGATCCCGTCGTCAAGCATGCTCCGAAAGCCTTTTTCCCGCGCCATGGCCTTGATCTTGCTCCGATGCGCACCCTCGGCGATCAGGTCATTGAGATCCTCGTCAAGATATAAAATCTCGGCACAGGCGATACGGCCCTTGAACCCTGAATTGTTGCAGGCCGGGCAGCCAACCGCATGATGAAGCATCGGCGGATTTTTGGCGTCAATACCCAGCAGACGGCATTCCTCGGCCGTGGCCGGCTTGGCCTGCTTGCATTGCGGGCACAACCTGCGCACGAGGCGTTGCGCGAACGAGGCGATGATCGCGCCGGCCAGCATGCCGGGTTTCAGGCCAAGATCGACCAGACGCGGGATGGCGCCAAAACAATCGTTGGTGTGAAGCGTGGTGAAAACCTGGTGCCCCGTCATGGCAGCCTTGAGCGCTTGCTGCGCCGTTACCTCGTCACGCACCTCACCCACGAAAATGATATCGGGATCCTGACGCAACAGCGCCTTCACGCCCTCGCCGAAGGAAAAGCCCATGCCTTCCTTGACGTTGGCCTGACGGATCATGGGCAGGGCGTATTCGACCGGGTCTTCCAACGTCATGATGTTGACGTCGACCGTATTGATCGCGTTGATCATGGAATAAAGCGAGGTCGTCTTGCCGCTGCCCGTCGGGCCCGTCACAATGATGATGCCCTCGGGGCGCGCCTGCGATTTCTGGATAAGCCTGAGGTTGTGATCGCTAAAACCCAGCTTTTCAAGCGGCACGATGCCCGAACTTTTATCAAGCACGCGCAGAACGATGTTTTCGCCATGCACGGTCGGCAGGGCGGAAACACGGAAATCCGCCTCGCGCCCGCCGATGTCGAGGCCAAAGCGCCCGTCCTGCGGCGTCAGCTTGTCGGCGATGTTCATGCCCGACATGATCTTGAGGCGCTGGCATATCCCGTTCCAGTATTCGCGGTGAAGCGTATGAACCGATACCATTTCGCCATCGATGCGGTAACGCAGGCGGATAAAATTCTCTTCCGGTTCAAAGTGAAGATCCGAAGCGCCCATCTTGACCGCCTCGGTCACCAGCGCGTTCACCAGACGCACGATCGGGTGCGTATAGGCCTGATCCTCCGTCATGGTGCTAAGATCTATATCCTTGGCGCCCTGCCCGCCGCCCAGTTCCTTCATGATGCCATCAATGGATACGGCATGTCCGTAAGCGCTGTCGATCGCATCGGCAATGGCGGTCGGCGTGGACACGCGAGGCACGATTGTCATGCCGCGCGGCAACAACTGGCGCAACTTGTCCAGCGCCACGACGTCATAGGGATCGGCCATGGCGACGACCGCCATGCCGGTTTCCTTGTTGAGCGACAGCGGCAGGACCTGATACTTCAGCGCATCCTTTTTCGTCAGGCACGCCAGAGCCTCGGGCTCAATCATTGTTTTCTTGAAATTGAATTCCTCATAGCCCGAGGATTCAGCCAGAAGGCTGCTGAGCATCTCGGGACTGATAAAACCAAGATTGACGAAAATCTCGCCCAGCATCGCGCCGGTTTTCTGCTTTTCGTGCAACGCCACGACCAACTGGTCCTTGGTCAATATCCCCTGCTCGACCAAACGATCGCCGATGCGCTTGGTCTTGACGCCGTCGTCCGGCGGCAATTGAATCTGACCGGACGCTTGTCCCTGCTGTTTTTTAGCGGCTGTATCGTCCATTGAACCCTGTCACCCATTGGCATGCCCGCAACCGGGAATCTCTTCCCTATTACCCCGAGGCTAAGGATGACATGAAATCGTTAAAATTTTTCTATTTTCACGTTATGGAATTTAGGCGGCGGTCTTGCGGCGCACCATGTCTTGTTGCGGCGCCTTCAACGCCTCGTACTTTATCTTCATGCCGGAAAAAGGCAGCGCAACGCCCATCTCAAGCTTGGCCAGATGAATATCCTTTCGCCATGACCGAATGCCTTCGCGCGTTGCCAGCCTGCCAATTCCCTGCATGTTTACTCTCCCCGTTCTAACCACAAGTTCCCCAACTTGTTGTGGGCGTGAAGATTGCAGAAGTGATTCGCAGATGCAAGCGAAAAATTGAAAAAAGAAAACCGGAAACATGCGTTCCCGGTTTTCTGATTCAAATCAGGACGTTGCAAAATATCAAATTTTACCGTAGCCCTTGCCGCCACCGCCACCCAGCGACGGGCCGCCCATACCCGGCGTGTTGAAATTGGGCGGGGGCTGATCCGGACCGCCCGGGCCACCGCCGTTGAACAGGCCGTCAAAGCCTTCACGCGGAACTTCCTTGACGATCAGCTTGTTGTCGCTGCCGACTTCAAGCTTGATGCCGACGTCGATCTTGCTGCTCATCCGGTTGAAGTTCTGGATGAATTGCTCGTCCAGCCGCGCATCGGTGCCGCGCACCAGTTCCGCCGTCTTGACCATGCGTCGCGCCTCGGAATCGCCGCCCACCATCATGACCTTGAAGTCCTGGCCGGGCTGGAGCTGCTGTTCCATCATCATCTGTTGCGAGACCTTGTCCGCCACGCTGACCATCGACTGCATCGCGCCGATCGACATGATCAGGCACATACGCTTGACATCGTCGCTGGCCGTCGGCAGATTTTTTTCCTTCTCGGTCGGATAGGCCTCAAGGTGCATATAATTTTTCAGCACGTCGGACACTTCCGTGCCGAAAGAGGTCTGGATTTTCTCGAAATCGACGGGGGAGCGCACCGACTCGCGCAACAGCGCCGCCGCGATCAGTTGCGGCGTCGGGTTTTCGGCCACACTGGCCGCCAGACGCGCCGGGCCCACGATATTGTGAAGAAAATCCTCTTCGCGCTGCATGATCAGCCCGTCTACCGTCTGCTGCTTGGCCTGTTCCTTCTGGATATCGACCTTGCGCTGCTCGCTCACAACCTTGTCCAGGGGGATCTGTCCCGCATTGGCCAAAGCGCTGAGCTGGCGCTTGTGCGCATCGGCCTCGTACTCGATGTCGCGCAGGGCATGCTGCGTTTGATAATCGTAACGGTCCTTTTGATTTTCCCAGCCAAGATCGAAGGCCTTTTTGACCAGCTCGTGATTAGGCAATCCTGATTTTTCAAATTTCATGCAACACCTCTTCCTTTTTTAAACCGGCAAAGAAACCGCCGGATAAAACCGGTCCGTCTTTGTCCATGAATGTCTTGGCTACAGATTCAGTTATTAACAGAACTCTAAAAACCCGGCAAGGCGATGACGGTTTTTTCAGGAAAAAAGACCAAAGATTTTTGGATTATGTCATTCCCCGGCTTGTAAAAAGCTTCCAACACGCCGCGCATGCTGGAATGAGCGATGGAGCAACAGCAGGGCGATTGACATATAAATGAGGTTCAGCCCGAAAGCTTTCAGCATATGCGAGGGCATGAAAACACCCTCGTTCACCAAGGCCCGTATTCCCTCGAAGACATGAGCGGCGGGCAAGGACAAGGACAGGGGCTGCAACCACTCCGGCAAGGTCGCAACCGGGTAATAAACCGCGCAAAACGGCGCGAAGAAAAAGGTCAGCGCCCAGGCCAGCCCCTCGGCGCCGGGTCCGGTGCGCACCAAGAGCGAGGTGATGGCAAAACCCAGCCACCAGCCCATCATGACCAGATTAAGGACGAAGAAAAACAGCGGGAAGCCAAAGGCGAAGAGGGAATAATCGTAAAACCACATCGCGCACAGCACCGCCGGGATCATGCCGATCACAGCGCGGACAAAGCTGTACATCACCATCGACACCCACCATTCCCAGGGGCGCAGTGGACTGACAAAAAGATGGCCCATATTGCGCGACCACAATTCCTCCATATACGTCAACGACACGCCCAGCTGCGAGCGAAACAGCATGTCCCACAGCATGACCGCGCCAAGCACAGCGCCGGCAGCATAATAAACCACGCCCTGGTTGGCGGCGAAAAACGAACTGATAAAACCCCACAGGATCATCTGGATCATCGGCCAATAGACCAGTTCGACGATCCGCGCGGGCGACCCCTTGAGGATATAAAGATAACGCATCACCATCGTGAAAATCCGGCGCAGGCTGTCCGTCATGCCGCGCTCTCCTGCACCCTGTCGCCACGGCGCGCCAGATCAATGAAAACCTCTTCCATGTCGTCGTGGCCATGCTGCGCCATCAATTCAGCGGGCGAACCTCCGGCGACGATTTGCCCCTTGCGCATCATCAAGACATTATCGCACAATCTTTCGACCTCGCGCATATTGTGCGAGGCCATGAAAATCGTGGCGCCCGTCTTGTTCTTATAGGCCATAAAATAACCGCGAATACGATCCGCCGTATCAGGATCAAGGGAGGCCGTCGGTTCGTCCATCAGCAAAAGGTCGGGCCGGTTCAAAAGCGATTTGGACAACGACACCCGCGTCTGCTGCCCCGCCGAAAGCCGGCCAAAAGGCCGGTCGAGCAGCTCGGCAAGATCAAGTTCCCGCGATAATTCGTCGATCCGTGCCGGAAGATCCCTGACGCCGTACAACCGCCCGTAAATGGTCAAGTTCTGGCGCACCGTCAGCTTTTTAGGCAGGTCGAGGTAGGGCGAGGAAAAATTCATTCGTGACAGTACGCTATGCCTTTCGCGCAGCATGTCATGGCCCAGAATGGAAATCCCGCCCGAGGTCGGCGTCAAAAGCCCAAGCAACATCGAAATGGTCGTGGTCTTGCCCGCGCCGTTGCCACCAAGCAGAGCCGTGATGCTGCCCCGCTTGACCTCAAACGAAATGCCATCCACTGCCTTTGTCTCACCAAAGGCCTTGGCCAGCCTCTCGACGCGAATGGCGGGCGTGTCGGACATTGCGGATTTTACTCTTTGTCTTTCTTGCGGAAGCTGTCGAGAGAGACAACCTCGCCCTTTTTGGAGCCGTCGTCCTTGTCCTTGTCTTTCTTCTTCGCATCGCCGCCAGACGCCGAACCCGCCGTCTCTTTTTTCTTTTTGTCGTCACCAGCCACGGCCGCGCCCTCCTCCTCTTCCTCGAGAAGGGGCTGGAACTGCAGGGCAAAATTCACCGAAGGATCGGCAAAAATCGTAATCGTGTTGAGGGGAATGCGCATCCGCTCAGGTACGTTGTTGAACGACAGCATGACCGAAAATTTTTCCTCGTCCACCTCCAGATCGTAAAACTGATGCTGGAGAACGATCGTCATTTCATGCGGATAGCGCTCTTTCAGATAGGTCGGGATTTCAACACCGGGCTGATCGGTGAAGAAGGTGATGTAGAAATGATGATCCTCGGAAAGGCCGTGATCGACCACCTCCTGCATGGCCTGACGGACGACGCCCCGCAGAGCCTTTTCCACCATCTTGTCATACCGGAACGAGTCTTCTTCCTTGCGCGCCATCTTTTTAAATCCTTGAACTTCTTTTTTAATCCCGATTTAGTCTAGCAGACTTCGTCCGAGTGTCATGTTTTTTTGCGGCGTCTTAAGAAAACTGTTTTAATTCAAAGCCATGTTGCCAGCATCCGGACGTCGCCAAAAACCGTTGACGTAACAACAGCACAGGATTATATTCTGAAAATATCAAAAGGATGACGCGCCATGAAAGATAATGACCAGCTTGCCAGCAATCTCCTGTCTTTGGTAATCGCAACGGCGGACAATAATGTTCTGCAAATGCAAGGCCTTTTAAACAGCCACCGCGAATCCTTTGCCGAGGCCGTGTCCGAAAAAGGCCGCACCATGCAGGATTTCTATACCCTTTTGCTGAACAAGGCGGTCGAGCACAACGCAGCCGACGCCGTCCGTTTTCTGGCCGATCAGGGCGCCGACGTGAATGCCAAGGCGGCGGGCAAGGATGCAGGCACGCTTTTGGATCTCGCGCACCGCTCCGTCGCCATGAATGCCGCCAATGCGCTGATTGAAAAGGGTGCAACGGAAAAAACCCCGGCCACAGCGCAGCAAGCATCCTTTGTCATCCATCAGAACCGCCGCAAATTCGGGCCTTGAAATTAAAACCGGGAAAATAAAACGGGGGCAATTCTGTTGCTAGGCCTGCCCCCACGCCCCACCTTCTCCATCACTGGAAAAGGGATTTAAGTGCTAACTGCTCAGACTGCGTTAAGCAGCGAGAGCGAGTTTTGCCCTTGCGGGCGTGTTGTCGTTAGCATTTATAAGTTTTAGCCCGATAACGGCGGAACCATGCCGAACGAAAGCGACCACCTTTACCACGTACGTCGATCCTGTTTCGGCCCCACGGCGCTTCATCGGACGCATCCGGTGAAGAGTGGTGGAGCCGCCGGGTACCGCCCCCGGGTCCGTCCCGCTTATTTCGCAGCGCGTTTATCGTTATAGCCAGGCAAGCCTGACATTTTTAATATAACGCAGAACAGCTTGTTTTTCAAGGTCTTTTGCGAAAAAACGTGATGCCGGGAACCGCTTTTCCATTGAAAACATGCGGTTTTTTAATCGACACCTGACAAGCCTCGATTGTTTTATCCTCAAAACAAAATCCGACCA
>FRDC01001726.1_pt1 | contig 19897 bp, 22 predicted proteins | sample 1106171 | NCBI WGS metagenome assembly FRDC01 (sample SAMEA3930566, study PRJEB13176) | freshwater metagenome | biome: Drinking water system; feature: drinking water; material: water | place: Singapore | collected 2014-12-20 | reverse complement strand
GACCCAAATCTTCCTGGGCATCCATGATTTGCTGCAATAATTTTTTCTTCAAGTGGATTACGCAAGGTTCGCCAGTAGATCTATCTATACCTACCATAGAGTAATTCCATTGACATTTCTTATCTGGAAAGAACTCTGGTACTATATCCGTTTCTTTATTTGTAAAGCGTTCTTTGTCCCTGTCAAAACTTAAACACTCTAAAGGGATATCTCTACCATTTTGTGACTTAACCCAGTACACATACTTAGGTAATACTCCTCCAACCAGCCGGATCTTATTTTCGCCTAATTTATACTCATATTTAGCTACTCCAGTCTGTGCTTTGCCTTTTGATTTATTTAATTCAATTGCCATATTTATTCCTCGTATTTAAAGTAAATTTTATTGTCTATTATATTGAGTAAATAGTTATATTTTAAATTACCTACTATAAGATCAGGGTAGGTTACAAGATCCAAGTATCTTACCCCAAATTCCTTATATAAAAAATAACTTCTTCTTCCTGCTAGTTGTATATATTGACTTACATATACAGTATTTAAATTGTTTTTGAACAATTTTTCTGGTTTAAGTATAAAACTTTTACCTCTCCCTAAGTTTGGTATGATAAGGGAGTTATCATGCTGATTTTTACGTACAATTTTCTTAATAAACAAATTATGCATAGCTTCCACAATCTGTTTATCATTTTTAGCCTTGTTTAGCAATAATTCTAAGTTAAAATTTATCATTTTATATATTATACCTGTTATTTATTACAATTACAAGTCTAAATTTCTAATTCCTCTGTATGCCAGCCTTTGCGCATATAGAGGCCCCTTCTTGAATTATTTTGTTTTGCGTCTGCATATCCAGACAGTTGAATATCCACTATCAACGGATTTAATTTACCATCGTGAAATCTCTGTATTCTACCTATAATCTGCTCTAGTAGTGAGTCATTGTTTATAGGGTTAGCTAGTATTACTGCACTTAATCTATTTACAGAAATACCTTCTGAAAATATTCTAGTAGAAGCACTTACACAGTTGTAGTCCCCTCTCATTATACTATCAACTATATCCTCTCTATCTTTAGTTTTACCTGTCACGGCTACACACTCTTCTCCAATCATATCTTTGAGAGAATCTACAAAATCAGTTCGGTCCCCTAGAACTAAGACACAGTGCCCCATTTGCACATGAGCTATGGCTAAATTAGCTATATACTGTTTATACTCAGCGTTGCCTAATAAACTGGTTAATCTATCTGCCCACCCTAACCCATCCTCAGTCTTAAATTTAGTACGTATTAATTTAACACTAGGAGTCATAGTGTTTCCCTTACTCTTTATAACATTATCTCCAAAGGAATCTTTGAATAATATATGCTTACCATCCTTACGTTGTAAAGTGCCACTAAGTCCTATTTTATATAATGAATGAAAAGTTACTAGTGTTTCTGTAAATATAGGAGCACTAATATGATGTGCTTCATCTACTATCACTAACCCGAATAGTTTTGATAGTTTACTAATATGTTTTCTTAAGGACTGTATATTAGCTACTGTAATAAACTTAGTAGTATCATAGTGACCACTAGATATTAATCCACAATCTACTCCAAATAGATTATTAATACTCTGCTGCCACTGATCTCTTAAAAATAGTGTGTGCACTATTATTAAAGCTTTTTGACCTAGTTTATGGGCCACATGTAAAGCAGTAAAAGTTTTCCCCCAGCCAGGTTCCGCATTTATAATGCAATTACCATCGACTTTATTGTATACTTCTAATTGATTGTCATACAGAGGATATAAAGGTTTGGGATATTCTATAGGCAGATTTATTCTCTTATCTATTATATCTACATCTTCAGACAATAGATCTGTACGAGTTTGTGGTATAGCTATGATGTTATCTGAGATAATTTTATAGTTCTTTATTATCTCAAAAGGGGTAAATCTTCTAAATTGTGATAGAGATAAGTTAGGGTTAAATGCCTTAGGTATCTTATATGTTAATGAAGAAATTATACTGTCTAACTCTATACTGGTAGGATTAGAGATATATATTTTATCTGATATTACTGCTTTATCCATTATACCTTCCTACGGGTTTTTTTAAATTCTTTTTCATATAAACCATATAGTATGCGTTTATTATTTATAGTTAAAACTCCAGCATACTGACAATTTTTTACGTCATTGAGAATTTTAAATCTTTCTGGTACTCCCTCTAATTGAAGGATGTACATGCCTTTGTCACTGCGTAATACTTTCTGTATTTTGTGACAAGTTAGAGGCGCAGTTACTTTTTTCTCGTACTTAAATATAGTACCTTTGGAATCTATTATCCAAGGTCTAGTACTGGCTAATCTGATTAAATCCCCTACTGAGTATATGGCCTTATTTATCCTGTATAAAGGCACATTCTGCAATTTTAGTTTAAGCCTTCTAACTCCCAATGTATCTCCTTGTATGGATTTGTCATCAATTATAATGTACTTTGAAACATACCTGTCTCCTTCAGCATCATAATCAACAAACCCATACATGGAAATACCGTCCACTGTTATAGGAGGTTCATTTTTAAGCAGAAATACGGGCCAATGAATCTCCTCTAATTTCATAATACTCCTCAAATTTTCCGAAACTGTAATCGTCACCAACTTCTTGATCTATACCAATAGGAAATCCCGGTATAGAAACACCCCTGTCTCTCTGAGTGTGTTTTCTTAGTAAATCTCTATATAAATCCACACAATCTTCTTTGACTAATGCTACAATAGAATCATGCACTAACATAAATATCTTTGCATCCATATTAATGGATTCTATCTCTTTCTGTGTTTCTATAGCAGCTAATAGGTTTACATCGCTACAGACTGACTGAATTAAAAAGTTAATGCCGCTTCTTACTTCGTGGGAAGATATAGCTCTATCAGAAGAAAATACGTTTGTTAACCTTCTTTTTCTCCCAAAGAATGAGTATATAAATCCATTTGTTTTAATCTCGGATTTTCTAGCATCTAGCCATCTTTTAAGTACACTAAACTTAGCAAAGTAATCGTCAATATTTTCTTGAGCTTCTTCCTCAGAGTAGTATTTACCCGTAGCTTTAGTAACCTCACTAGCTACTTTAGCAGCTGCAGCCCCGTATAAAATTCCGAAAGTTATCGCTTTTGCAGCTTGTCTTAATTCCGGGTATAGCTTTTTAACCTCTTCCGCTGAGCATGTTAAATTAAATACACTTTTAGCTATGTTAGAGTGTAAGTCACCTCCAAGAGAAAATATTTTTTGGAGTTCCCTATCCTTAGATAAGACAGCAGCATAATATACTTCCCCAGTTTTCAAATCTTGAGATACTATTTTATAGCCGGCAGGAGCTTTTATACAACCTTTAACTATGGGGTCGTCCCGTACAATTTGTTGTGCATTAATAGTACCGCTGCTAGATAACCTACCACTGGTTACATAAGTATTGTTAAAATTGGTATATATCTTACCGTTACTTTTTGTACTTAGTAATATTTTATCAATATAGGTATTCCGTATTTTAATTAATTTACGTACCTTTAGCAGTAATGCAGGTAATGGATCCAATTCTGCTAGCTCTTCTAAAACCTCAGCATCAGTAGACATAGCTCCAGTATCAGTAAGCTTACCTGTTGGTGGGAGAGCTAAGTAATCAAACAAAACAGCTCTTAAATGGTTAACACTATTTGGATTAAAGATTACACTATTATCTTCCCCAAATTTAATTATGTGTTCATTGGTAAATAGTTCCACCTTAGCTGCTTCTATTTCTTTATCTAGGTAATTTTTAGCTGCTAACAACCTATTTTTATCTACAGGTATACCAGCTTCCTCCATATCCATAAGGAATAATGTGCTAGGCATCATAAGCTGTCTATATACTGAATTCAACTTCTCGTTTGCTTCTATAATAGGTTTGAACTTTCTATATAGAACTAGAGTTGCAGCAGAGTCAATAGCAGCGTATTTAGAAATAACATTGAAAGGTATAAATCCGTAATTAAAATCTTCTTCTTTTATGCCTCTATCTCTACAATATTGCTTTTTATAAGTTTCTAACTCTTCATCGTAGTTACCAAAATCTGTATACTTAAGAGCCAATGCTTTTAACCCGTGTTGAGCATTCTCATCTAGTACATAATGCATAACCATTGTATCTTCTAGGCTATCTCTATCGAATTCTAGGCCCAAGTGGAATTTTATCATCTTATAATCGAATTTAAGATGATGCGCTACTCTACGCACTTTCTTTGTAAGAAAGATTTTACTGAGAATACTTAAGCACATTTCATCTAAACAGTCTGACGAAATGTATCTGGCTTTTAAGGGATCACAGCATAAAGATAATCCTAGTACATACCCATCTCTTGGATATAATGCTGTTGTCTCGGTATCAAATGCCAAATCCTCGGATGGGTGATCTAGTACTTCCATCAAGAATTCAAGAGCCTCTTCTGTGTTATCAATACCTTTATAATCTCCTTGCTGAGTAATTTGACTTCCAGTATTGTACACTGTTTTTATCTTATCTACAGCTCTTAGGAAGTCTTGTTTACCTTCAGGCTTAAAAATCAGTACAGAAGGATTAGGCATAGCCATAAATTTATCTTGCACTAAAATACCCATCATAGTGGTTACAGAGGTTATTTTAGCATACTCTTTTGCTGCCTCAGAACCAACTAAAATTACTAAATCATACGGCTGTAAATCTACTACTAATGTTACGTCCTTTTTCAATAACTTCTTTATTGGCACATCGGACATGTGGTATAGATCGAAATCAAAATCAAAATACTTTGAGTAATTTGCACTACTAGGAGCTTTATCTATAATGGCTACTTTTTTCATCTATTAAATCCCTATAGTAATTAACTTGCTCTTGGTCTAAACTACCTGGGTCTAAGCCGTCTGGCATATTAATTACTTCTACAAAGTAAGAGTTATTTTCTAGAGCTAACTTATGCTCTTTTGCGGCAGTTCTGCCGGCTTTATCGCCGTCGTACATTATAAATATTAAGGGTATCCCTTGTATTTTATATGGTAGCAGCTTTCTATCTATGTCTTTATTTAGATTGGTAGCACTGAACGTGCAAACAACATTAGATAAACCTTTATCATATAAGTTAAGCATGTCAAATATGCCTTCTACCAAGATAATATAGGGTACGGTTTTATCTATTGTTTGTGGATAACAATGAAGTTTAGCTCCAGTAGGATATATTTTATATCTCATTCCTGAGTTAGAGAGAGTGTGTCTTCCTATAAACCCTGAAATATTACCGGTTACGTCTCTTATAGGAAATATAATTCTATCATCCATTTCTGGATCTAAAGTATTTGTAAAAGCTTCAAATTTTATTAGGGTATTAGCTGATATACCTCTAAATTTATCTCTAAAACTTACAGCTCCTGGTGGAAATTGTAACTTACTTATACTGTTTTTTGCCTGTTGTAAGGCTTGGGCTAGTTTAGCTACTTTTAAACCAACGTAAGTTGTTAATATATTATAATACTTAAATATATTACCTGAAAAACCACACGACGGGCATCTAAAAATTCCTGTGGTTTTATCAATACGTAAACTAGGATTTTTATCATCGTGTTCTGGATTCAAGCACTTTATAACATAATCTTGCCCTGATACTCTTACTTGATGGTTTTTAGATATTAAAAGATTATATACTGGATCACTCATACATTTTACTCTGTATCCCAAGGTAAGTCAATTCCTACTTCTTTAGTAGGTTTATTTTGATGCTCTTCTCCACCTTTATTCTTCTTCCCAGGTCTCTCGATATCTTGAGGAGATATTCTTAAAGTATTCCAGTTTATATGCGAGGTACACGTCAAGTCAGCGTCCCCCCTAATCTTTGTAGTATCAAAGCTTATAGCCTCATCCTCCTTACTATGTGCATCTAATAATAGAGCTATATCGGGAGCATCTAAGATTCCTCTAGCAAACCTAGTCTGTCCAGAATCGTCTATTTGATAGGGAGATACTATTGGAACACCATATTTTCTAGCTAGATTTTTAAGCTTAGTGGCTATTTCTATCTGAGATTTCCAATCATATTTATCTTTGTTACCCTCTATTACAATCTGATTTATATAATCAACTATTACTACACCTAGAGAGTCGCCAAACTTTGACTTAGCTTTAGATAGTACTAAATCCATAGTAGATACGGTTAGATTTCTGTCATCTACTATAATCATTTGATTATTCTTTTTTAAACTAAAATTCCTTATTAGATCTTCTTCTAGTTTATAATTGTCTTTGTGGGTTAAAAATCTCTCATAAGCCTCCTCACCGTTCTCAAACATATCAGCTCTCACACGAGCTAATTTCAGTATGTCAGTATCAGTATAGGTACCCTTCTTTACGTTCTTATGATGAACATCTGCAAGAATAGCCATGTTCCTATCATTTATTTCTTTAGCAGTCATTTCTATAGTAAAGTATATAGAAGTGTTTCCAGCCTCATACTGAGATACAAATATGTTACTACAAACTGCTGATTTTCCAGAACCCCTTTTCCCACCTATGACTAGTAGTTCTTCTCTAGCTATACCACTTAGGTGTGAGTCAAATTTATTATTGAACCCAAGATAAAATCTATCTTTTAATACTTCCTCAGCTCTGTGGAATACACAAAGATCTCGCATAGAGAATACATTAGAAGAAGTATAAGTTTTCTCTTCTATAGTTAGAGCTATATTAGCTAGATTTGTCTTTATTTCTTCTGTATCTAGCAAAGGTAAAAACTTTACAAAATTTTCTAGTAATTTTATAGTTTCTGTTTGTGTGTATTGATCAATTAAAGCATTTAAAGCTATATCTGCATCTACTTCTGGCATATCTGTTAGCTTGATAGTAGATAGTAAACTAGATGAAGCCCCTTCTCGTATTGTTAGTTCTAAGTCAGAGAATGAAGGTACTTTCCCAAATTTATCATAATGCCTACATATTATGGAATATAAGGTAGAATAAGCAGGGTCTAGGAAAGCTAATTTTAATTTACTAAAGATATCTAGGTTTTGTTCAGATAGAAGTTTGTGCAGTACTGCTGCAGAAACATCCATATTTACAATACCTCCATCTTATGCTCATTATCATGTATAACCTGATCTAATATTTCTGATAACTTACCAAGTACTTCAGCTTTAAGAATTGATATATCTTTGGAGTAATCTCTGGTTTTATCAAATAAAATTTCTATTTGACGTAAGGTTACTATCTGCTGCAATGCCCAATATATTTGATCGTGAGGGATTTGAGAGTTAGCAGATACCTCTACTAATACTTTATTGCCATAAGCTATCTCAGCCCTTCTAACTATCTCTTCAACAGTTAGGCTTTCATTATCTTCATATCGTATTACTACTTTAGGCATATAGTTCTCCACATATAGATAAAGGGGCTGAGTATACCTCTAGCCCCTTTATTTTTAAATATACAATTACTTAATCTTCCTCAGAAAGATCAGATTCCTCAGAATTTTTACCGAGTGCTTTAGCTTTCTTCGCTGCGCCATCATAATTAGCTACTTTAACTCCACGATGAGTTAATGCAGATTTAACACCTCTAACCGTTTTACCAGTAGCTTCAGCGATTTCTTCAACTGTCATAGCGTTGATATTGTCTAAAGACTCAAATACATCTTCTCGTGTTTTAGCAGAAGATTCTCGTTGTACTGGAATCCTGTCAATTTTCTTTTGGCTTAATAGTGCTAGAGCCTTTCCACGAATAGAGGGCACTTCTTTACCCAATTTTTGGGCGATATCTTCGATACATGCACCACTGTTTGCCATTTGGATAAATGCAGCTTCTTCTTGATCCGTGTACTTACGGACTGCTTCAACTTTTTCAGAGGCTTTAACCATTCCAGTAAGCTCTAATGCTAGAATTTTACCTTGAATCTGTTTAGCTGTGAATTCCCCATCCTTGAAATTAGCAGCAATTTCGGCATAAGTAAGTGTGCCTTCGTTATCTGCTAAGAATTCGCGCAAAGCTTCTGTATCTTCTTCACTAAATGCAGACACTCTAGACTTAGCTAAAGATGCCACAGTATAGCCTAACTTACGAAGTTTAGAACTAATACTGCGTGGGGTAAACTCCATATCATCTGCAATTTGCAAAATGGTTTCTGCTGAAACTTCACCTGCGCTAATTTCGCCAGCTGCTTCTACTAAAGTTTTTGTATTTTCATCAGACCATTTTTTACTTGTTGTACTCATGTGTTTTCTTCTCTTGAATAAAGGTTTTAATATTATCTACTATAAGTAGTCCAAGCAGTTCTGCTTTAACACGCTTAGAACTACCACGATTTTCTTCATCTACTAGAATTGCTACATCTTTTGTTAAAGAATCTACTACTGTAAACCCTAGCAACTCTAATTCCTTTGCTGCTTCAGCCTTAGTTTTAAAGCTTGATAATTTTCCAGTTATACAAATCTTAACTTTATTTGGACATTCTGGAAATGCAGGTAATATAGTATTGCCTGCATTGTGTAAACTTATAAAAGGTAGTTTATCTTTTATAATAGAATATTCATAATTAATGAATTCCATTATATTAGTAGAAGCTACATTTCCTACACCTAACTCTATACATTTATCTTTTGTTAAATGCTCAAGAGAGGTTACTTTTGCTAACTTTTGAGCAATTACCTTCCCTACTTTTGGGATACCGAAAGCAGCAACTACAGTACCCAAGTTAGCTTCTTTAGACTTCTCTATTTCTAAAAATATTTTTTCAGCTAATTTCCCACTATTTAGTCTAATAGCTAAATCTTCTTTAGTTAAAGAATATATTTCATAGAAATGGGTTAGATTTAAGTTCTTTATAGTTGCTGGTCCTAAGCCTTTTATACCTATAGTTTTAGCAAAATGCTCTATATTTTTATGTGTTCGTGCAGGGCATTTTATATTTCTACAAAATAGTTGAGAATTAACTTTCTCTAAAACAGAGTCACATGTAGGGCAGTTCTGCGGTATAACTATCTCTTTTCTCATTGTTAATATTATATTCCAATAACCTGCGTAAATCAAGTATTATTTTTCTTATGCCTCTACTTTGTGTACCACTTCCGGTATTATCATACCAGCTAGTCTGACTGCAACAGTATCTCCAATACATAGATCAAGTGTTTTAATGAAATCTTCGTTATGTAGTGTGGCTTTAGTTACTGTCTTATCCCCTACTTGTACTGGGGATAGTATTGCTACTGGCACAACTACTCCAGTTCTCCCTGTAGCCCACTCTACATCTAGAATTACGGTATCTACAGTTTCTTGCCTTTCTTTTCTAGCATAGGCAAACCTAGGGTGATGTGCTGTATAACCTAGCTTGTATGCCTCTGTATATTTATTTATTCTATATACTATACCATCTGTTGGGTATATTTTATATATATCATTGTCTTTAACTGTAGTAAAGCCTATCTTAGATAGATAAGCCATATCCTCTTCGTAAGTACTATTTACTTCCGGGTATATACTATAAGCGAAAAATGTTATAGCCCTAGTTTTGAATTCATTTATATCTAGTAGACTTAATGCTCCAGCAGCATAATTTCTAGAATTAGGTGTGGTAGAAGGAGCTACTATCTCACCTTCTATTTGTAAATATTTAACGCCTGTCGGTACAGTTTTTGGTATTATAGCAGTACTAAGGAACTTATCTGTTATATTCCTACCGACTATTCCATCGCCTCTAGTAAGTACTTTTACTAGATTGCCTTTATAATATAAAATTGATATAGCAGCACCATCTAGCTTAGGACTATAACTAATGTCCTTATATCCCTCTAATGGATTTTTTTGGTCAGAATCATCGTAATGCTTATTTAAACTAAACATCTGTCTATAATGCGGCTCTGCTACTTCTGGTTTTACCTTGTGGCCAACTACTGAGTCTAATTTATAGTAGGTAGTTAAACTATCGTATACGGAATCTGGTATAATAGGAGTTCCCGTATAGTACGCTTCACTGGCTTTTTCCAAGAACTGCGCTATTTTTTCGCTCATCTAGTATAACCTCTAGTTCTGCAACTGTTAAATACTTAGAAAGACTACTAACTAGGTGTTTAATAGTCTCATAATCAAAAGGTATATTTACACCATCATCAGAAGGTAAATAGCCTTCATCGTAGGATAAGTACCACCATCTAAAGTTCAGGTAATACTTATCCTTAAAGTGAGATATTTCAACTTTAAGTTGCTTATCTCCTTGATCTTTTTCGTAGATTATTTTTTCAATTTTATATCACCTTTTTAAGTATATCTAGACTTCCTAAGTCATATACCGCAGTATATGCAAATTGCTGGTAATCTCCAAGAAGCCATACTTTGTATACGTAACCATACTTAGGGTGTTCAGTTTCGCCTTTTATAATACAGTTTACATTATACCTAGAGTTATAAACTACTTCCCCTATACTAAACCTATCTCTAGCATCTGCGTCTGAAATTACACTAGGCTTAAAGTAGTCGTGAGATACGGGCCTAAATGTAACCCCTGACTGACTTAATACTAAATTTACAAATTCTGTACTTCTATACAAGGTATCAGCTATATTAGATATAGCTAAACCTTCTACCAGATAAGCTTGTAAGCAGTATCTTACTTCTTCCGGCGTGGCCGGAGTGCCTCTCTTTTCTTTCCTTTTAGCAGTGTCTCTAGCTTTCTTTTCTTTATATTCTTTAATAATCGAGTCTAATCTAGTAGTATTATAGGCTATACCTAAGAAAGCGCATACGTCTTTCTTAGAAGCCGGCTTAGTTTCAGGGTTACTAGGTTCTAACATAGAGATAGCTGTTTCAATCCTCGAATCAGACAATAGTTCTGATTCTCCTTTTGTTTTTCTCACTGCCATAATAGGGGTACCTTATTAAGATAAGATTTCTATAAAATATTGAGCGGCTTTACCTGTTAACTTATCTAAAATAGCATCGTCAACTGGTTTTTCTTTCTTTGCGATTAATTCTTTCAATTTATTGATTGTAGCTTCTTTTGGAACTCTTTTGCTACCGGTAGCTGGAACTGCTGCTTCTGCAGCAACTGCCTCAGCTTTTACATATACCCCTTTTTTAGTTAAGAAAACTCTAATTGAATTAGGGCTTACGTCATATGCTACCCCTAAATCAGCTAAAATAGAGGCATTAGATTCAGGGGTAGGGTTCATTCCCTGATATGCTTCAATTAATTCTTTTACAAAAGTTTCATTATCCCAATCTGATATCATATCACTCCTTTATTCAACAGTTATATCACTCATTCTAGAAACTTTGAAGTTCCTTATAGTTTTCTCTAATCCAAATTCTGTTAGTAATGTTTTTACATTATTTTGATACTCAGCGTGCAGTCTTTTTAATTCAACTTCAACTAATTCAACTGCTTGGGGCATCTCTACATCTGAAATATCTAAACACATATCATAGTCCTTTGCTGGATTTAGCACTAAAACTCTACGAGTACTAATTTCACCGTTGGACTTTGCATAAGTAAATGTCTTTTTTTCCATGATTTCTCACCATTTAAAACATTATTATAACAGATTTTGGATATTAAGGCAAGTAATACTTAGATATCTATATAAATACCTTTAGTAAAACCTAAAATGATTTCTTCCTTTAAAGAAGGAAATAGAAAAATTGTAGCAAAAACTGGCCAAATGAAAGTAATTGCTATTAAATTTACCGTTAAACTTATGATTGGATGTTTAATAGCAGGATTCATTACACCATCTTCTTTAGCTTGTTGCATTATTGGATAAATAATATCAAATACTACTACAAGACTTACTACTAAACCTATTAAAATATATATTGTAAACATTTATTTCCTTTTAATTTTCATTATTTTCAATTTCGTCTGATGATGCATCCACCCTGCTAGATTGTCTTAACTCTAATAAAGTAATACATCTTTTGCCTATTTCATCTGCTGCCAGCCAAATATCATGACCAGCATTTACGCTAGTAATTTCCTCTTCTGTTAAGAAGCCTAAATAAATATCTTTAAAAAGATTTTCATTAAGCCCAGATGAGAAGGCTACTTGAGCTAATACTTCATTGCGTTTTCCGCTTATCCATGAAGAATAAGCATGAATAAGCATATGCCCGCCCTTATTTATTTCGTACTCGTCAGAATAAAGAAACATAAGGCTGCCAGCACTTGCACATAGACCATCTATCACCCCAACTATATTTGCATTACTAGCAGACATAGCACTTATAAAAGATACTGCTGTATCTAAATTACCTCCGGGGGTATTATAGTACATAATAATAGTATCCGTGTCCCTAGCATTTCTAATAGTTTCCAATTCCTGTATATAGTTACGAGGTTCGGTTACTTCCCCATAAATATACATGGAAATTATATCCCCCTGAGAATAACGTTGTATTACTGATCTTTCTTTTTCCATTATGTACTAACCTTTTGAATTATTTAGTGTAGTTCTAACAACATAGTCCGCTTTAGTTTCCTTTGGTCTAAGTTTCCTAAAATTTTTGCTAGAGCTATATGATTGATATATTAGCATCATAGTAGCTATAAAGTTTTTTATTTTCTTAATACTATTAATCATTTTTACCCGTTATTTAGTATTTTTAGTATACTAGATTTAACTAGTATATTAGGACAGTTAATTTTATCTGGTCTTATATATTCAAAGCCAAAAGCTTCAGCAGCTTCACATACTCCTCCAGATCTCGATACTCCCATAACACAATGAACTAATATATTAATATTGTTTGTAAAACAATATTTTATGATATCAGCTATATTTTTTGCATCATTTTTAGTTATACCCAGGATGATTGAATCCTCATCTCCTACATCAAAGTCCATAAATTCAAATTGATGTATAAGTTTGAAATGGTGCCAATAGTAAGGTTTTGGTGGCTCGCTGCAAGTATCACTTATCTGTATAAGTATGCAATTGTTAGGGTTTATATGAGTTCCGCACTGTATATCTTTTTCAGAACATCTAGTTATCCAAGGCATAGTACCTCCATTTAAAAATATATTATACGCTTGAATAACTAACATGTCAATAACCTAATTTTAGGACATAATTTCCTCTAGCCTATTATTATCTAGAGCTAAGGACCATATAGATAAATTCTTTATGTACCCATGTACATTAGCACCTACTCTTAGCCAATTTAAGCTTCCACTACCTTGTCCAAAATCCCCATCATAAGTACCAGGAGTACCCCATACTCCATTAGAAAAAGCTTCTAAGGTAGAGGTATTATTATTGTATCTAAGACCTATTTTCAAAGAGCCTTCAGGAATTCCAGAAGGACCATTTACTGTATTCGTCCCATCTTTAGCTATTACACCTGAATTAGTACTACTTACAAAAAGACCTGCTGTAGTACTACCTATAATAGATCCAGAAGCATTACTCCAGTTGCATGCTTCAAAAGTGCACATTACAATACCCTCTACTGGGGAATTACCATAGGCATTAAAATTAGATAGAGCTGGATATGTTAATACTTCTGCATCTCTGGTAGATGCAGTACTAGTTGTAAATATAGGCATGGATATTTCTGCGCCCGCTTCGTTTTGAACATAATCTACTATTATAGAGTCTCCACTGGTTTCAATTTTAAATCCTACTTGAGGATTTAATACAGATGTATTCTCTATCTTTACTCTTGAGAAAGTGGAGTTATTTATTTGATCAGTGATATCTACCCAGGTAGTACCACCATTCCTGGTAAAATAAATCTTACCTGTTCCAGAAGATCTTTTCACATAAGCAGAACTAGAAGCAGCCACTGCAGCTGCCAATATAGTCTGCATAATAGTAGCATTAGCATTAGTAGCAGTAACTAAAGTACAAGTATTAGGGTAATTATCTATTCCAGTTTGATTTTTTACAACTGTTAAGTCTGTTGGGTTAAATGACCATACTGCATTAGTAAGATCTCTACACCATAGTAGATCATTGGTGCGAGAAGTACTATTTAGTAACAGTCCTTTTAGGACAGAAGGGCTAATAGCATTACCATTTATATCAGTATTAAAAGCTTTTATACCATCGATACCTAATCCATGGTAATTGAGGCCTATATCAGAAGACCCAACAGAGACATACTCAGATACATTAGAACCTATCTCTAATTGAGCTTCTGTCACATTTCCTGTTACTGTTAATGTTAGCGTCCCAGCTGAAGCTGTAAATGTTCTATATACCCTACTAGTTCCAGTACCGTTTAAGATACTTCCAGAATATGATCCTGAGAAAGACACGCTCCCAGAACCTTTAAAGCTAATAGTATATGTATCTGCATTTGTACTAACATTTTGTGTAGCCAGTACATCTGTAGCTGTTAATAGGTTCCTAACGTATCTAGCCCCTTCAAACCTAGGTACTCCGGCAGGAAGAGTGTATAATACCCCTAGATAGTCTGTTACAGTTCCTACGGTATTTCTTGTAAATGTCCCCATACCGTAACCTCTTTGTAAATTTAAACTATTAGTTAAAGGGATATAGCACATTCCATCATCATACTTAAAGGGTTCATTAAAAACATCGTCATCTAATGGCCAATTAGGGTATAATTTTTCACTGAATATTTTTATACTATAAGGGGCTGTTCCACCTGAATATACTCCTGAAAATATTCTTCCTTGGGGAAGATTATAGATTCCTAATTGTTCGCCTCCTATAAACTTAGCAAGTACTATTGTTTCTCCTGTATCTTTTCTTGTTGCCGTAGCATATAAAATTCCAGACGTTCTATCAGAATTACTAGCGGGGGCTTTTTGATATATTCTAAATATTACTCTTTTACCTAACCAGTCATTGGCTCCAGGGGTATATACTAACCTCATTACTCTCTTTAAATCATTTGCGTTTGCTACCCCAGGTAAAGTAAAAGGAGCATTATTTCCGCCGTCATCTAAAGTAACCCCCCATACTAATAAAGACGTTTGAGTGTCCCTAAATATAGAAAACAGACTTCTAGAATCTCCTGCTGCCTCTGAGTAAGTATTATAAGTTGGGCTACCTACAACCGGATCTAACCCGTGTCCAGCCTTTCTCTCATGATAATTAAACCAGGCATTAGAATTAACACTAGGGAAGCCTAGTGAAGTGGCTAAAGTCTTGGGTAGTTCTACATCTAATTCAACACATAGTTCAGGTATTATAGCCTGAGGTAATCCATTAACTAATGGTCTTGAGTACACTAACCATGCCTGTGGAGGGTAAGGACTGCCAGACTTTTGCCTGGCAGTTATTTCTAAATAATGTTCTGTACCATAAGTAGGGGTAGTTATAGTTTTAACTTCTGCATCTAAGTAATTTCTAAAGGTTTCTGTAGTTACTGAACCGTCTACAAAGTCTGTCAGTAATTGTATTTGTGCATTTGCTACTCCTAGTAGATCATTTATTAATGTCTCTGTATAGGAACATCCAGTAGTCTTGTCTATATAGTCTAAATTAATCATAAAGTACTTATAACTAGAACTAGTACTTAATAATCGTGCAGTTCTATTTACAAAACCATCAAATACTGTCCACATAGAATGAGGTTTAACCTCATTCTGTTTAGGTATAGGCGCACCAAAATAGGAACCTAAAATACTTTCATAAGTCATTCTCAGTCTCCTATTAAACTAATTTACGCATGACCCAGTCTTGGCCAACATCTATTACTACAGAACCGCCCGCTCCTAAAGTAATAGTCATATATATATTTATAGATGTAGTTCCTGATCCTATAATCATAGGCATAGAGGATAAGTAATATACAGGAGATTCACCTGCATACTCTAATGGGAAATAGTCAGTTGGGTTACTGGACCCCATTAAAACATTATTCCCTCTATTAGTGCCTATAACCACTGCCACATCTCTCACATTAACTGCAGAACTTATTCTTAAAGTACCAGTAAATATTATAACATCTCCCGCTGTATAATTAGAACTGGAGATATCTACAGTTTGCCTAATTTGTACATTCTCCCCATTTACTCCACCAGCATTAGATATAGTAAATCTAGCCCATCTACCAGGTAAACCATCTGTTCTATCTATAGGGGCTGCTCCGTCTGGCATATTTCCAACAACGTTTAATACAGATCCCCCACCTGCGGCAGCAAGCCAATTATTTGCCAGTTCTCCAGTAAATCTAGCACCTCTAATACCTCCAGTACCCTTCCACCTTCCATTTGTAAGCAAATTACCATAAGGTTCAGAAGCACTGTATGCAACGATTGGGTGTATTTCTGGAGCTTTTGATATATTTTCTGGCATATATTTAGATAATACTGGATACATAGAATACTTGGCTATTAGGTAGGCTCCTCTACAGGAAATTCTATTTAAGTCAGCAGCTTGATTACTTGCAAGTAGTGGATCTGCTAAAGTTCCGCTATGTATATCTCTTATATACGCATTTGTGTCAATTATCTCAAACCCCATAGAGTAAGACAAAGCTTGCAACTTCTGTGCAGCATGACTAAGTAGTCTAATTTTAGTATCAGAAGCACCGTTATGCTCAAGAGCAGTCATAACTATAACATGAGATCCTCTTTCTTGTCTATACTGTATAATAGTTTGTAACCGGGCTATAGCAGTATTCATGTCTGTTAATGTAGCCGTACTTCCAGTATAGTTCCAATTTATAACTGTTAAATCAGTATGAAGATTTATCCAATCAGGGGCAGAAGCTAGAAAACTCTGGGAGGTCATAAGAGAGGGCATAACCATGTATTGGTTCTCCCCCCAAGGGTTCCCATATAATGCATTAAATTGACCAATTACTGAGGGTCCTCCATGCATGGAAATAACAGCAGATCCTAAACCAGTCAAATCTACAGAATCTGTTGCATTTGCAGCTGGTTCAAATGCAATCTCTATAGAACAACACATATCCATATTAGCGGAGGCAGATTCTAACCTATAAAACCCTGAGCGACTAACATTTACAGCTGGACCGTATCCAGAATCTCCTGGGGCCCTCCATTCAAGAGTTTTTGCAGATTTTACAAATCTAAGAGAACCCCCTGTAGTTCTATTGCAGCTTCTATTGAATCTTAGGGTCCTAAAATATGCTCCTAAAGGATCCACATTAGTTAATGTTACATTATTTCCATAGTAAGGTACTCTGGCGCTTTGTAAGAAGGAAGTTCCCATGTGGCTATACCCAGCTTGATGTGCTAAAGGATAATCAAACATCCACATTATAGAGTTAGCAGTAGCTCCTATAGGATGAGTATTTAGTGTCTTCCATCTGGTAGTAGCATGTGTGTATATAAATAAATTACGTTCTTGGGGTTGATCTCTAACCATAACTACTAATTCGTTATTGGCCGAAGTTTTTGGTATTGCATCTAAAGCCGCTATATTATCCACAGCTCTAATATTTGGTATACTAATACCAGATGCTTTAAATTTACCTTCCGTGGAATTATATCTTACAATACGCATCCAAGAATTTTCAAAAAATCCGTCTATCCAGCTATTGCTCAAGGTGTTCTCCTTATTATTTTTATTTTGGCAGCAAAAATAGCGTAAGTTTCCTATTAGGATAGGAAATAATTACGCGTATTGGTTTTTAATTACTAGGGAATGGCTTACACTATCAGTGTAATAAGTGGTGGGTAAGGTAGGATTCGAACCTACAGTGTTTACCACGAGGGAACGGATTTACAGTCCGCCGATGCACACGCCATAGCATCTAACTTACCCATTTAGGATATAAATAAGAGCTATAATACTAGATAACTCTTATTTATATCCTACCAGTATTACTGGTAGGAGTTTATTTAATAATGTCGTTCTACTACTGCATTTACTAAAAGTACAACTTGATCGTTATAATCAGCATCACCCAAACCTAGACTCTCTTCAAATCTAATAATTAGAGCAGGAGTTCCATCTTCCATATAGATTTGATGGATTATAAAGTGCTTATCCTTATCTACGTTGAACTCTTTTTTTGAGTAGAACCAATGCCCAGTATCCTGTACTTTAGCAACTAAAATCAGTTGACTACCTTCTATATGTGTACCTAAGTCTAACTTAGTTCCTACTTCTGCTGTATTCTTTAAAAAAGCTGGTCGAGGTACTTCAGTAGTTGATTCATCTTCAAAATTAACTGTAAAAGAGGTTACAAAATCGTGTGAAGAAGAACCTAATAGATATGCCTCTACTTTCCCATCTTTAGCTACTTTTAATGTTTCAGGTAAAATTTCTGCGTTTGCTGAGAATACACAAATTAAAAGAGTTACGATAGCTAAAATTGTTTTTCTAAAATTATGAATCATTTTCATTTGTAAACTTCCTTAAGTGAGTGAATTAAATGCTACTTTTTATGTATACTAAACTAATTTACATAAAAAGTAGCGCTAACATGCGTCCCTGCATAACCAGCGCCACCCAGTATATTCCTATACTTTTTGAATTAAAAATTAACTTGGTTATATAAGTTTAAGTTTTCTATAGTATATTATAATCTCTGCTCTACCAACTGAGCTACTTTCCCGCTAAATACTAGCTAGTAATACTTAGCGGGAAAGACTGGATTTGAACCAGTGACCTAAGATGTCACAATTATTTGCATAATTGTTAAAGAAACCAAAAAACTTTAATTCAAAATTTTAAAATAAGATTATTAAGGCATTACGATAAGACATGTGCGTCTACCACTTTCGCCACTGTCCATCTTAAATAATTATAAGAATAAAGATAAGTTTACCTTAAATTATTCTTTAAAAGGCTTCAATATAATATCGGCCAAAACTTGTCCTATTTTAACATTAGCTATTTCTACTTGATTAGCCCGCATCCTAGCTGATTTAACTTCTGTTAAAAGCTCATCAATATTTCCAAGTACAGCAGCTTTTTGAGCAGATGTAGCTCCACCGTTGTATTTAATTATGCTAAATGTTCCTACTGGCTTATTCACAACTACTTTATCTATTTGAGCCGGATGTTTATCCGTAGCAGGAGAAAGTACAACTGGAGTCATTACTTTTTCTGTTTTAACGGTAGTCTCAGGAGATTCTATCACCCATACCCCATCTTTATCAGAGGTAGTCATCAATTCCCATTTAGAATGGGCTGATAGTGTAGGCATTTCTGCTAGTACTCCACGTAGTGCAGTAAGTCTAGTTTCCAACCCCATTAATTCGTCTACAGGAACTTGTTTGGCTATCACTTCCCCGTTAAAGTAAAGATCTGCAACCGCATTACGATTACTAGCATTAATTTGATAAATAACATCCTCTGCTTTTACCCAATGCTCCATAACATATGATAATGTCTCTGGAACAGTAGTTGGCAGAGCAGCAGATTCTCTAGCAGCAGATTCAATTGCTGTATTTTCTGCCGAATCCACTATCATCTTCAAGGATTTCTCATACCCTCGAAAGTATTGAGGGGCTTTTAGAAACTTTGCTAAAGTTTCTTTCAATAGTTTAACAGCTTGTGATGTACGTGTTTTTTCTACAGCTAAAAGTTCGTGTAATGCGGGCATAGTAAGTTTCCTATTAGTATAAGTTTAAAGTTGTATGGTACTCAAGAGAGGACTCGAACCTCCAAAGCCACGGTTTCTAAGACCGTTAGGTGTACCAATTCCCATCAGGCACTTGAGCATTTATAATGTTGCATCTCGCAAAGTTTTTATTAAATCTGACAACTTTCTATCCTGTTTTTTAGTTAGTGCTGGTTCTAAGTTATAGAACTCATCCAATGCCTTTAGAGCTACTTGTATAGTATCTTTATAATACTTTAATTCGCAAATCATTTCTTCTGTAGAATCTTCTTGTGACATTATAATTTATCCTTTTGTGGGTTATCAGGAATCGAACCTGAATTACGGGATTCAAAGTCCCAAAACAAAGCTT
>FRDC01002786.1_pt1 | contig 19913 bp, 19 predicted proteins | sample 1106171 | NCBI WGS metagenome assembly FRDC01 (sample SAMEA3930566, study PRJEB13176) | freshwater metagenome | biome: Drinking water system; feature: drinking water; material: water | place: Singapore | collected 2014-12-20 | reverse complement strand
TCTGACCGCAAGAATCTTGAACCGTTTCAATTGTGAATTGAAAGTTCTTATTGGCTTGGCTAGGAGTCGGGGTCCAATCAATGGATTGGCCGTACGCGTGAGCTCCCGGCGGGAGCTTAATGGGGTGCCAACCGCCACAAAGAAAAATACCGCACAAGTACACCGCATGCACCTGGTAGGAATATGGCTGGCCCACGACCGCGTGGGTGCCTGGGGACGTTGTAAAGTGTGCCGGCGGCGAGCAAGTTATCCCGTCGCCCCCTCCACCACAGCCTTCTAGCCCTAACAAACTGAACACGGCCAGGACGAGAATCGTGGCTACAATAACCGCGTTCCGTGTCCTCCTGTTCATGTCATGACCCCACAAGGCTTGCGAGGGTACACATCACCGCCGCCACAATCCTCCCGAAGCGTACCCTCCTGCTTGCACTCCAGCGTCGGACCATACGAACACCTCTCTATTTGCTAGACAGTGGGCGCTGTGCAGCCTCTCCCGACGATGAGCACATCGGTTCGCCGGCACAAAGGGAGCAAGCGTCGTACCATGCTGGAATGATCAGTGTGATTGTGTGAATTGTTCGGAAAGCCGCTGAATTGTGGAGACACCTTCCATCCTGGAGAAGATAGCTCCCCTCTCGATGGGGAATATCTCCCCCGTGCTCTTCGGTTCCTGTGGCATGCGGCCTCAGAACGATGAGATCGATCGGTCCTTGCCCGACATCCGGGAAAAGACGATACGACAGGAGGTGAGACGATCCTTCACCGATCTGGCTTAAGAAATTGGAGCACGAAGCGCGAGGTGTGAAAAGGCAGTCGTGGGGCTGTTCTTGAGCCGATACTGTGATGGGAGGAGAGGAAGCGCCGAAAAGACTGCGACGCGTCCTCTAAAAAAAAGTGGGGTGCAGGCTTGATTGGAACAACACCGACTCCAAGGAGACAACTCTCACACTTTCCTTCAGCCTGCACGCCACCCATTCTCTGCTCACCTAACCGCCCGCCCTTATGTGGACCACCGGGTCTGTCGACTCGCCGGGATTCCGTTCGGCAACCCTTCAGTCGCCCTCTCGCTGGTTACCCCGCGCCGTGGTCATCGGGCTCGCATTTTACGGCCGTGCCTACTGGCACCGAGCGACACAGGCGCGTCCCCTGAACCGTCATCCCGCCCTTGAAGCAGAAGCGGTGCCCTTGTGCACGTTGGCTGCATAAGGGCGAGTCATAAAACCAAGGCCGCTGACCTTCCCCAGCCGCAAACACCTCCTTCAGTTTTAGAATAGTTCCGGCTGATAGAAAATCAAGCGCCACGCTATAGGTGTCGAAAAGATCCCTACACGCTGTGGCGGGATGAGATGGAAATTGGATCACACAAACAGCAAAGCGGAGGCGGATCTAGAGAGCTCTATGTGCACCGTGGAGGTCTTGGAGGGGTTTCAGGCTTCCCACCCAACGGTGGGCCTGCTCACCACCCCTACACCCGACCTCAGTTCCAGGACTGTTCCTCTCACCGAGGCCTCCGCTCAATTTATAAATAACGCTCTCGCACAGCGTTTCAAGGAGCTGATTCGAGGTTGCAGCTTATAGGGTTAGTCCTGTCGGGCGCGCCACACCGACACCAGAAACTTCGCCGGCGTTGATCCAGGAATCTACGCGACGCCTCGGTCTTATTTCCGATGAGCGCTACGGTGTACAATCATCCAATCGGTAACGATGAAACCGAACATCAGCGCCGCATAGACGATGATGCCGAAGAGAAGCCAATCGAGATACATGGACATTCTCCTTTCGTTCGACCGTTCGTGAATTCACTCTAATTCCGCAATCTCTGAACGAGATTAAGTTCGCATTATCTTTTTCTAATACTCATTACATGGAGAACGACACTCCTGAGACGCCACGCCTCGGCGTGATCTGAATATTGACTCACTCATTCCGTCATCGGTAGTCTGTCCGCCGTTCACCTCACTAGATCTGCAAACTACAAGATGGCCGTGCGGCTGAGGAGTACACCATGCCCGACAACGAATGGGTGGATATCGGATCGGCTGACGAACTCAAACAGACCCCGCTTCAAGAAATCACGTGCGGCAAAACCCGCATCGCTCTCACGTACACGAACGGAAGGTTTTCAGCGATTTCCGGTGTCTGCAATCACGTCGGCGGGCCGTTGGGCAAAGGCCGGGTTGAGGGGGAGTATATCGTCTGTCCCTGGCACTACTGGAAGTTTCATCGCGAGACCGGTCAAGGCGAGCCAGGCTACGAACAGGATCAGGTGCCGGCCTATACGACACGGATCGAACAGGGCCGGCTCTTGATCGACCTCTCCTCCGCAACCAAGCGCAGGAAGCAGCCGCATGCGCCCCATCCGCTGGCCCGTCCGATCGTCCGCCAACCGGGCCCGGTGCGCGTGGTGGGAATTGCCACCACGGCCATGACGGCGGAGCACCCGCGTTACAGTACGTCCGACGCGCTGCTGGAGGCCGCGTTGGATCATGCGCGAACGGTGCTGAAGTTGGAAACCCGGTACATCAAGTTGCGCGACCTGCATTTTCGCGCGTGCGAAGGGTTTTACTCGAAGGCGGCACAGGCCTGCACCTGGCCCTGTTCGATTACACAGATGGATCCGACCGATCAGCTTGATCGTGTGTACGAAGCCGTCGTCCATTGGGCCGATGTGATTCTGGTCTCAACGCCGATCCGCTGGGGCAACGCCAGCAGCCTCTATTTCAAGATGGTCGAGCGGATGAACTGCATCCAAAATCAGGAAACGATCGCAAAGAAACATCTGCTCAAGAACAAGGTGGCGGCCTTCATCATCATGGGCGGACAGGACAATGTGCAGGGGGTCGCGGGACAGCTGATGACATTTTGGGCGGAGGTCGGATGCCAGTTTCCGCAGTTTCCGTTCATCGCGCACTCGCGGGGTTGGAGCGCGGAAGACATGGAACGGAATATCTGCGAAGTGCAGAACAGCCGTGAGCTGCGGGACGCCGCGCAGGGACTCGTCACCCGCGCGGCGGACCTGGCGCAGTTGATGGTCGCGGGGCAGGTCCCTGAGCATCACCTGATCGCCGGCGGGCGCAAAGCGCACAAGCTCGACAGCGAGCCGACGGGCTAGCCCTGTGGCTCATTTTTCAATCGCTGGTTTCCCGCCGACACAAGCCTCTCTATCAATGCCCTCCGTCAGGCCCCGGCACGTGGGTAAATTCAGGATGATCCTCGTAGGCCTCAACCGTCGTTCCCGTGGCCTTGATCACCATCCCGGCAATCACGCCTCCAACGATCGCAGTGATGAGGGTCATGGCGATCCCGGTCAATTGCGCGCCGATGACACTCGGCACGACGACGATACCGCACAGTCCGCCGAACAGCCCCGGCATTCCGTGCAGATTATGCACGCCGCAGGTATCGATGAGTTTCAGCTTGGATTCCAGCATGGGCTGAATAAAGACAAATCCGACGACCGAGAGCGTCCCGGCGAGCAAGCCGATCATGAACGCGCCGCCGGGCCCCACGAGGTTGCACGTCGAGCCGATGGAGACCCCCCCCGCCAACGAGGCATTTGCAATATCCACCATCGAAGCCTTCCCGTTATGGAACTTCGCGCTTAGGAAATAGGTGGAGAGCGTGGCGCCGCTCAACGCCAGAATCGTGTTCACGATCGTTTGCGGCATTTCTTCGAACGGCACGATCGCGGTCGCAAAACTCGGCCAGAACAACCACAGCACCATGGATCCGACCATCCCGAACCGGTCGGACGTGGCGTCGGATTCGATCGGCCGGCTTCGCTGTTGCTCGGTGGTCAAGACCAGCGAGGCCGCCAGTCCGAAATAGGCTCCGAATGCGTGGATCACGATCGATCCCGCGGAATCCTGAAACCCTTTGGTGAGACCCGATCCATTGTCCAATACCAAATATTCGTTGAGCGCATAGAGCGGCACCAGCACCAGTGTGAGCACCGCATACTGAAACACGCGCAACCGCCCCAGCACGGCGCCCATCGCAATCAAGGCCGTGGCCACGGAAAATTCCGCCAGCATCAGCGCTTCCACCGTCTGGGCTTTCACCGCGTGGCCGACGATCCCATGGGCCCGCAAGAACATATAGAGTGGCAATCCCGCGGCGACGACCAAATACGTGCCGGTCGTGGCCCCGAATCCGTATCGCTTCACAAACACCATCAAGAATCCGAAGCCGACCACCAGCATGGCCAGGATGTGGATCGAATAGTTGTACTGCGCCACCAGGCGGGCTTCATTCACGGCACCCGCCGACTCTGACGCGCTTGCGCCCCCGCTCAACCAGAAGAACAACAGACCGACGAGGCCGAACACCTTCACCCAGACATTCCTCTCCATTGCGACCCTCCCTTTAGATGGTAGGCGCCGATACGGGACCATGCCGGGCGGTAGTGTACGCCCGGAGCAACCGAGAAGTATAGAGAATGACCCACGAGGGAAAACACCGTACCGATGGCCCCGGCTCTCGCCCGCTGTTCCTGTGAGTGTCTCCCCTACTGCACCGGGGTCACGGTGTGCGCAATGATGCGAAAACCAAGGTCCTTCCCGTCCTGTGTGCGTATCATTGTCGGAGGCGCTTCCATGTGCCCTTCCGCCACGCACGGCATTCCTTCTGTGATAACGGTCGCGCGCTGCGTTCCTACTTGACAGCGGACACGATACAACACAGGGATTGTTCCGCTGTTATCTTCGAGTTCGAATTCAGCTCCACACAGCGCCTGATTGGTCCCTATTTCACTTCCGGAATGGGCGACGACGCGCTTCGCCACGCCCTGCAGCCTGAATATCTTTCGATGAACGGCACTGGGATTGACCAAGAGGGAGCCGATCGGCGTCACCGGCTCGGCTGTCCAGCCATCCCCCACCGTCAGCAGCACAATTCCACACAACGCGAGGCCACTCGTCAGATGACGCATTCCCTCCTCCCTCTGTTTAGTCCGATGTTGCCTTCCTCTGCCGCCGCTACTTCAGGCGCTCCACCAAACCCTGCGCCCGCGCCAGATTGACGCGCGAGGCGTTCACGCGAAAGAGGGCGTCGATCATGTTGTCCTTCGCCCGCACGATCGACGACAGCGCGTTCGACAATTCCAACGTGTTTGAGTGCAAGGTCCGAATCCGTTCTTGGGCCAGCGAGAGCTCCGTCAGCGAGGCTTTGAGTCCATTCTCGGCAATCCGATGCTGTTCGACGGAGGCTTTCAGGGTCACCAACGCCTCCCGAAGTTCCATCCCGATCTGGTTCTTGACCAGCGCCAGTTTGTACTGCTCCTGACTGAATTCGCTGACACTTTGCCCGATCCGGCCTTCGCGCTGTCCGCCGTCGAAAATCGGGATCGACAGCTGGACACCGACATTGTAGGTGCCGGTATTATTGTCAAACTTGTTGCCGATCAGCCCATAGTTCCCCTCCGCTGACATGGAGGGAAACCGCTCGCCTTTGACCGATCGTACATGCAATTCCGCGGTCCGGATTCGTTGCATCTGCGCCTTGAGCTCGGGCCGATTGGCCCCGGCTACCTCCATCACACTATCCAAGGATGGGATCAGCCCGTTGTAGGCTGTCAGTCCGTCCGTCAGCTGAAGCGCCACGTCGTAGCCGATCCCGATGGCATTGAGCAGCGCAAATTTGGCCCGCTCCACCTCGCCCTTGGCCAGTTCAAACCGCTGCCGCTCGTTTTCAAGCTGGGTTTCCAGCCGCGCAGTGTCCAGGCCCGTCGCCATGCCGCCCGACTGCCGGCTCTTGATATAGGCGACCAGACCTTCGTACAGATCGACGTTGGTCCGCCGAACCTCCATTGTCTCTTGATTGCGCAGCACCTCGAAATAACCCAGAGCAACCTTGGCGACAGTATCGTTCTCGGTGGCCGCAGCATCCAGCTCCGCCACCTGCAGCGCGGAACGGGATGCCCGCCATCGTTCGATCAGACTCAAGCTGAAGATCGACTGCGTGAACGCGGCGCGTCCGTCGACGATCTCAAACGGATCGGTCCGAACCGGCGCCCCACCGATCGTCCCAAGGAAAAACGTTTGCGTATTGTATCTGCCGGTGGACGACACGTTCGGAAGCAACGCGCCCAATTGGGTGCGAGACACAGCGCGTGCCGCTTCGATGCGTTCGCGAAACAGCCGGATATTGGGACTCTTGTCGAGCGCCGCATCGACCGCCTCCGCCAATGACAGTTTCAGTACCGGCGGATTCTCTACCAGCGGCGGAAGCGCCGGGGTCTCCTGGGCCCACACACCGGCTCCGGCCGACAACAGCCATGCCAAGGCAACGCCGGCACCCTGCGTTCGACAGCCCACACCTCGGCCTGAGGTCCGTTCTGGGGATACGCCCACACCCCGGTGCATCTGTCTGGTCCAATCAACCATACGTCTCATCACCCGGCTCCTACGGCATCACAGGGAACTTCACGGTGTTCAAGGAAACCCCAGCGCTTCCGCTTCATCTTCGAGCCTGGCGCGCTATGCGCTGATCTGGTCATCCATGCCCTGTCCTTCTGTTGGGAAACACCAGGCTTACTTGCCGGCCGGCTTGTCGCCCCCCGTCTGAATGGTTCCCACATCCATCCTCCCGAAGCGGGCTTCATACTGCTTGATCACATTGTCCAACAGCATGGCGAGACGCTTGGCCGCAAACGGACTCAGGATGATTCGGCTATTCAGCTTCACTCGCACTTCAGACGCATCGCGTTCCCACGCGTTGTTCATCCCGAACACCAAGACCACTTCTTCGCGCGAACTGGACACATTGCAGNNGCAGACGTTCGCATAGGCATTGGTGATGCCCGTATCGTCGAACCGGACCGTCTGGCCGGTCGGTATCTTGGACGGCTCCCCCTTGGCATCTGCGTCTTTTGTCGCCATCGTATCCTCCTGTGATTAAGGTGCGCCCCCTACTCCGGCACGGATGCGTTTGGCCACCAACATTGCCTGGCTACCACTTATGTAGGCGAAGGATGTCATAATCGTCCCGATCATGCGACCCCCCTGCCCGACCATGTATCGTGTCTTGGAGGGTGAACGCTGTCCTTCGCTACCCTTTCATGGGGCGCTGCAGAAACAGGATGAGGGCCATTAAGGTGGGCAGCGGTGCCAGCAGAAACGGCACCAACCAGCCCCACACATTCCGTCCTCGCACACGGGTCTGGTCGATCATCCACACGAACAGCCACACGACCAGGCCGATGTAGTTCAAGGTGATCCAGCGGGTCGTGTGCGTCTTCAGCACGCTGGCTTCGCCTCCAGATCCTTCGATGAGAAACAGCCCCAGCAGTAACGCAAACCCCGCCAAGATTCCGATGACCAATTTTTTACTCCACACATACATGATGACCTCGTTGTAGGTTGAGGGTTCAGGCGAACGGGTGTCTCACCCAATTCATCGCGGAAGCAACGTTCAGTCGGAGAATCTTCGCATTATCGGGAGACTCCTCCCACAATGCAATGAGGCGGATTTCGGAATACAGACCGGATACGGCTGAGGACAGCGCCTTGTTGATGTTCGCTCGACTTTGACCTTAGTCTCGGCCTTCTCCGGAAATAGTTGGCGGATATTTTCCTTCTCCTGCTAGGATAGGCTATGCAGTCACAGACGACATTTCAACAAGAGGATCTCGACCGCCTCATCACAGGCACCCACTGGAATCCACGCGCCATCTTAGGACCACATCGCGGCACGATCAGCGGCAAGCCATGCTTGATCATCCGCGCGTGGCTCCCGTATGCCGCGAACGTCGATGTGCTTCCGGCAACGCCGGCGGGAACGCTGGTGCCGATGACCCGTCTGCATGAGGCCGGCTTATTCGAAGCAATCGCTCCGGAGCACACGCCGATCCCCTCCTATCGACTCAAAGTCACCGAGCACGATGGCACCGTCGCCGAGATGCACGATCCTTACGCCTTTCCGCCGCTCCTGACGGAGTTCGAACTTCATCTCTTCGCGGAAGGCACCCTGTACAAGGCTTATGACCGTCTGGGGGCTCACATCCGCAGGGTCGAGAGCGTCACCGGTGTGCACTTCGCCGTGTGGGCACCCAATGCCGAACGAGTGAGCGTGGTTGGCGACTTCAACCGCTGGGACGGGCGCTGTCACCCCATGAGCAGCCGAGGCGCCTCAGGACTCTGGGAACTATTTATTCCCGATCTACCGGAAGGGACGCTCTATAAATATGAGATTCGCAGCCGGGGGAGCGGCGCATTCTTGGTCAAAGCCGACCCGTACGCTCAAGCCGGTGAACTACGCCCGCGCACCGCGTCCATGGTCCGGGATCTGTCGAACTATTCGTGGCACGACCAGGCTTGGATGGCCGCGCGCGCCCAGCTCAATCCCCTGACCTCACCCCTCTCCATCTATGAGGTTCATCTGGGATCGTGGATGCGGACTCCTGAAGAAGACAACCGTTGGCTGACGTACCAAGAACTCGCGCAGAAATTGATCCCCTACGCGAAGGAACTCGGCTACACCCATCTCGAACTGATGCCGGTGACAGAACATCCCTTCGATGGATCCTGGGGTTATCAAGCAACCGGCTATTTCGCCGCCACCAGCCGCTACGGCCGGCCCGAAGACTTCATGGCCTTCGTGGACGCGGCGCACCAGGCGGGGCTGGGCGTGATCATGGATTGGGCCCCCGCGCACTTTCCGGACGATCCGCATGGCCTGGCAACATTCGACGGCACGCACCTGTACGATCATGCCGACCCGCGTCTCGGCTATCATCCCGATTGGCACAGCCGTATTTTCAACTACGACCGTGCGGAGGTTCGCGCCTTCCTCCTCAACAGCGCGCTCTTCTGGTTGGAGAAGTACCACATGGACGGCTTGCGTGTGGACGCCGTGGCTTCGATGCTCTATCTCGATTACGGACGAAAGGCCGGCGAGTGGGTCCCCAACGAGTTCGGCGGGCATGAAAACCTCGGCGCCGTGTCCTTTCTCAAAGAGTTGAACGTTCTTGTCCACCGGGAGCATCCCGGTGCGATCACGATTGCCGAAGAGTCCACTTCCTGGCCCGGCGTCTCACGGCCCACCTACACGGGCGGCCTTGGCTTTACGTTCAAGTGGAACATGGGCTGGATGCACGACATGCTGGAGTATTTCCGTCACGATCCAGTCCACCGGCGGTTTCATCAAAACCAGCTCACCTTCGGCTTACTCTATGCGTTCACCGAAAACTTCGTCCTGGCCCTGTCGCACGATGAAGTCGTCCACGGCAAGCGCGCCCTCCTCGACAAGATGCCGGGCGACCTGTGGCAGCGATTCGCAAATCTCCGCCTGCTCTATGCCTCCATGTATGGCCATCCAGGCAAGAAGATGCTGTTCATGGGCGGAGAATTCGGCCAGTGGCGGGAATGGAGCCACGATACGAGCCTGGACTGGCACCTCTGCGACTTCGAGCCGCACCGTGGCCTGCAACGTTTGATCCGCGATCTGAACGGCCTGTACCGGACGGAACCGGCTCTGTACGAAGCGGACTTCGATTGGAATGGATTTCAATGGATCGACTTCAACGACACCGAAAACTCCGTGATCGCCTTTCTCCGGAAAGCGACCAGCAGTTCCGATGCCGTCGTCTGTGTCTGCAATTTCACGCCGGTTCCCCGCTACGGGTACCGAATCGGCGTGCCTGCATCAGGGTGGTACCGGGAGCTGCTCAACACCGACGCCGTCCGCTATGGCGGAAGCAATGTCGGGAACGGCGGGGGTGTTCAGTCGGACGGAAGTCCCTCTCACGGACTCCCACACTCGCTGGCACTGACCCTGCCGCCGCTGGGCATGCTCCTGCTGAAACGTGAACCGGCCGCAGAACGTTGAACTGGGAAGCACCTTACCAGTGACGGAACGGCCCCGAGTCCAAGTGCACAAACTTCGAGCGAGGATAATACCCGACGCCGCCATACCCCAATTCTAACGCGGCCTGCCGGATGACTTTTGGATGGACACCTGCAATCCGCAGGTCAATCGCCTGACCTTGCATATGCAGGCTATGTCTCGCGGCCCGCCGGCCAGACCGCACGAGCCTCGCATTGTAGTCCGGAGACCGAAAGCCGGAGACGACCTGAATCTCACGATCGCCACCCAGTGTTTTCTGCACCAGATTGACATGCTCGATCACCCGCACATCCATGGCGGCGATCTCTCCTGTGGCATGGCAGCGCAGGATATGATTCACGTCATCGAGCGCATCCCAATCGTACTCGCCCGTGTCGTTCCGATAGGTCACATCCAGCCGTTCATCGGTCCAGAGATTGACGAATGTCAGCCGTCCCTCCGGCAAACCTCGGGCGAACAGGGCCTGCGGGACGATCATGCGTCCCCCCACTAATGCAGCCCCGATCAGCGCAACTCGCAGAAACGTACGGCGGGTCCAGCCCGGTTCAGACCATTGCATGTTGTCCACGAAATCAGCTCCCAAACAGGTGCGAAGCAATCACCACTAGCAGTTCACCGGTTGTAACAAAACCGCCGGAGTCGGTCAACGATTTTTACCTTGCCATCACCCGCCACCCAGGCAGGCGAGACGGAATGATTCGTCATCGCATGAGCAGCGCCACCCGATTCAAAGAACTGGTTTCGCGTTTACCTGCATTATTCATGGTTGGTAAGGCCATTTCTCCCTAGACAGTATTGTTTCCGACAGGTAAGATCGACCCATTCGTTGAGAGTACTGTATGGCCACCATTCTTGTCATCGACGACGAACAATCCATTCGTGGGCTCCTGAGGGAGGTGCTCGAGAAGGCGGGGCATCACGTGATCGAGGCCGCGGATGGACGCGAAGGGCTCGCCCTGTATCAGCAACAGCCGGTCGATCTTGTCCTCATGGATCTCCTGATGCCGGACACAGACGGATTGGAAGCGACGCTCCAGCTCACACGGGAGTATGTCGATGCCAAAGTCATCGCCATGACAGGGGCTCAGGGGGACCGCAATTTTCTGGACGTCGCCAAACTCTTTGGCGCCCGCCGCACTATTGCAAAACCGTTTGATATCAATCAGCTCATCCAAGCGGTGCAAGAAGAGCTCGCTGCCTCCTGACCCCATTAGGATTGCCGGGCCAAGGCCTTTCTTGCCAATCCCCGCATCATCGCCGGATCGTTGTAGGCTACGTCGCTGAGTGCATCCATGAGATGCAGGCCTCTTGCACCCGCCAGTTCCTTGGCCTTGGCGTAATTCGCCGCGCTGAATCGCGCAACCGCCGGTTGGCCGTTCACAATCTGGCAGGCCAGCAGTTCATCTCGCACCTCGAGCGTACCGCCTTGTTCGACTAATGTCTTGGCTTGGACCATCGAAATGCCGTGCAGTTGGGCAAACTCTTCCAACCCACCGGTTTCGACCAGCCGTCCATCCGGCATAATGCACAGCCGCTTGAAATGCGGCGACCAATCCTTGCGAAAATCGATGTACTTGATATCTCCGCCTTTCGCCACGGATCGATCCAGGGTGCGATAGTCCAGTCCCAGATTCCTTTGTCGGAGCTTGACGCGTAAGTCCTCCGGTAGGGTGCGATGAAAGACTTCCACTGACGCATCCTCGAGCGAAATCCCTCGAGCCCGAACCAGTTGCTCCGCCTCGGCATACTGCATCAGATCCAACACGAATGTCTGTTTCGGCCCTGTATTGGCTGAATCCACGATGCAGGCGAACAGCCCTCGCGTCAGAAGCCCGCCCGTCTGCGGGTAGACATAGACCCCGCCTTGTGTCAGCACCGCCGTCATCCTGTCCAGCGGAATGTCATAACTTTCGGCCAAGACCTTGGCGTGCGACGCCAGATCCTCCGTGAGCGTCATCGCGCAGACCGTCACATTGCCCGGCGCATCGAACTCGGAATAGTCCTCGACAATGTTGTAGAGAACCACGGGCTTCGGCTTCTCGGGCTTCTTCTTGATCTTAAACATCGTGTAATCCGTCGTTCGGCTCTCGTCCCGATCCACTCGAAAAACGCTTCACGTGGTGGTACGGCGGCAGTGTCTGTAATCGCTGATCTTCCACCGGCCCGCCGATCGTGAAATGATAGAGCGACTGGAGGCTCAGTCCTTTCACGGCGATGATATCGTGCACAGGATCGTCAAAGAAACACCCGATGCCGGTTGCGCGCACACCGGCCGCTTCGGCTTCCAAATACAACACCTGGCCCAGCAGTCCAGACTCCCAGAACAGCCGTGGATACCACCAGGCGCCATGCATACGCAATCCCCCTTCGAACTCCGCCAACATGCCAAACGAGAAGGCACTTTCACCGGCGATGTCTTGCCGACAACTCACTTGCACCGCCAACTGCCGCGCATCGCCCTCCAGCAGCCAATAGAGCGGCAGGTCTTCCGAACAGCCAGGCACCGGCACCCAATTGATGTCGGGATTTATGGATCGCTGAATGAAGGGAAGTTTTCGCCGGTCTCGGACCAGAAAATACAGGCCCGGCGCCAGACCATCGACGCGATGGACAAAGAGCATCAGGTGAATAGCCGGATCGTATGGCCACACATCCCAGGGCATCGGCCGATCCAATTGAGGACACTGGGCCTGCGGCATGACACGGTGCAGCATGTGAAAGAAGGCCTCAGAAGAGATCGACGTCTTGCCGTCAAATGCCACCGCGCTCCGCCGCTGACGGATTATTTGGCCTGCTAAAGGACCGTGAGACGTGAGGGGTACGGGGTGAGGGGTGAAACGGGAAGAGTGAAGCGATACCGAACGGTTATCAGCCGCACGCTTCCATGAGGCCTCGGCTGCTTCGTCGATGATATCCCAATGGACCCCATGTTCCCGGCTCAACCGATTGGCTTTGCCATGCCATGTTCCATCGGCTAATTCCTTCACGATCGACACATCGACAAACAGCGGAATCTCCATACACTCTTCACCTTTAACCTTTAACCTTTCACCTTTCACGTCCCTAAGAGGCCAAACCACCGCGAGACAGTCCGGATGCTCGGGCTCGACATCCGCAAAATCCACTTTCCGGTTCGCCCCCAACAGCAATGCCACCGTGTTCTGATCCAGACCATCCAGCAATGCCATGCTCCAGCCAAGCGTTGCCGCCGCGATTCGCGCGCTCCCAATCGCATGCCCGACGTCGTGATTGCAGTAGCGAAATGCCCGCTCGCCGTACTTCCACGCCTCCCTCCAATGCACCGAGGTCAGGCCGAAGAGAAATGCGTTCGGCGGAAACGGCGCCATCAGTTTGGTGAGTTGCTCCAAAGGAAACTCCGCGCGGCGTTCCAGCCCATGTTCCTTTGGCGCGTAATGATAGAGACCGGGGATGAGATTCAATCCCTCGATCCGCGGTGCGATAATATAGCCTTCCGTCGGATGCAAATTACCGGAAGACGGATTACTCCGAAGTGCCCATTCCGATTCCCCCGCCTTCTTCCATGCCGACAAGGCCAGGGCCAACTCGAAGAAGCGAGAGAGCGTTCGTAGGATGACCGGCTGAGACGGAACGGCCCCGGACTCGTAAATGGACGGATATAATGGTGAAACAGGCTCTCGGTCGGCCGCCAGCAAAGGGAGCGTCATCAGCTCAGCGCCTTTAAACCGGCGAAACGGATCGGGCTGATTCACCCAATCGAGAAACCCCAACGAGCGGGCATAACGATTGTATTGGTGCTTGGTCTGAACGTGGTAACGAATGACCTGCTCGACCGGATCATCCGATCCCGATTCGGCCCTGTATCCAGAAGCAGGAGTTGGCTCTTCTGCGCTCATAAAATCGTGGGGGCAGTCTACCGAGCGGCGAACCACAATGTAAACGCATGCAGTGTACGCGCACGTTGACCTCTGTTTCAGTTCCCTCGTATGCTACAAAACCGTATCGACTGTAGACCATGCAATTTGACGCTGCCCTAGCCGCACAAATCGCGTTTCGATCAGCCGACGTGGAACTCGGCTCCGACTGGGATACTGCCGTTGAGCTGGAAGACACCTTCTCCTCCAACGCCGGCACGACGGCACGGAAGGCCTATGAAGGTCTGTTGGCCCTCGCGGCGCGTTACCCGCAAGCCCAATCGTTTCACGCGTTCTGCATCTACATCACTTGGCAGCAAGTGACAGAGGAAACGATCGCGCGCCATTTTGAAACAGGCATACGACTGTGTGAAGCGTATCTCGCATCTCATGAAGCGCACACGGGAAAGGATGTTGAACAGATCAGGGAACTGTACGGGTCATTCAGGGCTGGATTAGGCTTGGAAGAAGAGGACGAGATTCAGATCGAATATCGGAAAGACACACCCAAAGGCGGCGACTGAAGATGTGAGCGAGAGACGCGCGAAATGCGTAACACGCGCGACTCGGGAAGATGACGCTTCTGACTCGACCCGCTTGTCCCGCCAATCTCGCGAGTCTCGCACGAGGAACGAGATAGGCTTCACGGGTGACGAGAGACGAGGTCCATGAGCGAGGACCACAAACACCGGGCGAGGATTTTTCTTCATCGTGGCGACCTGATCCAGGCTCGCACGGCCTGGGAGGCGGCGGCGGCCGATGACCGAACGGCGGGAAATCAGCGAGAGCTGTCGAACTCCCTGGGAAATCTGGGCAATACCTGCGCCTTGATGGAAGACTTCGCCACTGCGGAACAATGCTACCAGGAGGTGCTCGACATCCAACGGACGGAACGCAACCAACACGCCATCGCCCATACACTCGTCAATCTCGGCAATCTTCATATTGGCGCCGGTCACACAGAGAAAGCCCGCCCCTATTACCTCGAAGCCTTGGACCTGCTGCAGGAATTGAACGACGATCGCGCGCTCGGCATTCTCTACAACAACCTGGCGTTGCAGGAAGCCCGAGACGAACGGTGGCAAGAGGCGATCCTATCGTTCAAACGCGCCCTCGATCACCACCGGGTCGTCGGCAATGAAGAAGGATTGGCCGTGACCTATAGCCAATTGGGAAAGTGTTATCTCGACTGCGGCGACCTCGTCAGGGCCGAACGCTGCCTGAACAACGCCTCGGAACACTACATCAAGCTCGGCCACGAACCGGCTGAAGCCGCGGTGCTCCGGCTCCTGGCTACGGTCTATGAGACTCGGCAAGACCTCATCTCGGCGCGGCGCTGCTTGGAGCGGGTCATCGCCCTTGACCATCGTTACACACTGCCGGAACAACAGGCCGATGCCACGCGCTTGGAGAAACTCCTCCACGCTGGTTAGTCTCACCGGTTCCAGCCTTTGCCTCCAGTCATCATCGCTTGTCCAGCATTCTTTGACTTTCATCGAAGCCCGACTCAGGGAATCGCTAGACAATCACCACGCCTCTGCTACCTTTGAATCGTCACTCGGTTGATCAAGTTTTCCATTTCATCAGCCGACAGGTGAGTGACATGGTGTGGAATGTCCGTTGTCCTTCGCGTGCTCACAATCGTGAGTCTGTGGTCGCTGATGACTGTGCCGTTGGCGCAGGGCGAAGAGGTTTCTCCCGCGATCACGGTCGGCACGCAGGAAGTCGGGCTCACAGCCGGCTATATGTTCTCTCATCGCCTGACCGAACTGCACACGACCAAACAACATGGCCCAGCATTGATGCCATCGTGGATGATGACTCTGACGGATCCCATCGGCGATAGCTGGTACCGGGGGCAAATCTCGATCGGTGCCGAGATGGTCTATCTGCAGTTTCGAGAACCGATTTTGACTCATGGCGTCGGCTTCACGCCAAGAATCAAGTACACGTTCGTCGCCCTGGGCCGTCTCCGTCCTTACGCGGAATTCACCGGCGGGCCGTTCTGGACCGATCTCGGAGGGAACATTGATGAACAGGCCAATGAGTTCAACTTTGTGCTCACAGGGGGAGTGGGCGTGTCCTGGTTTCTCACGCCGCAACTCGCCGTCAATGCCGGATACCGCTTTCATCATATTTCCAACGCCGGCACCGCATTCCCGAATCTTGGGTTGAATGCGAGCCTGCCGTTCGGCGGGTTCTCCTTCTACTATTGAGGAAAGGACACCATGATGCGCCAGCTACTTCGTCCAGCCTGTTCCATATTCTCCGGTCTGATCGTCACCGTCACGCTGGGCTGCGCGCACACGATCGACGTGGCGCCTTCCTCCACCGCCAACCAGGGAACTTCCGCTCAGTCCATCGCCGGCAATGAGCGGGTTCCGTTCGTCATCGATACATTCCGGCTGTCGCAGAACGGCTCTCCACAGAATCCTTCATCAGAGTTGGAGCGGCGGGTTCTCAACAACGTACAGGAAACCAGCCTCTTTTCGACACTTGTCCCATTGGGTGGGTCCCACGATGGCGTTGGCGAGAAGATGGTAGCCGCCCGGCTCGCCATCGATGAAACGATGGACTCTCATCCCGGGGAAACGGCCTTGAAAGGGATCGTCATTGGCGCCTCCATGTTTCTTCTCTCACCGTTCATCGACCTGGACTATGACTATGCCGCTCAGGCGAGCCTTGAGTTGGAACGGTGGGACGGACGTGTGAATCGCTATGAAGCGCGCTCGTCCGGGGCAGCGCATTACAATCTGTTCGGCGCCAACCCAATTATCATTGCAGAACTCAAGGGGCGGGTAACTGAAGCCTGCCTGCACGAATTGATGACACAATTGGTGCGGGACACCGACCTGTATCTGGCCAGCCATACCCCCCTACCCCATGCCACGATCCGTGCCGTCACCGTGAATGCCCGACGATCAGGAACTACGCCGGCAGCGCTTCCCACTGTTCCCGTCTCGGCTCATCCAACTCCCTAGGCGAAGCGGGCAACGTCGAGTGCACAAAGGACGCCTCAGCCAGGCACCACCCAATCACCTAGCCGATCTATCTTCAGCAATGATATAGTTCCGCCATGTACAACGAAGCTGCCGGACAGGCGCCGTGTATTGCTGAAGGAGATGCGTATGACTCTCGACGAGGCTAGACACCGAATTGAAACAGCCGTCACTCAATATGGACACCATGCCGCCCCCGCGATCGATCTCGTCATGGCGGAGGTCCGTTCCGACATGGGCGCGCGCGCGTTCAACGAACTCGTTGAAGATTTCGATTTAGAACTGCTCTACAACATCGCGCCGATGGAATCGGACCATTCGAACAGCTGAGCCCAGCCGAGTAATGCCAAGGCACAAGGAACACGTGTCATCTTTGCTGTTTTTCCTCCGCAAATATTTCACGTTTCACACTTCACGTTTCACGCGTTCACCCTGTTTCGGATGCCGCTAATCTGGGCCGCCATCTCATCGCACGGGTTCGGCCACGCCGCGCAAGTCGTCCCGGTGCTCAACGCCTTGGGACGCCGCATTCCCGGCCTCCGCACGATCCTTCGCACCACCGTCCCGGCTTCCTTCTTTCAGAACCGCCTGCTCATTCCATGGGAACTGAGCGCGGTCCAGCAGGACGTCGGCTGCGTTCAACAGGGGCCATTGACCATCGACACCGAAGCAACGTGGCGAGAACATATCCGGTTCCATGCGTCATGGGGCGACCGGGTTCAGGCCGAGGTTGGAGCCATGAATCAGGCGCGGCCGAACCTGATTCTTGCCGACACTCCGTATTTGGCCATTGCGGCTGGAGCCGAGGCAGGGCTCCCCACCGTTGGACTAGTGAGCTTCACCTGGGACCTTATCCTCTCCGAATTGTCTGCTCCGCCCGATGTGGACGGACAGGTACTCATCAGGGCGATGCGTCACGCCTATGCTCAGGCCGATCTGGCATTGCGCATTGCTCCGTCTCCCAAGATGGATATCTTTGAGCGGCTCGTCGATATCGGGCCAATCTGTGAGCCATCTCCCTCCGCCCGTGAAGCCCTTTCTGCCCGGCTTCGCCTCTCACCTGACGAGCGCACCGTGCTCATCGGATTCGGCGGAATTCCCATGGCCTCGCTCCCGTTTGCGGACTTGGAGAGGCTGGAAGGTTACAGGTTCCTGTTCGACGGTCCGATTCCACCGAACAGCACCAGATTCGTGTCCACCCAATCGCTGCCATTTTCCTTCAAGACACTGCTGGCTTCCGTCGACATCATCATGACGAAACCGGGCTACGGCACCCTCGTCGAAGCCGTAACATTACGCACACCCCTCGTCTATGTCCGGCGCTATAACTTCGCCGACGAGCAACCCTTGGTAGACTATCTGCATCGATACGGCCGCGGCGTGGAATTAGCGGAAACCGACTTTTCCGCAGGCACGTGGGACCCTGCGCTCCGTGCTGTGGGCGGCCTTCCCGCTCCCTCTATCCCGCCCCCGACGGCATCGGGTACGGAAGATGCCGCAGACGTGCTGGCAACGTACTTGTAACCGATCTTCCCACCACCTTCGGCTTTTGCCCGTTTCATTAGGAGAATCGGGAAAGGATGTTATAGTGGTGGACGTGTTTTCCGTACCTGTAGGAACCAGCAACCAAGACTCACATGGACCTCTAATCGTTTGACCATGACCCCCGTCTCATCACAGGCCGCGTCGACGATTACCCCGACACTCCTGGCTCGCGTGGCCAAGGGAGAACAGCAGGCCCTCAGCCAGCTGTACGATCTCTCCAGCACACTCCTGTTCAGTATCGCGCTCCGCATCCTCGGCCATCGCGAAGACGCCGCGGAATTGCTGCAAGAGGTCTATCTCGAACTCTGGAGTAAAGTGGTGCGGTATGATGTCGGCCGTGGCACGCCGATCGCCTGGCTGATTACACTGACTCGCAGCCGCGCCATAGACCGCCTACGGATGCGCGGTACGCGCACCCACCCCCCTACCGCCCAGGCTGTAAACGGCCAAACAACGCCGCCCCCAGCAGACCACAATCTGGCGGCGTTCGAGGCACAGGCCGATCAAGAGTTGCGCACCCGTGTATGCCACAGCCTGTCGAGCTTGCCGCAAGCGCAACAACAGGCGATCGAACTCGCCTACTACGACGGCCTGTCTTATACGGAGATTTCCACCAGACTCAATCAACCGGTAGAGACAGTGAAGACTCGCATCAAGCTTGGCATGGCCAAATTGCGCGAGTCCCTTCGAGATGATTGGGTGCAGAGCGAACGTCCATGACTCACGAAGTATTGGAGGACGGAATTCCGCTGTATGCGATCGGCACCCTGGAACGGGCCGAGCGGCAAGCGATTGAGGCGCATCTCTTGTCGGGATGCGTCGCCTGCCATACTGCCCTCAAGGAATACCAATCGGTCGCGGTGATGCTTCCGTTCGGGCTGAACATGACGGCACCGCCGCGCGGTTTAAAAGCCAGAATGATGGCCGCGCGCACCATGACCGTCTCCTCAGAACCGGATGATCAGCACACAGGGAAGCCAAGCCTTGAGCCGGGAGAATGGATGAATCATCTATTCCCGCCGGAGACCTCCTCACGCGCCGAATCTCTTGGGTGGACGCTGGCATTGGCTGTCGTGGCCATTGTCGCCGGCGTCACCTATCTGGCGTGGACGGCCTACAACACGAAAGTCAGCGAATATACCGTCAAGTTGACGCAACTCCAAGAGCAGCTCACCCTCGGCAATTCCAAACTGACCGCCCAGCAACAGCTGCTGAACGAACGCGAGCGGATGCTGGCTGAAACACAGGAGGAACTTCGGCGTCACGTGGCGGCGATGGTGGAACTGAAGGACCAATTGATTCAGCGTGAAGCCGAATTGGACGGCATCAGGGCGCAGGTGGCCCAGCAGAATACCCGACAACGGCCTCTGCCACAGGATGAATTGGCCGCTCTCCTGCGTACGCCAGCCATCAAGGCCGTCGCATTGGCGGGAACGGAAATGAGCCGGCACGCATCAGGCACGTTCTTCTATGACGACCGAACCAAGCGGGCTTGGTTCTATGCGTTGAACCTCCCTGCCAACCCCAACGGCACCACGTATCAACTGTGGGCCATGTATGAGAAACCCTCTCCGGTCGGTATCTTCCAGATTGGCGCCGGGGCAACCTCCCAGATATTCGTCAAGCCCTTGCC
>FRDC01002880.1_pt1 | contig 20056 bp, 19 predicted proteins | sample 1106171 | NCBI WGS metagenome assembly FRDC01 (sample SAMEA3930566, study PRJEB13176) | freshwater metagenome | biome: Drinking water system; feature: drinking water; material: water | place: Singapore | collected 2014-12-20 | reverse complement strand
GACCAGCGCGTTCATACGGCCCTGAGCGTAGCGGGCGGGCGCGGCCGCTCCCACCCCTCACGGACAGCGGTGGCCAATGAACAAGGCCCCTGCGGGTGCCGGGGCCTTGCAGCGTTGGACGTGAAGTGTCAGACCCGATCCGGTCAGGCCGCGGGCGCCTCGGCCTTGGGGGCGGGGATATGGGCCGCGACGGCCGCCTGCCCGCCCGTCGTGGCCATGCCCTTGACATGCTGCATGGCGCGGCGGCGATCGGAGAGCCGGCGGCTCTTGCCGGTGCGCTCACGCAGGAAGTAGAGCTTGGCCCGACGCGAGTTGCCGCGCCGGATGATGTCGTACTTGGCGATGCGCGGCGAGTTGATGGGGAAGCAGCGCTCCACGCCCATCTCTTCCACGATGCGGCGCACCGTGATCATCTCGTTGATGCCGCCGCCGGCGCGGGAGATGAGCACACCCGTGAACACCTGCACGCGCTCCTTGTCGCCCTCCACGATGCGGCAGTGCACGGCGATCGTGTCGCCGATGTCCATGCGGGGAATGTCGCTCTTGAGCGTGGACTTGTTGACGGAATCGAGAATGGCTTGGAGCGACATGGTGAAAACTCGGCTGGGTGTGCGAACCGATCAGACCCCGACATGGCTCTGCGTGCCGGGGCACGGAACGGGGCCGCAACGATAAGCGGGCCGCACCCTGCAGTCCACCATCGGGGCCTTGTGTTCGGCTTCCGCACGGGGCTGCCAGGCCCGCGTGCAAGGCTCACAAGCCCGCCGCGGCAAGCCACGCGCTGGGCTGCCGACCCAGGGCCGTGGCGATGGCCACCATCGACTCCACGCTCGGCAGGTGCGCCCCCCGCTCGATGGACGAGAGCTGACTGGTCGACAGCCCGCACGCCTCGGAGAGGTCTTTGAGGGTCCAGTCGCGCTCGGTTCGGGCCAGCTTGACCTGACGGCCGAGTTCGGCCCTGAGCCGGTCTTGCGGGCGTTGCCCGAGCCCCAGGGCCGCGGCGGCCTGAGCGAGCGTCTTGCGAATCTCCGCGAGCGAAAAGGGTTTGGCGAGGTAGTCAAACGCATCGCGTTTGAACGTCTCGCGCATGGAGTCCATGGACGGGTAACCGGTCACCACGATCACGCACAGCCGCGGCCAACGGCCCCGGATTTCCTCCAGCACCCGCTCACCCGAAAAACGACCCATCTTCATGTCGAGAAGCACGACGTCGGGCAGCCGCCCCTCGCACGCGGCAAAGAGCTCTTCGGGCGTGCCCACGGCGCGTACATCGTGCCCGCCGCCCTCGTCGGACGCGAGCATGGTGGCGACAAACGATCGAAAATCCGCATCGTCATCGAGCGCGACGATCGACAGAGGCGTGGTGTCGCTCATGCGCCCCCAGTCTAGCGACCGGGGCGCACCCCGTTCCTGGAACGCTCAGCGGCCCCCGCCGACCGTGGCCGACACGGGGAGCGTGCGGATGGGCAGGTCCACACCCGAGTTGCTGGTGTCCAGGTTCAACGACACGTAGCGCTTGCTGCGGCCGCCCTCGTTGCCGGTGCGGGTGGCGGGCCACCAGCGGTAGCCGCCCAGGCCGCGGTGCATGTAGTCGGCCGCGTTCACGATGATCTGCCCGGGGAAGGCGTCCTGGTACGTGATGGTGCCGCCGTCGCCACCGCCGTCGATCCACTGATCGTGTTCCACCAGTTGCTGGATGATGTCGACGATGGCCTTGGCACGCCGGGCCTTGTAATCCTCTTCCTCTCGCCTGCGCTGGCCGCTGTCGAGGTTGGTGAAGGGAGAGCCGCCGCTGCCGCCACCGCCGCGGCCCGACGACTGGAGCACCTTGTCGAGGTCCACCTGCGGAGCGTTGTCGTGCGTGGGCACGATCAGCAGCAGGTCGTTGATGTCGTAGATCTCGACCCGCTTGAACTTGTTGAGGCGGCTCTTGGGCCCGATCTGCATCACGCCGCGCGGCGTCATCTGCCAGCTGTTCTCCACGCTGCCGTCGGCGGCCTTTTCCAGCACCTTGTCGAGCATCTCGAGGGCCGTCAGGCTCTTGATCGACAGGGTGATGAGCATCTCCTTGTCCAGGCCGTCGCCGCTGTCGGTCTTCCAGAAGACCTCGGTCTCGATGCCGGTCTGCTCGATGATGAACTTCATCACATCTTCGAGGCGCGTCTCGTTGAGCTCGATGTTCACCACCCGCTGCATGCGCATGAGCGTGTCGCGCGAGGCGTTGCCGCTGGGGCGGATCGAGGGAGCGGTGTTCTCTGGGGCCTTGGCGGCCGGCGCGGTCGTGCCCTTCGCCTCCGGAGCGTCGCCCTGCGCGAGAGCCAAGCCCGCGACCGAGGCGAGCACCGAGGCTGAGACACCAACAAAGAGACTGCGCACCATGTGAAACTCCTTGGCCAATCCAGCGCCGGTCACACCAACCCTCGTCCTGCTCCGGGCTTTCGCCCCACGGCGACCCGTTGCAGCGGCGCGGGAGGATATCACCCTTGCGGGTGCGTTCGCAACCCCTTGAAAATCCACAGGTTGGGAGGCACAACCTCCATTCGAGTCAGACGCCGCGCGCGGTTGCGGGTTCCTCATGATTTCGGCTCCCCGCCACCTGCCGGGTGCGGGTGGGTCTCCCCAGGCACCTAGCGGACACCGACTGTCGGGGCCACTTCCACGAACACATCCACCGCCTGCCCGGGAAAGAGCGGGTTGCTGGGCACCCCGATCACCTCGAAGACCACCTCGATCACGCGCGTGTCCACCCGCTCGACGGTCGAGCCGGTCAGGTCCACCTTGGGCTGCGCCAGCGGCTCCACCCGCACCATCCGCAGTTCCAGCGCTTCGGGGGCCACCCCGCGCACCCGGGCGATGGCCTTGGCACCCTCCCGCAAGAGGGGCGCATCTTCTTCATCCACCCGCGCTCGCACCCGCAAACGGGACAGGTCCCCCACCACCATCGCTGCCTGCGACGGCGCGGCACCACCGTTGGGCCCGCCCATGCCCGCGGCACCGGCAAACTGACCCGGCTCCACGTTCCGCTTGAGCACCGAGCCATCGATGGGCGACCGCACCGTGAGGCGCTCGATGCGCAGCCTGATCGCGCTGATGTCGGCCTCTGCTGCGGCGACACGCATCCGTGCCACGCCCACCTGCGGCCGCCACGCACCGGCCGCGAGGAGGTCGTACTGGGCCTTGGCTCGTGCGGTCTGGGCCGCGGCCTGGTCGACGGCGAAGCGGCGGCGGGCCATCTCGCTGCGCGACATCGCGCTGCGACGGTCCGCGTTCTGCATGTCCGAGAGCATGTCGCGGGCATCGGCCTCCTGCACCTTGGCCGCCTCCCACGCCGCCAACAACGGCGGGAGTTCCTCGGGTCGCGGCTGCGCCTCCAGCGCTTCGAGCTCGGCACGGGCCACCTTGAGCGTCGCTTCCGTGCGCACCAGCTCGGCCTGCAAGAGCCGCGCGTCGAGCGAGAAGAGCGCTTCGCCCTTGGTCACCTTCTGCCCCACCTCCACGAACACCTCGGCCACCAGCGCACCCTCGGGCGAGCCAATCGCAATGTTGCGGCTCGCGGCTTCAACGCTGCCGGCGCAGGCGATGCCCCTGACAAACGGGTTCACGCTGGGCGGCGTCGCGGGCGGCGGGCTCGGCGCCTTGTCCTTGCCGTTGGTGGCGACCGTGTACGCCGCCACGGTGGTGCCCACCAGCGCCAGCACGATCGTGATCCACTTGGTCATGTCGCCGCCCCTTGTCCGCCGGCGTCCCGGCCGTTCGCCTTGCCCGGGGCCGACGCGCCGCCGGGCCCCGCCTGCATCGTGTAGTGATAGTGATGCTTGGCCTCCTGCAGCACAAAGTCTTCGGGCTTGTCGCGCAGGCGGCCGTCGTCCATCTGTTCGATGCGGTCGGCGTAGTGGAACACGCGGTTGTCGTGCGTCACCACCACCACGCAACGGTCGGCCGCGCCCGCCCCGTCGCCCTTGGCCGCCGCGGCGATCAATTCCATACTGGCTTGGCCGGTGTACGCGTCGAGGTTGGCCGTGGGTTCATCGCACACCAAGAGGCGAGGCCTGCCGACCAGCGCCCGCGCAATGGCGACTCGCTGCTGCATGCCGCCGGAGAGCTGCCACGGCCGGGAGTTCACCCGGTCGGCCAGGCCCACCTGCCTGAGAGCGTCGGCGGCCCGGTCGAGGGCCTCCGCGTAGCGGACGCCGCGCAGCACCAGCGGCACCGCCACGTTTTCGAGCGCCGTCATGGGCGCAAGCAGGTTGAACTGCTGAAAGACAAAGCCGACCATTTCTCCGCGTCGGCCCGCCTTCTGGTCGGTTCCCAGGGTCTTCCAATCCACACCGAACACTTCCGCGGTGCCCGCGTCGGCATCCAGCACCCCGGAGATGATCGACACCAGCGTGGTCTTCCCGCAGCCAGACGGCCCGACCAGCATCACCAGTTGCCCCCCCGCGATGTCCATGTCGATCCCGCGAAGGGCGGGCACGGCCGCCGCGCCGGTGCCGAAGGTCTTGGTGATGCCGCGCAGGCGCACCGCGGCCGTCGGCACGCGGGCGTCGGGTTGGTTGGTTGCATCGGCCATCGGTGAAAACGCACGCATGCCGGCTACTTGAACACCACCGCGGGTTCGAGCGTGAGCACGCGTCGGAGCGAGAGAAAACTGCCCAGACTGATGCACGCAAAGGTGCCCACAAACGTGCCCACGAACAACTGCCAGGGCAGGAACGCGGCGAGTTCCATCCCGGGCTGCCGGCTCTTGAGCGTGAACAGGGCCGTGAGGCCCACGCCAATACCAAAGCCGATCAGGCCCAGCCACGCCGCCTGCAGCAGCACCATACCGATCAGCGTCCAGCGCTTGGCCCCCATGGCCTTGAGCACCGCGTAGTTGCGGCTGTTCTCCATCGTGAACTGGTAGAAGATGGCCGAGGACACGGCCAGCCCCACCACCATGCCCAGGAGCACCGTGAAGCCGAAGTTGATGCCGATGCCGGTTTCCTTCATGATGAAGTTCACGGTCACGTCGATCATCTCCTGCCGCGTGAAGGCCTTCACATCGGGGATGCGGTCGATGGCCGCCTGCACCGCGCGCACGTCCGCGTCGGGGCGTGCCTTCACCAGGATGTACGACAGGTTCTTGCGGCCCAGGGGCGTGAAGCGGATCGCGTTCGCGTAACTGGTGTAGATCACCGCGGGCGAGTCGAACCCGGGCTTGGCGCGGCAATACCCCACCACCACCGCGCGCCGATCGTTGAGCTTGAGCGTCTCGCCGATCTTCACGTTTTCGAGCTTGGCCCGCGCCGTCTCCTCCACCAGCACCGCATCAGGAATCCGCAGGTCCTCCAGCCGCCCGGCCGTCACCTCGGGGGGCTGGCCCACCATGGTGGAGCGATCAATCCCCACCAGATTCACGGCCCGGAAGTTGCCGCTGGGCAGCTCCGCGTTCGTGCGCACGCTGAAGAACGGCTCGGCCCACAGCACCCCGTGCACGCTCCGCACGCGGTTCAGGTCGTCATCGCTCAGGAACCGTGTCTCGGAGATGTACCGCACGTACGGGTCGGCCACCCACAGGTCGGGCTGCTCCACGTTCTGGAGCGGCCCGGTGGCACGCAGCATCAGGCCCAGGAAGAACGCCCCCTGCTGGCTCATCAGCAGCACGGCGAAACTCAGGCCGCACACCAGCGCAAGGTACTTGGGGCGGTCGCCCAGCAACATCCGCAACGCGACACGCCACACACGCAGGCTCCGGTGCCGCGCCGCACCCGCTGCGGCACGCGCCTAACCGTAGCCGCCCCAATACGCAGCGCGGCCAGCCAACGCCAGCTCACCCGCTCACACGAGTCCGGACGCCTCGTCCAACCCGAGCATCACGTTCGCGTTCTGGATCGCCTGCCCGCTCGCCCCCTTCACCAAGTTGTCGATCGCGGCCACCAGCACGATCCGCTCGCCTACGGCCCGCACGTTGATGTGGCAGGCGTTCGTGTGCTGCACGTCGCGCAGCGTCGGGGCCTCGTCGCGCACCGCCACAAACCGCTCGCCGTCATAGAAATCTCGCAACTCGTTCAACAGGTCGGGCGTTCGGTAAGCCACGCGCGGCACCGCGTAGATCGTCTCCAGAATCCCCCGCTCGACCGGGAGCAGGTGCGGCACGAACAACAGCCCCGGCCCGCACGTGCCACCGGCCCGCGCAGCGGATGGGTGCTCTGCGCCCTCCTCCTTCTCGACACCCTTCCGCCCAAGCACCGCCAGCGATTGCTCGATCTCCGGTTGGTGGCGGTGTATGCCGATTCCGTAGGCCGAGAAGTTGTCGCCCGCCTCCACGATCGTGAGGTGGGGCTTGGCCTCGCGCCCCGCCCCGCTCGCTCCGCTCGCCGCGCTCACGATCACGCTCGCAGGGTCAACAATCCCGCGCCGCACCAGCGGCACAAGGGCCAACGCGGCGGCCGTTGGATAGCAGCCGGGGTTTGCCACCAGCATCGCGGCACGGACGGCCTCACGGTTCAGCTCGGTCAAGCCGTAGACCGCGTGCGCGAGGTTCGCGGCGTCCGTGTGCGCGTGGCCGTACGCGCCCTCGTAGACCTTGGCGTCGCGCAGGCGGTAGGCCGCCGACAAATCGACCACCTTGATCCCACGCGCCAGCAGCGGACCCGCATGCCGCATGGCGGCCTCGTGCGGCAGGCAGAGGAACGCCAGACGCACACCCGCGGCCCGGATCGCGTCCGCGTCGATCGGCCGGCACTGGGCGCTCGCCGCGTCCAGCCGACCCGCCAACCGCGGGAACTCTTCGTCGATGCGCGGCTGCTTCTCGCGGGCCGTGCCAAGGTAAGCGATGCGCATCGAGGGATGCCGCAGCAACCACTCGATCAGCTCAAGGCCGGTGTAACCCGTAGGGCCGAGAACAGCAACAGGAATGCTCATCGCCGGAGCGTAGGTGGTGCCCCCCGCACGCAAGGGTCCGGGCGCGGCTCGCGTGGGGGCCTCACGACGCCTTTGCCGCCCGATTTACGCCGGGGACCCACAGCACATCGCCCCGACCGCCCCCGCCGCCAGCACCGCGCTGGTTCACCGCTCGCGACAGCACAAAGAGCAGGTCGCTCAACCGGTTGAGGTACTTGATGGCCTCGGGGTTGGTGGCGGCTGGTTCCGCCCGGTGCAGCGACACCACGCACCGCTCCGCCCGCCGGACCACGGTCCGCGCGACGTGCATGGCCGCGGCAAGCTCGGTGCCGCCCGGCAGCACGAAGCTGTCCAAGGGCGCGAGGCCCTTGTTGTGCGCATCGATGGCTTTCTCCAGCCGCTGGGTTTGGGCCGCCGTGATCCGCAATTTCGCCCCGTCCCGCTCACGACCGGCGATCGGGCAGCACAGGTCCGCCCCCACATCGAACAAGTCGTGCTGGATGCCCCGCAGCAACACCGCGGTTCGCTTCAACGCCGCCGCCCGCTTTCCCGCGGCGCGAACGCCCGCATCGGCCACGACCACAGCCACACCCAGCGCGGCATTCGCCTCATCCACCGTCCCGTACGCCTCCACACGCAGGTGGTCCTTGGCCACCCGCTTCCCATCACCCAGACCCGTGGTGCCTGTGTCGCCGGTCTTGGTGTAAATCCGGTTCAGTTTCACCATCGGTGTACCCTCGCTTGACCGTGCGCCCGCCACCCGCCACACCCAGCCCCGCCACAGTCGGCCCCCCCACGCCCAGCCACCCGACGGCCACCCCAGTGTACCGGGGCGCGTCGAGCCTGAGGGCACCCGGCCCCGGCGACACCGAGCCGCGCGGCCTCACACGCCGCTGGGCCCTTCGCGCACCCCACGCCGCTCAGCCGGGCACGCCGCTCCTGAGCCGTATTCTGGGCGCACGCGGCTACACCGACCCAGCAGCCGTCCAGTCGCTCCTGCACCCCAAGCTCACTGATCTGCACGACCCCCGCCTGCTCCCCGGCATCGACGCCGCGGCCACCCGCCTCCTCGCCGCGCTGCACAAGGGCGAACGCATCGTCATCTACGGCGACTACGACGTGGACGGCATCACGGCAACCGCGATCCTTTTCCACGTTTTCCGCCACATCGCACCGCAGGCCGACCTGGCCACCCACATTCCCCATCGCGACGAGGGCTACGGCCTGTCGTCGTCCGCGCTCGAACGCCTCGCGGCCGAGGGCGCACGCGTGGTGGTCTCCGTCGATTGCGGCATCACCGCCGTCGAGCCCGCCGCGGCGGCCAAGCGTGCCGGGCTTGATCTCATCATCACCGACCATCACAACCCGCCAGCCGGCGACGGGCCCCTGCCCGAAGCCCTGGCCATCGTTCACCCGCGGGCTCCCGGCTCGGCCTATCCCTTCGAGCACCTCAGCGGCGCTGGGGTGGCGTACAAACTGGCCTGGCGCACAGCCTCCCTCGCGGCCGAGAACGCCGGGCGAAGCCGAGTGGACCCGGCCACGGCCGCGCTCTTGGTCGAGATGCTGCCGCTCGCCGCGCTGGGCGCCATCGCCGACGTGATGCCGCTCACGGGAGAGAACCGGATCATCGCCCGCTTCGGGCTGGAGCGCACGAAGCAGTCGGCCATCATCGGCCTCCGGGCGCTGGTTGAGGCCTCGGGCCTCGCGGGCGAGAAGGTGAGCACGTGGGATGTGGGCTTCCGCCTCGCCCCGCGCCTCAACGCCAGCGGGCGCATGGCCCACGCCGCCGCCGCGCTCGAACTCTTCACCACGAACGATCCGGTCCGCGCCGCGGACATCGCCCAGGAACTCGAAGCACGCAATCAGGAACGCCGCGCCGTCGAGCAACGCATCACCGAGCACGCGGCGGACCTGGCCGAACAATCAGGCCAGACCGGGCCGGACCACCGCGCCATCGTGCTGGCCGACCCCTCCTGGCACCGCGGCGTCGTGGGCATCGTCTGCTCGCGGCTGGTGGACCGTTTCGGCCGCCCCACCATTCTGCTGGGCGAAGAGGAGGGCCTGTGCCACGGCTCGGCCCGCTCGGTCGAGGGCTTCAACCTGCACGCCGCGATCGCTCGCTGCGCCGAACACCTTGAATCCTTCGGCGGGCACGACATGGCCGCGGGGCTGAAACTCAAGCCGCAGAACCTCGCGGCATTCACCAGCGCCTTCACCGCCGTTTGCAACGACGGACTCACCGAAGCCGATCTCGTCCGCCGGGTGCACATCGATGCCTCGTGCACGCCCGACGAACTCACGCTCGACGCCGTGCAGGGCCTGGAATCGCTCGAACCCTGCGGCAGCGGCCACCCGCCCGTCACCCTCCTGCTCGCCGGGGTGCGGATCGACAAAGCCCCCACGCCCATGGGCAAGGGCGGCGAGCACCTCGCGCTCCAGGTCAGTTCCGGCACCAAGGCCCTCCGTCTGGTGGGCTGGCGCATGGGCATCCACAGGCCGCTGCTGCGCGCGGGACAGACCATCGACGCGGTGATCCGCCCCGGTGTCTCCACTTGGACAGGCCGACCCGTGGTCGAGCCCGAACTCATCGACCTTCGCGTGTGCTGACGGGGCTGCTTGCGCAAGCGCCCTCGCGCCCCGCATCCATTCACACCGTCGCCACCACCTTCACCTCGAAGTTGATCGCCGTGGGCAGGGCCCCGATCTCCACCGTGGTGCGCGCGGGCGGATTAGCCGCGAAGTACTCCGCCCACACACGGTTGTACGTGGCGAAGTCCCGCTTCATGTCGGTGAGATACACCGTGACATCCACGATCTTGTCCCACGAACTGCCGGCGGCCTCAAGGATCAGCCGCACGTTCTCAAAGCACTGCCGCACCTGGGGCTCGATCTCGTAGCTCACCACGTTCCCCGCGGCATCCTGCCTCACACCCGGAATAGTTTTCTCACCGCGCTTGCGCGGCCCCACGCCGGACAGAAACAGCAGGTCGCCCACACGCCGCGCGTGCGCATACGCCCCCACGGGCTCCGCTGCGCGATCCGAGTTCACCGCCGTCGAGGCCATCGTCCGCTCCCACCTTGTGTGCCCGGGCACGCGCGCGACTATCGCGTGAGCGCCAAAAACTTCTGCTCCATCTCACGCTCATCTTTGCCCAGAGACCCCCCGGGCCCATCGTGCACCAGCCTGCCGCGCGACAAAAGCAGAATCCGATCCGCCAGGGCCCGCACCTCGCTGAGGATGTGCGTGCTGAGCAGGAGCGTTCGCGTCTTCGCCAGGTCCTTCAGCAGGATGCGCACGTGATCCACCTGATTGGGGTCCAGGCCCGATGTCGGCTCATCCATGATGAGCACCCTGGGGTCGTGCAGCAGCGCCACCGCCATGCCCACGCGCTGGCGATAGCCCTTCGACAGCTTGCTGATCGTGCGCGTGAACACCTGCTCCAGGCGGCACTGCGACACCACCGTGTCGATCCGCTCGCGCAGCAGCGCACCGCTCATCCCGCGCGCCGCCCCGATGAACGCCAGCATCGACTTGGGCGTCATCTCCGGGTACAGCGGCCCGTTCTCGGGCAGATAGCCAATGTCCCGCGCGGCCTCCAGCCGCTGCGTGGCGATGTCAAAGCCCGCAACGCGAGCCGTGCCCGCCGTCGGCGCAAGGTACCCCGTCAGCATCCGCATCGTGGTGGACTTGCCCGCGCCATTAGGCCCGAGGAACGCCACCAGCTGCCCGACGCCGATCGTGAAACTCACGTCCTTCACGGCGTGGAAGTCGCCGTAGGTCTTCGTCAGGCCCACGGCCTCAATCGCCGCGCGGCCTTCCGCCTGCTTCGATGTCGAGGGAGTCACGGGACGATCTGCCACTGCGGTCATACGCCTTGCCTCGCTGGTACCCATCCAAACTGTGCACGAACGCTTCGCACCCTCCAACCCACGGTTCATCCTATTGGCCAGACGTTCACCGCGGCAAGCCGGTTCGCGCTCCCGGGCGTCCCGGTCATCCCCAACTCCCCCGTACCCTCCACCGTGGCCCTTTCGCTCGGCCAATCCGCGGCCCCTGCACCCCCCGCCCCCGGCGCGGCACCCACCCCGCTTGCCCGCCAGGGTCTGGCTCTGTCCGCCGGCCTGGCCATTCTCGTGGCCCTGGTGCTCATCGTCCTCTGCATCGGCGTGCTCATGGTGCGGGTCATGGGGCGGCGGGCCACCGCGGGCACGCACGCCAAGCGCGAGGCCACCGTCCCCCCCCCGCGACCCGTGAACCCCTGGGTGGAGAGCGGCCGACGGCTGACCGAGTCCGCCGACCTCAACAGACCCACAGGGCCGAGTGGAGACGCCTCGTGATCGACCACCTCGACCGCATCACCGGCAACCGGCCCGTCGCGGTGGTCACGGGCGGCGTCAAACGCGTCGGCGCGGCGATCGTTCGCGCACTCGCCGCGGCCGGCTGCGATGTGGTCATCACGCACCGCCCACTCCCCGGCGCGGCGGCACCCGCCGCGGGCCCGACTCGCGCGGCCTCGGTTCACCTCGACCTTGCCGACCTCGCCCGCGTGGAGCACGTCGGCGCCGAACTCGCTGCCGCACTCCCCCGCATCGACGTGCTCGTCCACAACGCGTCCATCTATCACCCCACACCACTGGCCACGCTCACCGCAGAAGATGCGCTGGCCTTCTACCGGGTCAACGCCCTCGCCCCCCTGCTCCTCTCGCGTGCCCTGGCGCCACGCTTGGCCGCCAGCACACTCGCGGGCTCCGACGGCCGCCCGATCGGGGGCGCGATCGTCTCGCTCTGCGACATCCACGCGATGGGCGAAGCCGGCCAACCCCGCCGCGACTTCTCCGCATACGCCATGAGCAAGGCCGCGCTGCTCGAGATGACCATGTCCCTCGCCCGCGATCTGGGCCCGCACGTGCGCGTCAATGCCGTCGCGCCGGGTGTTGTGGCCTTTCCAGAATCTGGCGCCGAGAGCGACCCGGCGATGCAGGCTCGATACCTCTCTCGCGTGCCCCTCGGCCGCGCAGGCACACCCAACGACGCCGCGTCGGCCGTCCGCTGGCTCGCCCTCGAAGCCGGCTACTGCACGGGTCAGGTCATCCGCGTGGACGGCGGACGCTCCATCACCTGAGCCGCCACTGGTCGCGACGCACCCGCAGCCACCTCGGCCGCCTGAACCCAACCGAACCGCTGTAGACTCACGCGGTGTCCCTGGATGAACATGCCGTCAGCGCATCGTGGATGAGCGATCATCACCTCCGGCTGTCGCTCGGGCCCACCGCGTCCCCATCCACGCTGCAACGGGTTCACGCCGCCACACATCGGCTGAAGCACGCCCCGCCGCCGGGCCTGCTCGACGTGACCCCCGCCTACACCACGCTGCTCCTGACGTTCGACCTCGCCACGCTGGACCCGGCCGCCACGCAAGCGCGCGTGCTCAACACGCTCGGGCCATCGGGCGATTCCGCGGCTCCCAACCCCGCACCAATGCCCCGGTTGGTCGAAATCCCGGTCTGCTACGAGGCCGACTTCGCGCCCGACCTGGCCGACGTGGCGGCGCACTGCGGTCTCTCGCCCGTGGCCGTCGCACACGCGCACGCGCAGGCGGACTACACCGTGGCCTTCATCGGCTTCTCCCCGGGCTTCGGCTACCTGAGCGGGCTGCCGGCAGCACTCGCCACGCCGCGCCTCGCGCAACCCCGCGTGCGTGTCGCCCCCGGCAGCGTGGGCATCGCGGGCGATCAGACGGGCATCTACCCGCACGCCACGCCCGGCGGTTGGCGGTTGATCGGCCGTACGCCGCTCACGATGTTCGATGCCGCGCGCCACGCACCATCGCTGCTGGCGATGGGCGACCGCGTGCGCTTCGTGCCGATCTCCGCCGACCGGTTCCGTGAGATCACCGACGCGGCCGGGGGGGGGCGCTAGTTGCCCTTCCTGCGCGTCATTCAGCCCGGCATGCTCACAACCGTGCAAGACCTCGGCCGCGCGGGACTCACCTCGCTGGGCATCGCACGCGGCGGCGCGGCCGACACGCTCTCGCTGCGCATCGCCAACCTGCTCGTCGGCAACCCGTCCGATGCCCCGGCCCTCGAAATGACCCTGACCGGCGGGTGCTTCGAGTTCGATGGACCCGTCACCGTCGCGCTCGCCGGCGGCGCCACCGCCGCTTCGATCCAAACGGGCACCGCCACTCGCCCGCTGAGCATGTGGACCGCCGTTCGCATCGCCCCGGGTGAGCGGCTCGACACCGGCCCCATCACACGAGGGGCACGGGTCTACCTGAGTGTCTCCGGCGGCATCGGCGTGCCCGCGGTGCTGGGCAGCGCATCGACCCACCTGGGCGCAGCGTTCGGCGGCTTTCATGGTCGGCCACTGCGCGCCGGCGACGCGGTGCCTCTCGGCGCATCGCCCACGAGCCTGCCGGGCTCACACGCTGTGTCGCCGGCCACGCTCTCGCGCGTTCGCGAATGGCTCGACCGCCGCGCCCTCCGCGCCACCGAGTGCTCGCACGCGACCGCCGTTGAGCCAGACCTGGCGCGTCATTTCTGGGAGTCGCCTTACACGGTCTCGATCCAGTCCAACCGCGTCGGCGTGCGTCTCGACGGCCCCGTGATCACGCCGGCCCTCACGGGCAGCATGGCCAGCGAGGGCATGATGCACGGAGCCGTGCAAGTCCCCCCAAACGGGCAGCCCATCATCCTCGGGGTCGATCACCCCACCACCGGCGGGTACCCCATCCTCGCGTGCATCGCCGCGGCCGATCTGCCCCTTCTCGGCCAACTCCGCCCCGGCGACGAGGTTCGCCTCGAACGCATCTCGCCGGAGGCCGCCCGCACCCTGTACCTTCAGAGCGAAGCACTCCTCGCCCCGTCCGGTGTCGCACCATGAGCACGCACGAGTCTCCATCCTGGTGGCGCGGTATCGAGCCCGCCGCGTGGCGTGCCCTCGCCGCGGCCGGTGCCGGCTGGATGCTCGACGCGATGGACTTCATGCTCTACTCCTTCGCGCTCGAGCAGATCGCCGCCGAGTTTCACCTCTCCCCCAGCCAGTCCGGCCGCATCGCCTCCGTCACGCTCATCGCGGCCGCGGTCGCGGGCACAATCTCGGGCTTCGTGGCCGACCGCTTCGGCCGCGTGCGTGTGCTCATGTTCGCCATCCTCACGTACTCGGTCTTCACCGCCCTCACGGCCACGTCCAGAAGCGTGGAGCAGTTGATCCTGTGGCGTGCCCTCGTCGGCGTGGGCCTCGGGTCTGAGTGGGCGGCCGGTGCCGTGCTCGTCGCCGAGACCTGGCCCGCCAAGCACCGCGGCAAGGCCATCGGGCTCATGCAGTCCGGGTGGGCGATCGGCTACATCCTGGCGGCGCTCCTCGCGGGGTGGGTACTCCCGCGCTGGGGCTGGCGGCCGCTCTTTGTTCTGGGCCTCTCGCCCGCGCTCCTGCTCGTGTGGATACGCCTGAAGCTCAAAGAGCCCGCCGTGTGGCGCGGCCAAGCGACCGAAGAGGCCGGATTCGGCCAAGCACTCCGCACGCTCGCCCAGCCGCTCTACCTTCGCCGCGCGGCCATCGCCACCAGCATCGCCGCCGCACTGCTCTTTGCCTATTGGGGCCTCTTCACCTGGCTCCCGGCCTTCCTCGGCAGGCCCGAAGCACAAGGCGGTGCGGGCCTCAATCCTCTGAAGTCCACCACGTGGATCGTGGTCATGCAGGTGGGCAGCTTCCTGGGCTACACCGGCTTCGGCGTGCTCGCCGACCGTTTCGGCCGCAGGCCCACGTTCATCGCGTTCATGATCGGCGCGGCCGCCATCGTGCCACTCTACGGCCTGAGCGCCCGCGGCGAGACCACCCTGCTCGTGCTCGGCCCGCTCGTGGGCTTCTTCGGGCACGGCTATTTCAGCGTCTTCGGCGCGATGCTCGCCGAGTTGTTCCCGGTTCGCATCCGCGGCGCGGCCACGGCCCTGTGCTACAACCTCGGGCGCGCCGCCAGCGCGGCCGCGCCGTGGACCATCGGGGCCCTCTCGGAGCAATTCGGCCTTGGCACCGCGCTCTCAGCCACGAGCGTGCTCTACGTGGTCGCGGCGGGGCTGATCCTGCTGCTGCCCGAAACCCGCGGCAAGGAGGGTGCGTGACCCCCACGCACACCATCATCGACCTCAACTGCGACCTGGGCGAGAGCGATGCGCCCGAGCAGGTCGCGACCGACGCCGCGCTCCTCCAGATCGTCTCCTCGGCCAACATCGCTTGCGGCGGGCACGCCGGCGATGTCGCGTCGATGACCCGCACCATCCGCTCTGCCCTCGAACGTGGCGTTGCGGTCGGCGCACACCCCAGCTACCCCGACCGCGCCGGCTTCGGTCGCGTCGCAATGGCGATGACCCCGGACGAAATCGAACAGGCCACGCGCGACCAACTCGCGGCTCTTGACCGCGTCGCCACCACGCTCAGCACCCGCGTCGCCCATGTAAAACCTCACGGTGCGTTGTACCACGCCGCCATGACCAGGCCCGACATCGCCCGGGCCGTCGCACGGGCCGCGGCCAGCCTTGCCGCGCGACCCACGCTCGTCGGCCTCGCCGGCGCCCCCGCGCTCGAAGCGTGGCGCACCATGGGCTTCACTGTGGCCGCTGAGGCCTTCGCGGACCGCCGCTACGAGCCCGATGGCTCCCTCCGATCGCGCAAGCACGACGACTCCCTGATCACCGACCCGGCCGACGCCGCGGCTCAGGCCCTTCGCATCGCGTTGGGCGCTGGCCCGGTGGCGATTGACGGCACGACCGTCCCTCTCCGCGCGGACACCATCTGCATCCACAGCGACACGCCCGGCGCGGTCGCAGTCGCCCGCGCCGTCCGCGCGGCCCTCGAGCGTGCGGGCCTCACCATCCAGCCCCTTGCCGCGGGCGGAGATTCGCACCCATGACCGATCGAATCAGAGGTGTAAGCCCGCACACGCGCCTCTCAGCCCTGCGCGAATGGCGGCCCCGCCCGTGGGCACGCGCCGCAGCCCTGGCCCTGTGCGCGGCACTCACCGCATGTTCGAGCGGGCCGGGCTCGCCCGGCCTCACGGCCGCCGCAGCGAACGACCTGGCACCGCGCGAGGGCGAACCCTTCCTCATCGTCCTGGGTGTCGCTCAAGACGGCGGCGTGCCACAGGCGGGTGCCTTTGCCGAGCCCGGCTGGACCGACCCCACGCGGCAGCGCCTGGTCGCATCCCTCGGCCTCGTTGATCCCGCCACCCAGTCTCGTTGGATGTTCGACGCCACGCCCGACTTCCGCATGCAGCTCTGGCGCCTCCACGCCGCGGCCTCGATCCCGCCCGCCCCCGATGAGCCGCCGGTCACCGGCATCTTCCTCACGCACGCGCACATCGGGCACTACACGGGTCTCATGTTTCTCGGGCACGAATCGCTCGGGTCGCGCGGCGTGCCCGTCTACGCCATGCCGCGCATGCGCGAGTTTCTCTCCACGAATGGGCCGTGGAGCCAACTCGTGCGGTACCAGAACATCACGCTGCGCGATCTCGTCGCCGACCAGCCTGTCGCCCTCAGCCCGTCGCTCTCGGTCACGCCCATCCTCGTGCCCCACCGCCAGGAGTTCAGCGAGGTGGTCGGCTTCCGCATCGACGGCCCCGCCCCGCGCGGCCGCCGCGTGCTCTTCATTCCCGACATCGACTCATGGTCAGCCTGGGATGCGCAGGGCACGCGGCTCGAATCCATCCTCGAGTCCGTCGATGTCGCCTACCTCGACGGCACGTTCTACGCCAACGGCGAGATCCCCGGGCGCGACATGACCGCCTTCCCGCACCCCTTCATCACGACCACCATGGACCGCCTCGCAGGCCTGCCCGCCGCCGAGCGCGGCAAGGTGCGCTTCATCCACCTCAATCACACCAACCCCGCCCTCTGGCCCGACAGCCCCGCCCGACGCGAGATCGAACGGCGCGGCTTTCACGTAGCCCAAGAGTTGGAACGCGTCGGTCTGAGCGGGCACGATGCGTCGGCGGCCATCAGATCCCGCACGACGCCCCAAAGTACGCCGTGATGTAATCGCCAAGGTCATCGGGATTGACGACCCCGTCGGCGTTGTAGTCGATGTACTCGTGGGTGGCCGGGTTGAAATACTCGGTGATGTAGTCGCCGAGATCATCGGGGTTCAGATGTCCGTCGCGGTTGAAGTCCGGCCGGCAACCATCGTGGCCGATCGTGGCCTGCAGCGCCGCCGCGGCGTCCACCCGCCCCGCACCAAGCATCCCAGCCATGCCCGGGTTCAGTGCGTCGATGTTCACCGCCTGCTGCGTGATGCCGTTCCTCACAGATGACGGCGACGCATCGACGTACACGGACTGCAGGAGCGCCGCCAACCCCGACACGAGCGGCGCGGCGAAACTCGTGCCGCTCCCTGAGGCATAGAACCCGTCGGCGTCAAGGCTCACCACGTCCACGCCCGGGGCACAGACGGCCACATAGCCGCCAAAGTCGCTGAACGAGGCGAGATGGTCCGCGCTGTCGGTCGCCGCAACGGCGACAACTCCGGGCAGCGCGGCGGGATAGAAGGGTGCTGAGAGCCCCTGGTTCCCCACCGCAGCAACGATCACGATGCCCTGACCCCGTGCGTCCTGAATCGCCTCCTGCACGAAGGCCGAGTTGTCGGGCGAGGCGAGGCTGAGATTGATCACGTCGGCGTGCCGCTGCATCGCCCAGCGGATGCCGTCGGCCAGCGTGAAGGACGAACCGACCCCGTCGGAGTCGAGCACCTTGATGGGGAGGATGTGCGCCTCCGGCGCGACCATCGCGATCAGGTTCGCCACCATGGTCCCGTGCCCGTAGTCGCCGTCGATCACCCCGTCGCCGCTGGTGTCGAGCCCCATCTCAACCTCGGACGTGTCGTCGTTGTTGTCGATGAAGTTGAACCCGTCGCCGCGCAGCATGGGCACCAGCGCACCCCGCCAGGCCACGCCGGTGTCCAGCACGGCCACCGTCACGCCCGCGCCGCGATTCAGCGCCTGAGCCTGCGGCAGCCCGAGCATGGCCCGCGCCGGCTGCTGCTCGAAGTCTGGCGGCTGCACACGCAGCAGAAAACTGCGGCTCCCGCCCTCGGGCGGCGCCTCCAGCCGGTTGTGCTCCGCCATGCTCACACGCGGGTCGGCCTCGAGAGTCGCCTCGATCTCCGCGTCGTCCGTGCCCAGGGGTGTGCGGATCAGGTACAGGCCGGTGGCGCTCTCCTTGAGAATCTGAGCGGAGTAGTCGGCAACCAGGGCCTCGATGGCGAACCCGGCGCGCATGCGCACAATGAACTCGTTGGGAATATCCGTCGGCGCTGCGCTCGCTCCGCCGGCCGCCGCGGAGAGCACCGCCACCCAGACCGCCGCCCGATGCCTGACCGCCTTGACTCTTGACGTGTTCATGGATGCCCCACACACAGAAAGGGAGCCCACGCCGCCGGATGCGGCCGCGTGGCACGAAGACGCGCCTGCGCCCACGTGAGCGCACCCGCCAGCGAGTGGGTAAGACCACCGCCCGACCCCGATTCACCCACACCCCGCCGCCGGTCGGCCGCCCCGTGCCCCGCGTCCATCGACGGACGCGCCGGCACGTCGCACGCCCCAATATACCACGCGCGATAAAGGTCGGCCATGAGCGACAACGCACTTTCGTCGTGAATCGGCCAGAGACTCATTATCACCTGCGACGCGCCCGCCAGCAGCAGCGACCGAACAAACCCCTCGACATCCTCCGATGCCGATGCCCGCCCGCGCCCCGTCTCGCACGCGCTCAGCACCACCACGGCACCACCCAGGTCGAGCCCCGTCAGGTCGCGCGGCGTGAGCCAGCCGTCCGACAGGCGGATGCCCGAGGCCAGCGGGTCGTGCGGATTGAACGTCGCGTGCGAGGCGATGTGGATCAACCTGCGCCGCGGTGCCGCCGCCAGAAACGCCGCCCGCGTGGCACGCGAGCCGACCAGCGCCTCGGCTCCGGGAATGTTGGCCGCTATCTGACACGCCTCGTCTTCGGCCCGCGGCGCCAGCCGATCGGCCGCGCCCACCACCAGCGAGCCTTCGCCCAGCCGCGCGGCGCGGCCCATGAGGTCGAGCATCACGCTCGCGCTCGGAACCACGGAGGTCGCGGGCATCCCTTCGGCAATCCGCAGCGCCGCGAAGGGCACCGCGTGCAGCACCCCGTGCGGCACCACCGCCGCACCCCGGTCGCCCACGCGAGAGAGCAAGGGCACCCACAGCAACTCCCGCAACCGATCGAGCGCCGCGTCGGCATCACGCTCCATCAGTTCGCCGATCCGCCCGCCCGGAAACCCGCGCGTCAGCGCCCGGGCCACCTGAAACTCAAAGTCCGACACGGCCGCGTCCACGTCGGCCAGGTCCGCCACGCGCCGCATCACCGAGGCACCCTCGCGCGTCGCCACCACCGCGCCGATCACCCCCGAAACACAGAAATACTCCACGAGCGCATGTTCCCCGAGCGCCGCCTGCACTTCCGCCAGTGCGCGGGGCCTCGCCAAGGCATCGCCGAAGCGGCGCGTCGCCCCCAGCCGCGACTCGGCAGCCCGGATCGCCGCTTCATAACCCGCCAGCCGCGCCAACCAGTCACCCCGCGCCGTGCGATCCGTCCGCGCGAGCGTGGGGTCTTCGAGTTCGTCGTAGAGCGCGGCGACCGCGGCGCGATGCTCGGCCACTTCATCGAGCAGAGCGATCGCGGCCTCGTCGGCCGACGCGCCCTTGCCGTCAGGGTCGCCGGACACCCGTGCCGGCGCACCCACGCCCGCGGCGGCCGTCGCATCCAGCAGGGCACGCCCGCGGCTGCGCTCGGCGATATGAAACGCGGCACGCACCGCCCCATCCCCCCCTTCGTCCAGCGCGCAGGCAAGCCACTCGGCATAGATGCCCGCATACTCACCGTGAAAGGCGGAGCGAAATCGCTCGGGCGGCAGGGTGCCGCGCAAACGCTCGACCTCGTCCGCGGCCTGCTCAAGGGCATCGGCCGCGGCCGCCACATCCCCCCGTGCCCGGTAGGCCGTGCCCTGCGCACGCAAAAGCGATGGTCGCAGCGTTCTCAATCCCAGGCTCTCGGCCACCGCCAGCCCATCGCCCGCGGCTTGCAGGGCCTCGACCCCGTGGCCGCCCTGCGCAAGGGCCTCGGCCAGCACGGCCAGCGCCGCGGCGCGGTCCGCGGG
>FRDC01000586.1_pt1 | contig 20092 bp, 19 predicted proteins | sample 1106171 | NCBI WGS metagenome assembly FRDC01 (sample SAMEA3930566, study PRJEB13176) | freshwater metagenome | biome: Drinking water system; feature: drinking water; material: water | place: Singapore | collected 2014-12-20 | reverse complement strand
CGTCCTGCCGCTGCTGTCTCCATCCGCACACGAGGTCGTGGGTGGATGTGAGGGGAAGGAGCTTCAAAATGTCTTCACTGTCCTGCTGAAGGTCGCCGTCGATCTGAATAATGATCTCGCCGGATGAGCGGCGGAACCCCGCATCCAACGCGCAGGTCTTGCCGTAATTCCGGTCGAAGTGAAACACCTTGACTTGCGGGTGGAGCGTCGCCAAGCGATCCATTTCCTCGCTGCTGCCGTCGCTGCTCCCGTCATCCACCAAGATGATTTCGAACGGCTTCGACCGTGAGTGCTCATGCGAGTCCATCACCTTGAGGAGGCCGGCGAGCAAGGGCGACAGATTGTCGCGCTCATCCTTGATGGGGATGATGACGGAAGCCCAGGGGGCGGACGGCGTCATGATGCGCAAAAACCCCGGCAGCGGTATAGGGAAAGGGTGGCCACGCGCGCATTCTAGCGGATGGTCGAGAGAGGGTCAAACGACAAGGAATAGTTATGAGTTCGGCGCTGGCTCCGCTAGTGGCCCTCTAGAGAGGAGGCTGGTTATCTGTAGATAACAGAAACAGCCTGGTGATCGATCATTCATGATGTACGTATTGTCCAGGCTCATGCCATCAGCTAGGGAGCCTGCAGCCGCACATTCTTACTGCGTTGTTGCCGATAGTCCCATATTCAGTGCAGGGATAACTTAAGGCAACGTCACTGTCAGGTTAGGCCAATAGGCATAGCCGACGGCCCGAGCATTGCGCGCTTCCAGTGTCTCGAAAACAATTCTACTGAAAACCGGCGTCGTTCCCGAGATTCCATTGAATCCACCAGCTCCACCTGTAAACGTAAACGTGCCTTCGCATTCGACATGATTCCCGTCACACTTCCATTCGGCGTAACCCACATCTTTACCCTCATGTGCGAGAATCGTGCAAAGTCCAAGGTAGGTTCTATGGTTGTCTTTTGTACTGAGGGTGACCCGAATCGGACACTCAAGCTGGGCCGTGTGAACGATCCCACCAACCGCGCCATTCGAATGGCGGACAATCATCACACCTTTGACGATGGCATTGATCACCTGTCCCCCATCTGGAAGATCATGAACCTCTCCGTTCCCCATCCAACTCGTACTCGAGTATCCTTGCTCAATTGTCTTCGCTAAGACCACGATACCCTCGCCTGGCCCAAGCAAAACAGCAATGCCTATGAGGAGCATCAAGTAATGTTTGATTCTCATATTAACTCCTTTCTGTTTTTATCGATACGATAACGGCCTACATCCCCTTTGCAATCATTACTCTTACTGGTTCGCGTCGTGACGGCCATAGGTTATCTTGCACCATAAATCTCAACGCGTCGCAGCCTCTCTGTGATCTCGCAAACATTTTCAGCCTTCTTCTGAATATCATCTACGCGACGAGATCTGTGCCCCAAGGATTGTCCACCACAAAGAGCCATTTCCCATCTGGCTGACGCCGCAAGATGCTGGAGGATCTTCCACCGAGTCGCACGGCAGTTCCCGTCGGATCAACTCCCTGTATGCGCCACCTAGCACAGTACTGGGCAACATCACCAGCCTGCACAAGCTGCTGCGCTTCGATGGTGAGCGTCGGCTTCAACGCCATGAAGCCTTCCAAGGCTTGGCGTATCCCCGCAGTCCCACTTACAACGACGCCTGGCTTTAGGACGAACGACGCACTGGGCTCAAACAGCGTCATGGCCGTTTCCAGATTCTTCGCGTTCATCGCTGCAACAAGTTGTGTAATCACATTGAGTGGACTCGACATCTCCTCCTTGCTCCTTTCTCCAGGTCTCTTCATGGCGTTCCATCGTTTCCGTGCGTGCTCTCCTCCGATGGCTCTATTGCCGTCGAAGAATGGCATAGAAGGCCGGGACCTTGACCACTTCGCCCGTTGGAAGACGATGCACCGTGCATATATGACTCGATCCGGTTTCAAGCAGCGCAAAGCGATCGGATGGGAACAACGATTCCAGATTATTTTCATGCAGCATGCCTGGCGTAATCTGATGCTGAAAGACCCGCGCGAGTCCCGGAGGTGGCCCATATTCCGCGATCAGTTTCGCGAAGAAGGGCTCTGCCGCAGATGACAGCTCGACCAAATAGAGAATCCCCTTCTTACCCAGCAATCGTTCAATTGATTGAACGGCCGTCGCATGATCTGACGGCGACAACTGATGCACCACTGCTCGCATATAGATATTCGCGTCGCCAATTTCCCTGTGGAGGGCCCGGGCATCACCAGGTCGCAGCACATCAAGCAGACGGTACGTGATGTTGGGCGCGCCATTCGTCCGTTCAGCCAGTTGCACGGCGGCGGGGGCAATCTCCGTGCCGATCATTCGATAAAAGTGATTGGCTAGATAGCGTGTTTGAGTTCCATTTCCGCATCCCAAATCGATCACAGGGAGTCGTGGATCGAAATAGTCTTGGAACAGCGCCAGGTCTTGCCGAGAGGCATGGATGGGATCAGCATCCCAAAACACCTCACCAACCGTTCCAGTCGTAGAACCCCAAAAGCTCTCCCACGATGTTGCGTAACGATTGACTGATGTCATCACCATCTCCTTCATGGATAGTACGAGGCCGTCGAATCACGAGCCATTCCTGTCCACTGTGTCGCTTAGGCTTCAACCACGAGCGTTCCCTGCTTCACAGGCAGGAATGCCTCGGCCGGCAAAATGTTGTACCGCCGTCGGAGGTCCTCGACCTGTTCACTCATCACAGGCCAGTAGTCCCAGCCGTCGTTCAGGTCGATGTTCATCGAAGCTCCCCGGCGAATGGCGATCATGGCCTTCAGCGGATCGAACATGCCCGTCCGAGCAGTGGTAATGGGCGTCATGCGGATGCCCACGTGAAATTGCAGCAGGACGAAGAACACGAACATCCATGGCTCCCGGCGCTGGAAACCGGCGCTGAAGCAGGCGACCTGGACTTCTTCTTCTGGATCCGTCCCATAGCCGGATAAGACATGGGCACAATCATGGAATACGATTTGCTCGGGCGCCCCGCCCTCTTGGCCAGGAAGCGCGAATCCGTTCTCATGCCAATATCCCCAAAGGGAGCGGCCCAAGGAGCCAGGCGGACAATGTTCCAAGCCCTGGTAGCGAGCGGCCAACTCCTTGTTCTCATACCGTCCCATCATCCCGCGAACGAACTTGAGGAGCCCTCTGATTCCCTCTTTGTTCCAGACCTCAGTCACCTTTTGCCGCAACCAAAACCGGCGGACCAGATCGAGGCGAAGCTGGAGAATTTCTCCCTTCAGGACATGCCGCAGGTTCTTCACCTCAGGGGCATCAACCTCCAGCGCTTGTGCGAATTGTTCAACAAGAGCTGTTTCGTTTGGGCCGGCCTTTCCATCGATCAGCGTCATGATGACGAGCCCTTGCACGAGCTGCCTCCTGAGCTGCGGATCTGGAAGCGCTCGGGCCAGTTCTGTTGGCGTGATTGGAGCAAGCTGCCCCAGATCATGTGTTGTGCCGAAGATCCGCTGGATGGATTCCAGCATGTAACGCTCGGACGCATCGAGCGCCCCATCTGCCATAGCGACAGTCTTCATGGCCCGCAATCCCCAATACGCTTGTTCCGGACTCGGTATTTTCAGTTCCATAGTGATCCTCCCCGTACAAAATCAACGCACTTTTCCGTCGATCTATTGAATGATGACGCTATCATGTAGCAGCACGGACTGGGCACAACACGGTATGCTCATGGCACAGAGCGTGCCGATGCTGACGACTCGGCGCCACACACTGAAAGCTATTGATAAAACAATGGACTGTTAGACGGAACCAAGACCGTGGCTATGTGAGAGGGACTTCACTGACGAGCGTGTTTGCCTAACTGTCGGCAAGTGCCGAAGTAATCGGCATCAAACGGGGCGGGCGATACCGAGCCGCTGCATCCTGGACTGGAGGGTAGTTCGTTTCATGCCGAGTTGGGCGGCAGCCCCGGTCGGACCACCGATCACCCACTTGGTTGATTTGAGGATTCTCAAGATGTGTTCCCGTTCCGTTTCCTCCAATGTTGTGGGAGGTGGAATCCCATCTCCGGCGCGCTGTTTCAGTTCAGCGAGTGGGACATAAAGTGCCGTACCCTGCGTGAGAATAACGGCCCGCTCGATCAAGTTTTCCAGCTCACGAATGTTCCCCGGCCAGTCGTAACAGGACAACGCCGTGATGCTCTCGATGGGGATTGTGTCGATGGTCTTGTCCATGCGGCGAGCCAACTGTTGGACGAAATACCGAACCAGAAGAGGAATGTCCTGGCGGCGATCACGCAGCGCCGGCACGGTGAGCGGAAATACATTCAACCGATAATAGAGGTCGCTGCGGAACTGTTTCATTTCCACCATCTCCAGAAGGTCTCGGTTGGTGGCCGCGAGGAGCCGTACGCTGACCTTAATGGTTTTTGTACTACCGAGCCGCTCGAACTCCTGTTCCTGCAACACGCGGAGCAACTTGGACTGGAGTTCAAGGGGAATGTCCCCCACCTCGTCCAGGAAGAGCGTGCCCCCATCTGCCAACTCGAACCGCCCGACCTTGGTCGCAATCGCCCCCGTAAAGGCTCCTCTCTCATGACCGAACAACTCGCTCTCGAGTAATCCGGTGGGAATCGCGGCACAGTTCAGTTTCACGAAGGTCCGTTCTCGTCGCTTGCTTCGGTCGTGAATGGCGCGGGCAAGCAGCTCTTTACCCGTTCCGGTCTCGCCAAGGATCAGCACCGTAGAGTCGGTAGACGCGACGATGTCCACTTGCTTCAGCACCTGCTTGATCGCGGGACTCTCGCCGATAATTCTCTCGAAGTTCAACTCGCTTCGGATTTCGTCTTCGAGGTAGAGCTTTTCTTTGCTCAATTTGTCTTTCAGGTTCGCGATTTCCTGATACGCAAGGACATTCTCGACCGCAATGGCGATTTGCTTGGCGCATTCGCTGAGCAACGATGCATCTGCTTCACCGAACGCATTTTCGTGCGCACTTACGACGCTCAGTGCCCCAACGGTCCGGTCGTGCGCAATCAAGGGCACCGCACAGCCCGATCTCACGCCATTCTCGACCGCATGCCGGACCCAAGGGGAAGAGAATCGGGTGAGATCAACAATGGGACCAACCAACACCGGTTGGCGTGAGGCGATGGCCTGTCCTTCGGGTGTATCGTGTAACGAGATGAGCACGCCTTCCTCAAAAGGAACCGTACCGAACATCTGCAAATCTAGGGCATGGAGACGAAGCCGGTTGCCTCCGGGTTCGTGGAGGGTCAACAGGGACGCGTCGTGAGGAATGACCCGACGCAGACTGAGGGAGATCGCTTTGAGTAGATCGCGCAGGCTGAGATGAGAGACGACGGCGTTGTTGATTCCCAGCATCAAGCGCTCGCGCTCAACTTGGCGTGTTAACTCCTGTTCTGTCTGATGCGCACGTTCAAAATTCAACGCGTTTTCAATCGCACCGGCGACTTGCTTGGCGACTTGTTGCAGGAAGTCGAACTCCGCCCCCTCATAGGGGAACGGTGCTTTGCTCCCGAGGCCCATTGCACCGAGCCGTCGGCGCGCAGTTGTGAGCGGAACGACATAAAACGACTTGATGCCTGCGGAGCAAAGCTTTGCCATGGCATTGGGAAAGCGAGCATCTTGCTCGTTCGTGCAGACGAGCGGCTTCTGATGTTGCCATACCCAACCCTCGGGAAGGTCCTCGACGATGTATTCACCCTCCGGGTAGGCCGAGGCAGGCAGAGGGTTCTCCAATAGATGTAACCGCATGATGTTTCGCTCAAAGTCGTGCAAGGCTAGTGTGATGGTGGAGCATGCAGTGACGCAGGGCAGTTTCTGGGCGAGATCATGGAAAAGATCTGCCAATCGATGATGCGCCGTGATGGAGTTAGAAACGTTTAGGAGTGCACGGTACCGCTCATTGAGAATATCACGCGAAGCCATGGGCGGCATCTCTCGCTGGTGAAAGAGAATCCATTATATCGTTCGTCTGAATAACTGTGCCAGAGGGTGGTCGCTGCCGCTATTTCACAATGTCCAACTGGCATGATCGCTCAATCTGTGAAACATGAATCAGAAAAACACTCGTACACCACGACCTTCTAACGCAGACGCAGCTATTCCCCCGTCGCCACGATGGTGAACCGCATTGCGCCCATGAGACTCATCTCGTTGACCTGCTCGCCGGCGTGGATCTCCACTTTGTAGCGTCCGGGACGCCAACCACCATGGGGAGGGGACAGCTTGAGATAGCCGCTCTCGTCTTCCAAGGCCACCTGCATCACGTCTTCAGTCACGACCCTGTCCGGTGCGAGGCCGGGCACGGACTCTGGAACGCAACGGCCGAAGATTTTGAACCCCTGATAGTGTTGATGAAGGGAAAACACGATGAACACGGCCGGAGTCGTGACGGCGAACCGGTCGGTCGGCCTGACCGGGACGATCACATGACTGCGGAGGGGGCCGATCTCTTCCTCAAAATCTTCCGCCGTGACAATCGAGCGAAAGAAACCTTCGGGCGGTGCATCGAAATCGTACGGCTTGGCATCCTGGGCGCGGTTCTGAAATTCCGTCACCGGCTGGTTCTTTGTCAGAGGCAGGTCTTCGGCCCAGCCTCTCGGATGCGTCAAGAGAAAGGCAGCCCATGCCATAAAAGCGGCAACGGCCGTATATCGCCCTGTCATTCGCACCATGCCAGTTTGGTACAACGCTCCGGTAGAGGCTGTCAAGAAATGGAGGGTAGGCAAGGAGGTGACTTGCGGCGGCACGGTGAGCTCATGGCTGAATGCTCTGGTATCCCATTGCGGCTTGTTTCACCCATTTGCTAGGATTTCACGTTTCCTTACGGTCACCCTTAACGAACAAGAGTCACAGATGTTGCAAGATGCCGATGCGCTTCCCCAGCTGATCGGGGACTGGAAGCCGCTCGATCTATGGCAGACCCATCTCAACCGGCTCTTCTACGGGCTGCGCGGCGATCGACTGCGCTCGTACTATCAAACCTTTGCCTCGGCGGATTATCGGCTCGCCCATGCGCTGGCGGCTGACTATTACGATCGCGTGGTGAGGCGCGAGAAGGGTGTGAAAAGCGGGCCAGACGAGACGGGCCCATCCGATGTGTCGCGCCAGTCGCGCTTGTCCCGCGAGTCTCGCCTTACGGTCATGGAGCTAGGTCCAGGCAACGGCAATCTTGCGGCCTGCTTCCTCAGTCATCTCAAGGCCCTCGACAAACAAGGTACAGTCTATCCGCGCGTGCGCTATCTCATGGTCGATTGGGAGCAGCCAGTCTTACACGGGGCGCTGGCCCATCCTGACTTGGCGGCGCACCGGGATCGTGTAGACATTCAGTGCGGCTCGATCGAGCAGCTCACAGGAATCGCCGATGGGTCGGTCGATCGCATTCTGTGCAACGAGCTCTGGAACGATCTCCCGACCAAACTGATGGCGAAGCACGCCGGCGACATCGAAGAGGAGTATATCCGGCCCAACGTGAGCGAGGCGCTGCACGCCGCCATCCGGGATTGGTCCGCCTTCGTCCGCGCATTCGAGGCACAGGACGTCGAAGTGCTGAAGACGGTTCCGCCGTTTCTGGACGATCTGGTATGGGAAAAGGAATATCGTAAGGTCGAATGGAAAGACGTGCCCTTCCGGAAAACCATCACGGAGTTTCTCAAGACGATCGACGAACAAGTCTTGCTGCCTGTCAATCTGGGGGCGTTTGTGGTCGTGAAAGAAGCGCAGCGTCTGCTGGCTCCCGATGCGGTCGGGCTCAGTGCCTTCGATGCCGGAACCGCGGACAGGCACGTCTTGAACGATCCGGAGAAGCCCTGTTATGGCCAGTTCGGCGGGCAATACAGCTTCATGATCAACTTTGCACTCGTTGAGGCCGTGGCGAAGCATCTGGGAGTCGCGCACACGGCTCTGGAGCCGCAGCGTGAATTCGTCGGCCGGTCATTGAACACCAACGTCCTCACGCTCATGGACCTGCTGGCGACCCATCCTTCCGCCGGGCCGACGCTCGAACCGTGGGAACAGGACCGGCTCGTGCTGAAGACCATCAAAGCGCTGAACGAGACGTATGAGAGCCCCTATCGCAGACGGTTTGAGTTTCCGTTGTCCGCCAACATGCCTCCGGAAGAACGGGAAACCTTGGGGGCAATTCTACGATCGTTGAAAGATAACGGTGTGTCTGACACCGTGGCCTATCTGACCGAGGAAGAGCTCACCCGCGCGCAACAGGACTTGGAAGCAATCGGCTATGAGAGCGACGCCATCAAGATGGCGCTCGGCGCGCCTCCCAGTCCCATCGAGTACTGCCACTTCCACTGCCGGTGAATCGAGGCGGTGCGCTCGCCCCGGCCGATAGACGGAGGAGTCATGAAAGAAAAGAAAGGGCAGAGTGAGGATGTAGAACAGACGCCTCAGAGACGCGGGGGAGGGGACCCTTTTCAGCGGCTGCTCGGATTGATGTTCAAGGCGCATCCGTGGCATGGCGTGTCCATTGGAGAGGAAGCGCCCAATGTGGTGACGGCCTATATCGAAATCGTCCCCACCGACACGGTCAAATATGAAGTGGACAAGAGCAGCGGTTTTCTCAAGGTGGACCGGCCTCAGCGGTTTTCAAATTTCTGTCCGGTCTACTACGGCCTCATTCCGCAGACCTACTCCGGAGAGCGGGTGGCCGGCATCTTTGCCAAGCGGGCTCGCCGCAAGGGCATGGTAGGAGACGGCGATCCGCTCGACATCTGCGTGTTATCGGAGAAGAGCATTCCCCATAGCGACATCTTGCTGACGGCGCTGCCGATCGGCGGGTTGAGCCTGGCCGACGGCGGCGAGGCCGACGACAAGATCATCGCCGTGATGCGGGACGATGCCGTCTACGGGGATTGTACCGACATTGCGCAATGTCCGAAGGCACTCCTGGATCGGCTCCGGCATTATTTTCTCACCTATAAGAGCGCGCCGGGAACGACTCAGCATAAGGTGGAAATCACCGGCATGTACGGACGGGCGGAGGCGCTGAACGTCATCCGTGCCAGTCACGCCGACTATCGCGAGAAGCATCCGGAGCTCAGTTCCTTGTGGCCCAAGCATCTCTAGCAGGATGTTGAAAAAGTCCGCCAGCGGCGTTCTCGCATCGCTCAGAAGCTCAACATACGGCTCAGAAGTATGCCTCGCCTCTTCGCTTGCTTCGGCCTTGCCTGCGGACCGGCGCGCCGAGACGCGCCGGGGCTGGGCGGGTGAGACGAGAGGCCTTTTTGACCATCCTGCTGGTGTTTCCTGCCTCAGGTCGAGCTCCTTTCGCAGTCGCATGTTTCAGCTGGTCACAATGGTTTGTCCGCAGCCTGCTAGACGCGGCTCGTTGACTCATCAGGGTTCCGTTTATATACTGACCCTCAACCGGAGACGATCGAGATGAAAATCGCGATAGGCGGGCTCGTCCTGATCGTCGTGCTCGTCGGCCTCATCTTCGCCCTTCCTTTTCTCGTCGATCTCAACAAGTATCAAGATCAGTACAAGCCGCTCATCGAAGAGGCGCTGAACCGGAAGGTGCAGCTGCAAGATATCCGTCTGACGATCTGGCCCAGGATTGGCGCGCGGGTGGCGGGGTTCGCCGTGCTCGACGATCCGGCCTTTAGTTCAGGCCCGTTCGCGTCGCTCTCGTCGTTGGATGTGGGCGTGAAACTCATGCCGTTACTGAGCGGCACAGTCGAAGTCGAGGAAATCACGCTCCGTGACCCGGTCATCACGGTGGTGAAAAGCAAGAACGGTGTCTTGAACGTGGCCACCATCGGTAAACCCGGCAAGGCGGCGCCGACTGCCCCGTCGCGGGCGCCGATTCCCTCGACCGAGGGGCCGCTAAAGATCCTGGCCTTGTTGGCGGTCGATCAAGTTTCGATCGCAGGCGGCAAGATGACGTATCGAGATCTCTCGGCGGCGAAACCCAACGAATATACCTTGCAGGATTTCGATCTGCGCCTCCAATCCGTTCGGCTTGGCCAAACCCCCAGCCTGCACCTCGATACGGTTGTTCAACCCCTCAATGTGCCGGTTACACTCGACGGCACCTTCGGCCCGTTGAAAGAAACAACTGACATCGATGTGATCAACTTCCAGCTTGCGCTGGGCAAAACCGAATTCACCATCACAGGAAAGGTCTCGGGCCAAAATGCCACAGTCAACATCGGCTCACCGGCCATCAATACCGCCAATCTGCCTCTGTCAATGCCGCTGGCCAAACCGGTTGAGATCAAGAATCTCCAGATCGCGGCGGAGGTGAAGGGGCAAGAAGCCAAACTGAACAACCTGTCACTACAACTATTCGATGGGCAGGTGAAGGGACAGGCCAAACTCGTGACTGGGTCTGATGCGCCACCGTTCACCAGTTCACTGACGGCGCAAGGGGTGCAACTCGGTCCCGCCCTCGATGCCGTCGCGACGACGAACCTTTCCGTCAGCGGAACAGCGGGCGCCGATCTATCCCTCCAAGGCCGAGGTTTCTCCATGCCGGACCTCACCAAGGCGCTCGAAGGATCGGGCCATGTTGGGGTGAAAGATGGGAAAGTCGAGGGGGTCAATCTGCTCCAGGAAGCGCTGGCCATTCTGAAGGTTGCGGGGCTGTCGTTTGGCGATCCCAAGGCCACGGTGTTTTCGACGATTGAAACAGATCTCGCGATCAAACAGGGGGTCGTCACGGTGCAGCGCCTCCTGATGGACAGCCACGATTTTCAGGCTACCGGCGGCGGCACGATCGGATTCGATCAACGGCTGAATATGGCCGTGCAGTTGAACCTCTCACAGGATGTCAGCCAGAAGATTGCCGGATTGTCGCCGGTCGCCAAACTCGCGCTGAAAGACGGCCGGTTGAGACTGCCGCTGACGATCGGCGGCACCGTCCAACAGCCGACCTACGGGCTGGACATGAAAGGCCTGACCGGGGCCGCGCAGGAACAGGTAAAAAAGAAGGCGCAAGAGGCCATCGGCGGGTTGCTCAAGGGCACAACGAAGCCGCAGGACCTCAAGAAAGAGGGGCAAGAGATGCTGAAGGGGCTCTTTGGCCGTTAAGGAAAGCTGGTGCCTATGAATATCGTGGACACCCTCACACAGTATGCCGTGCAGTACGGGTTACAAGCGGCTGTGGCGCTCGGCATCTTCGTAGCCGGGATGATGGCCTCTCGCGGGGCCGCGAGTTTTGTCCAACAGATGCTCGAAAAGCAGACGCTTGATCCACCGGTGCGGATGCTGCTGGTGCGGATTGTCAAGATCGTCGTGCTGCTGTTTACCGCCATGATCGCCCTCCAGACGCTGGGTGTTCCCATTGCTCCGCTGATCGCAGGCGTCGGAGTCGCCGGCGTGGGCATCGGCCTGGCCTTGCAGGGAGTCTTGAGCAATGTCATGGCCGGCCTGTCGATTATTTTCAGCAAACCCTATAAGGTCGGGGAACACATCTCGCTCCTCGGAGTCCACGGCGACGTTGTGGTCATCGATATCTTCACGACGACGCTGATGCATCCGGACCGCTCGCGCGTGATTATCCCGAATCGCAAGATCGTTGGGGAAATCCTGCACAACTTCGGCACCATCCGCCAAATTCATCTTACCGTTGATGTCGCGTATCGAACGGATTTGGATCAGGCGCTGGCAATTGTCCGCGAAGTCGTCGTCACGCATCCTGAGGTGCTGAAAGACCCGGCCCCGTCCATTGGGGTCAGCAACCTCGGACATCCGGCCATTACCATTGCCGTCGAGCCCTGGACGGCGGTCGCGCACTATAGCGCGACGCAAGGGGAACTGAATAAAGCGATCCTCGAACGGCTGCGCGCCGCGCAGATCGAATTCCCCCCTTCGGGTTTATCCGCTGCACGATAAGTGCGTTTCAATAGCGTTACCCGCGTATTTTGGTAGGATAGCGTGGCAAGGCAGCCTGCCTGGGTCACCTCTGTCGATCCGTGACCGGGAGACGGCACTTGTCAGGGGGATGCCACCCTGCAGCAATGTATCGTGAGCGCCAATGACGACTATGGATGAAGCGAAGCACAATCGCCGGATTTTGGTGATTGATGACAATCGGGCAATCCACGAGGATTTTCACAAAATCCTTCAGACGAGTGCCGAGGACGCTCGCTACGACCTAGCGCGGGCGGCGTTGTTCGGCGGCTCACCGCCCTCAGGTGGACAGGAGCCGTTTGAACTCGATTGCGCCGACCAAGGGCAGCAGGCGCTTGCTCTGGTGCAGTCAGCGCTGAAAGAAGGACGGCCGTACGCGGTGGCGTTCGTGGACATGCGGATGCCGCCCGGGTGGGATGGGCTGGAAACCGTCGAACAGCTCTGGAAAGAGGACCCGCAGCTGGAAGTGGTTATTTGTACAGCCTATTCGGATCAGCCGTGGGCTGAGATCAAACACCGAATCGGCCGCAACGACAAGCTGTTGATCCTCCAGAAGCCCTTCAATAGCATCGAGGTGTTGCAGCTGGCGACCGCCTTGTCCAGAAAATGGGACCTGGCCCATGAGGTGGAACGACAGCTGAGCGAGTTGAACCAGCGGGTCGATGAGCGGACCGGAGAACTCCAACGGGCGAATGATGAGCAGAAGCAGCTCCAGCGGCAATTTCAGCAGGCCCAGAAAATGGAAGCGATCGGGCGGCTGGCCGGCGGCGTGGCGCATGACTTCAACAATCTCTTGACGGTGATCACCGGGTGCAGCGCGATTCTTCTGGACCAAGTCCGTCCCGACGATCCGATGCGCGTGCTCATTGATGAAATCTCGAAGGCCGGGGAACGGGCTGCGACGCTGACACGGCAACTCCTCGCCTTCAGCCGGCAACAGATGCTGAAGCCTCAACGTGTCGACCTGAATGAATCACTGAAAGCGATCGCCTCGATGCTCAAACGGCTGATGGGGGAAGACATTGAATTGGCCGTCGAGTGCGCGCCTCATCTCTGGGCGGTTCATGTCGATCGCGGACAAATCGATCAGGTGGTGATGAATCTGGCCGTGAATGCGAGAGACGCGATGCCGGATGGAGGGACGCTGACGATCGTGACGTCAAATTTCATTTTGCATCCTGGAGCGCCCGTTCCCCATCCGGTGTTCATTCCCGGAGAGTATGTCCATCTCAGCATCCGCGATACGGGCCATGGCATGGACGAGACGATTCGCTCCCGCATCTTCGAGCCGTTCTTTACCACCAAGGAGGAAGGCAAAGGCACGGGGCTTGGACTCGCCACGGTCTACGGGATTGTCAAGCAGAGTCATGGGTTCATCTTCGTCGAGAGCGAACCGGGCAAGGGCACGACGTTCGACGTCTACTTCCCCCGCTTCGTCGGACAAGAGGTGACACCGGTGGCTTCCGCTTCTCCGCACACAACGCGGGGAACTGAACGATTGTTGTTGGTCGAAGACCAAGAGTCGGTCCGGAAGCTCGTCGGCAAGGCGCTCGAAGGATATGGGTACCAGGTATCCCAAGCCGCCAACGGAGAAGAAGCGCTCAGGCTGGCCGCCGGTATGCCGAAGCCGGTGGATGTGTTGGTGACGGACGTCGTGATGCCGGTCATGACAGGACCGGCGGTTGCCGAACGGTTGCGTGTCCAATGGCCGAGTCTCAAAGTGTTGTTCATGTCCGGTTTCACAGAATGGGGCAATGCAGGGTTTCTGAACGCGCCGGGCACACAATTCATACAAAAGCCGTTTCGGCCGGACGATCTGGCCGTGCAATTACGCCACTTGCTCGAAGAGCCCTCCTGATTGTCTTCCGTTTTCGTCCTCACCCCAATTCGACACCGATCTGAGGCGGAGTAGCCCTGTGGTATACGAGAATGCCACAAATGTTTCTCCTTTCACGCGTTCCTCCTACGGCCATTCTTCGGTAACAGGCTGAAATCAGTAGCGACGCTGGCATTATGGAAAATGGGTATTGACCTTGCTTTGTCTTGCCTGGCCTCTGAGTAAATCCGTACGATGCTGAGCCAGCGTGTCAGCCTCGTTTCTGCTTTACCTCGGGTTCCAATTTCGGTACAACGTGCAACGGATAGGTCGCAAGTACCCACCGTACTGAACCGCACTCTCAGAGGAGGAACACCATGCTGAAAGAGTTCAAGGATTTCGCCATGCGAGGCAATGTCCTGGATATGGCGATCGGTGTGATTATCGGCGGGGCGTTTGGCAAGATCGTGTCATCGCTGGTCAGCGATGTCCTGATGCCTCCCCTCGGGCTATTGATGGGCAAGGTGGACTTCTCAAGTCTGTTTATCGACTTGTCTCGTACGGGACCGCCGTCATTGGCCGCGGCGAAAGCGGCGGGAGCGCCAACGCTTAATTACGGGGTCTTCTTACAAAGCGTCTTCGACTTTCTGATTATCGCTTTTGTCATCTTCATGCTGGTCAAGCAAGTGAACCGGTTTAAGCAAGAGGCGCCGCCCCCAGCCCCGCCGGCTCCACCGGAGCCGACCAATGAAGAGAAATTGCTGATGGAGATTCGGGACTTATTGAAACACCGCAACTGAGTTGTGCGAAGGAGCACGCCCATGTTGTCCGAGCCCGACACCTGTTTAGGACACTGACCGTGTTGTAATTGTGCGTAACTCGGTCTCTAGTTCGGTGATACGCGCCTTGAGTGATCCTGCGAGCTCCTCGACCTCTTCACGCGAGTATCGCGGTGTGATGTGCTTCGGGCAGTTCCAGTCGAACGACACCACGTCAATAAATACGATTCGTTCTACGCGCGACCTCATGCTGGGGTTTGAAAGCTCTGTGGAAAGATCCTGGTGCAACCTTGCGTCCTCGATTTTGGCATGCCCGAGGATCTTCAGTCTGGTTCGGTTCAGGTAGTCCATCAGAAACAGGGATACTCGGTCGTTCACGGACAGGTTGCCGGTGCTCAACAGTTGCCGGTTACCCTGATAGTCCGCAAATGCCAAAGTAGAGGGATTGAGCAGGCGAAGAAATCCCTTGGGGCCTCCGCGATGTTGGACATAGGGCCATCCGGTTTCGCTTACTGTTCCAAGATAGAAGCTCTCTCTGGCGGCAATAAATTCGGCCTCTGCTTCGCTGAGCGGATCGCGCGCAGGAGCATCCAGAATGTGTGCAGTCTGCCCATAGTATTGTTGCTGGGCGCGGCGTACGGACTCCGTCATCATCGTATCAAGATATTTCATCGCCATCGGTCTGTCCTCCGTCGAATCGACCTGCCAACGGTTGCCCGTTGCAGGCCGATCTCCGACTGTTTGTCATTCAGAACACTACGGTGTTCCATCCGTTCTCGACGAACCGGCGCAGACTCAACAGCCCGGGCGTTCCAGCCAGCGCATGGTCCTTCTTAAGCGGCACACCGCAGGATTCAACCCCTTCTGTTGCTCCAAATACCTGTGCGCAACCACAGGAGGCGCCTTGCACGATATCGCGCACCGAATTATAGAGCCCATTGGCTGGATGTGAGAGCTTGGAAAGTTCCGCCGGCCAACGGGTCCCAGTTCCGTTGAATACGACGGCGACGTCATCACCCTTCTGCTTGCATTCGGATGCGAACGCCAGAGCATTGAATACTCGGCCCAGCGCTTCCTCGGAACCGCTCTTCGGATCGGACATAATGATAATGGCAGTTTTCATCACTCCTCCTTGCAATGAGTGTTTGGTGCATGACGACGACGATTATANNTTGGCGCATGACGAAGGTGATTGGAATATAACCATCTAAAGTAACTTTAGACAGTTAATCATGGACGGCGCTAACTTGTCAACAACGATTTAATCGGTTATAGATTGAGAAAAAAAGGAAGCGGATGAAGATAGAAATGGAACGGTTTCTATTTGTTGGGAATCACCCCTGCTTGGATTTCGTCAATACCCAGATGATCGTCAAGGGGGAACCAGTTGATGTTCTCGAAAGCGTAGAGGACCTTCTCTCCTGGCTCGCGCAGGCCAGGCTCTTGACCAAACCTCAAGCCGATGCTGTCAGGGCGGGGCTCAAGCACACAGAGCTGACTTCATTGCTCGATCAGGCGAAGAGCTTTCGTGCGACACTGCGAGGTCTGGTTGAGCGAATCGTCGCAGGTCAATCTATCCCTGATTCAGCCATACGCGCCATCAATCAATTCTTGTCCCAGCGGCCCAGCTACGCACAACTGGTTCGAACGAAGAGAGGGTTTGAACGACGCGTTCACTCTGTGGCATCTCCTGCGCTAAATATTTTGGCACCATTGGCGGAATCCGCAAGCGACTTGCTTTGTCAGACAGACTTTACGCTGATCAAAAAGTGCGGAAATCCAGCCTGCGTTCTTTACTTTTATGATACGACCAAAAATCACACGCGGAATTGGTGCAGCATGCAGATGTGTGGCAATCGGATGAAGGTGGCGGCTCATTATTGGAGGAATCGAAGCAGGCCAGTCTAGCTGTACTGATCCCATGTATCGCATTGCTTGATGGCCCAGAAGACCGCTTCCTTGAGCTTCTTGAGAACGACATTGTCGGGATCGCGAATCGCCTGCAGTTTCTTATCTAGGTCATAGAGGGGTTGGATCGATCGCTTGTCCGGGATTTTGCCCAGGGCCCAGGCGACTTCCGTGAGCACCGCCCAATCGGCTTTTGAATCCTGAAGCTTCGCCAACAATGGCGGCACGACCGTCGCATCGCCGCTGATACCGCCGATCTGCCCTAACCCTTTGGCCGCTGCCGCCTGAAGCTCCAGTTGAGGGGCTGACTGCATCAGGTCAATGAGCAGCGGGATTCCCTCCTTACCGAGATTACCCATGGCGACCAGCGCCTGTTTGGCGAGGTCCCGGTCCTTCAATGCCGCTTTGAGTGTGGGCAGGGCTTCATCGGCCTGCATCTCGCCCAGCAGTGAGATGATCTTGAGTTTTCTCGCTTGGCTCGTGTCCGTGGAGTCCAGCAGCCTGAGCAGGCGCTCCGCGTGGCCCCATTCTGCCGCGAGGAGCAGGGGGAATTCGTAGGTTTCCAGCGCCTCCTTTAACTTGCTGAGTGCATAGGTGCCGGGGTCTGAGGCCTGTGCTGTGCGAGCGGCCGCGGCCGCATCCTCAAACTCCGTCCTGACCTCTTTCTGCCATTTGACCTTCATGCCGCCCAGTTGGTAGGTCAGCTGACAGGCCGGTCCCTTCCAGAGACGGGACGGGGCATCAGGGAGATCAGCATCGCCACCAGCAGCGGTCGTGCCTTCCCAGGTTTTGCGCTGCTCGCATTTCACACGCAGGGTGACATCGTGCGGTGTGGCCTGGTCTCGCACGACTGTATAGCCGACTTCGATGAGACGGCGCGCTGTGATGTCGGCGATAGCGCCGCTGTCCATGCTGCCTTTCTCCGTGAGCGCTAAGGTTTCTACCAGCACCGTCTGGATTTTTTCGAGCTGATCCTTTTGCTCCGGCGTGAAATATTCCCGATAGGGCAGGGCCGGGGAGGCTGCCAGGAAGAATAGCCCAAGGAGTATCACAGCAGGCAGAGCTGACGATCGTCGCATGCTAGATCTTTCCATCGTCTCTCCTCCGCGGATATTATACTCTCGGACCGGGACCGGCATGCCTCAAATTGCCGAATCTCGCGTCCGACTTGGCCCCTGGTCATGTTGACAGTCTATGTCGCCCGATGATAGGTTTGCGAGCTCGTTTTCGTGCATTCCTGCACGAGGGTGGGGTTTGTCTCAAGCCAGAGCACGTGGATTTCGACAGTGATTAAGACAGCGGTTGCGCGGCGTTACGCACAAGCACTCTTCGAGCTTCTCGATCAATCCAACATCGAAGTGACTCGGGAGACTCTCAACGGCCTGGGGCAGGCCGTGAAGGATTCGCCATCCCTTCGCCATGTGGTGGTTTCGCCCGCCTTTGGCGTGGATGAGAAGATCGCCGTGCTCACCGGGTTGGGCGATCGGTTCGGGTGCCCGCCGGTCGGCAAAGCGTTCCTCGGCCAGCTGGTGAAAAAGAATCGTGTCGCGTTTCTGCCGGATATCGCGGACGCATTTGGACAACTGGTTGATCAATCAAAAGGCACCCAGCACGTGACCGTCTCATCCGCGACCGCGTTGCCACAGGCCGAGCAAGATCGAATCAGGGCGCGCTTGCGTGAGATGCTCAGGCGTGAAGTTGATGTGACGTTTCAAGCCGACGCGAGCCACCTCGCCGGTGTGCAGATTCATGTCGGCAGCACCGTTGTCGACAGCACCGTTCGGGGACGCTTGAATGCCATACAATCGTTGCTGACACGAGATTAGTGAAGGAGTCGTCATGCAGATTAGGGCAGAAGAAATCAGTGCGATCATCAAGGAGAAGATCAAGGGCTTCGACAAGCAAGTCGATGTCAAGGAGACGGGTTCCGTCATTCAGGTCGGTGACGGGATCGCCAAGGTGTACGGGCTCGACGGGGCGATGGCCGGCGAGATGCTCGAATTCCCCGGCGGTCTCTACGGAATCGCCCTGAACCTTGAGGAAGACAATGTCGGCGCCGTGTTGATGGGCGACGATGTTGGAATCAAGGAAGGTGATCCGGTCAAGCGCACGGGTCGCATCGCCGAAATTCCCGTGGGCGAAGCGCTCGTCGGCCGCGTCGTGAACGCCATTGGCCAGCCGATTGACGGGAAGGGCCCGATCAAATCGCAGCATTCTTCTCGTATCGAAGTGGTGGCCCCCGGCGTGAATACCCGCCAGTCGGTTCGCGAACCGTTGCAGACGGGCATTAAGGCGATTGATGCCATGATTCCCATCGGCCGGGGCCAGCGTGAGCTGATCATCGGCGATCGCCAGACCGGGAAGACGGCGATTGCAGTTGACACGATTATCAATCAAAAAGGTCTGAACGTCTTTTGTATCTACGTGGCTGTCGGTCAAAAGCGCTCGACGGTCGCTCGCGTCGTGAAGACGCTCGAAGAAAACCATGCGATGGAATACAGCATGGTGGTGTCCGCCAGCGCCAGCGACCCGGCTCCGATGCAGTTCCTCGCGCCGTTTGCCGGGGCCGCGATCGGCGAGTATTTTCGCGACAATGGCAAGCACGCGCTGATCGTCTACGACGACTTGTCGAAGCACGCGGTGGCCTATCGGCAGCTCTCATTGCTGCTCCGCCGTCCGCCTGGCCGCGAAGCCTATCCGGGCGACGTGTTCTATCTGCACTCCCGGTTACTGGAGCGTGCGGCCAAGCTGAGCGATAAACTGGGCGGCGGCAGTCTCACGGCGTTGCCCATCATTGAAACGCAAGCCGGCGACGTGTCGGCCTACATTCCGACCAACGTCATTTCGATTACCGACGGTCAGATCTATCTCGGCAGCGATTTGTTCTATTCCGGTATCCGTCCCGCGATTAACGTCGGTCTGTCGGTCTCTCGCGTCGGTGGATCGGCTCAGATCAAGACGATGAAGCAGGTGGCCGGTACGCTTCGGCTGGATTTGGCCCAGTATCGTGAGATGGCCGCCTTCGCCCAGTTCGGCAGTGAACTCGACAAGGCCACGCAGATGCAGCTGGCGCGCGGGGTGCGGATGGTTGAGCTGTTGAAGCAGGGGCAGTACAAACCGATGCCGGTGGCCGACCAGGTGCTCTCCATTTATGCGGGCACACAGGGGTTCCTGGATGATGTGGCGGTGGACAAGGTGCAGCAGTTCGAAGGCGATCTGCTGCACTACATTCAGCAGAACCATCCGGAATTAAAGAAAGAGATTACCACCATTGGGAAGATCGACGACAAAGTCGGCGGCCGTTTGAAAGAGATCATCTCGACCTTCAAGCAAAAGATGGGATACGGAGCCAAGTAGCCATCAGCGTTCAGCTATCAGCCTCGAGCTGATTGCTGGGAGCACATAGCTGGAAGCTAGCATCCATGCCAAGTCTTCAATCATTGCGCCGCAAGATTTCGGCGTTCAAGAATACGCAGAAGATTACCAAGGCCATGAAGATGGNNTGGTGGCCGCGGCAAAGCTCAAGCGCTCGCAGGATCGCATCCTGGCGGCCCGTCCCTACGCGCACAAGATGCGGGGAGTGTTGAGCAACCTGAGTCAGCGAGTGAACCGCACGGCCCATCCGTTGTTACAGAAACGGGATGGGAATAAAGTCGAAGTGCTGGTGGTCACCAGCGACCGGGGGTTGTGCGGCGGGTTCAACGGCA
>FRDC01000138.1_pt1 | contig 20119 bp, 19 predicted proteins | sample 1106171 | NCBI WGS metagenome assembly FRDC01 (sample SAMEA3930566, study PRJEB13176) | freshwater metagenome | biome: Drinking water system; feature: drinking water; material: water | place: Singapore | collected 2014-12-20 | reverse complement strand
TCAAACTCTAACGGAGTTCGGGGCTAGGTCTCGAATCCGGGCGTTTCAAGAGTCGGGATACGTCAATGTCCAAATCCAAGATGATGGCAAGGGCCTCGACGTTGATAAGATCAAAGCTAAGGCTTTGGAGCGCGGGCTCATCACGCAAGAGCGATCTAAGCAGATGTCAGACTCTGAAGTTCAGGCGCTTATCTTTGCCCCAGGTTTTTCCACCGCTGAGCAAGTCAGTAGCGTTTCGGGGCGCGGAGTGGGCATGGATGTGGTGAAAACCAATATCGAAAAGATTGGCGGAAAAGTTCAGCTACAAAGTACAAAGGGTCAGGGAACGACCATTTTACTTCAGATCCCTCTCACGCTCGCGATTGTGCCTGCACTTTTGGTCGAGGCGGCAGGAGAACTGTTTTGCATTCCACAATTGAAGTTAGTTGAGTTGGTTCGCCACGATGCGGACACGGATTCCCGCAAAATCGATCAGGTCGCAGGAGTCTCGGTCCTGAGATTAAGAGGAGAAATTCTACCGCTAGTCTCGTTAACCGAGGCCATTTCGGACGGGAAAACGCAGAATTCTGTAGCGCCCCAGTCCGACGATGGGGTCACGAGTATTGTGGTTCTGTCTCACGAAGGACGAGTTTTTGGAATGATTGTGGACCGCATTTTAGATACGGCAGATATTGTCGTAAAGCCGCTTGCAAAGTTTTTTCAAAACATCGGGTTTTACGCCGGAGCCACGATTTTGGGAGATGGTAGGGTGGCTCTTATTTTGGATCTCAATCGAGTTTGTGAACGGTTGCACATCGACTCGCAATCTGGCAAATCCGAGGCACGACGTGAGGAGACCAGTGATCTCAAGACCGTGTTTGAAGATCAGGACTATCTCTCGTTTGAGCTTTCAGATGAGCGCAAGTACGTCATCCCGCTGGGTCTTGTTCAACGACTCGAAGAATTTGAGCCGGACGATGTGGAGATCGCGGGTTCTAGACCCGTGGTACAGTACCGAGGGGGCGTTCTTCCATTGGTTTCAACATCTGAAGCTCTTGGTCTGCAACGATCGGAGCTTGAGGGGCGACTCCCTTCCATTGTGATCCAAAAACGCAACCGATCATTCGGTCTCGCGGTTCAACGGATTTTAGACGTGGTCACTTCGGCGTCTGACGTGGAAGAGTCTATGCCCCAAAAGCGTGGCGTAGCAGGCCACCTGATTGTGGGAGACGAGGTTCTCACGGTCATCGATGCCCTTGCAATCTTAGACCGAGAATTTCAGGGTGCCGACGCCCCCATTGGCGAAGCGCGCAAAACGGTGAAGCGATCTGCGCGGGTGCTGTTTGCTGAGGACACAAAATTTTTCGCTCGACAGGTGACTCGAATTTTAGAAAAGGCGGGCATGACGGTCGTTCACGCAAAAGACGGACAAGAGGCGTGGGACCTTTTGCAAAGTTCAGAACAACCCTTTGATCTGATTCTCTCCGATATTGAAATGCCTCACATTGATGGCTTTGAGCTTGTGACAAAAATTCGAAGCGATGCCAAATTTGGCAAGGTGCCCGTGATCGCACTCACAACTCGCTTCCGAGAAACTGACGTCGAGCGAGGAATGAAATTGGGCTTCACCAAATATCTCGAAAAACTTAAGGAGGATCAACTTTTGGCTTCGATAACTGAAGTTGTAGAAAGGCAGGCTTCATGAGTGGTTTAGAATCGGCCGCGGCGCGGCCGTTGCCAAGTGAAGGTGTCGCGGGGCAAGTCTCAACTTTTTATGTTGATGATCAGCTTTACGGAATTGATGTGGGTGTCGTTCAGGAAGTCACTCGAGCGATGCCCATCACGCCGGTGCCTCTTGCTCCGCGATTTATTAAGGGCCTCATCAATTTGAGGGGACAGATTGCGACGGCGATTTCGTTGCACGATCTTTTTGAGATGGAGGACGAACAGTCCGGCCCCCAGGATGGTGCCGAGGGACAGCCCTTAGCCAACAAGAAAATGGAGGACATGGCCCACGTCGTTTGTCGACATGATGGGCATCTCATTGCCTTCATTGTCGATTCGGTTTCGGATGTGATGGACATGGACGAATCCCACTTCGAGGGCACGCCCGAAACTTTACCGGAGGGTGTCGCGCGGTTTTTAACAGGAGTTTATAAGTTACCAAATGAGATTTTGATTTCGCTTTGTGTTCAAAAAGTAATTCAAGTGGTTGGTCAAACCACAAAAGCTTAAGGGGGAAAGATGGCAGACGCACAGGTTCGAAGAATGGATCGCATGGACGGGGTAGAGGGTACAAACATGCTCAACGCCGCAATTGTGGGCGCCGTGAGCGAAAGTTTTGGCGTTATTCAATTTGACCCAGAGGGGAATATTGATACCGCGAATGAAAACTTTTTGGAGACGATGGGGTACAAGCTTTCGGAGATCCAAGGCGAACACCACCGTATGTTTGTCGATCCCAAGTACGCCGAGGGTCGAGAATACGAAACATTTTGGGATAAACTTGCTAAAGGCCACGCTCAGGTGGGCGAGTTCAAGAGGATAAAAAAGGACGGAAGCGAGGTTTGGATACAGGCCTCTTACTCACCTCTCAGGGACGAAACAGGTAAAGTGTTTCGGGTGATCAAGGTCGCAAGCGACATCACGGAGACCAAAAAAGCGTCCATGATGAAGCAGATGGTGGACTTAGCGCCCCTCAACATCATGTTGGCGGACCCCACGGGGATTATGCTTTACATGAACGAGAACTCGAAGACCACGCTCAAAAAGCTAGAGAAGCTATTACCCGATAAAGTCGAAAATCTCACCGGTCGATCGATTGATTGGTTCCACAAGAAGCCCGATCACCAGCGAAGAATCATCAGTGATCCCCGAAACCTTCCGCTTCGAAGCGTGATCCAATTGGGGGAAGAACGACTCGACCTTTTGGTATCTGCAATCAAGGACACGTCGGGAACCTATCTCGGCCCCATGGTCACCTGGAGTCTTGTGACGGACAAGGTGAATTTGATCAAGTCACTCGAGGAAACAGCCGGACAACTCTCGGCAGCGGCCGACGAGCTTTCCGCCACGGCAACTCAACTTTCAAAGAATTCAGAGACGACAGCCACTCAGGCCGTTCAGGCCTCCTCTAACACCGAAGAGGTTTCAAAAGGTGTCCAGGTCGTTGCCACCAATACCGAAGAGATGGTTGCATCGATCAAGGAGATTTCGCGCAACTCTACAGATGCGGCCAACATCTCGAAAGACACTCTGAAGCGTGCGAACGACACCAAGGAGTCGATTGACCGTCTAGGAGCTGCAAGCCAAGAGATTGGCAATGTGATTAAGGTGATCAGTTCGATCGCTCAACAAACTAACTTGCTAGCTTTAAATGCGACGATAGAAGCCGCACGAGCTGGTGATGCAGGCAAGGGCTTTGCGGTAGTGGCAAACGAGGTCAAAGAACTCGCTAAACAAACTGCTAAGGCAACCGAAGATATCACCCAAAAGATCGGAGGCATTCAGACTCAAAGCCAAGGCGCAGTCGATGCGATTGGTGGTATTGCTCAAGTCATCGATCGATTGAATAGCATCTCGATGGCGATTGCAGCCTCCATTGAGGAGCAAACCGCAACGACAAACGAAGTCTCACGTGTGGTGAAAGAGTCGAGCCGCGGTGTCGAGAATATCGCCGAAATCGTGAAGACGGTTTCGACTGCGGCCAATCAGTCTTCGGCAGGAGCAGGTCAAACATTGGATGCCGCACGATCGCTAGCTCAACTTGCAGTGAAGTTGAGAGAATTGGTGAAGAGCGTTCAGATATGATGAGAGTTCTTGTTGTCGACGACTCTGTTGTTTTTCGAACAGCCATCTCGGCCGCCTTGACTGGCGTGCCGGGATTGGAGGTCGTCGGCACGGCTCCCAACGGCCGGATCGCCATTCAAAAGCTCGAACAGCTGAGCGTTGATCTCGTGACGCTGGACCTTGAGATGCCCGACATGGACGGGATTTCGATTCTTAAGGAAATTCGAGCGAAGGGCTTTAAAGTCAAGGTGATTGTTTTCTCCTCGGTGACTCAAAAGGGTGCCGAGAAGGCCCTCGAAGCTTTGTCGTCGGGCGCAGACGACGTGGCGGCCAAGCCCTCGGGGGACTCGGCCTTGCCGCCGCACGAGCAGATCCGGGGAGTTCTGCTCCCTAAAGTATTACAGTTTAGAAAGGCCCCGTCGGAGGAACTTCGAGCGCTCGATCGACCTACCGGTGTTCTGAGCTCCGAACCTTCTCGAACCGCGCCAGCGGCTTTGGACGTTGGCTCCTATAAAAGAGTTTCGATACCAACCTTTGCCCCTGAGGTGATCGTGATCGCCTCGAGCACGGGTGGTCCCACGGCACTTGAAACGATTTTTCAGAATCTTCGGGTTGCACAAGGAGTTCCAGTTTTGATCGCGCAGCATATGCCGCCGATCTTTACTGGAATTTTAGCTCGGCGCTTGGGTGATATCAGTAAGCTCACGGTTGCTGAGGGTGTGGATGGTGAGGTTTTGCAACCTAATCGAGTTTACGTTGCGCCTGGGGACTTTCACATGCTCCTTGAGGCGGGTCCATTGAATCGAACCAAGGTGCGTTTAACGCAAACGCCGCAGAGAAACTCCGTGCGGCCCGCAGCGGATTACCTGTTTGAAACGGCGGCGTCCATATATAAAGACAAGTGCTTAGGGGTTGTCCTCACCGGTATGGGTGAAGACGGGTGTGCGGGGGCGCAGGCCATTAAGGAATGTAGCGGCGGCGTTGTGATCCAAAGTCGAGAGTCCTGCGTGGTTTTCGGAATGCCTGGGGCCGTATTTGATAAAAAGCTCTTTGATCATATTGACGATCTCGACGGCATTTCAAAAGTATTAGCCCGAACGGTACGTGGTGTAAGAAAAGCAGCCTGAGGTGGTGAAATGAGTCGTTATTTCGGCGATTTCCTTGTTGAAAAAGGCATTATTTCCCGTGAGAAGTTGTTGGATGGCCTGGTGGAACAAGCCGATGGCCTTCCTTCAACTCTCCATTTGATTTCGACTTCAAAACTTCTATCCGAAGATCAAATCTTTCAAGCGCTCGACGCTCAAGTGCAAAAATGTTTAGATTTCAAAGAAGCCTGCAAAGCTTTAGGTTTCTGGGACTCCTCAAAGGAGGCGGCATTGCAAACCAAAATAGCAGAAGCTCGGATTCCGTTCGGACAGATTTTGGTCCGCAAAGGGCTTGTGGATTTGGTCGCCCTCACGAAAGCCTTTGACGAGTTTTTGGCAAAAAGAACTTCTGAGCAGACGACGTCTTCGGAAATCGAAAGTGGGGAAGGGCAAGGGGACTGGGCTGCGCGGTTACTTGAGTCCCTCGGAAAAGAGGAGCGAACGAACCAATTAGAGGGTGACGTGCTCAATAGCTTCAATCAGTTTTTTTCTGACCTTCAGATCAAGACATTGGACGCGAAATGGAAATCCTGGAGTCAGGCTTCTGGCGAAACAAAAGAGGCCGTCCGTGTGGACTTGGACGCAGAACTCGCTAAGCTTCGAGGAGCGGCTTACGTCTGCGATCTCGCGGTGGTGGCATTGTTGGCAGAAGGGTTAAAGGCAATAGTCACAGACAAGTCGGCTGGAACGGGAGCCGAACAAAGGGCTTTGCCACTTTGGGGGATTCTCGTTCAGGTCGTAACCAAACTGAGTGCAGGAAGCTCCGAGATGGACGCGTTTTCGAGCGTGGCGCAAGCAACTCGAGAGCTCTTGACAGCACCTGTGCAAATGGAGAAAGCCGGATGAATCGCGCACTTTCGGTCGTATCCATTGATGACTCGAAGGCTGTACATGCTTTTTTGGGCCAGTGTCTTTCAGGTCATCGTGTTAAACACTTCTTGAGTGGACGAGAGGCCATTCAGTTTTTGAGCGGGCCGCACGAACCCATCGATATTATCTTGTTGGATTGGGAAATGCCAGAAATGACGGGTCCAGAAGTCTTTGAGAAACTAAGACACCTGGAAGGTCTAGCGCCCGTCGTGATGTTAACATCAAAAAACAAACCGGAAGACATCAGGTTGATGTTGGCGGCCGGAGTGCACGATTACGTCCTTAAGCCCTTTACTCAGGACATTTTGTTAAGCCGAATTTTCTCGGTTTTGGGAATGGCCGCCTGATGGGATCTCCCGCGTTCAAATTAGAATCATTTAGTCCCGAGCAGCTCCGATTTTTTGCTCAGTACATTGAAAATGAAACGGGCATCCAGTACGCCGAAGCCAATTACTACCAACTTGAACACCGCCTGCGCGACATTTCCCTCCAACTGGGTTTTGGAACTTTGGAGAAGCTCTGGACCGAGGCTCGAAAAGGTATTGCCGGTTCTTTTCGCAATCTCCTTCTTGATCTGGCTACAAATAATGAGACCTCGTTTTTTCGAGATCCAGGTATCTTTCGGGCCTTTGAACAGGTGATGGTGCCTTCGGTGGCGAATGCGAGTCTGTCCGGGACTCCTATACGGATTTGGAGCGCTGCGAGCTCGACGGGCCAAGAGCCCTACTCGCTGGCGATGATTCTTGCCGAAATGACCACGCAGGCTAAACTCAAATCGCCCTACTCGATGTTGGTGACGGATTTTAGTGAGCGGGTGCTCGCCCGTACTCGAGAGGGGCTCTATAGCCAGCTTGAGGTTCAAAGGGGCCTCCCTGCGAGACTTTTAGTCCAACATTTTTCCGCAGCGGCAGACAGTCATTGGCAGGCCAATGAAAGTTTGAGACGTGTGATGAGCTTTAAAAAGTTGAACCTGATTGAACCCTTTGGTCCTATTGGCGAGTTTGATATCATTTTTTGTAGGAATGTTCTGATCTACCAGTCCGTGGAAAACAAAAAGGACGTGATCAGCAGGATGGCGCGCGTACTCAAGCCAGGAGGGTTTTTGGTGTTGGGTGCTGCCGAAAGCCTGCTGGGTTTATCTCAAGAATTTGAGCAGTGTCAGTTCGAAACGTCGATGTTTTTTAAACTCAAAGCTTCGGGGTAGGCCCGCCCTATCGTTTTTCGTCGGCCGCAATGGCGGACCGTACTTTGTTGAGCATCTCCATGATCGAATCGGGAGCCACAGCTCGGGGATCTTTGATCATTCGGGACCACGAGAGAACCTGATTGATCATTTTGACATCCAGGTCGCTGACAGATCTGTAGGCCATCGACCAGTCAGGGAATAATCGAGCTTTGGCAGGTTGTTTGACGAGTTCAATGACGTTGTTGTGCCGAGTGTCCTTTTTAATTCGATTATAAAATAAATCTTCGATGTCGGCTTGTCGCCCCTCAAGAAGCTGCAAAAAAATTCCGCCCCGATAAAGCAAGATTCCAGTGATGTTCTTGGTGCTGTTGAATCGGTTCGCGCTTTCAAGGATTGCCTTGTTCTCGGTTTCTGCATCGCTCGTGAAACGAGCGGAACTTGCGTACACGATTTGATGGAGTTCTTCGCTGGACATACTGCCCCTCACTTATGCGGCTTTGCTACCTATATCTCTCGGATCTAGCTTTTGCATTGCCCCCTGATTTTCCTTCCTATTTCGCCGCATGTCCAGCACCGCTGTTGGATTAATTACGGTGGCCGTCTTTTCGCCGATGACCACAATTCCAAGGTAAGCCGGATCCTGTTGGGGGAGGTCTTCAATTTCACGATGCGTAGATGCGAAATCCACAATATTCGAGACCACAAGACCGTAAAAGTTTTGGTCTTGTTGAATGACCAACACTGGTCGCTTTTCACTACTTCTTGAACTCGAGGCTTGAGCCGCATTCAAAGGGTTTTCAATAAAATCTAAATCGATCAGGTGAATGACGGTGTCGCGGTACCGGCGAACTTGGCTTGCTGGATCAAAGACCATCTCTTCGATACGGAACAACTGGGCCTGCGGGACAGCAAGAAGTTGAGGCCCTGAAGTACTAAACAAAAGATAAGAGATTTCGTTCGTTGAAGACGACGCGCTTGCAGAGGTGGCAGCAGGAGGTCGCGCTCTGCCACTTGTCTCGGCCGAGGAAATCCACTTTTCGGCGACGCCGTCAATGTCCAGAACCAGACAAAGCTTTCCGTCTCCCAAAAACGTCGATCCTGAGAAAATTCGAAGTGACTTCAAGCAGAGGTCGACGGTCCTGATCACGGCGTCTTCGAAGTCCCGGACCTCATCGAGTTTGATAGCAAATAGTTTTCCCTTGCTGGTGCTTACAACTAAAAGATCTTGATTACCTTTGCCGGCCTCTTTTGGTTGCGCGCCCAGAGAAGTACCTAAACTGAGAACGGGGATCAGGTGCCCCCCGTATTCGATCACCTCCGAGTCTTTCATGCGTTGGATTCGCTTTGAGTTATTGACACCCGACTCGGATTTTATGACTTGGAGGACATTTTCTTGAGGAATGGCAAATTCATGTCCTCCAATCTCAACAAATAAACACGATTTAATTAAAACAGACTTAGGCACAGGCAAATGTAGGCTCACGACAGTGCCTTGCCCCAATTCGCTCTGTACGAGGACTTTGCCTCCCATGGTACGAACGCTGTCGATAACACTGCTCAGTCCCACTCCGCGGCCTGAAATGTCGGTAATGGCGTCGGCAGTACTAAATCCGGGCGCAAAGATCATGTTCTGCAGTTCGCTTTCGGAAAGTTTTTTGGCTTCCTCTAGGCTGAACATGCCGTTCTTTACTATTTTGTCGCGGATTTTGACGGTATTGACACCTCGGCCATCGTCTTGGATCTCCACGATGACGACTTCGTCTCTCAGCGAACTTCGGATGGTGATCTTGCCCGTTTCGGCTTTACCTTTGGTCCGCCGCTCCTCGGGGCCCTCAAGCCCGTGATCCAAGCTGTTGCGTAGGATGTGGACCAGACCTTGTCCCAGGATTTCAGCGATGGACGTGTCAATACGAAGCTCTTCGCCAACAAACTCCAACGCCACTTTTTTATCGACTTTTTTGCTCACGTCGCGGACGAGCCTTGGTACCGACTTGAGCGCGTTCTTGACGCTGATTTTTCTTAAGTCGGTTACGCGGTGTTGGACTAAGCTATTGGTTTTGTGAAGTTCATCCAGGAGTTCTTCAAGTCGTGCAAGATCCGAGTCGAGCGGGTACTTGCGTTGAAGAGTGCTCACGGCCTTTGTGATCATGTTTCGAATGACCGTCATTTCGCCTGAGGCGTGAAGGAACTCGTCCAGGACCGAGAGCTCAACCTTGATTTCTCGAGCGGGTTGTTGATCATTTTTGCGAAACCCTGATGGGCTGGAGTCTTGGGCTTGGCCGGGGCTTGCCTTTGCATCAGAGCTCGATTGCGCTTGGGGGGATCCCTCGTCGATGTTGAGCCTTGCGACCAGACTTTCAATTGTAACTTCCGAGAAGCGATCGGTTTTAAACTCCTCAACAAGTTTTTTTAGAACATCGATGCCCTCCAGAAGAGCCGAAAGTCGCCCTTCTGTGATCCCCACTTTACCCGCTTGTATTTGTTTATACTGATCCTCGTAGAAGTGGGCAAACTGATGAAGCGTTTTCGGCTCAAAAAAGCCCGAGGCTCCCTTGATGGTGTGAACCATTCCAAAGACGGTGTTGATGACTTCGATCGGGTCGGCTCCATCTTCGATGGAAAGAAGTTGTCCTTCGACTTGCTCCAGTATGCTGTCCGCATCCGCCAAAAAACCCAAAAGAATTTCGCGTTCTTCGGCTTGGGATTTGAGGCGAGGGAGAAGTTCACGCTCGATAATGTCGTTGAATCCCGACGGGGGAATGGCTTTTCCAAAAACCCGCAGATCTTGTAGTTCAAGCCTGCGATGGCCATTTCTTTGTCGACGAAGCCCGACAGAATCACAAAGGGCGTGTCGAGGGCTGCTGGTAAGGTCAGCTCGCGCAGCTGAAGCCCGTTGATCGGTCCCATTTTAAAGTCGGACACAACTAAAGCAACGGTGCGAATCTCAGACTTGATGTACTGCGCGGCGGCTTGGGGGTCGGTAAAGGGCACGACCGTGAGACCTAAACAGGCCAAGTCGGATTGAAGCACTTCTAGCAATTCCGATTCATCGTCGACCACGACAAGCTTAAAGCGTGCAAGTTCCTTAGGGTCTCCATTGACTGCCTGGAGCAACTCGGAACCGAGGTCACGAAGTGATTTTGGTTGCATCGACATTGGCCCTCGATCTCTTCAGGACTTATCGGAACTTCGTGGCTAAGCTTGCTGGCCTCTGGTCCAGGCTCTAACGTTGGGACCCGATTTCACCAGAAATTTGCATTAATTCACTTTAGACTAGCTAAGGCATTCAAGGAGGGCAGATGGGCCGCACGCCAAGAGAGATTTGTCACGAAATTGCCAACGCATTGACAATTGCAGGCGGGATGAACCGGACCTTTTTGGATTTTCACGTTCATCGTAAGCAAGGCGATAAGACTGAAAACAGCGCCTCAGTCGAAAAGCTCGAAAAAATTGAAAAGGCCATATTAGCGCTCGAGCGGGCTGACGAATTGGTTAAAGAGCTCCGTGGAACATTTCGCATTGAGGGCTCAGCGTCTTAAACTCTCGGACTTAAACTCCCAGAGAATCCCTAAATGCAACCACGAGCTCGTCAATTGAGCTTGTAGGTGTGTCCCAAGAGGTCATCAGTCGCGCCACACTTTCCTGCTCATCCCAAATATAAAAAAAGAACTTCCTCCTGACCTTTTTGAGGCACTCCCTTGGCGCTCGAACAAAAACGGCGTTGGACTCGACTGAGTAGAGCACTTCCACACCTGGAATTTGCCGAAGCCCTTGTGCTAAACACTGAGCTTTTTGTGTGACGTCTGTTGAAATTTGATGCCAGAGAGGGGAGCCACTCTTCACAGCGGAGGTTGCCAGGTTTTGGTAATCGGGATCGCCCAAGTAGGCTAAAAATTGAGCGCTCAGGTACCGTGATTTGCTCGCGAGCTGGAGGGATTGCTTTCTTAAAAAATGGAGATTTTTGGCAAGATCAGAATTTAGGACCACAATCAGCTCACCCAACATCAGTCCGTTTTTTGTTCCTCCTAACGAAAGCAAATCGACTCCACAATCCGTCGTCATTTGGGCAAATGTGCTACTTGTGGTTACAAGGGCATTGGCAAAGCGAGCTCCGTCCATGTGCAAGTAAAGGCCCTGCTGATCGCAGAACTTACGGATGTCTCGAATTTCTTCCAAGGTGTAAACAGTTCCAAGTTCGGTGGGTTGGGTGATCGAGACCATTCGCAATTGCGAAAAGTGCTGATCGCCTCGGCGAAGCGTCAGCTGTTTTAGCCCTTCAATGGTCAATTTTCCTGACTGGTGTGGAATGGGAATTAATTTAGCACCGGTATGTTTCTCAGGCGCGCCACATTCATCGACGTTGAGATGAGAAACGTCTGTACACGCCACGCTTTCGAACGATTTGATTCCAGTTTGCAAACAAATTACATTTGCAGCCGTTCCATTAAAAACCAAAAAAGATTGAGCCGATCGACCAAACTCAAGCTTGATTCGATCTTGCAGTTTTCGGGTGATGTCGTCGTCTCCGTAGGACGGGCAGTGGCCGATGTTGACCTTTGCGATCGCAGCCATAATGGCCGGGTGTACGCCAGCATTGTTGTCACTTGCAAAGGCAAACGGAAAGTCGGTCTTTGTCACAATAAAATCTCCTCGCTGGGGCGAGGTCAGTTTGTCAGCTTAGGTAGCCGAGTTCAATGCCTACACCTTGGTCCAGCCAACTCTAGACTCTTCCCCCGAACTCCGATTTTGGCGATGAACGACTTCATTGTGGGTGGCAACGTGTCAGCAGTTCAGAGAAAGCTAGAAAAGGGCGAAGTTCTTTTTCGCGAAAATGATCCCTCTGATGCGTGCTACGTTGTGAAGACTGGCAAAGTGGTTATCACAAAAGCCAAAGGTAACTCCGAAATTGAGCTCGCAGCTCTTGGGCCCGGTCAGATGTTTGGTGAGATGGCTTTCTTTGATGGCCAGCCAAGGAGTGCGACCGCAAAGGCGGGGCAAGACTCGACCGTAATTGCGTTGCCCTTTTCTTCACTCAACGCGCAGTTCGACACGTTTCCGCAGTGGCTCAAAGCTATGGTCAAAACAATCAACGATCACTTGCGTGAGGCCAACAAGCGAATCAAAAACCTAGAGCAAGCCCAAAAGGGCGATGCGAAAATGTTCCCACCGCATATCATCACCAGGTTATGCGCGATCATCGCGCTCATTGCTCATCGGTATGGAGAAAAGGTGGAACAGGCCGTAGTTGTGCCTGCGGGCTTGTTGCGGAACTTTACGATACAGGTGTTTGGGGAGCCCACTCATAAAATGCAAAAGATGATGGACATCTTGTGCGGGCTTCAGCTGATGAAAGTGGAAGACTTAGGCGAGGGGAAAACCCGAGTGAGTGTGCTCAATCTTCAACTTCTCAACGACTTTGTGGACTTTTATAACACTTGGCTTTTCACCGATGAAAAAAAGCGAATCAAAATTGAAAAGGACGAAATTAAACTCCTCCGAGCACTTGCCTTTTACGGCGCAAAGACCACCGCAAAAGATCGCGGTGGTCTTCCGAAGGTGAACCTGAACCAAATTCAGAACGAATCGATGAAGGACTTGGGCTATTTGGTTCAAGTCAGTGCATGGAACACTCTCACCGAGAAGGGCCTTATGACCGAGCGCATGCAAGAGGCCGACGGCCAAAGTGCCGGCATCAAACTCGACGAAATCCAGCGAATACTCCCCTTTTGGGACATCATCTACGCCATCGAAGCCAACGATAGGTCGGGTTAGTTCAAATCCGACGTAATTTGCCTCATAGTTTACGTCGGGAGTCGCCGACGTTATCAAATGTCTGGGCGACCTTTCGAGTGATGACCTGGTCTTTACCAGTCCCGTTTCGCTCTCGAAAAACGATTTCCTCAAGATACGCGAGAATCTCGCGCGAACCCTTGAAGACTCTTTCCGAGTGATCGACGCGTCCCCCGCAGAAGAGTTAGCGTGTCTCAATATCGATTGGTTTAGGTTTTAGCTGGGTTTAGACATATCAAGAAGTTGCAACCGGGGTCTGGCGGTGGGACGGCAGAGCGCGGGAGTTCGAGCCGCTGGAATTCGACACTTTCCAAAAAATTTCTCTGACTCAAATACGTTGTGTCGTCGACAAACCAGGCGAAGATTCTGGGGCGTGCTCTCACCACCGTGCGCAAAAGGAATGGGGTGGTGATCAAACTCAAGCCTAGTCTTCGATCCGCATCGCCTGTTGGTCTCGGGATCTTTGTAAGCACAAGCGCCGCCATCTCGCTCCCAAACGGCTCGCTTAGTGGCCACGGAAATCGAGCGCGACAAGCGCCGCGATCCCGAAAAACGCCTCGGCACCGACGTCGGAGTGGTTTTGTGGATAAGTGAGGGCTCTGTCGCCGCTTGAGCCTTGCAATCCACCCCCAGTTTTTTCTTTCGAAGAGTTTCGGCGGCAGTCCTCAATGCAAGCCTTAGCACCTCCTGATGTGACCCATTGGGGAGTTGATGTGAAGCCAAAGTCTTAAATTCTTCTAGGGCCTGAATCAGCTCCGCATCCAGTATCACCCGCAGTTCTTGGTGTTCGGGTGTCACTTGACGAAGTCGTTCTTGCGGCAACGCTTGTGGAGACAGCTTTAAAAGTTCAACCTCCGTTTCCCGACTTGTTTTGTGATCAAGCTTCGCAAGAAGCTCTCGTTTACCCTCAGGCCTGTAGGAACGGGCCATTTTGCTTTCCCGGTAAAAGAACGACTGGGCTTGCGCGGCCACAGAAAGGGAAATGGTTCCTTCCTCAAGTTTAGCCTTCACTTCAGGCACATCGCGCAGGAGCCTTGAAGCTTGAACACGTCTCGCCGCGCTTCCCTCCGAATAGCCGAGAGCTTCCACACAGAATTGATGCAGACTGGAGAATCCCCATTCCAGATGCAGTCGCTTACGCTCAATCTCCTGCAAGCCGTACAAAACCTGCATCATATGGTGCCGCTCGTTTTGAGCGGACGCTGTGACAAACGACCTCAGTTCTTTGGAATCCAATTTTCGTAAGTTTTCAATCTCAAGTGATGTCATAGGCACTTCCTTTCCTGTCTTACAGCTTTCAAAATAACGCTGCTTATGCTTTTACCACGTGCTTTCACGAGCAAAATTTTGCCGCTAAAAGCCCAATAGAGCCCCGTAGCACAAAGAGCATCGGATCCACCTCGATGAGATCAAGAGCAACGACCAAAAAGCCTATAGGAGGGGAGATGGGGGTGTTGAGATGCATAATGCGAACGAGGAAACTCTCCCGCGAATTTTGCGAAAAGTTATGTCAACTTAATTAGTTTATTAGATGCATCGCATCGAGGATTTTGTTTAACTGAGTTGGTTCACAGGCGTTTGCTGTTGTTCTTGTCCCACGGTAGCCAAAGCAGGGGCCCGTTACTCAATTTGTTTATATTCACCAGGAGGTGTATCGGGTTGGCTCGCGGGGTGTGCTTTTCGAAAGGCGGGGAGGGTCAGGCAATGCGAGTAGATTCGCGCCAGTGTGGGGTAAGAGTCGAGTGGTAGCCCGTATCGTTTGGCATTGAAGACTTGAGGGATCAAAAAACAATCGGCTGCGGTGAGGGTTCCTCCGAAGCAAAAAGTACCGGCGCTGGATTGGAGCTTTGTCTCGAGTGCGACCAATCCCTGATGTATCCAATGGGCGGCCCACTCTTCCCGAGCCTTATTGGAAGCGCCAAACCGCGTGCCCAATTCCTTCAAAACCTTGAGATTTTGAAGCGGATGAATTCCAGAGTTTATCGCCTCGCAAACCGAGATCACCTGCGCGCGCTCAAGGGCCTCAGTGGGAAACAAATTATTTCGAGGCACAAGATCATCCAAATACAGCATGATCGCCATCGACTGGGTGAGTACTCGTCCCTCAGCATCCCGTAACGCGGGGATTTCGTGAGCGGGGTTGATATCGCCGTAGCTTGCCGCGTGCTGCTCGCCCTTTGCGAGGTGCACAAATTGGCTTTCAAACGGAATCCCCTTGTGGTGGAGGGCAATGCGAACCCGAAACGCAGCGGAACTTCGAAAATAGGTGTATAGCGTGATCATGGCCCATGCTGGCTCGACGGGCCTGGTTTGGCTAGCAGAATTACAAGTGCCCTGAGGCTTTGACGCGTTTTTAAGAGTAGGATACACGTCTCACCAGAATTAAAGAGCAGTACTGGAGCCTCGCTATGAAACTTGCGTCCCTGATTGTAAGTCCAGAAATCTTTGAAAATCCAAAGAGCCAGGATAGCCAAACCAGCCCCTCTGTTAGAAACCACCGAGATGGGTTTCCGGTGATGGTGTCTCAGGATAATCGAGCGTTTCAGCCGCTAAATGATTTGGCCTCAAGTGTTCGCGAGATCCTGGAGAACTGGGCTCTTCTGATCAACGAATTACAAAAGCGCAGCGAGTCCCTCAATCTCAGATTAAAGCGCGGTGAAGCGCCCATTACTTTGAGAGAAGGTTCTACTTCGCCTCTGAGCTGGCAGATATTATCCTCGCTCCAAACAAATAAACTGTATAAGGTCGAAGAGTCCTTTTTTCACTCACCACTGCCCAGGGCATTTCAGTGGGCTGACGGTTCGGCATTTTTAGAACACGTCCGGTTGGTGCGACGCGCTCGAAATGCACCCATTCCCGAGTCGCTCACGACGGTTCCACTCATGTACCAAGGAGGAAGCGACACCTTTTTGGCTCCCCGTGAAGACATCCCTGCTTTTGACCCGTCCTTTGGAATTGATTTTGAGGGCGAGATCGCGGTGGTGACTGACTTTGTGCCGATGGGCACGACACCTCAACAAGCCCTTAAACTGATTCGACTGGTTGTTATGGTCAATGATGTAACTCTTCGAGGACTCATTCCCGACGAGCTAGCTCAGGGCTTTGGATTTTTTCAGAGCAAGCCGTCTTCAGCCTTTGGGCCATTTGCCGTAACTCCCGATGAGCTCGGTTCCCACTGGCGAGAGGGAAGGCTTCATCTGCCGCTCTGTTCCGAGCTCAACGGGAAATTTTTTGGAAACCCCGATGCAGGCGTAATGCACTTTCACTTTGGAGATTTAATTGCGCACGCGGCACGCACGCGAGACCTGGGGCCGGGCACGATCATCGGCAGTGGAACGGTTTCAAGCGAAGACCGATCCCGGGGCAGCTCGTGTATTGTGGAGCAACGGATGATCGAGAAAATCGACCAAGGCGATTTTAAGTCGCCTTACCTGAAGCCTGGGGACACGATTCGCTTTGAGGTCCGAGATCCCGGGGGACACAGTATCTTTGGCGTGATTCATCAAAAGGTGGCGGGAGGGGCGAGGTAGTTTGTTTACTTAAAAGTGCCTTCCGCCTGCGATGCATCCGAAGATTTTTTTGAGTTGGTGTTGGTGGAAGACGCCCCTACTGGATTTGTGTTTTGAAATAGGCCGACGTTGGAGCGGTTGTTTTCAGGATTGCCATTTGACCTGCGACCATCTTTGCCTTGGGGGATTGTTTGGCCCGCTATCCCCGGCGCAAGTTCAACCAGATAGTCGACGGTGTCTTGGGCGTACTCACGATCTCCCTTAGAAAGGCTGTTTGCGACTTGGGATGAGAGCAATAGGATCGCGATGGCCCAAGCAAGGACCGTAACACCCAGAGCTGCGAGTCCCTCGGCGGTTGAGTCAACAAGTCTCAAAATGAGACGCTCCATCGAACCCCCATCCCAACACTCAGTTTGCAAAATAAGGGCTATTCCCCGGGGACCCTTCGAGGTCTTAGTGATGCTGCTGTGTCAAGACCCTCGACGAGTGGCTAGGGGATAGCGGCCCAAGCCTGCTTGGCCTTGGCCGCAACCGACTATCGGCGCCTAAAGGTTGTGACGAGCGTATCGCCTTCAGGGCAAGTGCCACCTCTACCGAAGCCTGAGGCTTCAAAGCTAAACCGATTCCTATTAGGAGACAGCAGCGCCTGACCTAGTCCCACCATCGGAAGATTGGGAGTTGTGTTTAGCACCTGAGCTGTCGCGACGAAGGCCAATTTTGAGCCTTCGACCACAAGTGTCCCTTTGACGACCATGCGATCCCTGCCGGTCCCAAAGTCGAGTGCAAGCACCGCATCGGTTTTGCTCACAATCAATCGCGCGTAACCGGTCTTCGAATCAAAGCCATCATGGGCTGCGACTCCGCTTTTGCATACCCGAGACACAAGATCCCAGCTTCCGTCTACATCTTGCGCAAAACCCGGAACGCTCATGAGGCAAAGAAACAGAACATTTAAACCTTTCATATCGAACCTCCTATTTGGTGACGCGGAACATAAACACCAGTTTGCTAAAAGGAAATATATTTTTGCTTAAAAGCAAAAAAACATGCCATATTGTAAAAACTGCTCAAGGAGCTCGATGGGCCCCACACGATCTCGGTCTGATTACAAAGTTCGATTCCCTTCCGAGCTTGGGGAGGTTGAAAAAGATTTGCTTCCGGTTGCCGTTGTGGAGTTTGTAAAAGGAGGACCCAACCCGATCTCCTTTGCTGAGTTGGCCGCACGCGCCGGTCTTTCAAGGCAAAGAGTGACGTACCATTTCGAGAACCTCGACCAGATTTTGATACGATTGACTTCGCTATGGATGGAGAGCGGTCAGAAGGTAACAATGGAACATCTCGCGCTTGAAATTTATCCCACGGCTCAAGACAAGATTCGGGGAATGGCTTTGGCACTTTTTGAATGGATGGAAAAGTACCCTCACTTGTCGCGCTTAACTCCCGTTATCTCTCAGGCCTCGATCCGGGTGCCCGCAATTCACGAAATTTTCAGCAAAACCATGCAGGTGGGAAGAGCTCGAATCCAGACCTTTCTTAGGGATATTCCGAGCCTCCGAAAGGCCTCCAGCGCTGAGGTAGAGCAACTCGCAACAGCTTGCCATTTGATCATGGCCTCTTCTGGGCACTACGCTTTGACGTTGGGCGGGTGGAAAAAGATGGACGACGTTCGTGTGTCCACCTTAGTGACACTCGAAAGTCTGTTGATTCAAGTTACTGAACGGGGGCCTGCAATACTGAAAGAATTTCCTCGCGAGTCGCGCCGAAGGTCTTAATCCCCACGTGCTGAGGCCACTCGAGAGCATTCGGCTCATCTCTTACAAATTTAAATCCCAGCTTTTGGTAAAAGCGATCGTGCGAACGAGTGTGACTCTGTAGTTCAATTTCAGAGCTTGGCGGGAGGGCCGAGACGACCGAGAGGTAGAATTCAACACCGCTCTTCGATGAAGGCTTTAGGTCCTCTGACACAAGTTCCATGGGGTCCGGCTCGTCGTTGCGAACTAGGCCTACAAACGTAATTTTGCAACCTTCACAATTGTCGATGATTCGAAATTGGCCGTGGAAATCCGGATATGCCGCCAATACAACAAACGACGGATACAATGGCTGCCAAACAGAATGTATTTTTTCTGAAATTCTCGACCAGGCATTTTCGTCTGAAACGTCGGGTATCGAGTTCTCGCTCAGGATTGCATTTAGTCGCCGGACATAAGACCTCCAAATGGTCGGATGAAATCCAAAGAAATAGGCATAAAGATCTTGAGAATCTAAAACCCGGTCCATGAGCTTCATGGTGGAATGAAGCTCGTCCTGGACCAGCCTGCTTCGACGATAGACGAAGGGCACGAGCATTTGGCTTAAATTAAAAAACGATGTCTCGACATAATTTTGAATCAGTGTCTTTCGAGCGTAATCCACTTGAACCACAACGAGGTCTTCACTAGTACTTCGAACTCGGATGGTCTCGTTGAAGGGGAAGTTCAGCGTGGGCATTGAACCTGGGCCTAAGCTTGCTTTGATCGCGGGATCGGATAAATATTGTTCTCGGCGTGCAGGCCGGTGCTCATTCGGAATGCCGTAGTCCCGGGCGAAAAGTCTTTGGAGTGTCTGAGTAGGAGTTTCCCCGGCCTTCGCAAAGTAATGTAAACTGACTTCGGTTCGGCGTAATTGCTCTTGATCGGGATCACCGAGTCTCGAGGTCGCGGCTTTATCCCCCTCAAGAAAATTCAAAAGCATCACACAAGTCACGCGATCAGTTTTTGAGGCCGCCCAACTCATAGACGCCACAGAAACGATTACAAAAAATAGCAGATAACGCGCGATTAACATCTATTAGCCTCGAACGATTTTCGCAGCAAGCCCTGGGCCAGTTTTTTTGAGTCGATGCGCGCACCCTTGAGGTATGCAAGTTTGTCGGTGTTTGTTTACTCCTGATGGCTTCTTCGGTAGCCGTCGTATCGAAGCGCGCTCATTTGATTTTGAGCGTTTGCGCCCGAACAAAGCAAAACTGGAGATGATCGCATGAACGCTTTCGTGAATTGCGCTGAGTTAGCCGGGAAAGTCGTCCTCACTCTTTTGGTTGCTCAGCAGGTGGCCTACGCGGGGCGCGGTAAGCCAAATACGGTCTGCCTGTCCGCAAAATCCACGACTTCAGATTTACCTCCTTATCTGTCCCGAGTTCGATCGGGGATAGGTGGCAAGCCATGGACCGCTGTACCACCAATTTTTAATTTGGGGCGTGAGGTGCACATCATGATGAATTCAGGTTCTCGAAGAGCTATGTTCTTAAAAGACAGTGAAGGCATCGACAACAGTTTCATGGAGCTTCGACCTTACGGGAAAACCGGAATGAGGCCGAGGGTAAAGGATCGTTACTTTGCTGATGTGAAATTTCAGCCTTGTACGACGATCGAGGAGTATAAAAAAATCTTGGGTGAGGATATGAGCACGACATGCTACCTCGAATACGACGCAACTTGGATGGATCCATGGACTCTGAGAGTGTACATCACACCCCGCTTTGACAAGAGCACCCAAGGTGAGGGCAACGGAAGGTTAAAACTTCTACCCCGCTTCAACACCATAGTTTTCAAAGTCACGGACGAGTGTTGATTGGCAAAACATGTTCCCGCTAAGTTCCTGAGTGGATCCCGTTGTGGTAGCCGGCTAACTTTTAGTCAATTTTTTCCGTCAATGAAACGTTTTTACGATTTCGCGCGCGAGCTTGTGTATGCGGCTTTCTTGAGTATACAACTTGGCCAAGTGCTTTTACCAATTTACTTGAAGGAGTAGTGACTATGAAACCTTCGAAAGAAATTCTTCGGTTCCGTCCCAATTATGGTTGGATTTAAGAT